>Ga0126311_10001022_pt1 | contig 13206 bp, 11 predicted proteins | sample Plot61_FD_92539 | JGI IMG/M metagenome (GOLD analysis project Ga0126311, IMG submission 92539) | Serpentine soil microbial communities from UC McLaughlin Reserve, CA, USA - Plot61 | ecosystem: Environmental > Terrestrial > Soil > Grasslands | place: USA: UC McLaughlin Reserve, Lake County...
CGGCGGTGCGCGGCTAGAGGCCGCAAGCCGGTCTTTTTTCTGTCATCGGCACGTTCTATATCGGATCAGCAGCAATCGGCGAGGTTGACATGAGCGTGCGGCCCTATCGCGACATCCAGCGCCGCGCCTGCCGCAAGGTCTATGTCGGCAAGGTGCCGGTCGGTGGCGACGCGCCGATCACCGTGCAATCGATGACAACGACCCTGACGGCGGACATCAACGCCACGCTGCAGCAGATCGCCGAGCTGACAGCCACCGGTTGTGACATCGTCCGGGTCGCGGTACCTAGCCAAGACGACGCCGACGCATTGCCGATCATCGCCAAGAAATCCCAGATTCCAGTGATCGCCGATATCCACTTCCAGCCCCGGTACGTCTTCGCAGCGATCGATGCTGGATGCGCCGGCGTACGTGTTAATCCCGGTAACATTCGGGCGTTCGATGATCAAGTAAAAGAAATTGCAAAAGCTGCAGCCGACGCCGGTTGCTCGATCCGGATCGGTGTGAACGCCGGATCGCTGGACAAACGCCTGCTCGCCAAGTACGGCAAGGCCACGCCCGAGGCCCTAGTGGAATCAGCCCTTTGGGAAGCGAGCCTCTTTGAGGAGCACGGCTTCCGCGACTTCAAGATCTCTGTCAAGCACCATGACCCGGTGGTCATGGTGCGCGCGTACGAGCTGCTGGCCGAAGCCTGCGACTATCCGCTGCACCTTGGCGTCACCGAAGCTGGGCCGGCCTTCCAGGGAACGATCAAGTCTGCGGTTGCCTTCGGCGCACTGCTCTGCAAGGGCATCGGCGACACCATCCGGGTGTCCCTTTCTGCGCCCCCGGTCGAAGAGGTCAAGGTCGGCATCAAGATCCTGGAATCGTTGAACTTGCGGCCGCGGCATTTGGAGATCGTTTCCTGTCCGTCCTGCGGCCGTGCCCAAGTTGATGTTTACCGGCTTGCCGACGAGGTAACTGCCGGATTGGAAGGACTGGAGGTGCCGCTCCGCGTTGCCGTGATGGGTTGCGTTGTCAACGGACCTGGCGAGGCACGCGAGGCGGACCTCGGCGTAGCCTCCGGCAATGGCAAAGGCCAGATCTTCGTCCGCGGCGAAGTGATCAAGACAGTGAAGGAGGCCGACATCGTCGAAACCCTCCTTGAGGAGGCAATGCGGCTCGCGGATGAGATGGGTGAATCGATGCCCGCCGGACACGGCGCGCCCGAGGTTAGCGTGCGCTGACCATGCGCAGGGTCGCCAGCACGATTACGACGCGCAGAGCCCGCGAGGGCTCAGTGCGGGTGCTGAATCGTAACGACCTGCCGGCAGCAATTCGGTTGCTCTCTGTTAACCCGATCGAGAACGTCTTTGTCGCCTCTCGGGTACGTGCAGCCGGACTCGAGCAGGCAAGTCTCGGCTGTCCAGTGTGGGGGTACGAGCGGGGCGGTTTGCTGCGAGCGCTGTGCCATGCCGGATCCAATCTGGTGCCAGTGAACGCCGACGAACAAGCTCTTAACGCCTGGACCGAGTTCGCCGGCCCAGACCGAATGTGTGCATCGATCATCGGCCCATCGGATGTGGCGCTGGAGCTGTGGAGCAAACTCTCCGAACGCTGGCGCGGTGCCTGGAGCGAGGCCCGCGACGTGCGACCGCATCAGCCTGTCATGGCAATCAGTTCACCCCCAGCTATTCCCGTCGACCGGCGGGTGCGCCGGGTCACCCTCGATCAATGGGATGCCTACACCGACGCCGCGGTGAAGATGTACACCGAAGAGATCGGCGTCTCACCGGTGCAGGGCAATCCGGCTGGCTACCGCTTCTACGTTCGGCAGTTGATCACCTCGGGTCGCGCATTCGGGATTTTTGAGGGCAATCGCGTGCTCTTCAAGGCCGATCTCGGCTCGGTATCGGGATCGGTCTGCCAGGTGCAGGGGGTCTGGCTGGACCCTGAACTGCGTGGCCAGGGTTTGGCACCGCCCGCGATGGCAGCCGTCGTTCAGCTGGCGCGTACGGTCGTCCCCACGGTGTCGTTGTACGTCAACGACTACAACCTGCCGGCGCGTGCGACGTACGCGAAAGTAGGCTTCACTGAGGTCGGCGAGTTCGCGACGGTTCACTTTTGAGGACAGCTTCCTCCGGCTGCGAGCGTCGGGATTTTCGCGAGCAGCGGCAGAGATGACGCGGACGCGGCTGGCAGCTGTCTGGTGCGGCTTGTTGATCATGCTCTCTAGCTGCGCAAGCGATCAGTCGGCAGACGCCCCGACGCCAGCAGCGAGCCCCAGTCCGACAACAAGTCCTACGCTCCCGAGCCCATCCTCCTCAGCTCGACTGAACAAGCCGCCTGCGAAGCCACAGCGGACCAGTATCACGGTTGTCATGAACGGCGATCTGCTGTGGCACAACACCTTGTGGTTTGGCGCGAAGGAAGACGCTCAGCGACGCGGGACGGGCGGTTATGACTTCGCGCCACTGTTGGCTGGCATAAAACCAGTGATCGCATCTGCCGACTTGGCTATCTGCCACGAAGAGGTGCCGCTCGCTCGGCTCGGCGGGCCGTACCGAAACTATCCGGTGTTCGCAGCGCCGCCGCACGTGGTGACAGCGATATCTGCGACCGGCTACGACGTCTGCACGACAGCCTCCAACCATGCCGTCGATCAAGGCTTCGCGGGCGTCAAGCGCACTCTCGATGATCTTGATCACGCCAAGATCGCGCACGCCGGCACGGCTCGGACCAAGGCCGAATCCGAGCGTCCAACGATCTTCACGACTCGGCAGGGAGTCAAGATCGGGATCGTCGCCGCCACCTTCAGCCTGAACGGCATTCCCATGCCAGAGGGCAAACCCTGGGCCGTGCAGCGGATGAGCGCCAAGAACTTGCTGGCTCAGGCGCATCGTGCTCGGGTCGCCGGAGCAGACATTGTGCTCGCCGCTGTGCACGTGGGGACCGAGTACTCCACGAGCGAGAACGCCGAGCAGCTTAGGCTCGCGCGGGCACTCACGGCCTCGGCTGATGTTGATCTTGTGTACATGCATCACCCGCATGTCGTGCAGCCATGGACAACGATGAACAAGAAGTGGGTGCTCTACGGCGTCGGTAACACGGTGGCCCAGCAGGTAGCCCCACGCACCTACGAGGGCGTGACGGGGCGGTTCACTTTCACTCGTGTTGGAAATGGGCGATTCACCGTCAGCAAGGCTGAATACATTCCGACCCTGGTCACCGCTTATCGGCCTGGCCGGCCGGCTCGGTTGTATCAGGTCTCTGCAGCACTCAAGACCGCCAAGGGATCATTCCGCGGACGGCTGCTGGATGCCCAGCGGCGTACCACCGCTACCGTGACGCGCAAGCACCCGCAAGGGTTAATGCGGGGATAGTTCTGTCAGATGTCTTCTCCCACCTTGGTGATCGTGAGTGGGCCTCCCGGTTCGGGCAAGACAACGCTTGCGCACCGGTTGGCCGCGACGATCGGCTGTCCCGCCTTATGCCGGGACGAGATCAAGGAAGGCATGGTTGCCGCAACGCCAGACTTCGTTCCAGGACCCTCCGACTCCTTGACGGTGAGAAGCTACGGTCTCTTCTTCGCTGCGATTCGGCTGTTCTTAGAACATGGTGTGACGCACGTTGCTGAGGCCGCATTTCAGCATGCGAACTGGATGCGCGGACTCGAGCCGCTGCGGCCGCTCGCCACGCTACGGATTGTGCGCTGTCAGGTCGAACCAACGATCGCGCGAGCGAGGGCAGAACAACGGCGACGCGAGCAGGCCACCCGAGCTGCGCACGACGACAGCGGCCATTTCAGCGTGGAACGTTCATTCGAGCCGATTCGCCTCGACGTACCGACTCTGGATGTCGACACTGCTGACGGTTACAGGCCAGACCTCGCTGCGATCGCAGCATTCACCCGCACTCGTTCTTGATCAGACGGCGTAAGACGAACCTGCCCTGGGCCTGCGCCGGGCGCCAAGCTACTACAGTGCTCGCGTGATCACCCGAATGTCGGAGCTGTTTGTCCGCACGTTGCGCGAGGATCCGGCCGATGCCGAGGTGCCCAGCCATCGCTGGCTGGTGCGTGCTGGCTACATCCGCCGCGCCGCGCCAGGTATCTATAGCTGGCTGCCGCTGGGCTATCGCGTGCTGCGCAACGTCGAGCGCATCGTGCGTGAAGAGATGGATGCCATCGGTGCACAGGAGGTGCATTTCCCGGCGCTGCTCCCGAAGGAACCGTACGAGGCCAGCGGGCGCTGGACCGAATATGGCGAGAGCATCTTCCGGCTACACGATCGCAAGGGCGCCGACTACCTCTTAGGCCCAACGCACGAGGAGATGTTCACCCTTCTGGTGAAGGACATGTACTCCTCCTATAAGGACCTACCGCTGTCCCTATACCAGATCCAGACGAAGTACCGCGACGAGGCGCGTCCGCGGGCTGGGCTGCTTCGCGGCCGCGAGTTCGTCATGAAGGACTCCTACTCCTTCGACATCGACGACGAGGGCTTGGCAAAGTCGTACGCGGCTCATCGCGACGCATACATCAAGATTTTCAACCGACTTGGCTTCGAGTACGTCATCGTGCATGCAATGTCAGGAGCCATGGGCGGGTCGGCAAGTGAGGAATTTCTCGCCATCGCCGAGAACGGCGAGGATACCTTCGTACGTTCGCCCGGTGGTTACGCAGCCAATGTGGAGGCCGTGCAAATCACACCCCCGGAGCCGCTGCCCTACGACGATGCTCCCGATGCTCATGTCGAGGACACGCCTGATACTCCCACCATCACAACTCTGGTCGATCTGGCCAACGCGCGCTTCCCTCGCACGGACCGGGCGTGGCATGCGAGCGACACGTTGAAGAACGTCGTCGTGATGATCACCGAAATTGACGGCACCCGTCATCCATTGGTGATCGGGCTGCCAGGTGATCGCGAGGTGGACCTGAAACGCTTGGCCGCACAGCTGTATCCGGCAGAGGCTGAGCCCTTCACCGAGGAAGATTTCGCCGCATGTCCGGAACTCGTCAAGGGCTATTTAGGCCCGGTCCGGTTCGCTGACGAGCCACTTGCGCTGCTTGGCGAGGAATCCGTCACCAAGATCAGGTATGTGGTGGATCCCCAAATCGTTGCGGGGACGCGTTGGGTGACGGGCGCCAACGAGCCAGGCCGACACGTTTTCGATCTCGTTTGCGGGCGCGATTTCACACCGGATGGCGTGATCGAGGCAGTCGAGATTCGGGAAGGTGACCCTGCACCGGACGGCTCCGGTCCACTCTCGCTAGCGCGCGGTATTGAGATGGGCCACATCTTTCAGCTGGGTCGCAAGTTCGCCGAGGCGCTCGGGCTCAAAGTGCTTGATCAAAACGGGAAGCTCGTCACAGTGACCATGGGCTCCTACGGAGTTGGTATCTCCCGAGCTGTCGCCGCCGTGGTGGAAGGTACCTGCGATGAGAAAGGACTCTGCTGGCCACGTGCACTCGCACCCTTTGATGTCCACGTGGTGGCAGCCGGCAAGGAAGATGTGGTCGGTAGGGCAGCGGCCGACCTCTCTGTGCAGCTCGACGAAGCCGGCGTCTCCGTGCTACTTGATGACCGCTCGGTGAGCCCGGGTGTCAAATTCGCCGATTCGGAGATCCTGGGCATGCCGACGATCGTTGTGGTTGGCCGCGGTCTGGCTAACGGTGTGGTCGAGGTGCGTGACCGACGGACGGGAGAGCAGGTCGAGGTCGCCGTTGCGGATGCGCTGACGGAGATTCTCGCGGCCGTGCATGACGCCTGAAACCTGGAGTGCACTGGACCTTTCTGCGCTCTCGCTGACGGCTCTGATAGTCGCCGCCTTTGTTGCCGGCTGGGTCGATGCGGTAGTTGGCGGCGGCGGCTTGATCCAGTTGCCCGCCCTCTTGATCGGCTTGCCGAGCAACACTCCGCCAGCAGTGATCTTGGGCACGAACAAGATTTCGTCGTTCTGCGGCACGGCGACCAGCTCGTTGACGTATGCACTCCGTATCCCGCTCGATTGGTGGACTGTGCTGCCGCTGGTCATCGCGTCAGCGCTCGGATCGGCGCTCGGTGCCTCGCTTGCCAAGCTGCTGCCAAAGGAGGCGTTCACTCCGATCGTGCTGGCCGCGTTAATCGGAGTGGGCCTATACGTCTGGCGCCGGCCGCAGCTTGGCATGGTGTCGGTACGCAAACATGCGGGACGCAGACACTACGGACTCACGGCATTGATCGGTTTGGTTGTCGGCAGCTACGACGGGTTTCTGGGGCCTGGTACCGGCTCCTTCTTTGTGATCTTGCTAGTTGCCGTCCTCGGATACGGATTCCTCGAGGCGAGTGCCACCGCCAAGATCGCCAATCTGGTCACCAACCTGTCGGCCATTGTGGTCTTTGGGTTGTCGGACTCAGTGCTGTGGGTGTTAGGGCTCATGATGGGCGCGGCCAACCTGATAGGTGGCTACCTCGGAGCCCGGACTGCCATCAGCCGCGGCAACTCGTTTGTCCGCAAGGTTTTCTTGATCGTGCTTACCGGATTGATCATCAAGCTGACGCATGACGTCATAGTTCAGTTCAGCCAGTGATCAACTGCTCCAACCGGGCCAGGCGGCCAGCGGGGCCCCCCACGAGCGCGCGGTCTTGACAGCACCACTCAATGCGCTGAGAGCTTGTTGCCGATCTGCCCGACTAGCCGCGGCCGCTAACCACAGCCCGCAGAAAGGTTGCAATGCGGTCTGCATCTGCATGATCAACTTTCCGGCTGTGGCCTGGTTGCGCGGAACGACCGACGGCACGTACGCCGGCTCGGCAGCCGGGACCTCTGCGGAGCGTCTCCTCAGCCAAGCGATCAGCCGATCCCTAAAGATGCGGTGGTTGAGCAACTCCTGCTCCGCTTTAGTTCGCTGCTTGCTGAGCACCTTCATCTTGCCGATCGCCAGCTGATAGCCGTAGACCACCGCATGCAGTTGGCGTACCAGTTCCTGGATCGCGGCAACCTCAGACATGATCTCCACCGGCTCGCGATTGCCCACTGAACGTGTGCGCGGTGGATTTGCGGCACCGATCGCTGCAGCGAAGCTCGCGGCGCCCACCGCCAAGGAGCCCCAGAGCAGTGCGTCCGATCCCTTGGCCCGCAGTGCGTCGCGCCGATAGCGGCTCGCGGCGGCGGTCTCGCGCCGCGCCAGCAAGGCAAGCGAGCTGTTCAGCGCTTGTCCGCCAAGCTTGACCGGCGCCTGGCTTGGAAGAGGGTTGACGATTGCGCGGGCGTGCGCTGCGTGGGCGTTTCGAAGGAAGGTCAGAAGGTTTCGGCGGTCTTTGGGGAGCTGCTTGCGCTGGGGGCTGACCAGGATGGCAGCGGCTAGGGCTGATAGCGCTTGCTCAGGAGCCGCCGCGGCTGCCGACGGAGTGGGCTGGGCGGCCGTTGGACTCGGAGTCGGCGTCGGACCGGCTGCTGGACTGGATTCGGGAGCGGAGGACGGCGTGACGACAGGAGTGTCGACTTCAGGACCACTGCTGCTGCATCCGGTAAGCCCCGGCACTGCCAGAGTCGGGGCGGCAAGGCAGAGACCGATGATCATGCGTCGGGTCACTTGGGCTGGCCGGACTGCCGTAATACCTGCGTCGGACTCAGCCACCCGCCGACGGTACCTCACCCGAGCGGTATGCTGCCGGACACGCGCAGCTGGATGTTTCCATGTCTGCGCCGCCACAACCGAAGGACCTAATCGGATCGAAGGACAGCGCAATGAAAGAGAGCCAGGTCGCTGGCGTGCTGACCCCGATCTTTGCCCAGTTCGGTCTCGAGCTGGAAGCGGTGGAAATCATTCCGGCGGGCAAGCGTCGGCTGTTGCGCGTTGTGGTCGATGGCGATGGACCGGGAGGCACTGGTCCGCTGTTGGATGACATTGCCGAGGCGAGCAAGGCGGCATCGGCTGCACTGGACAGCGCCGATGTAGCCGGGAACGCCGCGTACACCTTGGAGGTCACCTCACGCGGAGTAAGCCGGCCTCTTGAACTACCCCGACATTGGCGGCGTAACACCGGACGTCTTGTGGTGGTGCGATTGTCTGAAGGGGACACAATCACCGGCCGGATCGTTTCCAACACTGACGATGGCGTACGGCTCAACGTTGACGGCGAAGATCGGCATGTTCCCTTCGCTGACGTCGACCGCGCACTAGTTCAGGTGGAGCTCAATCGGCCCAAGGCGGCGCGCAGCGAGGATGAGGAGGGATGAGATGGACATCGACATCTCCGTGCTGCGACTGATGGAGCGAGAGAAGGACCTGCCATTCGAGGTCTTGGCCAGTGCGATCGAGGACGCCCTGCTCACCGCGTACGAGAAGACCGAGGGCGCGGTACAGGGAGCGCGAGTTGACCTGAACCGCAAGACCGGACACGTCACGGTGTTTGCGCCGGAGTACGACGAGGACGGTCAGCAGATCGGGGAGTATGACAACACGCCGCACGGGTTTGGACGGGTGGCCGCCTCGACCGCTCGTCAGGTGATCATGCAGCGGCTGCGGGATGCCGAAGACGAGCAGAAGTACGGACATTTCTCCGGCGTCGAGGGCGACATCGTCTCCGGCGTCGTGCAGCAGGGCAGTGATAGCCGTACCGTGCTGGTCGACCTCGGCAAAATTGAGGCGATCATGCCGCTGAGCGAGCAGGTTCCCGGAGAGCACTACACACACGGAACCCGGATCCGGGTCTATGTGGTTTCAGTGCGTAAGGAACTTCGTGGCCCGCAAGTGATCGTTTCGCGAACTCATCCGGGATTAGTTGAGAAGCTGTTCAAGCTCGAGGTGCCCGAGATCGCAGATGGGACGGTCGAGATCAAGGCTGTTGCTCGCGAGGCAGGTCACCGCAGCAAGATCGCGGTCATGAGTAACAATCCCGACGTCAGTGCGAAGGGCGCCTGCATCGGACCCATGGGGCAGCGGGTGCGAGCCGTGATGCACGAATTGAACGAAGAGAAGATCGACATCATCGACTACTCTCCCGACCCCGCGACCTTTGTTGCCCAGGCGTTGTCGCCGGCCAAGGTTACGTCGGTGACGGTGGTGGATGAGAACCTACGCGCCGCACGTGTCGTGGTGCCGGACTATCAGCTGTCGCTTGCCATTGGTCGGGAAGGTCAAAATGCCCGGCTGGCTGCCCGGCTGACGGGCTGGCGAATCGACATTCGCTCCGACACCGCTCCGAGCTGATCCGGGCTCGCAAGACTCCGACTCTTAATCCGCAGACTCTTAATCCGCCGTTTCCCGTCCTAGGACGGCTGGCGAGTGTCAAATCGGTCACCTCGACACTCGTGAGACGTCTTGAGACGGCTCGCGTCAGCGCGTTGGGAAGTGCAGCCGCCACTCCGGCTTGAAGGGGCGGCGGATCCCTATGGCTCCACACTCGAGCAGCGCATCTCGTACCCGTTCGAGTGTCCGCAGTGGTTCTTGATAGATGCCTTCTGAGGTGACGATCACGAGCCGCCAGCCTTGATCATGCCGTCGGCCACCACGACAAGATCGACAAGCCCGACACCGCCTGCGGCGAGGTCCAGGAAGGTCTGCTCAGGCGTGGAGATGGGCAGGCCCTTGCGAAGTGTGGTCTGAGCCGGATATTTCCGATAGTGCGAACGGACGCCTTGTCGAACTTGGCGTCGATGGGCCGGCGGCAAGGTGACATGCGTGGCCCCATCGGCCCGGACCGCCGCGCCCCACAATTCGCTCGCCGTGTGATGGCTGATGAACGACCCACTCGGTACAAGTCTGACGACAGCCTTCGCTCTCAGCAACGGAGTAACGGAAACACCACGGGAGACGTAGGTATCCCAGAAGATCTTGTGGAACCGCCTGCTCAGTAGCATCTCCGGAGTCAGACCTGCCGCTCGAGCCTCTGCTCTACTGAATGGCTGGCGAGGGTCGAATGCGTCCTAAGTCTGAGCCGGTACGAATATGAGCACGATCCTGAGTGCTCCAGAACACGCTGCCGCAGTTATCAACAGAATTTGTCGGACCTCTTCAGGCCGCCCCGCGGCTGACGTGAGCCGTCTCGAGATGGCTGGCGAGTGCTAAATCAACCACCCAGACAATCGCGAGACGTCTTGAGACGGCAAAGTGTCATGAGACGGAGCGAGACGTGACTCGAGTCAGCCCAGACGACGTGGCGGAACTCGACACGCCCAGGAACGTTTAGGCTGTTGCGGTGCCCGCCCCCGTACGCACCTGCATTGGATGCAGGAACCGGGACGAGAAGGCTCGACTTATCCGCATAGTCGCTGACGGCCCAGCAGTAGCGATTGACTTTCAGCAAACTCAGCCAGGCCGCGGCGCATATCTTCACCCGCGGCCGGAATGCCTTGAGCGGGCGCTCAAGCGACGTAGCCTGGGGAGGGCTCTGCGGTCAGAGATTGATGGACAGCGAGCCGCTGTCACAATCCAGCAGTTCCTCAGCACGCTCACTTAGACAGGTACGCGCGGCTGGGCATAGAGTCTCCAATGCATCCGCTCCACCTGGAGCGGCTGAGATGAGCAAGCACTCGCGTAGGCGAGAGCCGAACCAGAAAGTGGGCACCCGCTCATGACCGCTCGATGAGAACCGCTCAGTGAGCATGATCGACAACTAACTGGTCCGGAATCTAGACCCGGACCGCCAACAAGGAGAGCAGTGGCAAAGGTCCGTGTCTACGAGCTTGCGAAAGAGCTCGGAGTCGAGAGTAAGACCGTCCTCAGCATGCTGAAGGACATGGGGGAGTTCGTACGCTCCGCCTCCTCTACCGTTGAGGCGCCGGTCGAAAGACGTCTCAAGGAGAAGCTGGCGAGCGAGCCGCCTCCGGTCAAGAAGACGACAACAAAGAAATCAGCCGCCGCCAAGACGGCCGATGGCCAAAAACAGGCGACGGCTCCGCCGGCTGCTGTCGAGGTACCTGCGGAAGCGCCGGCGATAACCAAGCCAGTCGCACCGACAGCACCCGCCGCACCGCCGGCGCCAGCTACGCCAGCAGCCCCAGCGGCCCAAGCGGCCCAAGCGGCACCAACAACTCAGCAGCCAGCTCCTCAGCCGGCCCCGGTTCCGCGCCCAGGGGTGCCCCGCGCGCCAGGTCAGGCTGCGCCCCCCGCTCGGATGGGCGATGGGCCGGCTGCCCCGCCGCGACCACGTCCCGGTTCCACAGGAGGACTTCCTGGCGCTCCGGGTCAGGCCGCTCGCCGTCCGGGCACCCCGCGCCCTGGCAATAACCCATTCGCCCCTTCGCAGGGCATGGGTCAACCGCGTGCGCCGCGCCCCGGTTCGGATGGCGGCAGAACCGCGGCACCCCGTCCCCCTGCTGGCCGCGCCCCGATGCCAGGTGGTGGTCGTTCCGGTCTTCCGGGCATGCCACGGCCCAACCCCGCGATGATGCCCAAGCAGAGCTCTGGTCAGCTCGGTAATGGACCCGCAGGACCGGGTGCTCGCGGCCGCGGCGCACCCCCTGGCGGGCGACGCGCCGGTGCTGGCGCTCCTGGCCGTGGTGGTCCCGGCGGCGGGCCTGGCGGGCCGCCGCCCAGCGGTCGTGGTGGCAGAGGTGGTCGCGGTGGCACCCAGGGTGCGTTCGGTCGGGCCGGCGGTCCTACCCGACGTGGCCGCAAGTCGAAGAAGCAGCGGCGTCAAGAGTTTGATCAGATGGAGGCGCCATCGATTGGTGGCATCCGTGTCAAGCAGGGCGACGGCCAAAAGGTGCGGCTCGCCCGAGGCGCGTCACTGACTGACCTAGCGGAGAAGATCGGTGCAGACGCCGCCTCCCTCGTCCAGGTGCTGTTCCATCTCGGCGAGATGGTGACCGCGACCCAGTCGGTGAGCGACGACACCTTGCAGGTACTGGGTACTGAGCTCAACTATGACATCGAGGTCGTTTCGCCCGAGGACGAAGATCGCGAACTGCTGGAGAGCTTCGACATCGAGTTCGGAGAGAACACCGGTGGCGAGGAGGATCTCGCGGCTCGCCCGCCAGTCGTCACCGTCATGGGTCACGTTGATCATGGCAAGACGAAGCTGCTGGACGCGATCCGCAAGACCAATGTGGTGGCCCGTGAGGCAGGTGGCATAACCCAGGCCATTGGTGCCTACCAGGTCTCCACCGAGGTGGAGGATGAAGAACGCAAGATCACCTTCATCGACACCCCTGGTCACGAGGCCTTCACCGCAATGCGAGCCCGTGGCGCCAAGTCGACCGACATCGCAGTGCTGGTCGTCGCTGCGGACGACGGTGTGATGCCGCAGACGATTGAGGCGTTGAACCACGCCTTGGCGGCTGAAGTACCCGTTGTCGTGGCAGTGAACAAGATCGACAAGGTCGGCGCCGACCCGACGAAGGTCCGTGGACAGCTCACCGAGTATGGCCTCGTGCCTGAGGAGTACGGCGGCGACACCATGTTCGTCGACGTCTCTGCTGTCACCGGTCAGGGCCTTGACTCGCTGCTAGAGGCAATCATCTTGACCGCCGACGCAGCTCTGGACCTGCGAGCCAACCCCGAAATGGATGCTCAGGGTGTCGCCATTGAGGCACATCTGGACAAGGGCCGCGGCCCAGTAGCCACCGTCCTCGTACAGCGCGGCACGCTCAACGTCGGCGACTCAATCGTCGCCGGCCCCGCTCACGGCCGGGTACGCGCCCTGCTCGATGATCATGGCGACAATGTCAGCGAGGCGCCGCCATCGTTCCCGGTGCAGGTGCTCGGGCTGACAGCCGTACCAGGAGCCGGTGACAGCTTCCTGGTCGTCGATGACGACCGCATGGCGCGACAGATCGCCGAACGCCGGGCAGCTCGGCTGCGGATGGCAGCTCAAGCGGCTGGCACTCGTCGCAAGACCCTCGACCAGCTGTTCGAGCAGCTGGAGAAAGGCGAGACGCAGGAGCTGAGGCTCATCCTCAAGGGCGACGGTGCTGGTTCGGTGGAGGCGTTGGAGGACGCGCTGTCCAAGATCGACGTCGGCGACGAGGTCAGCCTGCGGGTGATCGATCGCGGTGTTGGTGCGATCACCGAGACCAACGTCTCGCTGGCCGCCGCGTCGGATGCCGTTATCGTCGGCTTCAATGTGCGCCCGCAAGGCAAGGCGTCGGAGCTCGCTGAGCGCGAAGGCGTGGACATCCGCTACTACTCGGTGATCTATGGAGCGATCGATGAGATCGAGGCCGCGCTGAAGGGCATGCTGAAGCCGATCTATGAGGAGGTCGTCCTCGGTCAGGCAGAGATTCGGGAGATCTTCC
>Ga0126311_10001023_pt1 | contig 13200 bp, 9 predicted proteins | sample Plot61_FD_92539 | JGI IMG/M metagenome (GOLD analysis project Ga0126311, IMG submission 92539) | Serpentine soil microbial communities from UC McLaughlin Reserve, CA, USA - Plot61 | ecosystem: Environmental > Terrestrial > Soil > Grasslands | place: USA: UC McLaughlin Reserve, Lake County...
ATCGACTGAAAACTCGGAGGCTGGAGGGTCAGATGCTTCTTCATGATCGACGGAATCGAAGATCCTTTAAAAGGAACTTCGCCCGCGAGCATCTGGTAGAGAATGACTCCAAGACTATAAATGTCAGCGCGCGCGTCCGGCTCTTCGTCGGACCACTGTTCCGGCGCCATATAAAAAGGCGAACCCATCAATCCGCTCGTCTGCGCTTGCACAAACGAACCGAGCAACTCGCCCGACTTGATCTTCGCGAGACCGAAGTCGAGGATCTTCAGGCCTTCGGCGACCGGCACGTCGTCCTGGACCATGATGTTCAATGGTTTCAGATCACGATGTACGATGTTTTGCCTGTGCGCCGCGCCGACACCCGCGGCGATGGCGCTGATGAACTCCCACGCGCGTTGCGGCGACATCGCGCCTTCAGTGGCGAGTATGTCTTGAAGTGATCGACCTTTGACAAACTCCATCACCAGAAAAGGCATCGTGCTGCGGACCACACCAAAGTCAGTGACGGCGATGATGTTTTGATGACGTATTGCTGCGGCGGCGAGCGCTTCCTGTCGAAAACGCGTAGTCAGCATCGGATCGTTTCCGACGAGATCCGGCAGGATGACTTTGATGGCGTGTGCGGTCTTGAGGAAGATGTGTCGTGCCCTAAACACGACACCCATGCCACCCTGCCCGAGCCGGCACTCGAGCAGGTAGCGGGCGTCAAGTGTTGTCTCACCGATAAGTGACGGCGTAGTCGCATCACCATCCTGGGGACAGTGATTTGTTTCGTCGGGAAAACAGCGCCTACAGGTTGGACACTCTTTCATCTATGGGGAACCACGAACCGCAGACTACGCCGTCATCGTATCACGACATTGACGAGCCTGCGCGGTACAACTATTACTTTCACGACTTCGTGGCCATCGATTAAAGCCTGTACACGTTCATCGGCAAGCGCCGACGAACGCAACTCGTCCTCTGAAACATCCGGTGTAGCGATCACGCGCGAACGGAGTTTCCCATTGACCTGAATCGGAATTTCCAGCTCCTCGCGTCGCGCGAGCTCAGGGTCGGCAATTGGCCAGCGCGGCACTTCTTTCAACAAACCACCGGCGTGACCGAGACTCTCCCACAACTCCTCCGCGACGTGTGGCGCGAATGGAGTGATCATGATCACGAGGGATTCCACCGCTTCATTCATTGCAAACACGTCTGCATCGGAAGCCTTCGCTGGATCGGCATTGAAGTCGGCCATCTGATTGAACAACTCCATCAACGCCGCCACACTCGTGTTCAAGTGCAACTGTTCGAAGTCGCTCGTGATCTTGGCGATCGTCTGATGTGTCTTGCGCCTCAGCGTCCGCGCTTCCGGACTAAACTCCAGCGCGTCCGCCGCGGTAGCGTGTTGGTTCGACAGTCGCTCCTGCCATCTCCAAACCATCGTGTAAACGCGTCTCAAGAATCGCACCGCGCCTTCGATTCCGGTCTCAGACCAGCGCAACTCGTTTTCAACCGGCGCGGCAAACAACACAAACAACCTCGTCGCATCAGCGCCAAAGGCTGCGATCATCTCGTCGGGATCAACTCCGTTGCCGAGACTCTTCGACATCGCCTTCCATTCGTCAGTGCCCTCGACGCGATTCGTCACCATGCCCTGCGTCAACAATCTCTTCACCGGCTCATCAAATGAAACCAAACCCATGTCGCGCATGACCTTGGTCCAGAACCGCGTGTAGATCAGATGCATCACTGCATGCGAGTCGCCGCCGATGTACTGGTCCACCGGCGTCCATTGTTCAGTGATGCTGCTGTCGAACGGTTTGTCTTCGTTTCGTGGATCGCAGTAGCGGAAGAAGTACCATGATGAATCGACAAACGTATCCATCGTGTCAGTCTCACGACGCGCAGGACCATCACACTTCGGACAAGTTGTGTTTACAAACTCCGGCACACCCGCCAACGGCGACTCGCCCGTCCCGGTGAATGCTGCGGTTTGTGGCAACACAACCGGCAGTTGTTCGTAAGGCACCGCCACCATGCCGTCTTTGTCGCAATAGACCACGGGTATGGGTGAGCCCCAGAAACGTTGCCGTGAAACACCCCAATCGCGAATGCGATAAGTCACAGCCGCCTCGCCAAAACCATTCTTCCTGGCGTGCTCGGCCATTTCACCTGTGGCGACTTCCGAGAGTTTGCCGCCCCAATCACCACTGTTGATTAACACGCCGTAGTCAGTGAACGCGTGCTTTATCTCCGCTGACGCATCGCCCGCCGTTGTCGGCGTCGGTTCGGCATCGAGTTGTTCGTGAGTGATCGGAGCGATCACCTGGCGGATCGGCAACGAGTACTTCTGTGCAAACTCCATGTCGCGTTCATCGTGAGCCGGAACACTCATCACTGCGCCCGAGCCGTACTCCATCAACACGTAGTTCGCCACCCACACCGGTATCGTCTCGCCGCTGAAGGGATTGATCGCGAGCACGCCGGTGTTGAGTCCTTCCTTCTCTTCCTCGCCGATTTCGCGACCGGCCGCTCTTTGAGTTCTCAGTTTCTGCGCAAACGCGTCGATGTCAGTCTTCAACTCCGATCCTTTGAGCAACTCAGCCAACAACGGATGCTCAGCCGACAACACTACTGCCGTCGCGCCGTAGATAGTGTCGATGCGAGTGGTGAACACACGAATCTTCTTGTCGCTGTCCTTAACGGGAAAGTCGACATAGGCGCCTTCACTACGTCCGACCCAATCACTCTGTCGCTTCAAAACTTTCTCGGGCCAACCGGCTTCGATCTGTTTCATGTCGGCGAGTAGTTGCTCGGCGTAGTCAGTGATGCGCAAAAACCACTGTTCCAGATCTCGCTTCTCGACCTGCGCGCCGCAGCGCCAGCAAATCCCGCCTGCCGACTGTTCATTCGACAATACGGTCTGTTCTTTCGGACACCAATTGACCTGCGAGACTTTTTTATACGCCAGGCCGCGGTCAAGCATCCTCAGGAAGAACCACTGGTCCCACTTGTAAAAATCAGGACGATGCGCAGCGATCTCACGTGACCAGTCGTAACTGATGCCGAGTCGTTGAAACTGCCCGCGCATTTGCGCGATGTTCTCTTCGGTCCAGTCGCGCGGGTTTACACCACGCTTGATCGCGGCCTGTTCCGCGGGCTGGCCGAAGCTGTCCCAACCGATGGGATGCAACACGTTGAAGCCCTGGAGGCGCTTGAACCATGCGAGCGCATCGCCGATGGAGTAGTTGCGCACGTGACCCATGTGCAAAAAGCCGGAAGGGTAGGGCAGCATTTCGAGGCAATAAAATCTCTCGCGCGGATCGTTCGATGCGGCCTGAAAAACGCCTGTTTCAGCCCAATGCTGTTGCCATTTATTCTCGATCTGTTCAGGAAAATATTTTTCGTCCATAACGTTCTCCAATCATACACGTCCCCGGATAAAACCTGCTTCTTTTGAGTTTGGAATCGCCGCTCCGCCGGACCACGCGCTCAGGCGCGGTGCAGAAGCGGCACCGTTAGGAGGAGGTTAGTAGCTGGAGTCTTCGTGAACATTGCTCGGATTTTACACGGATGAATCGGTGCTGACAAATGATCTCAGCATCGTCAAATTCTTGATGTCTGCGCGTGGATCGTCGTAAGGCGTTTCTAAAATAAACGCGGCGTGTTTGAGCTTCGGATGGCGGGCGACGCGGCGCAGTGCTTCGGTGCCGATGTGGCCTTCACCGATGTGCCAGTGACGATCGACGCGCGAGTTGTAGGCGGCGCGCGAGTCGTTGAAATGAATAGCGTGCACGTTTTTGGTTTTTACTGTCTTTTGCACTCGCTGAAGTAACGCTTCGAGTCCGTCTTCTTCACGAATGTCGTATCCGGCTGTGAACGCGTGGGCGGTGTCGAGACAGACGCCGAGCGGAAGCTTTGGGCAGACGCGTATGATCGCTTCAAGGTGTTCGAAACGATGGCCGATGCAATCACCCTGGCCTGCGGTGTTTTCCAAAAGGATTTTCAGCTTTCCGAACCTCAAACCCTTACACGCGATCTGCAAACTCGCTGCGCACAACGCAAGACCGTCAGCTTCACAAGCACCGCGCGAACTCCCCGGGTGGACCACCAGGTAATCGACACCAAGCAGCAACGCTCGTTCGACTTCTTCACGAAACGAAGCGCGCGACTTTTGCAGCATCACGTCTTCGGCAGTAGCGAGGTTGACGAGGTAATTGCAGTGGATCAGGACCGGCGAGATCTTTGTTTGCCTGCGCGTCTTTCGAAATAGCGACACATCTTCGACTGTCAACGGCTTCGCCATCCACCCGCGCGGATTACGAGAGAAGAGTTGCACCGTGTCGCAACCCGTGTGCTTCGCAACGATCAGCGCATTGTGAACTCCTCCCTTAATAGGAGCGTGAAACCCAATCTTCGGCATCCTTTTGTTCTTTGTACTTTGTTCTTTGTGCTTAGGCAAAGCACCAAATACCAAGTACCCTTTATCGAGCTATTTCTTCCATCACTCTCAGCATATTCCCACCCAGTATTTTATCGACATCGCTCTCTGTGTAACCACGGCGCAGCAACTCTTTCGTCAGGTTCGGCAAGTCCGCAACGGTCGCCAGGTCCGCTGTCGTGATCTGCACGCCGTCGAAATCAGAACCGATGCCGACGTGGTCAACACCGACGAGCTTCACGATGTGATCGATGTGGTCCACGATGCGCGCTACTTTCACCGGCGGCAGACGACGCTCGTATTCCCTCGACCGCACACGATCGCGTGCGAGCTTCTTGTGAACCGCATCGCCAGGCTCAGCCGCCGACGCTTGCTGGACGATCGTTGCGATCTCCGCGTCGACCTGTTTTTTCTTTTGACTCCAACCCGGCTCGATGTGTTCGGGATAGAAGATCACGTTGACTACACCACCCGTTTTCGCAAGCGCGCGAATCATGTCGTCAGTCAGGTTGCGCGGCACGTCCGCAATCGCGCGGCAAGCCGAATGCGTCGCGATCACCGGAGCAGTTGAAGTGTTCACAATATCCCAGAAAGTCTGATCGGAAACGTGTGAAACGTCCACCATCATCCCCAAACGATTCATCTCGCGCACGACATTCCTGCCAAACTCGTTCAGCCCGCGCGTTGCGCCCACGTCATCACCCGAAGATCCGGCCCAACTCGTACTCACACTCCACGCCGGCGACATGTAACGCACGCCGAGATCGTAATAGCGTTTGACGTTCTCGAGGCGCTCATCGATCGCGTAACCACCTTCAAGTCCCATCAACGCCGCTATCTTTCCCTCACTCGCTGCACGACGAATGTCGGCGGCCGAAGCCGCCAGCACCCACGTTTCCGGATGTTGCTCAGCAAGCGCGCGAATTGCCGCCACTTGATCGTCCGCACGCTTCACTGCGCGTGCGCCACCGCCGCCAAACAACTGCGGCTCAACCCAGATAGAAAAGAACTGCGCGTCGAGACCTCCGCTCTTCGCACGCACCGCGTCAAAGTGGCCGTCACTAAGTTGCTGTTCGATGTCGACGTGCTCGTCAAGGACGCGCTGCACGGTATCAGCGTGCATATCGATCGCGATGGCTCGTTGATGAATAGACAGCGGATCAGTTGCGGGCGTGTTTGTATTCGGTTCGTTATGATTCATTTTTTTATCACTGCAGCCAACAGGAAACGTAGCGAGCAAGAACGTGATCAGAGTGGTTGCCGTGAGGCTTTTCGAGCGGTTTTTCGGTAAGACCCACGTATTAATAATCTCTAACTTTAGATGTCTCAATTTCTCTCTTACGCGAGCATAATTACAGCAGGCCGGCGTTCTTGCCAAGCGGCTCAAAACTACTGTATTGTGCCCTGTTTGAACCCACTCAGTGCACATAATGAGAGCCAGTTTGTGTCAATGTACTGCACAGTACTGATAGGCCTGCCCTCTCGATCTAAGTATTTCCCGAAGGAGTAAACTACATGTATTCAAAAGACGGCAACATGAAAGATATCAAAACACCACGCATCTGCGACGTTGTCTGGCATAACGGCGAATTTATCAAATGGAACGATGCGCGAGTGCACGTGATGTCGCACGTGTTGCACTACGGTTCGAGTATTTTTGAAGGCATCCGGTGTTACTCCACCAAACAAGGACCAGCAGTCTTCCGCATGCGCGAGCACATGCAGCGCTTTCTCAACTCGGCCAAGATTTACCGGATGGACCATCCGTGGACACTCGAAGACTTATGCACGGCGATCGTGGAACTGATCCGTCAAAGTGGTATGGATCAGTGTTATGTCCGGCCCATTTTGTTCCGCAGTCTTGACGAAGCTCATCCGGCTTTCGGCGTTAATCCGTTTCCCAATCCGCTCGCGTGTTACATCGGTGCATGGGACTGGGGCAAATACCTCGGCGATGAAGCGATTGAACGAGGCGTCGATGTTTGCGTTTCGACCTGGAACCGCCTGACGCCAAACTCGATGCCGGCGATGGCGAAGAGCGGCGCAAACTACATGAACTCGCAGTTGATCAAAATGGAAGCGTTGCTGAACGGGTTCGCGGAAGGCATCGCACTCGACGATCGTGGTTACGTCTCAGAAGGTTCGGGCGAGAACATCTTCCTCGTCACCGGCGACGTCGTGTTAACGCCGCCACTTTCTTCGTCGATTCTTCCCGGCATCACGCGCGACAGCGTGATTCAGATCTGCCAGGAGCTCGGCATAACTATCAAAGAACGCACCATTCAACGCGCGGCACTCTACGTCGCTGACGAACTGTTCTTCTCAGGCACGGCCGCTGAGATCACGCCGATTCGTTCTGTCGACCGCATCACAGTCGGCGCAGGCGGTCGCGGGCCGATTACCGAGAAGATTCAGAAGTTTTTCTTCGAGATCACCAAGGGCGAGCGCCAGGCGCCGGGCAAGTGGCTGACCTACGTTAACGAAACGAAAGCGGCGCCGGCTGAAAACAACGGTCACGTGCCTGCGAAGGTCAGAGACGATAGCGACACGACACCGATTCTGTCCTTTCAAACCGCCGCTCAGGACTAACTGCTTCTCTGCGGTTCTCAGCGTCCCTCTGCGATCTTTGCGTTGAAATAACCCTTCAACGCAGAGAACCGCAGAAATAGATTTATTGACGGACCTCACACCGTCAAGCTATATTCAATTCGGCGCATTTCAAAGCCCCGCGCCGTCCCACATTAAATCCCTCTTCAGTCATGGCCCTAAAAATCGACGATTTACTGCGAGTCGCCACCAGTCATAACGCTTCGGATCTCCACCTCAAGGTGGGCGCCTTCCCCGTTATGCGTATCGGCGGCGAACTCCACCCGGTTGAAAACGCTCCTCGTTTGAAAGCCGAAGACACGCTCGACATGGCCTTTTCGATGATGTCGAATCGCCAAAAGCAGCGATTCAAAGAGGTGTCGGAAGTCGATATCGGTTATGGCGTGTCAGGACTAGGCCGTTTTCGCGCCAACATTTTTCAGCAACGCGGCACCGTGAGTATCGTGCTGCGCGTTATTCCGGATCACAACAAGAGCGTGGCGCAACTTGGTCTGCCACCCGTAATCGAGAAGATTGCCGAGGAACGACGTGGACTCATTCTCGTGACCGGCGCGACCGGTTCCGGTAAGTCGACCACGCTCGCCTCGATGATCGACTGCATCAACTCGACGCGCAGTGGCCACATCGTAACGATTGAAGACCCGATCGAATTTCTACATCGCGACAAGATGTCGTTTGTGACGCAGCGCGAGGTTGACGTCGATACAGTTTCCTTTGCACAAGCTTTGCGCGGCGCGTTGCGACAGGATCCTGACGTTATCCTCGTCGGCGAAATGCGCGACCACGAGACGATCGAAACAGCACTGACTGCTGCTGAAACCGGTCACCTCGTGCTTTCGACTCTGCACACTCTCGACGCGACGGAGACGATCACGCGTATCGTTTCGTCGTTTCCCTCGCACCAGCAAAAATCCGTGCGCCTTCAGCTCGCGGGAATTTTGAAAGCTGTGATTTCGATGCGTCTCGTACGGGCGGCGAAGGGCGCGGGACGCGTACCGGCGATTGAAATCCTCGTATCTACGGCATTCATTCGCGATCACATCATCAACGAAGATAAGACGTATCTGATTCGCGAAGCGATCGCGGCGGGCACTTCGCAATACGGTATGCAGACGTTCGATCAGTCGCTATTTCATCTCTTGCAGGCGCGACTCATCACACAGGAAGAGGCGCTACACAACGCTACCAACGCGGATGAGTTCAAGATGCGCGTCTCGGGTATTTATTCGAAGGACGACACCCTTTCGACTCACATGACCACCCCCGCAACCGCCACCGTCACCCCACCCCCACTCAGCAACGAACCCGACAGCATCTTCGTCAAGCATTAACTCTCTGGCGGCGCATGACGCGGATGCCGGAGCGCCAGTCTTCGTTGATGTCGAAGCGGTAGATTTCGATGTCGGAGGAGATGCAGTGGGCGAGTGTTTGAAAAGAGGGATGAACGCAGAGGGTTGGTGCGACCAGGTAGACCAGCGGCGGTTCGTTACTGATTATTCGTTCGCCGAAGAGTTTTGCTTTCGCGATGTGACCGCGGCGGCGGTGCGCTTCGACGCGACGCCAGTAGTCAGCGCCCTGCAACACGTGCTCACGATCTTCCGAGACTTTCAATTCAATGACGACGAGGCGGCCGTCCTGTCGCAGAGCCAGCAAATCGATTGGCCTGATGCCGAGCTTCGCGCCGCGCGCGGTGCGGAACTGCGCATGCAGCGGAGCGATGATCAATCCCGGATCCAGGCGCGTGATGTCGCGACGTAACATTGACTCGAGCCACGCTTCCGGCGCCGCGCGATAAGAAGCGTGACGATGGTCCAATGCCGCGGCTGAGCGATGCTCGCGCAAGTCGCGCAACAACTCCTGCCACTCGTTCAACGTTGTTTCATCCAGCAACCTGCGATGTGCACGATCGATGCCGAACCAAATCTTTTCGCGACCGAGCAGCGAACGCACGCGCGCGAAAGGAAGTCCGAAGTAGCGCAGTGTCTCTCCATGACGTGAATGCACAATGTCGATCGCGTCAGGAGCTTCGGCAATGATGGCGGCGCTCAGTTCGCTCGGCGTTGCCGCAGCAACCGGAGGAAACCGCGCGAGCTTCTTCTTCCACAACTCCTGTTTGTCGGGACAAGGTTCTTCCCTCAACGTCGTCAGCTCATCATCGACGGTAAAAACCCTGACGATGTCGCTCAACGCGTTGCGCAGGAGCGCAACGCGATAAAGCAACGGTTTGAGCAACTCGGGCGACGCGATCAACCAGAGCTGTTCGAAGGACGTGCGTTGAAACCACAAAAGCGCTGACGACAGAAATGCATCGACGACCCCCGGACGGCTCGGCACTATTGGACCAGTCACAGCAATTCGCTCACGCCAACGGCGCAGCACGATCTGCGCATAGCGACCCGGCTGACCGGGTTTTGTTCCACGACTCAACGACAGGCGCTCGATCCTTGTCTCCGGTTCAAAAGCGGCGGCGAGTTGGGCCAGACGCTCGCAACGCAGCTCACGCGCAGCACGAATCAATATGGCCACGTGTTTCGCAGAAGCGCGTGGCACGAGTTGCATCAGCGCGCGTTCGCGACCCAGGCGTCGCGAAGTTTCGAGCTCGAGTAGTTGTCCGTTCCAGTGCCAGCCGAGAATGTGCCACCAACGATTTCCATTTTCGGTCCAGCATGAAAACATGAGTTTTCCATGAACGACCGCGACATCGAGATCGTCTCTTCGTAACGATTGGGCGCCACCTTCGCTCGGCACAAACAACCACTCCGCGTGCGCACGAAACAGTTCATTGATCTGTTGACAGGCCAGTTCTAGCGTGAGGTTCTGCATGGCGTGAGTTCTCTTAAGATCTACCCTGTGCTACATTTTTGGTCAACATGAATAACGTTTTTCTCGCGGGCGCAGTCAGAACACCGATCGGCAAATTTGGCGGCACACTCGCATCTTGGACGGCTGCCGATCTCGGTGTGGCAGTCGCGAAAGAGAGCCTGCGTCGCGCCGGTATTGCACCCGATCAGATCACTGATTCCATCTGGGGATGCGCGCGCCAGGCCGGTGGTGGTCCAAACGTCGCGCGGCAGATTACCTTCCGTGCCGGTGTCCCGGAAACGATACCCGCCGCAACGATTAATCAGGCGTGTGGGTCTGGTTTGAAAGCGATCATTCTCGCGGCCCAGCAAATCATGCTCGGTCGCAGCAATGCGGTGCTCGCCGGCGGCACGGAAAGCATGTCGCGCGTGCCTTACTTCGCGGAAGGCGCACGCTGGGGCATGCGCATGGGTAACACACAACTCGTTGACGGCATGTATCGCGACGGTTTCAGCGATCCGCTTTCCGGACTGTTGATGGGCCAGACTGCCGAGAAACTCGCGCGACAGTATGAGATCTCTCGACAGGAGCAGGATGAGTTTGCACTACGTTCGCAGCAGCGCGCCGATGCCGCGATTGCAGCCGGACGATTCAACGACGAAGTGATGGCGCTCCAAATCAGCGGCAAGAAAGGTGAGACGAACAGCTTCGCCCGAGATGAACATTGCCGCGCCGGAACCGCAATTCAGGATCTCGCAAAACTGCCGCCGGTCTTTTACAAAGACGGCAGCGTCACTGCCGGCAACTCATCGGGCATCACTGACGGTGCCGCCGCAGTCATAGTCTTGAGTGAAGAGGGACTAAAACGATTTGGCGCCACGCCGCAGGCGCGGATCGTTGACTACGAGATCTGCGGTGTGGCGCCGGACATCATGGGCATTGGTCCAGTGCCTGCGGTGCGTGCGTTGTTGAAACGACAAAGCTTCGATCTTACGGACGTCGACTTGATCGAACTGAACGAAGCCTTCGCCGCACAAGTCATCGCGTGCGATCGCGAGCTTCATTTCGACGCTGATAAGTTGAACGTTAACGGCGGCGCAATCGCGTTGGGCCACCCGATCGGCTGCACCGGCGTGCGCATCACGACCACACTCATTCACGAGCTGTACAAGCGACACGCTCGACTCGGACTCGCAACTCTCTGCGTGAGTGGCGGCATGGGGCTCGCGCTCTTGCTGGAACGCGCATGATCGTCCGGCGAAAAGCGTTAATCTGTAGTTCACTCGCGCTCCTGATCATCGCTTCGTGCCGTACTCAAAACGATTCTCCGGTCACGAAAAACGATGCCTCCGACACAGTTGTCTCCGCCACACCTCCGTTTCAAACAACAGAGCCGGAACGTTATCGCATAACGCGCACCATGACCAACGTCACCGCCGACGGAAAGACGAATGTGATAACGCACACGGTCGCGAAAGACGGCGAACTGCGTCGCATTGAGGCGGAATTCGTGTCGGGGAAAATGATCTTCCTGGATCGTCCCGAAGGTAAGCTTCTTTTACTGCCTGACGAAAAAGTTTACGCCGACCAATCGAACAGCCCACCGCCAGTCTCATCGTATGAAGACGAAAGCTCACCCGAGAGACTGTTACACACCGACACCGCCAACAGCAGTTATCAGAAGCTCGGCGCGGAGTCGATCTCAGGACGTAAGACAGAAAAATACCGCGTCGTTGTTAACGCGGCGAACGCGGCGAACGTCAGCTCAAGTGAGACGTTGATCTGGTTTGATGAGGCTCTCGGTATGGCAATCAGATCGGAAACGAAGTCGTTCGACGGCTCGCGCAGCACGATGGAACTTTCGAATATATCGCTCGAGGTGGATAAGAATCTTTTTCAGGTTCCCAACGATTATAAAAAGATTACGGCCATCGAGCTGCTGGATTACCTGGCGAAACACTGATGTTTTGCAACCTCAGCGTCCAGTCGCGGCATCAATTAAAACTCCCGGAATTTCCGCAGAAAGGCTTTCTAAAGTGAAGATAAAAGCTCTAAACCTCGCGATTGTATTTGTCGCGCTTTTTTCCGCGATCGGAGCCCAGGCGCAAACGCGCAATCGAAACACCGCCGCCCCCGCCTCGACGTTGATGGCGTCGTTGCCCGAGTCAGACGCCGTGGCTCAGGTGAAATTGAAACAACTCCTGGGCGAGGCGATGCCACGAATTCTGGCCAACAATCCCGCGAAACTAACCGAGGCCAACGCGAGTATCGATCGCTTCAAGGATCGCACCGGACTCGACGCGCGCATGTTTCAGCAGATCGCACTCGGCATCAAGTACACGTATCCGTCCGAAGGTGTAACGAAACTGCAAACAGTGGCCCTGGCCAATGGCAGCTTTAGCCCCAACGCGATGGTCGCGGCCGGCCGCGTCGCCTCGAACGGCAAATACCGGGAAGAGAAATACCAGGACAAGACGCTTTACATCTTTACACTCGACGAGAATATCAAGCTGCTTGGGGTATTCGATTTCAGAATCGGTGAACTAGCCGCCACGCCACTCGACAACAATATCCTCGCACTCGGAGATCCAATCGCAGTTCGTAGCGCGATTGATGCGAGTCGCTCGCGCAAACGGGCCAATGCAGATCTGATCGCGCTTGCCAGCCGCGATTCAAATGCAGTCATCGGATTCGGCAGCAACATGTCGGACCGGTTGATTTCAAATCTCGACATCGGTAACGCTCCGATCGCCACCGATCTGAAGTCGCTGCGACAGGTTTTTGGTTCAGTGGGGACGACTGAAAGTGATCTGCAACTATTCCTGGGCGCGCGTGCTGTGAATGCTGAGGCAGCGCGAAGTCTCGGCGATACCCTGGAAGGATTGAAGTTATTCGGCGCTGCGTTCGTGGGCCGTCTGTCTGGAGTCAAAGGCGTGCTGGCGAAGAGCGCGCTTTCAAACATGAAGATCGCGACGGATGCAAACGAGTTGCAAATCCGTACCAGAGTGGCCCAAGCTGAGGTTGGGCCACTCTTCGGTTATTGATGTGCTTTGTGCTTAGTACTTTGTTCCTGGTATCCCAAAAACAAAGTACAAAGCACTAAGATCAAAGCTCCGTTATTTGGTCGGAAATTCGAAACCACCAGGAAGGTTCGGTTCGGCTGCTGGTTCAGAGTCTTCCAACTGGGCCAGCACGTCGTTGTAAATCTTGATCTTGCCGTCGCGCTTCATGCGTTGCTGCACGCCCGCGATGTAATCTTCGAACACCTGGTCCTGCCGCTCGCTCATCATCGACTGCTTCAACGTGTCGCGTTGAGCGAGAAGTCCGGTCATGTCGGCATCGGTCTTTTTCGTGAGGCCGAC
>Ga0126311_10001024_pt1 | contig 13193 bp, 12 predicted proteins | sample Plot61_FD_92539 | JGI IMG/M metagenome (GOLD analysis project Ga0126311, IMG submission 92539) | Serpentine soil microbial communities from UC McLaughlin Reserve, CA, USA - Plot61 | ecosystem: Environmental > Terrestrial > Soil > Grasslands | place: USA: UC McLaughlin Reserve, Lake County...
TCCACGCCGCCATCGACGACCACACCAGGCTGGCCTATGCCGAGGTCCTGGCCGACGAACAGGCAGCGACCTGCGCGGGGTTCCTGCGCCGAGCCGGGGCCTTCTTCGCCACCCACAACATCGCCATCCAGCGGGTGCTGACCGACAACGCCATGGCCTACCGGCGCAGCGCCCAGGTCCGGGCCGCAGTGGCTGAGTTGGGCGCGGTCCAGCGCTTCTGTCGCCCCTACCGGCCCCAGACCAACGGCAAGGCGGAGCGGTTCAACCGCACCCTGCTGGCCGAATGGGCCTACCTACGCCCCTATGCCACCAACCAGGAACGCACCGCCGCCCTCGACAGCTGGCTGCATCTGTACAACCATCACCGCGCTCACACCGCACTCGGCGGCCACCCACCCATCAGCCGCGTCAACAACGCCCCTGACTCTTACAGCTAGCCGAGGAGGCGCTCAGATGACCGGCACGGGCAAGGTGACCGTCGAGACGCTCCAGCGGCTGGTCGACGCCTTCAACGCCCACGACGTGGACGCGGTGATGAGCTTCTTCGCCGACGAACCGGTCCTGGAGCTGCCCCGCGGCCCGCATCCCTGGGGCCGGAGGTTCCAGGGACGGGAGGAGGTGCGCGCGGGGCTGGCAAGCCGGTTCGCCGGCCTCCCCGACGTCCACTACGGCCAGGACCGTCACTGGGTCAGCGGCGACCGGGGCTGCTCGGAGTGGCTGCTCACCGGGACGACCACCCAGGGCGACCGGATCGAGGTCCGGGGCTGCGACCTGTTCGAGTTCCGGGGCGACAAGATCGCCCGCAAGGACTCCTACTGGAAACTCGTGGAACGCTGAGGCCAGCAGCCCGTCCAGCACGGCAAGGTCAGCCGGCAGCTCCCGCACCTCTGGCGGCAGCAGCTCGTCGAACAGCGACTCCCAGGGAAGTAGCTAGGCCCGATGGACGTCCTCGGGTGCCTCCTTGAGCTCTCTGAGCCCGGGGATCGGAGACAGCAGGATGCACAGCACCGGCAGCGCGAAGCCGGCCGCGCCGATCAGCAGGGCCGGGCGGAGCCCGATGGCGGCGCCGAGGGACCCGGCCAGCAGCGACCCCAGCGGGATCGCGCTGTAGCTGGCCAGCCGCATGGTGGCGTTCATGCGGCCGAGCAGCCGGTCGGGGGTGACGCTCTGGCGCAGGCTGGTCGAGGCGACCACCGCCACGGTGATCCCGGCGCCGCCGAAGAAGAAGCTGGCCACGATCATGGCGGTCACCAGCGGCCGGGGACCGGCGGCCAGAGGGATGAGGACTGGGGCGGCGCAGGCGAGCGCCGTGCTCCACAGGAAGGTGGGCCCGAAGCCGGCCCGGCCCACCACCCGCGGCGCGAGCACCGAGCCGAGCAGGCCGCCGACGGCCGCCCCGCTGAGGATCAGCCCGACCGCGGCGGGCTTGTATCCCAGCTGCTGGACGGCGTACAGCAGGAAGAGCGTCTCGGCGAACTGCACGAACAGGTTGTAGGTGAACGCCTCGCCGGCGATGGCCCGCAGGTAGCGGTTGGCCAGGACCACCCGGAGGCCTTCGGCGATCTCGCCCCGGAGGTGGCGCAATCCCCCACGTCCGGTCGGCGCCGGCTCGGGCTCCCGGCCGCGGATGGCCAGCAGGCTGACGGCGGAGGCGAGGTAGGAGACGGCATCGACCAGGAGGGCGACCGGGGCGGTCAGGGCCTGCACGAGCAGGCCGGCCAGCCCGGGCCCGCCAACCTCGGCCACCGAGGCGCTGACGGCGAGCTTGCTGTTGCCCTCCACCAGGTGCTCGCGCCGCACCAGCGACGGCAGGTAGGCGAGGTAGGCCAGGTCGAAGACGACCGCCCCCACGCCCATCACCGCCACCACGCCGTACAGGTGCCACAGCTCGAGCCGGTCCGCCCAGGCCAGCAGCGGCACCACCAGGAGCAGGGCCGCGCGCAGGAGGTTGGCGGCGACCATCAGCGGGCGCCGGCGGCGGCGGTCCACCCACGTCCCGGCCAGCAGGGTCAGGACGATGAAGGGCAGGAACTCGGCCGTCCGCAGAAGGCCGAGCTGGCTCGCGCCGGCGTCGAGCAGGCCGATCGCGACCAGCGGGACGGCGAGCGAGCTGACCTGGGTCCCGAGCAGCGAGACGGTCTCCCCGGCCCACAGCTTGAGGAAGTCGGGCTCGCGCCACAGCACTCCGCGTCCGGCCACCCCGCACCTCCGTAACGAGCGAACCGACAGTCGCTGGTTTCCTACCCGATGCCCGGTATCGGTAACCTGTGAAGTGCAGTACGGTGGTGTCATGGACCTGCTCTTCGTCGACCTGGTCAACAGCGAGTGGTACGACGGCCACGGCAATCGCGAGGACCGGCTCCTCGACCAGCGGTGGCAGGCCGAGTTCCGGGCCCGGTGGGGGCTGGGACGGTACGGCCCGCCCGACCGGCGCACCGTCGCGGAGCTCGCCGCGCTGCGCGCCCTCCTGCGCGACCTCACCGAGCAGCTGGCCGGGGACGGGCAGCCAACCCCGCAGCAGCTCGCGAGCCTGAACGCCGTGCTAGCCCGGGCGCCGGCGCGGCTGGAGCTGCGGGACACCAAGGACGGCTATGCCGTGGCCTTGGTGCCGGCGGGGGGCGGGCATCCCCGCGAGCACCTGCTGGCCGAGGTGGCCCGGTCAGCCGCCGGCTTCCTGGCCGACGGGGACCTGGGGCGGCTGAAGGTCTGCGACAACCAGGGCTGCCGCTGGGCGTTCTACGACGAGAGCCGCAACCGGAGCCGCCGCTGGTGCCAGAGCACCGCCTGCGGCAACCGGTTCAAGGTGCGCCGCTTCCGCGAGCGCCAGCGGCGCCGGCCCTAGCCACTCCCCCAATTCTTCCGGGGCAAGTACCTGACGGCCTGTGGCGCGTCCCGGTGGGTCCCGGGCCGCAGCCGAGCGACACGCGTCACGAGCGGTCGTGGGCTTCGACGAGGGTGGTGGCCGCGGCCGCGACCTGGGCGCTGGGGTTGCCGGGGCCGAACATGCGGGCGGCCACCCAGGCGCCGTCCATCAGCAGCAGGAGCTGGCCGGCCAGGCCCTCGGGATCGCGGAGGCCGGCGTCCTGGGCCAGGGTGCGAAGGCGGGCCAGCACGGCCCGCTTGTGGGCGAGGGCGACCCGGTGGCCGGGATGCTCGGGGTCGGGGAACTCGGCCGCGGTGCCCTGGAAGGTGCAGCCGAGGCAGCGCCGGTCGTTGGCGAGCCGCCCGACGGCGTCGAACATGGCGACCAGCTTGGCCCTGGGGTCGTCGACCCCGGCGACGGCGGCCTCCAGCCACTGCCAGAACCCCTGGTTGGCCCGCTCCAGGTAGGCGACGATCAGGTCGTCCTTGGACGGGAAATGGGCGTACAGGGTCATCTTGGCCACGCCCGCCTCGGCGATGACGGTGTCGACCCCGACGGCGCGGAAGCCGTCGCACAGGAACAGCCGGGTGGCCGCCTCGAGGATCCGTTCCCTCGCGGCCGGCCGGGGCGAGGCCTGAGCTTGGGGCGGCATGGGCTTTGACAATATACAGACCTGTCTATACGGTCTGGCCACACTACCGGACAGACCGGTCTCCCAGCGAATGGAGGGTGCGCCATGCGGATCGGCGTCCTCGGCACGGGCATGGTCGGCCAGGTCCTCGCGGCCAAGCTGTCCGGGACAGGGTACGAGGTCACGGTCGGCACCAGGGACCCGGCGGCCACCCTGGCCCGTCAGGAGCCTGACGGCTACGGCAACCCGCCGTTCTCGGCCTGGCACGCCCAGCACCCCGACGTGAAGGTGGGCAGCTTCGCCGACGCGGCCAGCCACGGCGAGCTGGTCGTCAACGCCACCGCCGGGGCGGCCAGCCTGGATGCCCTGCGGCTGGCCGGCGAGGCCAACCTCCACGGCAAGGTCCTGGTCGACCTGGCCAACGCCCTGGACTTCTCCAAGGGCATGCCCCCGTCGCTGCTGGTCGCCAACACCGACTCCCTGGGCGAGCGCCTCCAGCGCGCCTTCCCCGACGTCAAGGTGGTCAAGTCCCTCAACACCATGAACGCCCTGCTGATGGCCGATCCCGGCCAGCTCGCCGACGGCGACCACACCGTGTTCGTGTGCGGCGACGACGACGAGGCCAAGGCGCAGGTCACCCAGCTGCTCACCGAGGCCTTCGGCTGGCGGGACGTGATCGACCTCGGCGACCTCAGCGCCGCGCGCGCCACCGAGATGGTGCTGCCGATCTGGCTGCGGCTGATGGGCACCCTGCGCACGCCGGCGTTCAACTTCAAGGTGGTCAGATAACCCCGCCCGGAGCAGGGGCAGGCTGCTGAGCCCGATCCCGCCGAGGATGGCCGCGCCACCGGCGGCCTGGGCCAGGCCCAGGGGGTCGCCGAAGGCCAGGGCGCCGGCGGCGGCGCCGACCAGCGGCTCCAGGTTGACGAAGGCGCCGGCGACCTCGGCCGAGACCCTGGCCTGGCCGTAGGCGAACAGCGTCGAGGGGACGAGCGTGCCCGCCAGCGTCAGGCCGGCGGTGGCGGCCACGGTGGCGACGCCGGCCAGGCTGGCCGGCGGGCCCTCGGTGACGGCGGCGACCGGGAGGGCGGTGAGGGCCGCCCCGACGAACTGCACCGCGGTCACGGCCACCGGGTCGCGGCCACGGAGCAGGCGGGGCTGGGCCACGGTGAACGAGGCCGAGAAGGCCAGCGAGGCCAGCACCAGGGCGTCGCCGGCGCGGGTGGCGCCGGCACCCCCGCCGGCGGCGACCAGCGCAACCCCGGCGAACGACGCCGCGAAGCCGGCCCAGGCGACCGGGGGTGCCGCCGTCCGGTGCCGGATGGCGGCGAGGACCGCGACCAGCACCGGGGTGGCCCCGACGAGCAGGGCGGCGTGGCTGACGCTGGTGCGGGCGATCCCGGCGTTCTGGACCAGGATCGACCCGCCGTAGCCGGCCGCGCCCCAGGCGAGCATGGCCGGGGTGCAGGCCTCACGGGCCCTTGGCCCGGCGACGGCCAGGAGCACGGCGGCGGCCAGGCCGAACCGGGTGACGGTGAGCCAGGCCGGCGGCAGCCACTCCAGAGCGAGCTTGGTCAGGGGCACGCTGGTGCCCCAGAGCAGGCCGGCGCCGGCCAGCGCGGCCACGGCGGTGGAACGGTCGGAACGCATACCTCCAGCGTGCGCGATCCCGCCACGATCGTTGCCGGTAGCGGCGATCTACGAAATAATCAATCGCGAGATGGCCGTTTCGCTTGACGATATTGACATCCGGCTGCTGACCGCCCTGCAGGGCGACGCCGACCGGACCAACGTCGAGCTGGCCCGGGTCGCCGCGCTCTCCCCCGCCGCGACCATGCACCGGGTCCGCCGGCTGAAGGAGTCCGGCGTCATCCGGGTCATCTGCGCCCGGCTCGACCCGGCCGCGGCCGGGTTCCCCCTGCAGGTGTACGTGGCGGCCAGCCTGGCCCGGCACGACCCCCGGGCCACCCGCGCCTTCGAGGACCAGGTCAGGGCGCTCCCGCCGATCGTCGCCGCCGACAACGTCGCCGGCGAGATGGACTACCTGCTCACCATCGTCGCCCGGGACGTGGCCGAGCTGCAGCAGGTGCTGGCCCGCCTGGCCACCCACGGCGGCCAGCGCCTCGTCACCTACCTGCGGCTGGAGGAGGTCAAGCCGCCCTCGCCCCTCCCCCTGACCCCGGCCCCGCCGCCTCCGGCCCGGTCCCGCAGGTTCACCCCCCAAGGGTGAAGACGGGACCTCCACTGGCCGCGACCATGGGCCCGGACCATCGTTGGCTCACAGTCTGGGAGGACCCCGCATGACGCACCTGGTGGTACTCGGTGTCGACAACCGCGACGACGCCGAGCGACTCTTCGACCTTGCCGGTGACCTGGCCAAGCAGGAGCTGCTGCAGCTCCAGGACGCCGCCTACGCCTACCGGGACGACAAGGGCAAGGTCCGTATCCAGCAGGCGGTCAGCCTGACCGGGGCCGGGGCGGCCTCCGGCGCCCTGTGGGGGACCCTGATCGGCATGCTGTTCCTGATGCCGGTGGCCGGGCTGGCCATCGGGGCCGCAAGTGGGGCGCTGAGCGGCAAGCTGGCTGACATCGGCATCAACGACGACACCATCAAGCAGATCGGCGGCCAGCTCGAGGAAGGCAGGGCGGCGGTGTTCCTGCTCGCCCGCTCGGCCACGGTGGACAGGGTGATCGACGCCATCAAGCCCTTCAACCCGACAGTCATCCAGACCAACCTGACCAAGGAGCGGGAAGAGGAGCTCGTCAAAGCCCTGCAGTCCTGACCATCGCGCCAGCGCCCCTGGCTGCATCCCGGCCGGGGCGCCGCGCTGCTCGCCCGGCCGCGGCCCGGTCGGGAAGAATGTGGCCTCGGGCGACAAAGGAGCGGGCATGGGCGAGCGGGCGGGCGGCGGGACCGCGGTGGTGGCGGTGGCCGGGGAGGCGCTGGTCGACTTCGTGCCCGCCGGTGGCGACGAGGTCTTCCGGGCCGCGCCCGGCGGCAGCCCGGCGAACGTGGCCGTCGGGCTGGCCCGCCTGGAGGTGCCGGCCCGGCTGCTGGCCCGGATCGCCGACGACCTGCTCGGCCACCGGCTCCGGGCCCACCTGGACGGCAACGGGGTCGACCTGTCGTTCGCCGTGCGGGCGGCCGAGCCGACCTCGCTGGCCATCGTGGCCGTTGGCCGTGACGGGGTGGTCGAGTACGACTTCCGGGTCGAGGGCACGGCCGACTGGCAGTGGGCCGACCACGAGCTCGCCGGCGCCCTCGACGGGGACGTGGTCGCCCTGCACGCCGGGTCGATCGCCCTGACCATGCCCCCAGGGGCCGACGTGCTCCAGCGGCTGCTGGCCGGGGCCCGCGCGGGCATGACCGTCTCCTACGACCCCAACTGCCGGCCGCTGCTGATGGGCTCGCCCGACGCCGTCCGGGGCCGTATCGAGGCCCTGGTCGGGCTGGCCGACGTGGTCAAGGCGAGCAGCGACGACCTGGCCTGGCTGCTTCCCGGCCGGGCCCCCGAGCAGGTCGCCCAGGCCTGGCTGGCCAAGGGCCCGGCCCTGGTGGTGATCACCCTCGGCCCTGACGGCCTGCTGGCCGCGACCCGCCAGGCGGGCGTCCTGCACCGCCCCGGCCGGTCGGTCGAGGTGGTCGACACCGTCGGCGCCGGCGACGCCTGCATGGCCGCCCTCCTGGCCGGCCTCCACCGCCGCGACCTCCTCGGCGCCCCCCGCCGCCCCGCCCTCCAGGCGATGGACGCCGCCACCCTCAGCGCCCTGGCCGACGAGGCCGTGCTGGCCGCCGCCATCACCTGCACCCGCCCCGGCGCCGACCCCCCGACCGCGGCCGACCTGGCCGCGGCGTCGGCCTAGCCAGCCGCCGATCCCGCTCTTCCCGCCGCCGGGGCCGTCGGTACGCTACGGCGTATTGTGCCGTTTCGCCCCTTCTGCTCGATCGGAGGGGCGTGAGCGAGAGGAGCCGTCATGCGGCGAATGCTCCGGCCGATCCGTCTCGGTGCTGTCGGGACCTGCCTGCTGGTGGTGGGGGTGATGGCGGCGCCGTCGGCGGCCGGGGCCGCCAACGGCGAGCGGCCCTGGATGGACAGCTCGCTCAGGCCCAAGGCCCGGGCCGAGCGGCTGCTGGCGGCCATGACCCTCGAGGAGAAGGTCGGGCAGATGACCCAGGCCGAACGGGCAGCGGTCAGCGACGACCCGACGCTGGTCACGACCTGGCGGCTGGGGTCGCTGCTGTCGGGCGGCGGGTCGGTGCCGACGCCGAACACGCCCGAGGCGTGGGCCAACATGGTGGACGCGTTCCAGGACGCGGCGCTGGACACCCGGCTGGGGATCCCCCTGCTGTATGGGGTCGACTCGGTGCACGGGCACGGGGACCTGGTCGGGGCGACGGTGTTCCCGCACAACATCGGGCTCGGGGCGACCCGCGACCCCGGGCTGGTGGAGCGGATCGAGCACGTGACCGCCACCGAGACCCGGGCCACCGGCCCCCAGTGGGTCTTCGCCCCCTGTGTCTGTGTGGCCAGGGACCTGCGCTGGGGCCGCACCTACGAGAGCTTCGGCGAGGACCCGGGCCTGGTCATCAAGATGGAGACGGCGATCGACGGGCTCCAGGGCCCGCGGGCCCGCGAGCTGGACGAGCCCGACCGCGCCCTGGCCACGGCCAAGCACTACGCCGGCGACGGCGACACCGAGTACGGCACCGGCTCGGGCGACTACACCATCGACCAGGGCGTCACCGTGACCAGCCGGCGCGACTTCGCCCGCATCGACCTGTCGCCGTACGTGGCCGCGGTCCACCGCCACGACGTCGGCAGCGTGATGCCGTCGTTCTCCAGCGTCGACTGGACCGAGGACGGGGTCGGGAACCCGCTGAAGATGCACGCCCACCGTGAGCTCATCACCGGGGTGCTGAAGCGGGCGATCGGCTTCGACGGGCTGGTGATCTCCGACTGGGAGGGGATCCACCAGCTCCCCGGCGACTATGCCGCCCAGGTCCGCGCCGGCGTCAACGCCGGCATCGACATGTTCATGGAGCCCTACAGCTACCAGTCCTTCGAGACCACCCTGCTGGCCGAGGTGGCCGCCGGCCGGGTCCCCGAGGCCAGGGTCGACGACGCCGTGCGCCGCATCCTGACCAAGAAGTTCGAGCTCGGCCTCTTCGAGCGTCCCTTCACCGACCGGCGCCACCTGGGGGAGGTCGGCTCGCCCGCGCACCGGGCCCTGGCCCGGCGGGCCGTTGGCGAGTCGCAGGTGCTGCTGAAGAACCGGGGCAAGGTGCTGCCCCTGTCCGGCCACGAGCGGATCTACGTCGCCGGCAGCAACGCCGACGACATCGGCAACCAGGCCGGCGGCTGGACGGTGGCCTGGCAGGGCCTGTCCGGCGACATCATCCCCGGCAACACCATCCTCGAGGGCATCCGCCAGGTCGCCCCGGACGCCGAGGTCACCTTCTCGGAGGACGCCTCGGCCCCGACGGCCGGCAACGACGTCGGCGTCGTGGTCGTGGGCGAGACCCCCTACGCCGAGGGCTTCGGCGACGTCGGCGGGCCGCTGTGGCAGGACAACGGCGTCCCCCGCGAGCCCAAGACGATGCGGCTGAACGCCGCCGACCGGGCGGCCGTCGACCGGGTCTGTGGCACCATCGCCGACTGCGTGGTGGTAGTCGTCTCCGGCCGGCCGCTGATCCTGACCGACCAGCTCGGCCAGATGGACGCGCTGGTCGCCTCCTGGCTCCCGGGCAGCCAGGGCGAGGGCGTGGCCGACGTGCTGTTCGGCAAGCGTCCCTTCACCGGCCGGCTGTCGATGACCTGGCCGCGCACCCTCGAGCAGGAGCCGATCAACGTCGGCGACCGCGACTACCACCCGCTGTTCCCCTACGGCTACGGCCTGCGCACCGCGGCGCGCTGACCGGCGGTGAAGGCCTCCAGGTTGCCGGGGAGGCCGGTCTGGCCGGCCCCGGCGACCTGGTAGTGGTCGAAGGCCACGGGCAGGCCGGCGGCCAGCAGCACGCTCGGGTGGTCCATGAGCTGGAAGTGCAGGTGGGGCTCGGTCGAGTTGCCGGAGTTGCCGCAGGCGGCCAGCTGCTGGCCGGCGGCGACCCGGTCGCCGGGGCGCACCCGGACCGACCCGCGGCGCAGGTGGGCCAGGGCGGCGTAGACCCCGCCGCCCAGGTCGAGGACGACGTGGTTGCCCAGGATGCGGCCGGGGCCGAGCAGCTCGCGGGCCATCCCCTCGGCCACCAGGTACAGCAGGGCCGGGGGCGAGGTGCGGCTCCAGTGGTCGCGCTCGGCGTCGTGGGCCCGGACGACGGTCGCGTCGGCCGGGGCCAGGACCGGCTGACCGAACCCGGGGAAGTCGGCCGGCCGCCTGGCCAGCGGCCACCAGGAGAGGCCGGGACGCCGCCCGCCGGCCGGTTCGTGGACCAGGTCGATGGCGTAGGTCTGGCCGTAGGCGTGGAGGTGGTGGCTGGGCACCCGGCTGGCCGGGCTGTTGAAGGCCAGCCAGCGCCCCGCGACCGGCGGCGCGACCAGCACCGGCGGCCGGCGCACGGTGCCGACGCGCAGGTAGATGGCGAAGGCGACGGCCAGCAGGCCGAGCACCGGCCAGCGGGGGAGGTCGACGACGAAGCTGTCGACCGCGACCGCGGCCAGCCCCAGGTAGACCAGCGGCATCCGGAGACGGGCCAGGACGACGGGCATCGGTGGACCTCCTCGGCTCGGGGAACGTTCTGTCACTGTGTGTCATGATGGCATAGAGTGTCAAGTGGCACGGCGCGACACGAGATGGGTATGCTCAGCTCATGGCGGAGTCATTGCGGGAACGGCGGCGGCGGCGGACGGCCGCGGCGATCGTGGCCGGGGCCCTGGGGCTGTTCGAGGAGCGGGGGTTCGAGGGGACGACCATCGAGCAGATCGCGGCCGCGGCCGACATCTCGCGGCGCACCTTCTTCCGGTACTTCGCCGACAAGGAGGAACTGTTCTTCGCCGAGGACGAGCAGCTGCTCACGGTCATCGACGAGACCCTGGACAGCGCCCCCGACGGCGAGCCCGTGCTCGACCTGGCCCGGCGGGCGACCCGCGCCCTGGCCGCCCACAGCGTCGCCGACCCCGAGCGCCGCCTGGCCCGGGAGCGGCTGATCGCCGCCACCCCGGCCCTCCAGGCCCGCCGCCTGGCCAAGACGCTGCGCTGGGAGCAGGCGATCGCGGCCCGCCTGGCGGCCAGGGGCTCGAGCGGGCAGGAGGCGCTGCTCGCGCCCAAGGTCGCCCTGGCCTGCTTCCAGGCCGCCTACGAGCGCTGGGTCCGCGACCCCGGCCAGGACCTGCCGGCCCTGGTCGACGAGAGCTTCGCCGCCCTGGCCGGCCTGACCGGTTAGTAGGGCATTGGCCGCAGCTGCGAGCCTCGGGAGGTATGGGAAGGGTCCCGAGCTGGCAGTCTCCTCGGCACCTCGCTGCCACCAGCCGGTCAAGGGCGGGCGCGCGTGAGCATCAGGTCGCGGAGTTGCTGCTGGCGGGGGTCGCGATCGTGCTCACCATGGTGATCCTGATCGGCCAGATGGTCGGCCGCCCCGACCCGCCGCCCTCCCGGGCCGCCCCGCCGTCCACCGGTCCGCCGGTGACCAGCCCCGGGGCCGGCCAGCCGGCCGCCAATCCCCCGTCGGCCGGGTGGCTGGCCCTGGGCGGGGCCCGGGTCGAGGGGGCCGAGCCGGCCGGGGCCGGCCGGCGGCCGGGCCGCTTCACCGCCACCGGCCCCGGCGACCAGGGCATCGCCCTGCCCGGGCTGGGGCGCTGCGTGCCCGGCCGGACCTATGCCGCCACCCTCCTGGTCAGGGCCAGCCGGCCAGGCACCCTGCTGATGGTGACCCTGCTCGAGGTCGCCGGCGGCCGCCAGGTCGCCGGCGACACCGTCGGGGCCGTCCTGGACGACCCCAGCTGGCGGCGGATCGAGGTCGCCCACGAGGCCCACCTCCCCGGGACCGCCCTGGCCCTGCGGGTCGTCCTCCCCCGCGGCTCCCCCCGGGCCACCGTCGTGGTCGGCGACCTGACCGTCGGCCCCAGCCAGCGACACGCCTAGTCCGCCTCTATCCTGGGCGGTCTATGACTCCACTGGGGCGGCTGCGGCGGGCCGCGATCGACGTCGAGCCGCTGCGCCATCCCGACTTCCGGCGGCTGTGGCTGGGGAACTCGCTCGGGTTCATCGGGTTCCAGCTGACCGCGGTGGCCGTGCCGGTGCAGGTGTTCGAGCTGACCGGGTCCTCGTTCTGGGTGGGGATGCTTGGGCTGGTCGGGCTGGTCCCGCTGGTGCTGTTCGGGCTCTGGGGTGGGGCGGTGGCCGACGCCGTCGACCGCCGGCTGCTGCTGCTCGGGTCGTCGCTGCTGCTGTGGGGGTGTACCGGCGGGCTGCTGGTGGCCGACCTGCTCGGGCTGGCCAGCCTGCCCCTGCTGCTCGGGCTGGTCGCGGTGCAGGCGGCCGGGTTCGCGGTCGCCTCCTCGACCAGGGGGGCGATCGTGCCCAGGGTGCTGCCGGCCTCGCTGGTGCCGTCGGCCAACACCCTGTCGTGCACCGCCTCCAACCTGGGCATGGTCGTCGGCCCCCTGCTGGCCGGGCTGCTACTGGCCCGCTGGTCGTTCGCGGCCGCCTACGGCATCGACCTGGCCATCTTCACCGTCGCCCTGTACGCCGCCCTGCGCCTGCCGGCGCTCCCCCCCACCGGGCCGGCCACCGCCCCCGGGCTCCGGTCGGTGGTCGACGGGCTGGCCTTCATCGCCACCCGGCCGGTGCTGCTGCTGTCGTTCGCGGTCGACATCGTGGCCATGGTCCTGGCCATGCCGCGGGCGCTGTTCCCGGAGACGGCCGCCGGGCTGGGCGGCCGCGGGGCCGTCGGCTGGCTGTATGCCGCCATCGCCATCGGGGCGGTGCTGGCCGGGCTCTCCTCGGGCTGGATCGGGCGGGTCGGCCGCCAGGGGGTCGCCCTGGTCGTGGCCGTGATCGTCTGGGGGCTGGCCGTGGCCGCGGCCGGGCTGGCCCCGGCCCTGTGGATGATGGTGGTCATGCTGGCCGTGGCCGGCGCGGCCGACCTGGTCTCGGCCGTCTACCGGCAGACGATCCTGCAGACCTACGCCCCCGACGAGATGCGCGGGCGCATGCAGGGGGTCTTCATCGTGGTCGTGGCCGGCGGCCCCCGGCTCGGCGACCTGCGGGCCGGGGCGATGGCGGCCGCCTTCGGGGTCACCGTCGCCTGGGTCGGCGGGGCGCTGGCCGCCGCCGCCCTGGTCGGCCTGGCCCTGCTGGTGCCGGCCCTGCGCCGCTACGACGCCAACGCCCCCCAGCCCGCAGGGCCCGGGCCCGACCCCGTGGCGGCCAGGGCGGAAGAAGAGGCCCGATGACCACGCCCCGCCTGCCCGACAAGGCCCTGGACGAGCTCGACCGGCGCCTCGCCCCGGCCGATGCCGACCTGGCCGCCCGCTACCCCGGGGACAGCGGCGCCCGCCAGCCGGTCCACACCGTCTACGTCCCGGCCGACCGGATGGCCGCCGGCCTGCCCGCCGACTGGGGGGCGAGGGCCCTGACCGCGCTGGCCGCCAACGCCCCCACCGCCGCCGCCCTGGCCGAGGCCACCGGGCTCGACCCGGACCTGGTCGGCCGGGTGCTCCCGGCCGTGCTGGCCAAGCTGGAGCGCGAGCCGGTCGAGGA
>Ga0126311_10001025_pt1 | contig 13192 bp, 9 predicted proteins | sample Plot61_FD_92539 | JGI IMG/M metagenome (GOLD analysis project Ga0126311, IMG submission 92539) | Serpentine soil microbial communities from UC McLaughlin Reserve, CA, USA - Plot61 | ecosystem: Environmental > Terrestrial > Soil > Grasslands | place: USA: UC McLaughlin Reserve, Lake County...
CTGTCTGCGCTCATACCTCTTAAACCTCCGTCCCTTCGCAGCGTGTGTTAAGCGGACATCCGCGCCGCACATCCGTACGCGCCGCGCGCGCGCGACGCCCGTTTCCGCCCGCTTTCATTCTTTGACGCGCCCTGTAAGAGCAAGGGCGGTGCCACTTCCCGCGCGCGGCGGCGCGGGGTTTGACACGCGGCCGTGCAGGTGGAAAGCTACACGGCGATGGGAAGAAACGGTTTCCCGAGGGCGAGAGGGCGAAGGCGCTTGAGCCCGACGGCGTCCCCGTCCCTTCGCGTTGATTAATTAACTTCGACTCAGATTCGATTCGGCAGATGATGACGAACGTCAGACGCGGATTCGCGAGCGACAACAACGCGGGCGTACACCCGCGCGTGATGGACGCGATACGCGCGGCCAACCAGGGGCACGCGGTCGCGTACGGCGGCGACGCTTACACGGAGGAGGCCGCGCGCAAGTTCCGGGAGCATTTCGGCGAGGGCGCGGAGGTCTTCTTCGTCTACGGCGGGACGGGAGCGAACGTCACGGGGCTCTCGGCCGTGACGCGCCCTTACAACGCCGTCGTCTGCGCCGTGACGGCGCACATAAACGTGGACGAGTGCGGCGCGCCCGAGCTCTTCTCGGGCTGCAAGCTCATAGACCTCCCGACGCCCGACGGCAAGCTCAGGCCCGAGCAGATAGAGCCGCTCCTCTGGCAAAAGAGCGACCAGCACCACGTACAGCCGCGCGTCGTCTCCGTCTCGCAGCCGACCGAGCTGGGGACTGTCTACGGCCCGGAAGAGCTTGAGCGTCTTTCGTCGTTCGCGCGCTCGAAGGGGTTGTTATTACACATCGACGGCGCGAGGCTCGCGAACGCGGCGGCGCATTTGGGCGTCTCTTTGCGCGAGGCGGCGGCGGGCGCGGACGTGCTGTCGTTCGGCGGGACGAAGAACGGGATGATGTACGGCGAGGCCGTAGTCTTCCCCGACGCGTCGCTCGCGCGCGACTTCAAGTTCGTGCGCAAGCAGAGCGCGCAACTCCCCTCGAAGATGCGCTTCGTCGCGGCGCAGTTCGACGCGCTCCTCACGGAAGACCTCTGGCTGCACAACGCCTCGCACGCGAACCGCTGCGCGCGTACGCTCGCCGAAGAGATAGCGCGCATCCCGCAGATGAGAATCACGCAGGCGGTCGATTCGAACGCGGTCTTCGCGCTGATGCCGCGCGACTCTATCGCGCGCGTGCGCGAGCGCTTCTTCTTCTACGTCTGGGACGAGGGGGCTTCGGAGGTGCGCCTCATGTGCTCCTTCGACACGACCGAGGAGGACGTGCGCGACCTTACCGCCCTGATGCGCGAGGCGGTGGCGGGGTAAGAGTTTCGGGTTCCGAGTTTCAAGTTCCGAGTTAAGAGCATGCGCCTTCAACTCGGAACTCGGAACTCGGAACCCGGAACTTTTGCCTAGAGCGAAGTCTCCGCGAGGTTGGATTTGTACTTGGTGTTGGTGTTTCGGTCGTTGAGTTCTATGTAGACCCAGCTCGGCGGTAAGACGCCCTCTTCGAGCGCGAACCAGAGTTGGTTCAGGTCTGACGACTTGCCGAAGGAGCAGAAGCCGTAGAGCCGCTTGCCGCTCTGGTCGTAGATGTCCACCCAAGTCCTCGACGAGTTCGCGTTCTTGCCGCAGGGCGGCAGGTTCGGCGCGGCCGCGAACATCGAGTCGGGGTACTCCGACGAGTTGAAGACCAGATACCTGTAGCGTATGAAGTTCTTCCCGCCCGTCTCGTAAAGCTCCGTGCCGGTCAAGACGAGCACCGGGTTGGGAACTACGTAGCGGGGCGCGGTCGCGGCGGCGTCTGCGCCGAGCCGCGTGAGCGCGAGCACCGCGAGGAGCGCGGCCAACGTTCGCCCTGTACTAAGCCTCATCTCGTTCCCCTCTCGAAAAGTGAAGTGAATGAAGAGAGCGGCCGCCGGGCTCGCATGCCCCGGCGGTCGGTCGCGCATTGAATCACCTTTCGGCCCGCCGCACAAGAGATTATTAACGCGAAATCAGAACCGCGAGCGGTAGTGAGCGGGTGTGAGATACGCGACCGAGGCTCTACGCGTAACTCGCGACCCGCTCACTACCGCTCGCGGTTCTGTTCTTTTGCCTTACTCAGTCGGGGTACTCGTCCGAGCCCTGCACCCATAGGAAGGACTGTACGTCTATCATGTCGCGCGGGCCGAGCGCCTTCTGGTCGCGGCGGACGGTCTCGGCGAAGTCGAGGTAGTTCGAGTAGGTCTCCCACGAAGGGCGCGACTTGTATCGGAAGTCGAAGCCGTACTTCTCGGCCGCGACGCGCGTCACCGTGGGCTTGAGGAAGATGTGAGTCTCGGGCTGCGCGAGGAAGCCCCAGACCGTGACCATCGGCCACGTCAGCACGCGCGTCTGCCTGCGCGGCAAAGACGCGACGGCCTCGACCCACTTCTTAAACCTGCGCTCGACCGAGCCCGCGCCGTGGAGGAGTTCGTACAGCCCCTCCGCGAACGTGCGCGCGCCCTCTTCCGTTTTCACCGCGTCGCGCAGCGCCATCTTCTCGAACGAGAAGATCATGCTGTGGCGCGTCTTCTGCTCGACCCTGACGGCGCGCGCCGCTATTTCAGAGAACTCGCCCGCGCGCACGAGCCCGCGAAACTCAGACTTAGCAAGCGCAGCCTCCCAGCGCTCGTGCGCCTCCCACTTGTAGCCTCGCTCCCACTCCACGTACTTCTCGGACGAGAACCCGCCGGGAAAGTAACGCAGAAACTTCCGCCCGCACGCCTCGGCCCCCTCACTCTTCGCCGCGCCCGCGGCGACACCCCTGTTCGTCCCCATAGCTCTGCCCTCCGTGTGCGACCGTAAATCTTCAACGCCACGCCGCAAGGATACAGCAGGCCCGCCGGCCGCCGCATTAAAATGTTTGCCACAAACGCGACGCCGCCGGTGTTTTGAAAACAGAAAACGCGAGAGCCGAGTCTGAGAATCGCGGGGGCGGGAAATGAGATTAATAAAAACCCTGGTACTGCTGGCGCTGCTGGCCGCCGCGGCGGGCGCGCAGGATAAACTGCCGGTCATCAAGTCGAACGTCTCCGTCATAAGCATTCAGGACGGCGAGACTTTGAAGAAGGACTACTGGACTCTGTCGCCCGAGGCGAAGCCCGACGTGTACGAGGCCGACCTCGTCGAAGGCCGCCCGCGCAAGGTCACCTTCATCACCGACGTTGACTCGATAAGCTTCACGGTCGAGGAGGGGAAGCGGTACGACTTCATTATCCGGAGGGGCGAAGACCTCTGCTACACGCAGATAGTCGGCACGCGGTTCGTGCCCGCCGCCGTGTTCGACAAGAAATACAGGGACGCGCACCGCGGAAAGATACTCGTCGAAATCCCCGAGGTGTATGAACTCGTCAACGTCGCCATCGCGATGACGCCCACGGGCATCCGCGACAAGAACCTCGTCTACCAGAACTCCGAATACTACGCGCGCGTGCGCCGGTGGTTCGACAAGCACTCCGCCCACCCTCTGCTCGGCGCGCTCGACGCTGCGCTGAAGCAGAACCCCAACTCCTATTTCACTCTGAAGATGAACGGCTACGCCTTCGAGTTCGACGGGCGCGGCCGCCTGGTGCGGAGCAAAGTCTACGACCGCACGGGCTTCAGGAACGAGCGCTCTAACTCGCTCAGGCCCTACCTCGCGCGGTTGCAGTCCTTCGCCGACGCGACCGCCTTCCGAAAGTTCTACAGGGAGAACTCCAAGACCTACAGGGAGCAGATAGCCTTCTACCGCGACACGGCGAACGTCTCGGAGATGAAGCGCTGGCTCGACAAAAACTTCCCCGCCTCGAACGACTACGACACTTACAAGATAGTCTTCTCGCCGCTCGTCGCCTACAACCAGTCAACGACGTGGTTCGAGAGCGACGGCTTCAAGGAGCTACAGCCGCACGTAAACTTCCCGTACCGGCAAGACCTCGCGCGCTACTTCAAGGGCGGGGAGTTGTCCGCGCAGGCCGAGGTGGTCTACCGCGGCAACATCGTCTTCACGGAGATAAACCACGGCTACATAAACCCGGAGGCCGACAAGTACGCCGAGCGCGTCGCCAAAGCCATAAGCAACCGCGACCGCTGGGTGGACAAGGCCAAAGGCCCCGGCTATTACGGCGGCATCGCCGCCTTCAACGAGTATATGAACTGGGCCCTGGTCAGCCTGCGCATCGCGGACTACGCGCCGAGGGCAGAGCAGGACGTGATGATCGCAAACATCGACCGGATGATGACGGACAGGCGCGGCTTCCCGCAGTTCGAGGCGTTCGACAAGTTCCTCGTCGAGCTATACCGCAAACGCGAGCCCGGCCGGACGCTCGCAGACCTCTACCCGCAGATAATCGAATGGTTCGAGAAGCACAACTGAATCGCACGCGCGGCGGGCGGTCAAGGCAGGCTCGGAGGGAAAAGGTCGTCAACTGCCATGCCCCAGCCGGGGACGGCGGGTTCCGCCTCGGCGAACTCGCCTCGCCTGTAGACCGCCGGACGCTGCGGGTCGGACGCGCGGTAGACCTTCACCACGTCCGCGCTCAGGAGGTCTACGTCCCAGACGACGAGCGTGCCCGCGGCGAAGTAGTCGGCCCGCTTCTGCGCCATCGCCTGCTCGGCGGCGGGGCCGTAGTCGCCCTCGCTGCGGACTTCGACAGCGAAGACGGGCGCCCCCTCGTAGAACTTCATGCCCGAAGGCGGGCCCGTGTAGAAGGCCGCGTCGGGGCTGAAGGACTCTCTGTGCGGGAGCCGCACGCGGAAGCCTTTGTTGTCGCCGACCGCGCGGCCGCGCCCCGTGTTGCGCGAGTACTGCCGAAGCGAGACGAATACCTCGTCGCCCGCGTATCCCGGTCCCTCACCAGTAGGCGACATCCTCACCAACTCCCCGTTGACGACCTCGGCCTTGCCCGGCTCGCCGTACAAGTCCTCGACCGTGGCGTTGACTTTCGTGCTCATTGTCGGCCCCTTTCTACATACATTATATGGCTGGAGGAGTAAGGGAGTCCAAGTTTTAGTGTGCGTGCATGATAATCCAAATTCGTGGAATCCGCGGCGGAGATTTTGGCGCTCTCCGCTCGGTCGGTTCACCCCTGATTCGGCTGACAAAATTTTCGATTTTGGGATTTCCGGTTTTCGGAAACGGACAGGCGAGGGCGCGTGCGGGGCGCGGAGTGTTGAAAATCAGCGGGGATTTTGTGTGGTACGGGGGTTGTTGAGGGCGCAGGCGAGTGGAAGTGTTTCTATGGACATAAAGCTAATGGATGTAAAGCGACCCTCTACGGACGTACCTCGCAACTCTAACGACGTAAAGCGCCCGGCGGCGGCGGACGCGCCGCGCCCCTCCACGGACGTTAAGCGCACGGGCTTTGACGTGCCGCGCAACACGATGGACGTGAAGCGGCCGCAGAGGAAGAACCGGAAGCGCGTGAAGCTGGCCGCGTACGCGACCCTCGGCGTGCTCGCAATAGCCCTCATCACCTACGGACTCTCGCGACTTGAGAAAGCCTCGCCGAGCGTGACGCGCTCCACGGTGCTGACCGACACGGTCAAGCGCGGGCAGATGCTCCGCCAGGTGCGCGGCCTCGGCACTCTCATACCCGAAGAGATTCGGCAGATCGCCGCGCCCGTCGAGGGCAGGGTCGAGCAGAAGTTCGTAAAGCCCGGCGAGACGGTGACCCCCGGCACCGTGCTCGTCGAGCTTTCGAACCCGACGCTCATGCAGGCCGCCGTCGATGTCGCATATCAAATCAAGACCGCCGAGGCAGACCTCAACAACCTCCGCTCGCGCTTGCAGAGCGACGTGATGACGCAGCAGTCGACCATCGCGCAGATTCAGTCGGAGTACAACCAGGCGAAGATTCAGCTCGACGTGGACGAGCAGCTCGGCAAGGAAGGGCTCGTGCCGGTGCTGACGCTCCGCATCTCGCGCGTCAAGGTGGAGCAGCTCGCCAACCGCGTCGCGGTCGAGCAGAAGCGCGTCGCGACGAACAAGTCTTCCGCGGAGGCGCAGATAGCCTCGCAGCAGTCGCGCATAGAGCAGCTTCGCGCGCAGCTACGCCTGAATCAGGAGCAGGTCGCGTCGCTTCAGGTGCGCGCGGGCACGGCGGGCGTGCTTCAGGAGGTGACGGTCGAGGTCGGCCAGCAGATAACGCCGGGCACGAACATCGCGCGCGTCGCAGACCCGACGAGCCTCAAGGCCGCGCTACAGATCCCCGAGACGCAGATTAAAGACATCGCGCTCGGGCAGGTCGCCTCAATCGACACGCGCAGCGGCGGCGGCGTAGTGCCGGGCCGCGTGCTGCGCATAGACCCGGCCGCGCGCAACGGCACGGTGACCGTGGACGTGCAGCTCGAAGGCGCCCTGCCGCAGGGCGCGCGCCCCGACCTGAGCGTGGACGGAACCATCGAACTCGAACGTCTGGAGAACGTGCTCTACGTCGGCCGTCCAGCCTCGGGCGGCGGCGCGCAGGCCAGCGTCTCGCTCTTCCGCCTTGAGGCGGACGGCCGCACGGCCGTGCGCGTGCCCGTCAAGCTCGGGCGCGCCTCGGTCAACACGGTCGAGGTGGTCGAGGGCTTGCGCGAGGGCGACACGGTAATCCTATCCGACACGTCGCAGTGGGACGGCGTGGACAAGCTACGACTCGATTAGACAAACCCCTGAAAGGAACTAGAGATGAGCGCTACAAGCGAACCGCTCGTGAAGCTCGACGGCGTGCGCAAGGTTTTCTACACGGACGAGGTCGAGACGCACGCGCTCTCGGGCATACACCTCGACATAAAGAAGGGCGAGTACATCTCGATGGCCGGCCCCTCGGGCTGCGGCAAGTCCACGCTCTTGTCCATCCTCGGCCTGCTCGACTCGCCGACCGACGGCGAGTACATCCTGAACGGCACGTCCGTCGCAAACCTTTCGCTCTCCGAGCGCGCGCGCATACGCAACCGCGAGATCGGCTTCATCTTCCAGGCCTTCAACCTGATCGGCGACCTCAACATCTACGAGAACGTCGAACTGCCGCTCACCTACCGCGACATGAGTTCGGCCGAGCGGCGCGAGCGCGTGGAAGAGGCGCTGATGAAGGTCGGCATGTCGCACCGGATGAAGCACTACCCCTCGCAGCTCTCGGGCGGTCAGCAGCAGCGCGTCGCGGTCGCGCGCGCCGTCGCCGGGAACCCGTCGATACTGCTCGCGGACGAGCCGACGGGCAACCTCGACTCGACCAACGGCGAGGCCGTCATGAACCTCATGCGCGAGCTTCACGCGGGCGGCGCGACCATCTGCATGGTCACGCACGACCCCCGCTACGCGAAGTACGCAGACCGCACCTTCCACCTCTTCGACGGGCAGGTGGTCGAAGAGACCCACGAGCCGAAGGCCGAGGAAGAGTTGGAAGAGAGCGGCTTCAAGCTTTAGCCGTCGGTGATGAGTGACGAGTGATAAGTGATAAGAAGAGCTGCCAGCGGTCGGCGCTCGTCGCTCAGCCGTGGCGACGAGCCGGGGGTTGAAAGGCGAGCGCCGACTGTTTCCTCTTATCACTTATCACTCGTCACTCATCACCCCCCGAGGGGGTGAGCGATGAGAACCCTTTTGAAAGACCTGCGCTACGCCGCGCGGGTGCTCAGGAAGAGCCCCGGCTTCACACTGGTCGCGGTCGTCGCCATCGCGCTCGGCGTCGGGGCGAACACCGCGATCTTCTCCGTGGTCAACGCGGTGCTCCTCAAGCCGCTCTCCTACGAAGACCCGCGGCAGCTCGTCCTCCTACAGCACAACTACAAGAAGCTCGACCTCAAGGCCACGGTCGCGGCCGCGGGCTACGCCTACTACCGCGACAACGCGAAGTCCTTCTCCGAGGTCGCGGCCTTCAACGGCTTCTCCGCAAACCTCACGGGCGAGGGCGAGCCCGAACGCCTCGCGGGGATGTACGTCACCGCCAACATCTTCAACGCGCTCGGCGCGCAGCCCGCGCAGGGCCGAACGCTCCTGCCCGAGGAGAACGAGACGGGGCGCAACAAGGTCGTCGTCCTGAGCGACGGCTTCTGGCGCAGGCGCTTCGCGGGCCTCCCCGTAGTCGGCAAAAACGTGATGCTTAACGGCGAGCCTTACACCGTCGTCGGCGTCATGCCCCCGACTTTTAATCTCGGCTCGGAGTTCGGCGGCGGCGGGCAGACGCCAGACCTCTGGGCTCCGATGACGTTCCGCCCCGAACAACTCGCGGCGGCGACGGGCTGGGGGAGCGAGTACTTGAACGTCGTCGCGCGCATGAAGCCCGGCGTCACGATAGAGCAGGCGCAGGCCGAGATGGACTCGATAGCCGCGAACGTGCGCCGAGAGTTTTTGACGGACACGGAGGAGAGTTCCTGGGGGCTGCTGCTCACGCCGCTCGACGAGTTCGTGGTCGGGAGGATTCGCACGGCGCTCTGGATTCTCCTCGGCGCGGTGCTCTTCGTGCTGCTGATAGCGTGCGCGAACGTCGCGAACCTGATGCTCGCGCGCTCGGCCGTGCGGCAGAAGGAGATAGCCGTGCGCGCGGCCCTTGGCGCGAGCCGCTGGCGCGTCGTGCGCCAACTCCTGACGGAGAGCGTGCTGCTCTCGCTCGTGGGCGGCGGGCTCGGGCTCCTCGTCGCGATGTGGGGCGTTGACCTGCTGCTCAAGCTCAACGGGGCGCGGATTCCGCGCGCGGCCGAGATAGGTCTCGACTCGCGCGTGATGCTCTTCACGCTCGGCGTGTCCGTCCTGACGGGCATCGTCTTCGGGCTCGCGCCCGCCTTCCAGACCTCTGACGTTAACCTCCACGACACGCTCAAGGAGGGAGGGCGCAGCGGCAAGACCGCCGTGCGCCGCGGCGTTCGCAACGCGCTCGTCGTCGCGGAGATGTCCTTCGCCGTCATACTCCTCGTGGGCGCGGGGCTGCTCGTGCGCAGCTTCGTCGAGTTGCAGCAGGTGAGCCCCGGCTTCGAGCCGCGCGGCGTGCTCGCGATGACGGTCACGCTTCCCGCCAACAAGTACGCAGACCAGCGGCAGCGCGTGCTCTTCGACCGGCAGGCGCTCGAACAGGTTCGCGCGCTCCCCGGCGTGAAGAACGCCGCGACCGTCACGACGCTCCCGATGAGCGGCTGGAACCAGAGCGGCAGCTTCGACATCGAGGGGAAGCCGACCGCCCCCGGCGAAGACCCGCCGCACGGCGACCGCTGGATGGCCTCGGACGACTACTTCCAGACGATGGGCATAAGTCTCGTGCGCGGCCGCTACTTCGACGCGCGCGACACGGCCGACGCGCCCGGCGTCGCGATAATTGACGAGACGCTCGCGCGCAAGTACTGGCCCGGCGAAGACCCCGTCGGCAAGCGCATCTCCTTCGAGGGGCCGGACGACAACCCGCGCTGGCGCGAGGTGGTCGGCCTCGTCGGGCACGTGCGCAACGAGGGGCTGGAGCGCGACTCGCGCGGGCAGTACTACGTCCCTTACGCGCAGGCCGCGAACAGCCAGACGCTCTTCGTCGTGGCGCGCACGGACGGCGACCCCGCGGCGCTCTCCCCCTCGGTTCGCGGCGCGATAGCGGGCGTCGATAAAGACCTCCCGGTCTTCCGCGTGACGACGATGGAGCGGATGGTCTCAGACTCGCTCTCGCAGCGCCGCTTCTCGATGCTCCTCTTCGGCATATTCGCGGGGCTCGCGCTCGTGCTGGCGGTCGTAGGGCTCTACGGCGTGATGAGTTACGCGGTGGCGCAGCGCACGCACGAGATAGGCTTGCGCATGGCGCTCGGCGCGCAGGCGGGCGACGTGCTCAAGATGGTCGTGGGGCAGGGGATGATTCTGGTCGCGGTCGGGCTCGGCATAGGGCTCCTCGGCGCGCTCGCGCTCACGCGGCTGATGTCGAGCCTGCTCTACGGCGTCTCGGCCTCAGACCCGCCGACGTACGCGGGGATAGCGCTCCTGCTCGGCGCGGTCGCGCTCCTCGCCAGCTACATCCCGGCGCGACGCGCGACGAAGGTAGACCCGATGGTGGCACTACGATACGAGTGATAAGTGATAAGTGATAAGTGATAAGAGGGAAGGCGCACGCCGTCTTCACTTATCACTTATCACTTATCACTCATCACTCCCCGAAGGGGTGCGCTATGACGACGCTCTCGCAGGACGTTCGGTACGCTCTGAGGATGCTGGCGAAGAAGCGGGGCTTCACCGCGGTCGCCGTCGTCACGCTGGCGTTAGGGATAGGCGCGAACAGCGCCATCTTCTCGGTCGTCAACGGGCTGCTGCTGCGCCCCCTGCCCTACAAAGACTCCGACCGGCTCGCCATCGTCTGGACGCACTCGCCCGGCGCGAACGTCGCGCAGGACTGGCCCTCGCCGGGTCAGTTCTCCGCCGTCAAATCACAGACGGACGTTTTCGAAGACCTCGCGCTCGCGCGTGGCATGAGTCTCAACCTCTCGGGCGGCGAGACGGCCGAGCGCGTCGAGGCCGTGCAGGCCACCTCTAACCTCTTCGCGATGCTCGGCGCGCGCCCGCTCCTCGGCCGCCTCTTCCTCCCCGAAGAGGACTCGCCGGGAAAGCCGAACACGGTCGTCATAAGCCACGGCCTCTGGCAGCGCCGCTTCGGCTCAGACCCTAACGTCATAGGCCGCACGATTACGCTCAACGGCCAGAGCGGCACGGTCGTCGGCGTGATGCCGCAAGACTTCTCGCTCGGCTACGAGGTGATGCCGACCGTGGGCGCGGTGCAGCGGCCGGAGCTTTTCCTGCCGCTCCCGCTCACCGCCGAAGGCATGGAGAGCCAGGGCGACGAGAACTACAACGTCGTCGCGCGGCTGAAGCCCGACGCGACCGTCGAGCGCGCGCAGACCGAGCTTGACCTCGTGGCGGGCCGACTCTCACAACAGTTCCCGGAAGACTATCCGCAGAGCCGCGCGTTCAGACTCAGCGTCAGGCCGCTCCTCGAACAGGTCGTCGGCGACGTGCGCCCCGCGCTGCTCGTGCTGCTCGGCGCGGTCGGCTTCGTGCTCTTGATAGCGTGCGCCAACGTCGCGAACCTCCTGCTCGCGCGCGCCGCCACGCGCGAGAAAGAGATGGCGATACGCACGGCCGTCGGCGCGAGCCGCCGGAGGGTCGTGCGCCAACTGCTGACGGAGAGCGTCGTGCTCGCGTGCATGGGGGGCGCGCTCGGCCTGCTCGTAGCCTTCTGGGGGCTCGACGCCCTGCGCAACCTCGGCCCCGGCAACATACCCCGGCTCCGGGACGTTGGGATGGACGTGCGCGTGCTCGCCTTCACCTTCGGGGTCGCGGTGCTGACGGGCGTCATCTTCGGGCTCGCGCCCGCGCTCCGCGGCTCGCGCGTCAACCTGAGCGAGACGCTTAAGGAGGGCGGGCGTAGTTCGGTCGGCGGCGGCGGTCGCCTGCGCGGCGCGCTCGTGGTAGTGGAGATAGCACTGTCGCTCGTGCTGCTCGTCGGCGCCGGACTCCTCGTGCGCAGCTTCGTGCGCGTGCAGCAGGTCGAGCCGGGCTTCGACGCGCGCAGCGTCCTCTCGATGCGTCTGTCCGTGGCGGGCACGCCGTACGCGGGCGAGCGCGGCGCGGAGTTCTTCCGCGAACTGCTCGCGCGCGTGCGCGCACTGCCGGGCGTCGAGTCGGCGGGCGCGGCCTCCATCCTCCCGCTCGGCGGCGGCATCGGCTGGGGCAACATCACCATCGAGGGCTACACGCCGACGAACGGGCAGGACTTGATACAGGCCGACCAGCGCGTCGCGGGCGCGGGCTACTTCGAGACGATGCGCGTGCCGCTCGCCTCCGGGCGCTACTTCGGCGAGCAGGACACGGCCGGGGCGCAGAAGGTCGCGGTCATAGACGAGAACATGGCGCGCACTTACTGGCCCGGCGCAGACCCCCTCGGCCGCCGGTTCAAGCGCGGCGGGCCGGACAACGACACGCCCTGGCTTACGGTCGTCGGCGTCGTCGCCAACGTCAAGCAGTACGCGCTCGACGCGGACTCGCGCGTCACCTTCTACACGCCGCACGCGCAGAGCCCTTCGGGCACGATGTACGTCGTCGCGCGCACTTCGGTCGAGCCGACGAGCCTTGCCGCGGCGTTGACGAAGGAGGCGCGCGCGATAGAGCCGAACGTGCCAGTCTTCGACGTGAAGACGATGGAGCAGCGCCTGTCGGACTCGCTCGCGCGCCGGCGCTTCGCGATGACCGCGCTCGGGCTGTTCGCGCTCGTGGCGATGGCGCTGGCGGCCGTCGGCATCTACGGCGTGATGAGTTACGCGGTGGCGCAGCGCACGCGCGAGATAGGGGTACGCGTCGCGCTCGGCGCGCGGGGCAGAGACGTGCTCGGCCTCGTCATCCGTCAGGGGATGCTGCTCGCGGCCCTCGGGATTGGGCTCGGGCTCGTCGGGGCGGCCGCCGTGACGCGCGTGATGGGGAGTCTCCTGTTCGGCGTGGGCGCGACCGACCCGCTCACCTTCGCCTCCATCGCGCTGCTGCTTGCGGGCGCGGCGCTCCTCGCCTGCTACGTGCCTGCGCGCAGGGCGACGAAGGTAGACCCGATGGTGGCTCTCAGGTACGAGTGATGAGTGATGAGTGATAAGTGATGAGAGAAGACAAGGCCCGCCCTTCCTTCTTATCACTCATCACTCATCACTCGCGAATGGAGTGGGCACAATGAGGACTCTTCTTCAGGACGTGCGCTACGGGCTCAGGGCGATGCGCGGCAATCCGGGGTTCACCGCCGTCGCCGTGCTCTCGCTCGCGCTCGGCGTCGGGGCAAACACGGCCATCTTCTCCGTCGTCAACGCGGTGCTCTTGAGGCCGCTCGCATACCCGAACGCGGAGCGCGTCGTCGCCATTCAGGAGTTGAACCGGGAGGGCAGGCGCGTGCAGGTCACGCCCGCGAACTTCCTCGACTGGCGCGCGCAGAGCACGGTCTACGAACACCTCTCGGCCATCTACGCGCGCACGTCGAACCTCGCCGCGGGCGAAGAGGCCGAGCGCATAGACCTCGCGATGACCTCCGCAGACTTCTTCGAGGTCTTCGGCGTGCGCCCGCTCTCCGGGCGCTTCTTCGTCCCCGAAGAGGAAACGGCGGGCCACGCGCCCGTCGTCGTCATAAGCCACTCGCTGTGGCAGCGGCGCTTCGGCTCGGACGCGAGCGTCGTGGGCCGCA
>Ga0126311_10001026_pt1 | contig 13185 bp, 11 predicted proteins | sample Plot61_FD_92539 | JGI IMG/M metagenome (GOLD analysis project Ga0126311, IMG submission 92539) | Serpentine soil microbial communities from UC McLaughlin Reserve, CA, USA - Plot61 | ecosystem: Environmental > Terrestrial > Soil > Grasslands | place: USA: UC McLaughlin Reserve, Lake County...
CGCGACGCAAGTGTCAGCGTGGATCGCGTGTGTAATAAAATTTTTCGATCCGTTGACGATCCAGCCGCCGTCCGCGCGCACCGCAGTTGACTTGGTTCCCGACGCATCCGAACCCGCACTGGGCTCAGTCAGCCCCCACGCGCCGAGATGCTCGCCACTCGCCAGCGGCGTCAAATACTTTTTCTTCTGTTCCTCAGTGCCGTACTGGTAAATGTGATTCGAACAAAGCGAATTGTGCGCCGCGATCGAGATCCCCACCGATCCATCGACGCGCGACAGCTCTTCGATGATCGTCGCGTACTCGACATAACCCATGCCGGCGCCGCCGTACTCTTCGGGAAAAAGCACGCCCATCAAACCGAGCTCAGCGAGTTTAGGTTTCAACTCGATGGGGAAGTGCTGCGATTCATCCCACTCCATGACGTGAGGCGCGATCTCCGATTCAGCGAACTCGCGCACGCTCATCTTGATCTGTTGTTGCTCTTCGGTTAACTCAAAATGCATAGTGATTGGTTTTGTAACACAGATTAGACGGATCAGTGAAAACCGATCAGACGGATTTGCGTGATCTGTGGCTCTGCTTTTTCATCATTCTCGTGACTTCGCCCGGCGATAAGAGTCGGTAATAACCAGGCTTCAAATTTTCATCCATCAGAAACCCAATGCGCGTGCGTCGCAGCTTCAACACCGAATGCCCGATCAACTCAAACATCCGCCGCACCTGCTGGTTGCGACCCTGGTGCAGCAACACTTCGTACCACGCATTCGTCTGGGTCTCATTCAGCTTCGTGATCTTTGCCGGCGCCGTGCGAGTGCCGTCTTCGAGCGTGATTCCGCGCCGCAATCTGTCGATGCCACTCTCCGTAGGTACACCTTTGACTTTCACTTCGTATACCTTCTCGACGCGGTTGCGCGCGGCGGTTACGTAGTTCGTGAAGTCGCCGTCATTTGTGAGCAGCAGCAGACCTTCAGTGTTGAAGTCGAGACGTCCGACAGGATGGAGCTTTCCGAGCGACGGTGGTAACAGCTCGGTGACCAGCGGCCGGCCTTCGGGATCGGAAACACTCGAGAGGTAACCCTTCGGCTTGTTGAGGAGTACGTAGACTTTTTCGCGAGACTGTAGCTGAGGATTGATGAGCTTGCCGTTGACCTTGATGTGATCCTTTTCGGGATCAGCCTTCGTCCCTAGCTCTTTAACTACTTCCCCGTTAACCGTAACACGACCAGCAGCGATCAGCTCTTCCGCATGTCTGCGTGAGGCGATTCCAGCCGCGGCGATCAGTTTTTGCAGACGCTGCTCCATAGATCCTCGTTTTGAATCGGTGTAATCTGTGGTTCATCTTACGATCCACCACTCAGATCATGGAAATCCTCAACGCTCGGCAACTCCGATAAATCCTTCAAACCGAACTGCATTAAAAACTCTTTCGAGGTTCCGTACATCATCGGACGCCCGACAGTCTCCTTGCGTCCTTTTGCGACAATCAACTTCTTATCGAGCAAAGTCTTGATCGATGACGGCGACTGCACGCCACGTATCTCGAGAATCTCAGGCACAGTCACCGGCTGTCGATACGCAATCACCGCGAGTGTCTCAAGTGATGCAATAGTGAGTTTCGCACTCGGCCGTGTTTTCAGAAATGCACGTACATGCTCGTGATACTCCGGCTTCGTCGCAAACTGCCACCCACCCGCAACCTCACGCAACTGCAATCCACTATTGCGGCCGTTGAACTCCTGCGCCAGGGCTTCAACTGCTTCGCTGATGACTTGTTTGTCTTCCTTGAGAACGTCAGCCATCGTCTTCACACTCAACGGCTCATCCGAAACAAAGATCAACGCCTCGATCACAGCGGCGCGTTCAGCCTGACTCTGTGGCGACGATAACGGTCCATCATCGTCTCCTACGTCTTCGGTGGCTCCTGAAGTTTGTTCAGCCTCGGCCACCATCGCCGCCAGCTCACGACTCGCCTCTTCGTTCAGTGCCGCTTCGTCTACTGGCTCTTGATTCAAAGTTTCTTCGTTGCTCGCCATTCGGTTTAGCTCGCTACACGCGCGACGATGTCGCCAAAAGTCTCGCGCTGAAATAGTTTTACTTCAGTCGTTCTCACTAACTCCAAAACCGACAGGAACGCCAGCACCAGCTCGCGCCGCGATCGCGCCCGCTCAAAGAACACACTCAAGTTGAGCTCGCCTGACGACATCACCATGTTGCGCAAACGCTCGAGCATCTCAGCCATCGAGATCTCTTCACGCTCGATTTCTAGCAGCTTCTCTTCCTTGTGTCGCGTGAGTATGTCCTGAAAAACTTTCAGCAGATCAAACAGACCAACCGCGACTTCGGGATTGTTCTTGTCTGTTTCCAGCTCCGCGCGCTTGAACACAGCCTGCTCCACAGTCGCACGCGACCAGAGCATCTGCGCGGCCGCTTTGTACTTTTGGTACTCGAGCAACTGGTTCACCAGCTCACTGCGCGGATCTTCTTCTACCTCCTGCGGCGCGGTGGGATCGCGCGGCAGCAGCATCTTCGTTTTCAACTCGATCAGCGTCGCCGCCATCACCAGAAAGTCGCCCGCAACCGCGATGTCCATCTCCTGCATGACGCGGAGATAACGAAGGTACGCGTCAGTGATACGTGCAACGGGAATGTCGTAGATGTTGACGTGCTCTTGCCGGATGAGGTGCAGTAGCAGATCGAGTGGACCTTCGAACTCACCGAGCAGGATCTTTAAATCGTCGGTGGTATCGTCAGAGACGATTTGAGGCACCGCGCCGGCCACGTTCAGCGACACTCGTTCTTCGGCGATTTCAGGAGGATTATCGTTCATCAAATCCGCGTTATCCGCGGTTACTTTAAGCCAGTACGCTCAAACACCTCAGCCAAAGTCACGCTCGCAATCTGCTGCGCCTTTTCACGTCCCTGGTCCAGGATGGCATCAAGCCGCTCGTCGCTGATCTCGCCGACACGTCGCTGGATCGGCCGCAGAAACTCGATCGTCGCCTCGGCGAGATCGCCTTTCAACTGCGCGTAACCCTTACCCGCAAAGTGTTCTTCAACTTCCTGCGTGGGCCGTGCCGTGATCAGGTGATAAATCTCGAGCAGGTTATTGATTGCAGGCCGCGACTCGTCAAACCGGATCTCAGTTCCCGAATCAGTTACCGCGCGCTTAAACTTCTTTTGGACCGTGTCAGCATCGTCCATCAGCAACACGCAGCCGTTCGGATCATCATCCGACTTCGACATCTTCTTTGTTGGATCAGACAGCGACATGATTCGCGCGCCGACTTTCGGAATGTAGGCATCCGGCACCTTGAACGTCTCGCCGTAATCGCGATTGAACCTGATCGCAACGTCACGCGTCAGCTCAAGATGCTGTCGCTGATCATCGCCGACCGGCACGAGATCCGTGTGGTAGAGCAGGATGTCGGAAGCCATCAAGACGGGATAATCAAACAAACCAATCGTGATGTTCTCCTGTTGCTTGCGCGCTTTGTCTTTGTACTGCGTCATGCGCTCGAGCTCTGACATGCGCGCCACGCAGTTCAAAACCCACGTCAGCTCCGAATGTTCTTTAACGTGTGACTGCACGAAGACTGTCGAGACTTGCGGATCGATTCCGACCGCGAGGTAGATCCGCGCGAGGTCTCGTGTTTTCTCCGCGAGCAGCGCTGGGTTCTGAGGCACGGTGATCGCGTGCAGGTTCACGATACAAAAGAAGCTTTCGTACTCGTGTTGTAACGCGACCCAGTTGCGCAACGCGCCAAGATAGTTTCCAAGATGGACGTTGCCTGTTGGTTGCGCGCCGCTGAAGATTCGTTTCGGCATGAGTTTGAACTATGAGCGTGATTGGCTCAGCGTACCCCAAGAAGAAGGAGGTAATAAACGAGCTCTAAGATCGGAGTAATGATCGCTCTAAAGACCCCCATATAGATCAAAAGAATCAAAAGCCAGTAGCCGTACTGCTCGAGGAAGTCCAGCGCCGGCTGCATGCTCGCCGGTAAAAACGTCTCCAGCACTTTGCTCCCATCAAGCGGCGGAAACGGTAACAGATTGAAGACCGCGAGCGAGACGTTCATGATCAGCAGGTTGTCGAGAAACAGTACTATGGGCTCCAGTGTCGAATCCGACATCAAATTGATTGTTCCGCTCATCAGGAGAGCCTTAAAAATCACAAATGCGATAATCGCAATGAGCAGATTCGCCAATATTCCGGCGAGAGAAACCATGATGTTGGCGATGTCTTTGTTTCGCCAGCGCAGCGGATTTACGGGCGTTGGTTTGCCCCAGCCAATGAGCGGGAATCGTCCGCCACCCATCGCGCCGAAGACGAACCCGGCTATGGGAATCAGGAGCGTGCCGATCGGATCGACGTGAGCGACTGGATTAAGCGTGACTCTGCCGAGCAATCGTGCCGTGTCGTCGCCAAACTTGTAGGACATCCAGGCGTGCGCTGCCTCGTGTGCTGAAATCGCGAGCAGCAGCACCACCATGTAGATCACGAGTTGTGGAATAAGTTGTTCGGGACTCATTCAGAGCCTCAACTTAGCATTCCAGTCTTCTCTGTGCAACCTCTGTGTTCTCTGTGCACAGAGAAGATAAACTAAACCAAAAGCGTTCCTTTTATCTGCATCGATAAACTGTAAACCGAGTCGATCGAAACGACCGCCATCTCTCCTGACGCACTAAACGCCAGCCCGATCAGATTGATACCTGCCACTACTAATTTCGCATCGACTCCATCAGGCGAGATGCGAACGATTCCACGCCGTCCGCGCAAGGCTGCCGCGACGTACAAGTTGCCGTCGCGATCGAACGCGAGGCCCTGAGGCCGTCCGAGGCCTTTATAGAACATGTCGATGTGGCCGTCTTGATTGATGCGCCAGATCGAATCGAAGCTCGTAACCGTCGGTCCAGTGACGTACAGCGAGTCGTCAGGCCCAAACGCGAGGTGAAATGCTGAAACTGACGGCTCGAGCTGTGTCCATGCTCGCTCTTCACCGATGCCGTTCACTTTAAAGATCGTTCCCGTGCGATCGCCGACGTGCATCAAACCGTCGGAATCAAAAGCGATGCCTGTCGCCACTCCGAGGTTTTGCGCGAACACTACAGCCTCTTTGAACGGAGTGATCTTGTAAACAACTCCTTCGAGCCTACTCGTCACAAACATCTGACCGTCAGGACTAAACGCGAGGCCAGTCGGGTTCGCGATGTCGCCGGAGTACTCCGAAACATCACCACTGATGTCGATTCGAAATAACGTCACGGGCAACTCTTCGCCTCGTGAACCGGAGCGCGTGACAAAGAGCGCGCCATCGTCAGGATCGAAAGTGGGATTTGAGACGGGATGAAGATCGCTGGCGAGTTTTCTCGCGACCGTGATGTTTGCAGGCTCGCTCTGGTTATCGCCGCTAACCAACGTAACCGGAACGCTGCCACCCTTTGTCTCAGGCACGATCGCCAGCACGCGCCGCGGGCTAAGCGCGACGATCTGCGCCGGGGCATCACCGACGAGCACAACACATTGCGACCGCTCACGCGTGTCGAAGCCAGAGCATTCAATCACGATCTCGCCGCCCGCAATCGCGTAAGGCGGATCGATACCAATAATTTCCGCTTTGCTAACCATAAAAGCCGTTCATCATAGCATTCATCCACAGATTACACAGATTCCTATAAACAATCTGCGTAATCTTTGGATACACTTTTGTGCCTCTTTGTGGCCGTTCGCGTATGTTATAATTCGCCCCCGCACAGGAAGGAAAAGGTTATTACAACCGTTCTAGGCAACACTGTAGGGCTTAAACCAAATCAACTGCGGCGCATCGAAAAGCTGTACACTCGGCGCATACCTCCCGATCAAATCGTCACCCCTGAGTTTGCGCGCCAGTTAGGCGAATTGTCCCACGAAACACGCCGGCAAATCGGGGCCCTCATCGACCGCCAGGGCCACATTCAATACGTAATGGTTGGCGACAACCGTCGCATCGAGCTGCCTGACTTCAAACGCGTTCGCGTCGCTTCGGGAAGATTTCGCGGCCTGCGTTGCGTGCACACGCACCTTCGCGGCGAGCCACTTACGCAGGACGACTTAACAGACCTTGCTCTCCTGCGTCTCGATCTGATGGCGGCGATCGACGTCGACGCTGACTCAGGACTGCCGGGCCTCGTACGCGCCGCACACTTGTTGCCTTTGCACTCGGGCGATCTCGACAACGCCACCACACCTGAGCTCTACGCGTTCCTCGAACCGAAGGTCCCCTCGCAACTCGACCTCGACTTCCAGGCGCTCATCAACTCGCTCGAAGAAGAGATGGCGCGGAACCGTCGCACCGCGCGTCGTGCGGAAGTACGCGACCGCACGATTCTCGTCGGCGTCGCAACTGGATCGTTGGCTGACGCTGAAGAGTCGATGGCAGAACTTGCAGAGCTCGCTGCGTCGGCAGGTGTCGTGGTCCAGGATCGTCTCATTCAACGTCGTCAGACAATCGATCCGCGCACGGTGCTCGGTCGTGGCAAACTCGACGAGCTGATCATTCGTGCACTACAGCTCGGCGCGGACATGCTCGTGTTCGATAGCGAGTTGTCGCCGGCGCAAGTGCGATCGTTATCGGAAGCAACAGATCTCAAGGTCATAGATCGATCGCAGTTGATCCTCGACATCTTCGCCCAGCGCGCTCAGTCGAAAGAAGGAAAGATTCAGGTTGAGCTGGCGCAGTTGAAATACCTGCTGCCACGTTTGATAGCGGGCCAGGATTCGGCGTTCTCGCGTTTGGCAGGCGGCATCGGCGGCAGAGGTCCCGGTGAAACGAAACTCGAAACCGATCGTCGTCGTGTTCGCGATCGCATTAATCGTCTGGAGCGCGAAATCGAATCACAGCGCCAGCATCGCCAGGAGCGTCGCAAAGGACGAACCAGACAGGGGCTGCCAGTCGTCTCAATTGTCGGTTATACCAACGCGGGAAAATCGACGCTGCTAAATGCACTGACAAAGAGCGACGTGCACGCCGAGCAGCGCATGTTTGCGACGCTCGATCCGACGTCGCGAAGACTGCGTCTGCCGCGCGAGCAGGAAGTGATCATCAACGACACCGTGGGATTTATTCGTGCGCTGCCACCCGATCTGCTGTCGGCGTTCCGCGCGACGCTCGAAGAGATCAGCGACAGTACGTTGTTGATTCATGCAGTTGATATTTCGAACCCGCGCTGGGTGCAACAGGTTCAGTCGGTAAAGCGAATCCTGGCCGATCTGAAGCTCGCCGAGATTCCGTCCATACTCGCTCTCAACAAGGCTGATCTGGTTGACGCAGAAACTGTTGAGGCAGCGGTTCGTCAGGCGCAACAACTCGACAGCGGTGAGACCGTCGTCATCTCTGCGATCAAGCCGTCGACTCTGAATGCGTTGCTGGAAAAGGCGGGAGCGGTCCTGGCCCGCAACCTCGCCGCTGCGTAAGAAGAAGAAATAGCCACAAAAGGCACAAAAGGCACAAATGATTATTCATCGAAAGTCAAAAGAGATTAGCGACTACGAATAAACGGAAATAATCCTTTGTGCTTTTTGTGCCTTTTGTGGCTAACGTTTGCTTATGGGACTTCGTCCACGATTCAAAACCCCCGTCAGCCAGGCGCGCGATAAGATAATCGCTTACGCATTGCGGCCGCTGATGTTCTTCGAGCCGCGCACGCGCTTCCTGATCGCCTGTAGCATACTCGTTCTCCTGACCACTCTTCTTCTCCTCACCAATCGCGGCTCCACTTTCAATGAAAACTACAAGCTGGGTGAAGTGCTCGGCCGCTCGATCGTCGCCCCTATCGATCTGACTGCCGTGGACCAGACGGAAACGGAGCGTCTCAAGAACCTCGCCAGAGAAACCACGCACGCTGTCTTCAATTACGATTCGAGTCGTGCGGAGACTTCAGTACAAAGCTTTCGCTCAGCGTGGGACGATCTCAAGGCACAATCAGCTTCCGGCCAGAACAAGACATTCATCTGGAACGGCGAAGGGGGTCCGGCAGTCGCGCATGCAATCGCCGCCCACAACTTCAACGAAGCAGATCTCGATCGTATTGCGTCCATTCTTCGCGAGACTGCCGCAGGGTACATTTACGACGATGCTGAGGCCGACCGTTTGCAACGCGACATCGTGCTGGCTGATGCTCGCACTTCGGTCGCGCAGATGATCCTCCCCGCGCCGCGAACGAGAATGACGCCACTCTCGGCAGGACGACGAAACCTCGAACAGCGAATCGTCAATCTACAGGGATGGTCAGCCGAACAAAAGACTGCACTCAACGCTGCACTTGTGCCGTTGATTCGCCCGAACGTTGTTCTCGATCAAATGGCCACTGCAACGGCTCGTGAAACTGAAGCCAGCCGCGTCGAGCCGGTCGTGATCTCGTTGAAACGCAATCAAGTGGTCGCACGCGAAGGCGACACCGTCACGCCCTCCATTCTCGCGCAGATCACGGCAATCAGGAGCTCGGGTCATTCAGGCCGGCCGTGGCACAACTTCTTTGGACTGTTGCTCGTGGTGATCGCCGTCTACTGGGTCGCGTGGAAGTTTGCGGAACACAGGAGCGGCGGCAGTCTTCTGACTTTGACGAAGCACAAGGCGTTTGCCCTTGTCGGCTCGGCAATCCTGGTCCAAACAGCGCTCATGAGAGTGGGCTTCACTTTTGGGGAGAGCATGGCCGCGCGCATGCAGCCGCCCTTCAACGATCCGGTAATCTGGAACTTCGCAATTCCCTTCGCTGCCGCCGCGCTGCTCGTGGCGATGCTGGTCGATACACAACTCGCTTTTCTCACCGGAATCATCACAGCACTCTTTGCCGGAATGCTGGCGCCGTCCGGAATGCAAAAAGCCATCTTCGCGATGGTCTCATGTTCGGGGGCGATCTACGGCATTGGTCGTTATCGCGAGCGACAGTCAGTGACGCTTGCCGGTTTGCTCGTCGGCGCTGTGAACGTGGTCATGGCGATCGCGCTGATCGCGTATTCCGAACAGCCACTCACACCCAGAACCTTTTTGATGGCTGGCGCCGCCGGTATCGTCGGCGGACTCCTGACCGCAGTGTTTACAGCAGGCGGATTGCCAATAAACGAATCGCTCTTTGGAATACTGACTGACGTAAAACTGCTGGAGCTTTCGAACGCCGATCTCCCGGTGCTCGGCCAGCTCGCGATGCGCGCGCCTGGCACGAACCAGCATTCACATGCAGTCGGACAGCTTGCGGAAGATGCCTGTCGCTCGGTGGGTGCGAATCCTCTCCTGGCGCGTATCGGTGCGCTGTATCACGACATCGGCAAACTCGCGGCGCCTGAGTACTTCGTCGAGAACCAGCAGGGCGACAACCCACACGATCGACTGCGTCCTTACCAGAGCGCGAAGATCATCACGAGCCACGTGACCTACGGCGCGCGACTCGCAAAAGAGATTGGTCTGCCCCAAAAGATCGCCGACTTCATTCCGCAACACCACGGCACTCGCACCTTGCACTACTTCCTCCGCAAAGCGCAGGCACAGGCGAAGCCGGGCGAGACTGTTGACGAAGGTGACTTTCGTTATCCCGGTCCGAAGCCGCAGTTCAAGGAGGCAGCGATCATGATGCTCGCTGACTCGTGTGAAGCGGCAGCTCGATCGTTGGCGCGGCCCGATCCGGAAAACATTCGCGCCATCGTGATGAAGATCGTTGATGCGATCATCAGCGACGGGCAGCTTGATCAGTGTGACGTGACGTTGCAGGAGTTGACTACGATACGCGAGGCGATGATCAGTGCGTTGACCGCGATCTATCACGCGCGCATCGACTATCCTGGCTTCAACCCACCGGCAATGACTGGACCACTGCCACCACTGCCCGCCGGCAATCTCGACAGCGAAGAGCGCGGGATCACTTATAGCAAGCCCTCCGAAGTTCCCATCAGCCGCGGCGGCGAAGTTGAAGACGAAGCCGTGCCGCGACGAGTCAGCAAACGTTAGCCACAAAAACAGTTTCTATTTAAATCCGTGTTCATATCTGCGTAATCTGTGGTTAAAACTTCGGTCTGAGTTTTGAGTACGTCGTGGGAAGGTCTTCTGGTAGCACACGGGCTTCACCAACTGTTGTCATGAAGTTCGTGTCGCCCGACCATCGTGGCAGCATATGGATGTGCAGATGATCGGCAATGCCGGCGCCCGCTGCTGAGCCGAGATTCATTCCCATGTTGAATCCCGCCGGTTTGTAAACCTCTCGCAACGCCGTCTGCGCACGTTTCACCTGGTCCATCATTTCATCCGTGATCTCTTTCGCCGTCGAGTCAAACTCGCTCGTATGCAGATAAGGAACAACCATCAGGTGTCCAGTGATGTACGGGTAGAGATTCAGCACCACAAAACAATGCTGCGCGCGATGCAGCACGAAGTTCTCCTCATCGTGCTCGGGGTCGCTCGCAATCGCGCAGAACACACATCCGTCTTTCTCCGCATCGACTCCTGATGCGATGTACCTGGCGCGCCAGGGACTCCACAATCTCTCCAATTCAGACACCTCGACTTGGCTGGAGCTTAAAGGATGGGCGGGCGATGAGTGTCGTCACTAATCGGACGTGAAGGGTTTGCCGCCGGTGCAGGTGAGCCGGAGTTATCGTCGTTGATGAGCTCTTTTAATTCCTTGCCGGGTTTGAAATAGGGAACTCGTTTGGCGGGGATGCTCACGGGATCGCCTGTCTTGGGATTCCTACCGCGCCGCGCACCGCGCTCTCGGACGCGAAAACTGCCAAAACCCCGCAACTCAATCTTCTCGCCCTGATTCAGGGTTTCGATGATGCTTTCAAAAACAATTTCGACTAAACGCTCAGCGTCTTTTTTGGTGAGCTCAGCCGCTCGAGCTACGTCTTCGACGAGTTCTGCTTTTGTCATGCATTACCTCGATTGTTTGAAATATAACGTCTTGATAATGGCGAGGTTATGTTGACTCGTACACTACCAGAAAAACGACAGGTGGAGCAAGACTTTGAGGAAGAATTCAAGACTGTGCATAGAACAAGTCAGGAAGGGTGGCTTGCCCCCGCTGCATCCTACACAGAGCGGGGGCAAGCCCCTCTTCCTGACTTGTTCTATTTGACGGCTACTGGTCGTTTTCAGGTTTACTGAGGCCGAAGTCCGCCAACTCGCCGAGCGAGGCCATGCCGCCGCCCGCTTCGGACGAGTAGATCTTCGTATCGATGATTGGCTCGTCCTTACCGACGGCGCGCGCGGACAGACCGATCTTCTTCGTCTCCGGATCGATGCGCAGGATCTTGAAATCCATCTCCTGCCCGAGCTGCACAACGTCTTCCGGCTTCGCGACACGCTCTTCCGAAAGCTCCGAGATGTGGCAGAGACCTTCGAGATTGTCGTCCAATTCAACGAAAGCGCCGAAGTTGGCAAAGCGCGCTACTTTCCCATGAACCACATCGCCCGGTTTGTGTTCGTTAGTGAACTTCTCCCAGGCGTTCGGCTCGAGGTCTTTAATCGAAAGTGACAGCCTTCGATTCTCGGTGTCGATGCTCGTGATTACCGCATCGATCTCCTGTCCTTTCTTCAGCACTTCGCTCGGATGCTTGATGCGACGAGACCAGGAAATGTCTGACACGTGAACGAGACCGTCAACACCGTCTTCGATCTCGATGAACGCACCAAAGTCCGTGAGGTTTCTGACGCGACCATGGACGCGCGTGCCGACCTGGTAACGCTCATGCAGCGTCTGCCACGGATTCTCCTGCACCTGCTTCATACCGAGACTGATCCGACGTGCCCTTGGATCGACACTCAGCACTTCAACCTCGACCAGGTCGCCCGGATTGACAACCTTGCTCGGGTGCTTCACGCGCTTGGACCAGCTCATCTCCGAAACATGAACCAGGCCCTCAACGCCCGGCTCGAGCTCCACAAACGCGCCGTAGTCAGCAACACTTGCAACACGTCCATTCACACGCGTACTGACCGGGAAACGCTCCTCGACGCTCGACCACGGATCCGGCAACAGTTGCTTGTAACCCAGTGAGACGCGCTCGCGCTCACGATCAAACTTCAGGACTTTGACCTGGATCGTGTCGCCGACCTTGAACAGCTCGTTCGGGTTCTGTAGCCGTCCCCATGACATGTCAGTCACGTGCAGCAATCCATCGACACCGCCGAGGTCGACGAATGCGCCGTAGTCAGTAAGGTTCTTGATCTGGCCCTCGACCACGATGTCTTCTTCGATCTGCAGGAGCGTTTGATCTTTCCTGCCTGTGTTCTCCTGCTCGATAACAGCTTTGCGCGACAACACAACATTAGACCGCTTGCGGTTCAGCTTGATTACCTTGGCTTCGATCACCTGATTGCGGAGGCTGTCGAGATTGCGCACCGGACGAACGTCAACTTGTGAACCAGGCAGGAAAGCAGCGATGCCATCAATGTCAACCCGCAGGCCGCCCTTAATGCGATCGATCACGCGACCCTTCACGCTTGAGTTGTCGCGATAAGCCTTCTCGAGATCGTCCCAGGCCTTCATGCGCACGGCGTCGGCGCGAGAAAGGACCGGAAGCCCGTCGGCTGTTTCCATGCTCTTGACGAGCACTTCGACTTCGTCACCGGCTTTGACAGTGAGCTGGCCGTTCTCGGTAAACTCGGCCGGGTTAACAATGCCTTCCGACTTGTAGCCGAAATCGATGACTACGCCTCGTTCGCTCAAGCCGACGACGGTGCCGCGAACGACTTCGCCCTCTTCGAGTGTGGCTTGTTCCTGCTCGAACTGATCGAGAAGTTGTCCAAAATCGACGTCGCCGCCTGCGCGTGCCTCGTCTGCTTCGTCTGCTTCGTGGGTGTGGGTTACTGGTGCTGGTTGAGAAGCCATAGCGTTTTGTTGCGGCGTAGCCTGCTGCGACTCGCCGGATGTTGAATTGTTGACCTCGCTGTTATTCAGCTTGGGTTGTTCACTAGACATTGACACTCCTGTAGGCCCGGTAACTTTTGAGCGCGTGGAAGATCTTATCGCGCCTCGCCAGCCGGAACAATCAGCGCAGGACTTCGCTGACTGTCAGACAGCGTAAAGCGGCCGCTAGCTTGATTGACCTTGGCGTTGTCGGGAGTTGAAGGCTGGCGAGGAAGCGAGCCGTTTGGATTTGAAATGTCGAGCTAATTTGTTTCGATTACCGCCCTGCCGTAGTTGCCCCGCTTGGTCCG
>Ga0126311_10001027_pt1 | contig 13183 bp, 9 predicted proteins | sample Plot61_FD_92539 | JGI IMG/M metagenome (GOLD analysis project Ga0126311, IMG submission 92539) | Serpentine soil microbial communities from UC McLaughlin Reserve, CA, USA - Plot61 | ecosystem: Environmental > Terrestrial > Soil > Grasslands | place: USA: UC McLaughlin Reserve, Lake County...
CTTTGGCGAGCATCTCGCCGATCAGCCGCTCGGCCTCGGAGAGAAACTCCTGCCGCTTGTCCCTGCCGTACGCGACGAGGTAGCCCTGCGCGAGGAGCGTGCGCGCCTCCATGTTGTTGGGGTCGAGCTTGACCGCGCGCTGTAGCTCTTCGCCGAACTCGCTGTCGCGGCCGAGTTCGCGGTAAGCCTGCGCGAGCCCCCAGTGGGCGGCGGCGAGGTTGGGGTCAATCTGTATGGCGTTGCGGAACTCCAGCGACGCCTCCTGCCAGCGTCGCTCTTTGAGCAGACTCTCGCCGCGGCTCAGGTGTTCGGCCTTCGTCTTTTCGGGGTTGGAACAGCCGGCCGCGAGGAGTAAGAGGGCGGCGAGCAGCGCTGCGGCGAGCGCGCGTAGACGGCGCGCCCGCGGGCACTCTTGAAGATTCATCTGTCGGCACTCCTTCTGTGCGGGCCGCGCTTCCTTCCTAACGCCCGAGACCGGGGCTTCTGGTCTCGGGCGCGTGCGCGGCCCTCGCTTTGACTTAACCGCTCGCGCTTCACTCTACAGTCGGCGGGCAACGCTTTCTGTACGAGTCCGCGCGTGCGGCTTACCACGGGCGGGAAGACTCGTCGGGCGCGGACGCCTTCGGGTCTTCCCTTTTAAAAATTCCTGCGTCTTTCGGCGGCGGGGCATGCCGCGAGAGACACGTTTAAGACATGACGAACGGGGCTTCTTTTCCGAAGAAAGATGCCCCAGCCGCGCCGAAAAGACAAGCGCGGCCGCCCCCCTCTATCAGTCGGGGACGTGGGCCGAGAGCTTCGGCTCGACCTGCGAGGCGAACTGCGTCGCGCGCTCAAGCGCCTGCGCTTCGGGGCCGCGCACGGGGACGAGCACGCGCACCATCGAGCCGTCCGAGCGTCGGCGGCGTATGCTGTCGAAGACCGTGTAAGCCTTGTCCGCGTACTCGCTCGCGACCGCGCGCCCGCGCCCCTGATACCAGTAGATCATCAACTGCCGGTCGCTCCCGTGCTCGATTATGTAGCGGTTGGCCTCGAACACGGGCGAGCCGTCGGCGGGCTTTATCTCGACGCGGCCGGCGTCGTTCAGAGTCCAGCCGGAGCCGGGCAGGCAGTTGAGCGGGCTGTGGTAGGTCGCGCCCGTGCGCTGCGTCGCGTAGTAGCCGACGTAGAGCGAGGCCGGGGTAGCGCCGTCCGCGGAGACGTAGTCGCGCGAGACGTAGTCGTCCGCGCGCAGCACGGCCTCGGTCGCCGAGTCGAAGCGCACGTCGCCCCCGCGCTGACGCCAGCCGCCGACCTCCGCCGGGAACTCCGCGAGCGGCCGGCGCTCGGCGCGCGACTCGCCCGACGCCGCCCACGCGTTGATGACCGCGCCGCCCGCCACGAGCAGCGCGAGCATCAGCCAGAAGTGTCTCGCGTTCGACTTCATCAACCCTCTTTCACCGACATCGCCGCCGGGGCCGCGGCCACGACCGTCGTTTCGTTGACCGCCCGCGCCTGAGCCTCCGCGCCGTCAGTTACGACCGCCTCGCCGCCGCCGCGGCCCTTGCCCCCGCGCGCGGGGTTGAAGCGGTCGAGCAGCCAGCCGAAGGCGAAGAGCAGCAGGAAGGCCGCGATGTATATGACCCAGCCCGAGAACTCGTGGAAGAAGCCGTCGGCCACCTCCGTCCCGTAGTAGCGAGCGAGCACGCCCGTGCCGCTCACGCGCGCCGCGTTTGTGATGATAGCGATGGGCACGGCCGCGACTACCATCAGCGCCGCGCGCCACGTTCGATAACGCGCGAGTCTCCTCCCGCCGCTCCCGTCCTCGTCCGTCGGGCTCGTGAAGTACGCGAAGACGACCGCGAGCGTCACGAGCGTCATAAGGCTCCGTATGCCGCTGCAAGCCTCGACGACTTCGAGCCGCTTCGTCGTGAGCGACCCGAGCGGGTAAAGCTCTATCACGTTCCCCTCGCGCAGCACCGTGATGTTGAGCGCGCGCATCACAAGGACGGCGCACTGCGACGCGAAGAGCTGCAAGGGGAACGCTATCTTGTTAAAGACTATGGCGGGGACGGGCACGGCGAGCGCGAGGAGCGCGAGCGGCACGAGCAGCGCGCGGAGCATCCTCCAGCCCCAGAAGTACACGCACACGCCCGCGAGCAGGAGCACGAGCGACATGCGCTGCGTGAACAGCTCCGCGCCCGCCGTCCCGACCCAGAGCGCGAGCAGAGCGGCCGAGACCGCCGCCGCGCCCCAGGCCGCGCGCGGGCGGCTTGTCGCGTTCGCGAATTTTTCGCGCTCGGCCCAGAGTATGTAGCCGATGACGAACGGCATCAGGAGCCCGTGCGAGTAGTTCTCGTCGTCCCACCAGAAGCGGCCGAGCCGCGCGAGCACGCCCCAGTAGGCGAACGCGACCGCCGCCGCGACGAGCAGCGGCTTCCAAAGTTGTCTGGCGGAGATTGAAAGGGGCATTGGGGTTCGGGGCGCCGCGGACGGAATCGCTCTCCGTGTTCGGGCGGCTCTTCTGACGCTCGGCTCATGCACGCGGGCCGCGCGGCGCGGCAAGGCGCGCCATTTCAGATTAGCGCATGGCGGGCGGGCGCGGCAACACAAAAATCCCTTCGCGCGACGCAAAAAGGAAAGGGTTCCGGGCTCCAGATTCTGGGTTTTGGTTAAAACCAGCACCCGGAACCTGACACCCGGAACCCTCCCGTCCTCCCGTGCGAGTCCGTTACTGCTGCCTGAAGCGGTTTCGGTACTCGTCCGAAGAGAGGAATGCTTTGACCATCTCGGCCTTGACGAAGTCGCCGCCGTTGTCTTCGAGCTTCTTGAGCCAGAAGTCGCTGCCTATCTGGTCGGGGTCGCGCCGCATGTAGCCGAAGTATTGCATCACGACGAAGGCGCGGTTGCGTTCGAGGCGCGAGAAGTCCGCGTTGTCTACGAGCTTCGCGAGCACGTCGGCGCGCGTGGCCGCGCCCGTCCGTAGTGACGAGACGAGCGGGTCGCGCTCCGCCTGCGGCGCGGCCACGCCCATCGAGGCGTAGAGCGAGTCTACGAACTGCGCGTGCGTCATCGAGTCGTACCGCCCGCGGAAGTCCGCGCGCCCCACCCACGCCTTGAAGAAGACGCTCTTGTTGGCGGCGAGCCTCTCCTGCCAGCCCAGCTCGCCGACGATGACGCCCTTGCCGACCTCCTGCGTGTCGCCGAGGAACTCGCGCATCAGGGGCGTGCGCCCGAACGACGCGCGGTAGAGTTTGTAGGCGAGGAAGCCCGTCTCCCTGAACTCAATCGAGAGGAAGTACGCGGCCGAGACGTTGATGCGCTTGACCTCGACGCAGCGCGCGTCCGTGCCGCACTGGTCGAGCTGGCCCTGCCAGAAGGCCCGGCCCGTCTCGTCGGGCTCGCGCCCGAGGAAGTCTACGTAGTGCTGGCGCACGAAGTACGACGCGTAGTCCAGGGGGTTCTGCACGTCGCCGTAGGTCATCAGCACGTCGGCCAGCTCCATGTTGTCGATGGCCTTCTGTAGGCTCGACTTCGCCTCGGCCAACTGCCCCTGTCCCGCGAAGGAACTCGCCGACGCGGCGTGCATGAGAGCGCTCGACAGCGCCGTCTCGATGCGCGAGGACGCGGGGTAGAGCGTGCGCTCGTTGGAGAAGTCTATGTATGTCTGCTGCACGTCCGCGACGACGGCCGCTATTCTGTCCGCGGGGCTCGTCGTGGCGGCGCTCGTGCCGGGCTGCGTCGCGTTCGTCGTCGTCGTCGCCAGCTCGTTGCTCAGGCTCTGCGCGTCCTTCCTGGCCTTGTGAAGGCTGCCCTGCGCCTTGCCCGTCGGCGTGGGCGTCGGCGTCGGGGTGGCCGCGGGCGTCGGGGTCATGACGGGCGTGGGCGTCGCCGTCGGCGCGGGGATTGGAGTCGGAGTCGGGGTCGGCGGCGGAGTCGCGGGAGTTCCGGCGAGCGCGGCGGCGAGCGCCGCGAAGTCGCAGCCAAGGTCTTTGCCGTCAGTCCCCTTGTTCTTGTAGGGCGAGGCCGCGGAGAGCGCGTAGTCTTCGCCCGCGGGGTTGTTGAAGGCGGCCTCTTCGAGCGTGGACGGGTAGAAGTTGTCGGCGGGGTAGAAGTACGGATAGCCCTCGCTCGTGCCGGCGATGACGTTGCGGCGCAGGACGCCGTCGGGGAAGAAGGTCGAGATAGTCCCCTTGCCCGGAGCCTGATCCTGCCCGATGAGGCCGTACGAGTTGTGGCGCATCAGGTTGTTCGTGAAGACGAAGCCCGTTGACGCGGGGCCGTAGACGGTCACGTCGTTGCCCGTGTGAAGCACGGTGTTGTGGTCAACGACCACGTCCGGCATGTCGCAAATCTTTATCCACTCGCCGTCGCCGCCCCAGCGCCTGCCGTCAACGTCCATGAAGAGGTTGTTGACGATGCGCAGGCCGCGCCCCTGCTGGCTCGGCTGAATCGTGTCCTTGCCGAGAATGTTGAGGCCGTTGGGCGCGTGCTTGATGACGTTGTTGGTTATCGTCACGTCCTCAAGCGTCGCCTGCGGCCCGCTGTCGCCGCGCACCGTGAGGTTGATGGTGCCGTAGCCCCAGTTCACGTCGCCCCAGGAGTTCTCGAAGACGTTGCCCTCGACCATGACCCTCCGCGCGCTCTTCAGCTCGAAGAGATTCTTCACGCTATAGCGCGTGCCCGCGTAAGACGGCTCGCCCTGGCGCCACGACAGAGGCTTGAAGAAGTGGTTGCGCCTGACCTCTATGTCCGAAGGCACGAGCCCCGCGACGGAAGGCTGCGCGCCGCCGAACATCAAGTTCTCGCCCGAGGCTTCGAGGTAGTTGTTGACGACGTGGAAGGGGCCGGGGCCGTTCCAGCCGCCGACGGCCTGCGCGTCCTGCTCGGCCGACTTGAAGCCCGCGACGTAACAGCCCGTGATGGTCGTCTCGGCGCTCTGCAAAGAGACGCCGCGCTTGAGCGTCTGGTTTGGGAAGGCCGTGATGAGGCAGCGGTCTAAAACGAGGTGGTGCGGAACCTCCTGGAGCGTGTCCTGCGCCGCGGAGCCGTCGCCGAGTTTGACGAGGTCGTAAATCATCGCCGAAGGGTTCGACGGCCTTATCTCAAGGCCGACGAGCCGCCAGTGGTGCGCGCCCGGCGCCGTCTGCAAGGCCGCCTCGCCGAATCCGGCCGAGAGGAGCTTCGGCATCAGCGACGCGTCCGAAGGCGAGACGCGCCCGGTCGCCGCGGCGAGCGCGGAGTCGGGCGTCGAAGTGCGCACGGTTATCCACTCTCCGGAAGCGCCCTTGTTCGGGAGCGTGAACGTGCCCGTGAAGGAAGCGCCCGCCTGTAAGACTATCGTGTCGCCGGGCTGAGCCGCGTTGAGCGCCGCCTGAAGGTTTCCGCCTTCGCCGACGTTGATCGTCGCCGCGTTCGCCGACGGGCCGCAGAGGGTTATGAAAAGGAGCGCGAGGGCGTACGGGAGTGAGCGGCGTGCGGAAGAGTCCGAGAGGCGGGAAGACCGCTTACGTCGAGAGACGACGAGACGAAAGATGCCCATTTGATGAAACCCCACTTCGGTAACCGGACGATCTCGGCGGAGGCCGAGACTCCTGGCTTTGCGGACTCGCATCACTGCGAGGGTGCCTTTAATCGGTGACGGCTCGGGGCGCGCTTGGGAGGGAATGGAAGGGCAGCCCGAGAGGACTGCGTGCGTTGCGCGACCCGCCTTCGACGAAGACACGACGGCGCGTTCGACTCAGGCGCGAAGGTTCGGGCGCTTTAACTTTGTCCGGGAGCGAAAGGTTTTTAAGGAAGGAGAACTGACCGGGCGAGAGACCACCGACTGCGGGCTGGCGCCTTCGAGTGGCTCTGGGACTTAAAACTCCACGGACGGGCTTCGGGCGCTCCTTTTTTACGGGAACGTTCTGAGGTGAATCCCGGCCCCGCGGGGCGCACTTGGCCCCCGCGTCCACTCGGAGTCGTAAGTCTTCTCCGACCGCCTTCGGCAACCAGACAATCTCCGCACTTACGGGAACCGAGTTCCCTTAAAGCGCGTAGACTCACGGCTTTGCGTCCCTGCCTCGCGACAGGTTTGCCATTATCGTGTGCAATCGTCTGCTTACTAAAAGATCGCTCGCCGCGCCCTCGGGGTGGCCCCTTCGGGGGACGAGAACATAATCATTAAAAACTAGTTGAGCCGTGTTTGTCAACGTGGAAATTTTTTGGCCGCACTACGTTAAATTTCCGAAGGCTTTACACGAAGCGTTGGACTATTATGTCTTCCACGGGTAGGCAATTCCCGGCGTTCAACGAAGCTCGCGACAATTCTCTCGGCGGGGAAGATTTGTGGGATTGAGAGACCTTACGAAGGAGGCGCTGACGCGTATCGGCGCGCGCTGCTCGCCCTCACACATACACGGCCTCAACGCCGTCCTCAACTACATGGAGACGGGGCGCTGGCTGCGCGCGAGGGGCTTCGGAGACCCGCCGCGACACCCGACGCGCGAACGGCTCTACGCCGCGCTCGGCTCGAAGATAGAGGGCGAGCGCGTCCTCTATCTTGAGTTCGGCGTCTACTACGGCTACTCGATGCGCCTTTGGGCGGGCCTTCTAAAGAACCCGCAGTCTTCGCTCCACGGCTTCGACAGCTTCGAGGGCTTGCCCGAAGACTGGGACGCGCGCAGGCCGAGGGGCGAGTTCGACGTGGGCGGCCGCGTGCCCGCGTTCGACGACGCGCGCGTGGTGCTCCACAAGGGCTGGTTCGAAGAGACGCTCCCGTCATTCACGCTCCCCGAGCGCGAGAGGCTCGTGCTCAACATGGACGCAGACCTATACTCCTCGACCAGGTTCGTACTCGACACTCTGCGCGCGGAGATTCGGCCGGGCACGATAATCGTCTTCGACGAGTTCTGCGACCGCATGCACGAGCTGAAGGCGTTCGACGAGTTCCTGCGCGAGACCGGCATGAAGTTCCGCGCGCTCGGCGCGACGAAGACGCTCGAACACGTAGCCTTCGAGCGCACGTCGTAGACGGCACACGGCCCCCGCGACCTCGCATGAACCACAAAGCCTCGTACCGGCTCTCGCTCTGTCTGACGGGCGCGCTGCTCTGCGCGCCCGTCATCTTCACGACTTACGCCCCACTCGTAGACTTCCCCAACCACCTCGCGCGCGCGCACATACTTCACTTCTACGGGCAGGTGCCCGCCTATCGGGCCGCGTACAAGCCCGCGCCCGCGCCGCTCCCGAACCTCGCGGTTGACCTCGTAGTCACTCAGCTCCTACGCTTCTTCGGGCTGCTGACGGCGGGCGGGATATTTCTAGTCCTCACATTGCTGCTCTTCGTCGCGGGCTGTCACAGACTAGGCCGCGCGATTCACGGAAGCCCGACGTGGCTCGCGCTGCCGTGCTGCTTCATCGCATACAACTCGAATTTTCTTTACGGCTTCGTCAACTACTCCTTCGGCGTCGGCCTCTTCTGCGTCACGCTCTCCTACTGGCTTGAGTGGCGGCGGGAGTCGAGCGTGCGGCGCTTGCCGCTCGTCGCGCTGCTCGTCGTCTGCTCTTACCTCGCGCACCTCTCGGCCTACTCGTTCCTCTGCGCGGCGTTCGTCGTAGTCGCCGCGTGGGACTACGGGGCGGATAAGGAATCTTTGGCGAAGACCGTCTTGAAGCTCGCGCCGCTCGTCTTCCCCGCGGCGCTGTTCGTGCTCTTCATGCGCGGCGGCGGGAGTGCCGGTGGGCTAGGCTGGAACACTCCGGCGGGCAAGGCCGTGGGGCTCCTGTCGCCCGTCCTGACTTACAACTACGCGCTCGACGCGTGCGTGCTCGCGGCGCTCGCGGCCGCGGCGCTCGCCGCGTTCGTCCTCGCGCGCAAGCGCGGCGGCGGCGGCCTACGTGTCGTTTGGCCGACGTTCGGGGCGGGCCTCGCGTTCCTGCTGCTCTACTTCCTGAGCCCGAAGGCGGCGCTCGGCGGCTCGGCGGTGGACGTGCGCTTCATCATCCCCTGCGTGCTGCTCTGCGTGCTGTCGTTGAAGTTTAGCCTGCGCGGGCGCGCGGGAAAGTTTCTGATGCTGGCCGTGCTCTGCGTGGCCTGCGTCCGGCTCGCGGCCGTCTGGAAGACGTGGGCCGGGCTCGACCGTCGAATCGCGGCGGAGGTCGCGAGGTTCGACGTGCTGCCCGACGGCGCGCGCGTCTACCCCGTCGTCGTGATGTCGCGGGAGATGCGCGTGGAGAAGGTCGAGCGCCCCTTCAGGCACCTCGCGCACTACACGACCACCTCGCGCCACGCATTCGTGCCCTCGCTCTTCACAATCGACGGGCAGCAGCCGCTGGGCTTCCGCGAACGCCCGCGCTTCGTCGAAGCCTCCTTCTACTCTTCCGAAGAATGGCGAGAGCTCTCCCCGCGCTGGCTCGGCTACCTCGACGACTACGACTACCTTTGGGCCTACGGGTTGGACGACTCGCTCCGCGCGCTCGCCGGGAGCAGATGCACGAAGGTCTACGAAGAGGACGGCTTCTCACTCTGGCGCGTCAATCGGTGAGGCCGCGCGAAGGTTTGAAGGTAAGACTCAACCGAGTCGGCGCGCGGGCTCAGTCGGGCGGCAGGAGGAACTCTCGAAGGCTCTCGTACTCGGCGTCGAACTTCTTATAAATTCCCGGCTCGGCGTAGCGAAGGTTGGGCGCGCTCTTCTTCGCGACGATGTCGCGCGTCCACGGCAGGCCGCGGCGCGCGGCCATGTCTCGGAGCGCGGCGTTTATCGTGCGCGTCGCGTTCGCGTAGCCGACGTGTTCGAGCGCCCACTCGCGCGGGTCGAACTATTCGGGGTGTTCGAGTACGTGAAGGATCGCGTCGGCGAGTTCGTCATCCTCGGCCAGCAGCCCCGTGCGCGCGTTCACGTGGTCGAGGTTCACGCCGCACTGTTGTTTGTAGACGATGACGGGCGTGCCGCAGAACATTCCCTCGTAGATGCCGCGGTTCGCCCCCTCCTGGCGCGAGAGTAGGAGCGAGACCTTCGAGTCGGCTACGACGCGCGCGACCTCCGCGTGCGGGATGCGCTCGAAGATACGGCAGTCGCGTCCGAGCCCGTAACGCGCGAGCAGGCCCTCGACCTGACCGCGCCCCCACCCCATCGGGTAGCCTATCAAAGCAAATTTTAAAGTGCGCCCGCGCTCGCGCTTCAGACGCGAGGCGGCGCGGAAGAAGACTTCGTGACGCTTGAGCGGGTCCCACGCCGCGACCATCACCACGTCGTACTTCGCCTCAACCCCCTCGGCGCGCGGCCTGAACGTCGAAGGGTCAACCCACTCGCCCGCGCCCACGCGCGTCGGCGAGAGGTTCGTCCCCGACTCTTCCACGAACTCGAAGTCCGCGCGCCGCGGCGACTGCACGAGCACGTCCGAGTCGGAGCCGAGGTACGTGAAGAGCTTCGCCTCCTGATAGCCCCAGCTACTCGGCTCCAAAACTATCTGGTATCGCGGGGCGAGCGCGCCGAGGTCGTAGACGGCGGCCAACGCCAGAATGGCCTCGCCGTACATCACCATCAGCACGCCGCGCTCGCCCGTCGAAGAGTCGTAAGACTTCAGCACGGCGAGGTCGCCCTGCCGCTCCGGGTCAGGGTCCGGACGCGGGAAGCGCAGGCGCACCCGGTGCTCTTCGGGGAAAGCGCCGTAGAGTCTTCTCAACTCACGCGCCTTCTCCGTGCGTACGAAGTCTAAGCGCAGGCGGTTCTCCGACGCGGGAAGCAGACGGCCCCCGGCGTCGTAGCAACACTCGCGCACGAGCGCGCGGACTCTCTCGACCCTACGCGCGCCGAGACCTTCACTTCCGAGATGCCGCCACGCGCGCATCAATATGTCGGCGGCCTCGTAAGGACGGCCGCGTCTGAGCGCGGCGCGCGCACGCGCTTCCGCCACGGCGGCGTAGAGTTTTTGCAGCGCGCGCGACTCGTAGACGCGCTCCTTAAACCACAGGCGACGCGCCGCGCGCACCTGCCGCGGGTCTGGCTTCAGCTCACCTTCGGTCTTTGCGGCGCTCATCTTTAAAGCCGTCTCGGTCAAGCGGAGCGCTGCGGCCTGATGAGCCGCAGGCGGTAGTCGCGGAAGTCGCCGGGGTTTCCTTCGCGGCCGTCGCACGCCGCGAGGATGATGTTGACCATCTCGCGCGCGGTGACGAAGTGTAGACTGAGTCTGCCGGCGCGCGCCTCTTCCGTCAGACCGCGGAGGAAGTCTCGCATCAGCCCGCCGAGCATCGCCTCTCTGTCGTCGGGGTTCATGCCGTGGCAGTGGAGCTTGACGAAGACCCACTCGGGCCTGCCTTCGACCGCGACCGCGGCGCGGCGCCAGAGTCGCGTGCGCGAGAGCGTGGGCGGGTGCGAGGCCGTCAACTCGCCGTTCTCTATCTTCGGCAGCGGGAGCCCCGACGCGCGCCCTTCGAAGTCGAGCCCGAGCGGCCCCTGAATCATCAGCGGAAAAACTTCGGGCGCGCGTCCCGCACGCAGGTCGCGCCCGCGCGCGTGCGGCGCGCGCCGCGCGAGCGGCGGCTCGCACTCGTAGAGCGAGTTCACCTTCGAGACCTGCGCGTGGCTCGGGAACGAGGGCATCGTCATGTCCGCGTAGCAGCCCGTCTCGGCGAGCAGTTGCATCTCCTCGTCCACGCCGCAGAAGCGCCCGCCCGCAGAGTTCGCCAAGGCCCAGTTGCCGTGGACGAAGGCGTAGCGCGCCTCGCCTTCGTCCCCCCAACGGGAAAGACAACCGTGCGCGACGAGCGCGTCGCGAAACTCGGCGAGCGCGCGCCGCGTGGCGTCGGCCGTGTCGGGCTCGCGCACACCGTGGTGCAGGTGAATCTCCACCTCGCCCCAGCCTTCGAGACAGTGTTCGGCCAGCATCGCGGTCAGTCGTGCGTCGTACTGCTCCGCGGGCGAGAAGTACGTGTGCCGGAACGGGAAGCCTTCGGCGTCGCGCCACTCGCGGAATATTTTCGGGTACTCGCGGCACCACTCTCCGAGCCGGCGCTCCTGCTCTTCGGGCGGCGCGAAGTCGTGCGGGGCTTCGGGAAGGTACGCGGGCTCGAAGTGGTCGGCGAGCGCGATGACGAGGTGCGATGCGCGCGCGCCCCGGCCTCGGCGCGCCACACTCTGCCGCGCGCAGGCCGGTAGCCACCGGAGTGCTTCGAGCGCTTTATTTAGTTGGGAGCTGTTCACGCCTGTGGGATTCTTGAGAGACGCGGCCCGCCGAAAAGGAGCGACCCCGCTCGCCCGACTACGACTGCATTGTAACACGGACGACGCGCGCGTTTTAAAAACCGCCGCCGCCCCTTTACACGCGCGGCGCGCGGCCGGATGATGAAATTCATGTTGACGGGGAGGTCTTCAGTTAGTGCCGACTGAGCAGCCAGCGTCGGGCGCGCGCTCGCCTGCGGCGACGCCCGCCGTCAGCGTCGTCGTCGCCGCGTACAACGCCGCCGAGTTCATAGGCGACACGCTCGCCTCCGTCTTCGCACAGACGTTCGAAGACTTCGAACTCATCCTCGTCAACGACGGCTCGCCCGACACGGCGGAGCTGGAGTCCGCGCTCGCGCCTTACCTCGAACGCGTCGTCTACGTGCGACAGGAGAACCGGGGCGCGGGCGCGGCGCGCAACCGCGCGCTGCGAGAGGCGCGCGCGCCGCTCGTCGCGTTCCTCGACGCGGACGACCAGTGGCTCCCCACATACCTCGAAGAGCAAGTGGCCTTCCTCGATTCGGGCGGCTACGACCTCGTCTACGCCGACGCGGAAATCTTCGGCGACCCTCCCTTCGCGGGCCGCACCTTCATGGAGACCGCGCCGTCGGAAGGCGAGGTCAACTTCGCGAGCCTCGTGAGCGGGCGCTGTAACGTCATCACTTCGGGCGTCGTCGCGCGCAGAAGTTTGGTAATCGAAGTCGGCCTCTTCGACGAGCGTCTGCGCAACTCGCAGGACTTCGACCTCTGGATTCGCATGATTCGCGCGGGCGCGGGCGCGGGCTACCGGCGGAAAGTCTTGCTGCGTTACAGGCATCACGCGGCGAGCCTCTCGGGCGACGCGGCGAACAGGGTCGCGCGCGAGCTGATAGTGCTCGACAAGATAGAGACCTACGACCTGACTTCGGTAGAGCGCGCGGAGGTTTCGAGGGCGAAGGAGCGTGTCCGCGCCAACATGGATTTGGAGTCGGGGAAGCAACATCTGGCGGGCGGACGCTTCGGCGAGGCGCGCGAGGCTTTCGGGCGTGCGAACGCCTCACGCAAGAGTTGGAAGCTGCGCGCCGTCGTCCTCGCGCTCCGCGTCGCCCCCCGGCTGGTGCTTTGGCTGACCGAGCGCAGGCGCCCCGAGTCGTCTTGAATCTTTCAGCGGCGTACGACGCCCGCGGTCGCCGCTTCCAGAGCTTCCATGTCGCAGCCCACGTCCGCGCGGTCGGTCGCGCGGCCCCTGTAAGGGCTTGCGGCGGCGAGCCTGTAGTCGCCGCCCGCGAAGTTCGCGAAGCCCGCCTTCATCAATTCCGACGGGTAGAAGTTGTCGGCGGGGTAGAAGTACGGATAGCCCTCGCTCGCGCCCGCCACGACGTTGCGGCGGAAGACCGCGCCGGGCATGAAGGCGCGAAGGGTCTCCGAGCCGGGGCCGTGATCCTGGCCGATGACGCCGTAGGAGTTGTGGCGCGCGACGTTGTTCGTGAAGACGAAGCCCGTAGACGCGGGGCCGTAGACGAGCACGAGCGAGCCCGTGTGCAGCACGGTGTTGTGGTCAACCGTCACGTCCGGCATGTCGCAAATCTTTATCCACTCGCCGTCGCCGCCCCAGCGCCTGCCGTCTATGTCAACGAAGAGGTTGTTGACTATCTTCACGCCCCGGCCGCGTCGGCTCGGCTGAATCGTGTCCTTGCCGAGAATGTTGAGGCCGTTGGGCGCGTGCGTTATGAGGTTGTTTCTGATGGTTACGTCCTCGATGGTCGCCTGCGGGCCGCTGTCGCCGCGCACCGTGAGGTTGATGGTGCCGTAGCCCGAGTTCACGTCGCCCCAAGTGTTCTCAAGCACGTTCCCTTCTATCAAGACCCTCCGCGCGCTCTTCAGTTCCAGAACGTTCTTCACGCTATAGCGCGTGCCCGCATAAGACGGCTCGCCCTGGCGCCACGACAGAGGCTTGAAGAAGTGGTTGCGCCTGACCTCTATGTCCGAAGGCACGAGCCCCGCGACGGAAGGCTGCGCGCCGC
>Ga0126311_10001029_pt1 | contig 13181 bp, 8 predicted proteins | sample Plot61_FD_92539 | JGI IMG/M metagenome (GOLD analysis project Ga0126311, IMG submission 92539) | Serpentine soil microbial communities from UC McLaughlin Reserve, CA, USA - Plot61 | ecosystem: Environmental > Terrestrial > Soil > Grasslands | place: USA: UC McLaughlin Reserve, Lake County...
GAAGAGAAATTGAAGAATGTCGCGGCTGCACTGGGTCCGCCCTCATCGACGGTCACTGCCGCAGAAGCAAATAGCAATCGAGAGCTCAACGAAGACTACGGGCGTCGCAATGTCGACGCAGCGTTAAGAATCCTCAACCTCAAGCATTGAAATCGTCTTACTCCGCCGAACCAGATCATTTTTCGAATAAAGAAAGCAGAGACGTTCAACACGCCTCCGCTCTCGATTTGCACGTGATCTAGAAACGCGTTACTGCAGTGACACGTCGTCAACTCTGAAACTCGTTGGCAACGTGACGTCGTTCGTGCCGCGGAATTGAATCCGCACTGTCTGTCCGGCGAACGAGCTGAGATTGAATGGTCCTCTCAGGACGTACACTCCCGCCGTGCCGCTATTCTGATTACTAAACGTCGCAAGCGTTGCGAGCAACGTTCCCGCTGTATTCCGTACTTCAATGAAGAGGCGATCGAAAACTGCTGCTCCAGCGGCCTCACTGGTCGAAATGTTTAGCCAGAACTGCAGATTTGAACAGCCATTACTCGGAACAGTTACCGTTTGGAATAAAGTTCCACTGGAACTATTCACTCCGTTGAGGATCGCGTAGGCAGTTCCGCTGTGTGGGAACGATCCCGTGCTGCGGCTTACCTGGCCGCTGAAGGTCCACGGCGTCGTGCCGCTTTCAAATCCAGGATTAACGATCGTGTTTGTACACCCGCCTCCAGTGCCGGCCTGCGACACGCTGAAGGTCAAACCCGCAATCGTCATGGAGCCGGTTCTAGAAAGCGAGGAAGTGTTCGCAGCAACAGAGTAGCTAACTGTGCCATTACCGGAACCACTGGCGCCGGAGGTGATGGTGATGAACGAGCTGTTGCTCACCGCAGTCCAATTGCAACCGGCTGTCGTAGTCACCGTCACGCTTGCTGATCCACCCGCCGCCGCAAAGCTCGCGCTGGTTGGATTGATTGAGAAGGAACACGCGCCGCCGCAATCTGCGGGTACGTCGGTGGCGGCAACGTGAGTTGTGCCATCGTTACCCACGGCGGACACTCCCATGCCGTGACGTGCAAACACTGTCCAGATTGTGCAGCGATTTGCTCCGCCATTCAGGTTCTGATCGGCCTGAATGATGCCGTCGCGTGCGTTCAGGAATGATGGACGAGTAGGTGTGAACTTCATTCCGTTGAGCACAATGCGATCTGTTATGGCGGCGCCAAGCTGGGTTCGCAGATCCCAAAGAGTTGCAGCCCAGACTTCGCCGTCAGCGTGAACTCCGAAGCCGAGGTCGGAGTAAGAGTTGTGTACGGCAGCGGCGGGAACAGTATAAGCAGCGCGCCGAATGCCGGCCGGATTATTGGTGACGTACTCGCCAACCGCACCATCATTGTTGATGGTGATGGCCCAGTAATCAGACCAGCCTTCGCCCATTGCGCCTGACTGTGTACCACTCAAGGCCGTACTGCCGTTGCCGATTAGCCGGTTTGAGATGCCGTGTCCGTATTCATGGAACACAACATCGCCATCAATCGAGCTATCGCGATCAGGAGTGGGCGAGGTGAACAGAAACTGTTGCATGCGCGGACGCGAACCGTCTGGCGGCGTGGCGAAGTTTGCGTTGTTCGTTCCCGAGCCATCCTGCGCTTCCGCTCGAACGGAGTCGTTTCCGGTTCCGCCGCGGCCGAAGTTGTTTACCTGGAAGTTGCGCGCTGTCTCCGTAAAACCAAGATTGTACGAGAAGTCGTGCATGATGTTGTTGTAGTAGAAAAGATTCGTCACCACAGCAGCCTGCTGTGTTCTTGGATCCACCGTAGTGGAGAACGGAAAGGTGAAATCCTGCGCAGCCGACGAAGCATGGCCGTTTGACAGACCCGTGCTGTTGTTACTATCCGGCACATTGTCAGCGTTGGTATCGAGGTAGGCCTCGACGTTGTTGCCAGTGCTTACGGTCGACGCTCCCATCCAGCCGGCCGCCGTGTTGATGGTGGTGTTTCCAACGAATGAAACGAGTTGGCGCGCGCCCTTGTCAGGCGCTTCGGTGTAAACCGTGCCTTGCGCTTCAAACAGGTAAAGGTTGTGACGAAGCAGAAGCTCGCCCGTGTAAGCGTCGAGTAGAATTTCATACCACTCTTCGGGACCGACTTCCGCAAAGACGTGCCACGCCAAACGACTCTCACCGGCCACTCTCACTACGTTCTGTTCGGAGAGTACTTCCTCCAGATTCAGATCCAGTGGATTGGCGAAGCGAGACATTTCCGTCGTCGATGCTCGCGAATAATTCTCCACAAAAGCCGGGAAGACAGTTCTGCCCGCATGTTCAAACGCTTTTGCGATCGCCTTTGCTTCGCTCATCGCTCCCCTGCGTTTGAGTGGTGGGCCATCAACCAGAAATCCTTCGCGTACATTGAGGACTTCGCCATTCTTATATATGACGACTTGAACCTGTCCTTCAAAAACCTTTAGACCATCGACGGTCTGCGCGTAGTTGAGGAAAGTAGTTCCCTGATCGTTATCTTCGTTTTCCAGTTTTAATTGGTCGTCACTGGAGCCGGGAAGCGCGAAGATGGCGCTATGTCGCTCAATAAACTTGCGGGCGATGTTATCGGCGGTATCTGATTGTGGTTCCGAAAGAGCGCCGCCATCGATGAAGAAGTTCTTCATTGCGCCTGCTTCGTTAACTACTGCGCGAAGGTTTGCAGCGTTCTCAGCGGCAAGCGACGAACGGAATTGCCCAACTGCAGAAGCTCGGGAGCGCGTGCGAGCGTTCTGCATCGCAGCTTGCTGCCCCGAGGTTGAGCTAAGGTCTATGTCATTAAACTCGCGACGGCCAGCCAGGCGAGTGTCAAAGTTCGGCAGGGCGCGGTTAGCAGATCCTTGTGGTGGTCCTACCGGCGTTGGTTGTTGTGCAGCGTCTGACTTCCAGAACGGCAAGACTGTGGCAGCCGCAGCGGCCACAGCCAGAACTGTGAAGATCAAAATCTTACGAATCATTTGCGCCTCCTTTGGCTTTGGTGGAGGTAAGGCAGCACTCGCCCGTTATCATGGTTTGATCACGTGAGAAATGCCCTAGCTACCTTTTAACTATCGAGAACAGTCATCTGTTCAATATCGAGGTGCTGAGACTTGCACGGGCTGAGTGAAACTACGCCGGGAGGATGTAGGTTTTTCTGGAACAGGGACGCACAGAGTAGCAATTTGTCGTGAGAGGTGTAAATTGTTTCGCAGTGAACTAACCACTGCTCACGCTTCGCTGCTCAAACTTCGAACCATCAATTCAGCGACAAGTTGGTTGAAACCAACCGGATCGGGCAGCTCCGATCCCTCTGCCAGCAACGCATAGTTCAATAGCAAGTTGGCGTACTTGCCGAGTTCAACTTCATCTTTGTTTTCTCGGAACCGCGCGCTCATCCTGTTGAAGATTTCATGTTGCGGATTGAGCTCCATGATGCGGCGCTGCTTCGGACGTCCTCCCTCCTCTCCCATTTGGAGGAGCCGCTCGAGCTGAGGACTATAGTCCATGTCAGTCCCGACGAGGCAGACAGGCGAGGTCGTGAGCCGGTTGGTCAGCCGCACCTCTTTGAGATACTGGTCCAGGTGTTTCTGTATAAAGCTGAGCAGCTCGGATGATTCCTCCGCCTTTTGCTTCAACTCTTTTTCCGTCTGCTCGCTCTCCTCTTTGTCTCCGACCTTGACGGTTCCCTTTCCTGCCGATTTGAGTTTTTTGCCTTCAAATTCGGTCAGGTATTGGACCACGAGCTCGTCAACCGAATGGACCAGGTAGAGCACCTCGTAGCCTTTCGCCTTCAAAGCCTCAAGGTGTGGAGAGTTGTCGACGATGCGGCGTGATTCTCCGGTCAGGTAGAAAATCTCCTCCTGCCCTTCCTTCATCCGCTCGACGTATTCTTTGAGCGTCGTCAGCTTTTTCTCATCATGTGAGGATTGAAAGCGCAGCAACGAAACGATACGGGACTTGTTATCGTAGTCCGTACCCACTCCCTCCTTGAGCGCGCGGCCAAACTGCTCCCACACAAGCTCAAACTTGTCCGGCTCCTCTTCCGACATAGTTTGCAAACTGTCGAGGATTTTTTTCGTCAGCCATTTTCGAATCACCGTTATCTGACGATCCTGTTGCAACATCTGGCGCGAGATATTGAGCGGAAGATCCGCAGAGTCTACGATCCCCTTGATGAATCTGAGGTAGCGCGGGAGCAGGTCCTCGCACCGCTCCATGATCGACACCCCTTTTGCATAGAGATGCAATCCCCACTCGGCTGCATGGTAAAAGAAGTCATAGCTTGCCTTGGACGGAATGAACAACAGGGCTTGATATTCGAGTGTCCCTTCAGCCTTCAAAGAGATTCTCTTCAAAGGTTCCGTTTGATCGTGCGTGAGGTGCTTGTAAAACTCCGCGTAATCACTCTCCGACACTTCCGCAGCCGGGCGCATCCAGAGAGGCTTCATCGAATTAAGGATCTTGTCTTCAACAACGATGGACTTCTCGCCGCTGGCTTTGGGCTTTCCAGTCTCGTCACTTTCCACCTCCTCGCGTACGTCCTGAAAGACGATGGGGTAGTTCACAAAGTCCGAATAACGTCTGACGATGCGAGCCAGAATCCACTTATCCGTGTAGTCTTCGATGCCATTTTCGGGATCAGCCGGCTTGAGATGCAGGGTGATGGAGGTGCCATGCTGATCACGCATCGCGTCGCTGATCGTGTACTCGCCATTGCCAGTCGAGTCCCAACCGGTGGCTGTCTGCTCACCCGCTCGTCGAGTTACCAGCGTAACTCTCTCGCTCACCATGAAGGCCGAATAAAACCCGACGCCGAACTGACCAATCAACTCCGTAAGTCTCTCATCAGACATTCCCTGCTGTAGCTTTTCGCGTAGCTCGCGCGTGCCCGACTTGGCAATGGTGCCGATGTTGGCGACAACCTCGTCGCGACTCATGCCGATACCATTGTCGTGAATCGTGAGGGTGCGCGCCTGCGGGTGCGTTTCAAGCCTGATCTCCAACTTCTCCGGTAAACTCAGCTCCGGATTCATCAGGGCTTCAAAACGGAGAGCGTCGAGAGCGTCGGAGGCGTTTGAGATTAGTTCCCGCAGGAAAATCTCCTTCGTCGTATAGAGCGAATGGATCATCAGGTCGAGGAGATGCTTCGTCTCAGCCTGAAAAGTGAATGTTTCGACTTGCGCAGCCATCAGAGTTCTTCCCTCTTAAATATCTATTGGTATGTCGGGAGGGTTACAGCGTTTTGGGAGTGGCAGGTTAGCCCAACTTGTTACAGTCGTCAAGATCATTAGACGCCTTACAATGCGACAACTTGCGAAGATTATGAGGGGGAAATATAGACCTACAAAGTACCGGTTCAGTTTCAAATACGCCGAAGGCGTTCGCTAATTTCAGCCCAACGGTTGGAGCGCAGCGACAACCTTGGGAACGACGCATAAAGGAAACGGTTAACCCTGAAAAGGGTTTCACGCCCGGCGAACCCTAACAGGGTTGAATACAGGCTGTATTAGTGACCCGGGGTTTTCGCTAAGCTCTAACCCCGGGCTAAAATTAGCGAACGCCTTCGGCGTAATTCAAACTGAACCAACCGACCTGGAATTATTTCCTTTGGTTCACGTGGAACCAGTACGGCTGACTGAAGTGCGTTTCAACGCGTGCGAAGCGCCATCTGACCTTTGCGGGAGAAGTTGATCGATTCGCCGAGAATCCGCGTCGCTTCCTGCGAAGCATGAAAGCCGTTTGAGTTTTCGGATTCAATGAAATCCAGGTAAAACTGCGCGCGGCGCTGGAAGTCTTGCGCTGTAGCCAGGGCGCTGCCTGTCTCGCCCGCGTCTCTTGCAGCTTTGATGTCGTTGATCAAATCGATCAGCGCATCCATGGCTACGTTGCGCAGGTTATGTGTTCGTGACTGAATTGTCTCGACTCTCGCCTTCAGCTCCTCCTCAGACCACTTATGACAGGTTTGGCAGGCTCGATTGATGTTGAGCAGCGGCGAACGCACGTGATGATCACTGATCTTCAATGCACCCTCGCGCTTATAAGGCATATGGCAGTCGGCACATACGACACCCGAGCGCGCATGAATGCCCTGGTTCCACATCTCAAACTCCGGATGCTGTGCTTTGAGCACTGGCGCACCTGAAATACCATGGTCCCAATCTTTGAACTTCTGCTCGTCGTAAAAGGCGAGAATGTTCTCAACCTGAAGTCCTTTGGCCCACGGGTAAACCAGACGTTTTTCCGGACCACTAAAGTGATATTCGTCGTGACACTGCCCACAAACGTACGCGCGCATCTCCTGCCGCGTTGCCTGCTTATTCACGTCGTAATTCTCAATGCCCTGTGAAGCTTTCAACGCGCGCATTCCTTCGATGAATGCAGGACGCGTCACGCGCAACTGCATCGTTTGCGAATCATGGCAATCAATGCATGCGACCGGGTGCGTCACAATCTTGCGAGCGTCGAAGTAGGGCATCTTGTTCAGTTCTTCGAAGCCTTTGAAGATATCGCCGCCGCCGAGTTGCTTGTAAGCGACATACGCCGAAGCGTGACAGTTGATGCACGTGCCGGGCTGTTTCGCAACTTGCTGACGTTCGGTGAACGTTTGATCTTCGAGCATGTATGCATGACCACGTTCTTCCCGGAAGTCTTTGGAAAACGCGTATCCGGCCCACATTGTTTTCAGTCGCGGATCCTCTTCGAGCCGTGATTGGGCCACCACCGAACGAGGATCGGCCTGCGTGGGCGTGCGTGGCTCGGCTTCGCTGCCGCCATAGCGCGTGCGAACCTGATCCGTTGTTTTTAAGTAATCATCGTATTGGAGTGGAAAGTTTTTACCCCAAACACTCGGATCAACCGTGTCGTCCGTGAGCTCGACGACTCTGAAGAATGGATTGCGGGCTTCCTGCTTACGCTGAAAGATGTTTACCAGTAGCGCCAGTCCTAGAACGGTGGCCCCGACGGCCAATGCTACGAGGCCGAAAAACAGCAGCGAACGTCGTTTGCGGCCCGGTTTTTCGTTCTGCTTCTCTTCAGTCATTCATTTTCTCCACAGCTTAATGCAAGTGTCCAACTGAGCGGTGACAACGGATACAACTCGTCTGCGAGTCATTGGCCTCGGCGTGGGCGCCTTCAATAGCGTCCACAATATCCTGATGACACTTCCGGCAGGCCTGTTCGGTCACCGCGCGACCACGCGGCGTGATTTGAATGTTGTCGTGATACCAGCCAGTCGTGAAGTAATAGGAATGCCAGAAACCATTCTGGGCTTTGGTGGCGTATTTGCCGACGAGTCCGGGCGGCGTATGGCAATCGTTGCAAACCGCCACGGACCGGTGGCTCGAGTTCACCCAGCCGCTAAACTGCTCCTGCATGATGTGACAGTTCATACAGGCTTCAGCGTTGTCAGTCATGTACGAATAACCACGCGCATAGATAAAGGTGAAGGCACCAACACCCAGCGCCATACCAATTGCGATACCCAGAATTGTTCCGCCCGCAAGCCTTCCCTTCATCTGTGCCTATTGCTTTGGGTGGCATTCGACGCACTGGAACATCGAGATGTCTCCCAAATTAATGGGATGTCTAAACGGCTCATTTCCCTTGTGACAAGTCTCGCATTTCCGATCCGCCAGGCCACCGAGATCAACCGGATGCTGAATGTCGATTGACTTCGGAATGGTTAACGGCCTGGCTGAATCCGACAGTACTGTATGGCAGATATTGCAATCGTTGCGAATCACCTTCCCAGTGTCACTCACATGCTCGCCATCATGACATCGAAAACAGCCGGATGAATAGAGATGCCCAATGTTATTTGGGTGAGTCGCCCAATTCGTTTTCATCTCCGGGAAAAAGTAGGTCTTAAATATGCGCTGTGTTTCGTTTATTGCTGATTTAATCGTGTCACTTCGTTGCGAGTAGAGCTGGCTGTAGTTGGTCCGATAGAATCCGTCGAGACCGGCTGCGATCGCGTTGATTGCTTCTGTCTCCGTTGTGTACGGCCCGCTCAATACTTCTACTGCCCGCCTTTTCAGATACGGCAACGACGGATCAAGTCTGCCGGCGGCAAACGACTGGTCTAAGGCGACGTCCGGCGGCAGGTACGCATGCGCCGGACGGTTGTGGCAATCGATGCAGTCCATGCGCCGCTTTTCTGACGATGCGATCTGTTCAGTGTTGAGAGGTCGAGTGCGATCGTAGTATTCCGTGACCTTCCCGTTGCGATCCTTCACGCGAATCCACGGGATCACCTGTCGCTGTTTGTCGCCGGCAATGAAAGTAATTTCGTTACCGAGGTTCATGTGCCAGTGAATTCCTGCCACCGGTCCACTGGCGGGATCGCCGCCGCCCACGTTAATCAACATTCGTGTTTGTCGCAGTGTGTTCTGCTCGTCGTAAGCATAATGGTTGAAGGTCTTGAGCTCTGCGCCGTGAAATTTCGAAGGCCAATGACATTGTTCGCAAGTCTGGTTGGCGGGACGCATGTTGTGAACAGGCGTCTCGATTGGTTTCGAATAGTTGTTGCGTACTAAAGCAAGAAGTTGACGCGCGCCCGACAGTTTTGATCGAGCGTACGACTCCGCGCCGTGCCCCACGTGGCAATCAACGCAGCGAATTCTCGCGTGCGACGTGGCATGAAAAGCAACAAACTCGGGCTTCATTACCGTGTGACATGCCTGTCCGCAAAACTCGACCGACTCTGTGTACTCGTAAGCCCGATAGCTGCCAAAAGCACTGGCGCAAACGAACACGAAGGAGAGAGTCAGGAGCACGATGGCGAGGCGCCGTTGTCGCGGCTCGTTCAGGTCAATTCTTGGATACGCTGGTATCTCCGAAGCGGGCGACCGCCGTCGTCTTCGTCTCTCAAACAACATCCCGGTCAGAATCACCAGCAGGCCAAACACCAGGAACGCAGGCAGGATGATGTAGGTGACAATGCCGAGATAAGGGTTATCCGACGTTTGCGTTAACTCGATGAGAAACAACAGCAGGATACTTACTACCGCCGCAATCACGATCACGGCGCCGGCGAAGCTGATGTAGTTTCTAAAGAGTGTTGGTGGTTTTTCTTTGCTCATCCGAGAGTCTCAATGAGTTGTTAAAAACACGCGCGCCTCCCATGCCATTGGATGGTCCAATCAGCATGGGAGGTGTGGGGGGAACGCTTGCCGCGAATTGTCTACTGAGCTGATCTCAGTTGCTTCATGTAATCTAAAAGTGCTTTTGCTTGTTCCGGAGTTACACCTTTCTCACCGTAGGCCGGCATGTTGGGTGGCTTCTCAGGTTTCTTGCCTTTAAGGATCGCGTCGAGGTGTTGCTCCTCCGTCAGGGAAGCATCGAACTTCTTCTCCGCTTTCTGTCCGTGGCAGACCACACACTTGGCCTTGAAATAAGCTGCCGGATCGGAAGGTTGTGCTTCACCCTGCGCCGGAGCAACGCTGTAAAAGATCAACCCAAAAAAGAAGATTGCAGCAATCGTGATCGCTATGTTTTTAACTCGCTTCATCATGCCTCCCGTAGCGGTGAACCGCCGAAGACTCGTAAGTGCAACGGCCATGCCGTCGGACTTTCCAATAAAACAGCCCCAAAAACGCTGGTAACTCAGCTTTCAAGTGGGCTTTTGCGCAAGCACTGCGAAACTTTCCACACCCGGTTTTGCCGGAGGAGCAACATGTTTATAGCTCCCAATCCTCATGTGACAGGAGCGCGCAGATCGTGATGATCGGTTTTCTCCCGCAGCGGCGCAACGACGCAGCGGGAGAATTTCAAAATAAAGATTACGCTGCGCCGTTGCGCCGCTGCGGGAGAAATTCTTCATATGTCCCGCTCCGTTAGGAGCCGAATACTGAACGATCCAAACCACTTTTTGGGCAAAGCCTCCACAACCCACGAAAGGGCGTTAAAACTGCCAGGTCGATCCCTTGTGACATCGCTTGCACACAGAGAAGTCATCGCCCCCAAATGTCCGCTGACCGTTGTGACAGGTCGCGCAGCTCGAAGCACGCGCAGGGGCGTGATGATTCAGAGGTAACGGCGACGACACTTGTCTGCCTCGTGGCAATCCTGCCCTGACCTGATGACATGACGCGCAAGCCAACTTCTCAGAAGCATCATGACTCGCGTGACTAAAACCGACTCGATAAGCAGCCGCAGTCTCGGAAGTGCGAACGAAACGCCCGAGCTGATGACACGTGCTGCACGAAGAGATGTTGCGTCCGCTTGCCTGTGCGTTTGGCGTGTGACAGCTAAAACAGGTCACATGCGCATTCAGTCGCGCCGGAATTGATAGACCCACACCATTGCGGTTTCGTCGATGACAAGTGGCACACGCAGCACCTGCAGCCGTATGTCTCGCGTGATCGAATTTGACGTTGAAACTCCGCAAGGGCGGAAACGCTTTCACTTTTCCACTCTGCGCGTCCGAATGACAGATCGAGCAGATCTCACTCGCCGGATTCGAGAACTGCTGCGCATGGCAACCCGTGCAAGGCGCATGTGCAGCTTTCCCCGGCAACACCGGTTGCGGTGAATTGTTTTCCCTGCGGTGGCAAAGCAGACATGGCAGTCGAGCGTGATCGCGATTGTCGTGCTTGAATTGCGAGTAATTGCTCTGGGCCATGACGCACTGATAGCCGGTCATGATGAATAGAAAAGTCAGGCATACATAGAAGCTCGGTCTCATCATTTAGCAGGCTTCGTAATAGCATTAACGTGAGTCGCCGGAACGGGTTTACTGCCTAACACAACGTGGCACTTCGTGCACACAAACCCGTTGTTCTTGTTTCTTTGATCGATCTCGTAATTGAGAATCCCGCCGTCGTCGGCAGTCGCAGTCACATGACAACCCTCAGCGCCACCGCATGATTTGACCGGCACCGGATCATTCATCGTCACTCCCTGATGACATTGCGCGCACTTCAGGTCGGAATGAACTTCATGTCGAAACGCTCCTGCCGAGGTTCGTCCTCGCCAGGCTGTCAGTGTCCACCAATCCTGAATCCCCATGGTGCCTATCAACTTTTGGTCAAAGTCGGCCGCGCGTGTTGCCGGCGCGGGTGGCTTGTGACAGGAATCGCAGGTAAATGGCAGAGGCGGGAGTTCGCTCTCCTGGTTGTGGCAGGTAAAGCAGCCAGCGTGAGTCAGCGGTCGCGTCTTGAATGTCCCCTTCTTCAACCAGAATCCATCGCCGATCTCTTTGGGTGGCTTCGTAGCAAATTCATCATCCGACTTCCCCTGCGCCTGGTAAGTTTGGTGACAATCCTCGCAACTCGCGTCCGTATGCTTGTCATGTGGGAAAAGGACGCGGAAATCTGAAACGAAGTCTCGGGCCCTTGCCGTCGTAAGAAATGCTTCGCCAAGACTTGGAAACACGTTTCGGGAAGTCTCAACCGGCGTAGGTTTCACATGGCAGTTGGAGCAAATGCGTGGTGCCGGCCGCTCGCGCGCAAAGAACTGTTGGCGATGACAGCCCAGGCATGCCTGATGTTCCGGATACTCAGTCACATCCGGAAACGCGTCATCACCTTTGCGCACCTGCTTCCAATTTTTCGAGGGGAAAGTGTGGCACGACTTGCAAGCCGTGCGATGTTCCCCGGTGAGGTGTGAAAAACGGGAATAATCGACCCGGGGCTTAGGCGCAGGCCGGCGCTGTTGAGGCGAGGCCTTGATCGTTAATGCAACCGCGCAACAGATGAATCCCCACAGCGCTCCGTTGCATACCCACTTGATCGCCCGCGGCGCCATATTTTTCAGGACTTACTCACGACGGCCGAAATAAATTCGCAGCGAAGTGTACGGCAAGTGAGCGTGATAGTTCTGAACCGGGAAGAATGTGTCCTTGTAGTTGTAGTAGGTATAGCCAACATTCCAATCCAACATGCGACTCAATTTCAGTGTCACGCGCGCTTCCGGCGATTGGAACGACATTGGATAGGAATCGATCAGAATCACATTCGACGGAGACACGCGGTCGCCCTGCCCGTTGTCCTTATTAATACGGTAACCGGCATAGAGCGTTACCCTCGAAGCGGGCCGCACAAAGGTGTTGAAGAAGAAAAAGTTCTCGCGCGAAAAATATTGACTCTCTCCGACGCGTCGCTGGCCACTAATCGGGAGCAGGATGCCGGCGATGCTGGTCACTCGCAGGTGTGTGTAGCCGCCACTGAACGAGAATTTTGCATCCGGAGTCCAGTCAACGGACGACGTGAAATAGCGGCTCTTAACATTTACGTCGAGAGCTCCTGGAGGAGTTCCGAACGGGACGTTCGGGCTGGTAATTACGTCAGCAGGGTTCGTGTTGTCTTTCGTTATCAACGAGAAGTTAAGAGCGATCTGGTTATTTGCGTTGATGCGATTGCGAACTCTCAGGTTGGTAAAGTCGTTGTTTGTGAGTCGCGTGAAAACGCTGTCGGCGTTGCCATGTTCGCCGTCGAAGTAGATGGTCCAGGCTTTGACGGGACGCGCTTTCAACCCGAAGATCGCGGCATGCGTCTGGTTGTCTACTGCTTCAGACCTGTTCGCGAGCGTCGGGGTGCGGTCCAGGTGCGCGAGCTCGATGTGGCGATCGGTAAAACGATAGCCTGCATGAACCGAATACGAAGGACTAAACTGATAGTCCGCCTCGATCGTGTTCATGAACCGACGGTAGTTGGTGGTACGGGCAAAGAATGAGCTCGTCGTCACGGTTGCGAGAGGAAGGCCTGCAAAAGTTCTTTGCCGCAAGACATCGAGCAGAGGCTCTTCTCCGTTGATACGGAAGTTGTCAAAGCGAAACGTATTAGAGACTCGAAACTTACTGGTCGCGAGGAATGTGAGGCCTATGTCGCCGATTGACGAAGGTCTTTTCGTTTCGCCGCTGGCCGTCGCGGTTTGTGGTAGCGCCAGATTACCGTTAGCCAGGCGTCCGGTTGCCTGTTCGAAAAATGAGTAGCGCGATCTGCCGCTTACATAAACAAAGCGGCCGGTGAAATCGAGTTTTTGTGCAAACAACCGGTGCGCACTAAAGCGTGTAAAGTAATGAGATCCCTGCGTCGGAACTTCGCGGAAGAGCTGGTCGATTCGAGAAGTATTTGCGGGATTGTTTCCCTGGTTAGTCAGCGTAACCGTGTAACTGCTGTTGTCTTTGAAATAACGTGCGCCCTGGAGCAAAGAAAGATCAAAACCAAGCAGCCTC
>Ga0126311_10001031_pt1 | contig 13179 bp, 11 predicted proteins | sample Plot61_FD_92539 | JGI IMG/M metagenome (GOLD analysis project Ga0126311, IMG submission 92539) | Serpentine soil microbial communities from UC McLaughlin Reserve, CA, USA - Plot61 | ecosystem: Environmental > Terrestrial > Soil > Grasslands | place: USA: UC McLaughlin Reserve, Lake County...
CCGGCGCGGCTTCGCGATCGACAACGTCGAGAACGAGGAGGGCGTGCGCTGCATCGGCGCAGCGATCTGCGACGAGCGACGGCGTCCTATCGCCGCGCTATCGGTGTCGGCGCCCGCGTCCCGATTCTCCCTGAGCGCCGCCCGCAAGATGGGACCCCACTGCGCCGAGACGGCGGCGCGCGTGTCGCGCGAGCTGGGCGGGACGCCGGCCTGACGGCCGGGCGGTCAACTAGCCGGTCGAGATGCCTCGACCAGGCGGGCGACGAACTCCATCACCTCGCGGGCGCCGGAGCGATCGCGATCGGGGTTGTAGATGGCGACGCTGACGCCGCGACACCCCGGATCCCGACGAACGCTCCCACTCGACCCAGTCCACGCCCGCCAGCTACCGCGGCTCGCTGGCGATGTGCACGATCAGCGATGAGTCTCGGGGCATGTCAGGGTCTCTACCGCATGACCGCCACCTACACCTTTGACGTCTTCTCCAGCCTCGACGGCTACGGCGCCGCCAGCGCCAACTGGAGCGGCTACTGGGGCAAGCAAGGCCCCGAGTTGCTCGACCACCGCCTTGCCTTGTACGACGCGGAGCAGCGGATGGTCTTCGGGGCCAACACATATCGGGCATTCGCGCGGATGCTGGCCTCGAGCACCGAGGAGTCCGAAGTGCGTGACCCGTGGGTCACTCGGATGACGAACCTGCCGGCAACGGTGGTGTCATCGACGCTGGAAGGACCACTCGACTGGCCTGACGCGACCCTTGTGAGCGGAGACGCCGTCGAAGTCGTCGCCCGGCTCAAGGAGGAGTCCGAGGTGCCGTTGCGCTCGCACGGCAGCCTGTCCCTGAACCGCGCGCTGATGGGCGCCGGCCTGGTCGACCGCGTGCAGGTGACGCTCTTCCCTGTCATCACCGGCCAGACCGGGCTGGACCCGATCTTCGAGGGTGCGGCCGACTTCGACCTCGAGCTGGTCGAGAACCGGACGCTCGACGGCCACATCCAAGAGCTCGTGTACCGACCCACGCTGCATTGACTCGGGCGGCGACGCGGCCGAGCGCGCACGGGCGCGGCGCTATGTCGTCAGCGCCTGAGGCGCCGCCTCCTTCAGTCGGGCGGTCGTCCACTTGAGCGTGCGGAGCGTCTCCCCGTGACAGGTGGTGACCGCGGCGAGGAGGTCGGTGTCGGTCGCTGCCTGAGCGCCCTGGCCAAGAGCCGTCCAGTCGATCGACACCCCGGCCGCGAGCGTGTGCAGACGGCGCAGATCTCGAAGCAGCAGCAATCCGGGCTCGGGCCGGCGGCCGACCAGCTCGGCGCTCTTCTCGCGCACCGTGTCGAGCAGGCTCGACCCGCCATTGGAGCCGCGCTCGATCTCCACGTCGAACCGGGCGGCGTGCGGAGCAAGGGCGTCAATGTGGCCGAGCTCCATCTTCGCGAGCGTTCTGGTCACGTGGTAGACGTCGTGCTCGGTCCGATGGCGCTCACCGATCGCGCTGAGCTCGTCCGCCAGCTCGCGCTCGGCCGCCGCGAGCTGCTCGATCGCCACCCCGAGCTTCACCTGGCCACCTCCTCCGCAGGCGCGGAGGCGGTGTTCGTCGGCGCCGGCGCGGGTTCGTCTGCCGGAGCGAGGCGGCGTACGGCGACCGCGCCGGCCTTGAAGAGCGGCTGCTTCGAGGCAGGGTCCCAGTCGCTGATCGTCAGCTCGTTTGCCGCTCGCGGCTGGTCCCCGGGCGCCCGGCCCCCGCCGGTGTCCCAGTAGCCGTAGTGGAACGGCACGAAGACGTTGCCTTCGCGGATGCCGGTTATCCGCGCGGGCGCCTGGATGGAGCCGCGGGGCGAGCTGACCTCGACGATGTCCCCCTCCGAGATGCCGAGTGAGCCCGCGTCGGACGTGGACAGCTCCACCCACGGTCCCGGGGCTGCCGCCTGCAGCTCCGGCGCCCGCGCCGTCTTCGTGCGGGTGTGGAAGTGGAAGACGGTTCGCCCGGTGTTGAGCGTGAACGGCCGCTCCTCGCCGGGCAGCTCGTCGGGCGGAACGTAGTCGGCCGCCTTGAGGAGCGCCTTGCCGTCGGGGTTGAGGGCGCGGTACTCCACGGGCTCGAGCGGAGCTCCCGTGAGGAGGTCGCGGCCGTAGGTCTCGCAGGCCTCCGGGCTCGCCCAGAAGTCGGCGCCGGCGTAGAGCCGCTCGGTGCCGTCGGGGTGCTCGTCGTTGCACGGCCACTGGATGTCGTGCTTCTGGCGCAGGCGCTCGTACGTGATGCCCGTGTAGTCGCAGAGCCGGCCACGCGAGCACTCCTTCCAAGCCTCGAACGCGCCCTCGGGGTCGCTCCACTTGAGGAGCGGCGCGCCATCCTTGTCCTTGAAGCCCATTCGGTCGGCGTAGTCGCGGAAGATGTCCATGTCCGGCCGAGCCTCGCCGGGAGGGTCGACGGCCTTCTCGCTCAGGTGAACCGTGCGGTCCGCGTTGGTGAAGGTGCCGAGCTTCTCGCCCCACGTCGCCGCCGGGAGGACCACGTCGGCGAACGCTGCCGTCTCCGTCATGAAGACGTCCTGAACGACGACGAACACCCGCTCGTCGGCGAGGATGCCCCGGATCCGCTCCAGCTCGGGCAGCGACACCGCCGGGTTCGTCGCGCTGATCCAGAGGAACCTGATCGATCCCTGCTCGCAGTAGCGGAAGATCTGCATCGCGTGGGTCGGCGGCCCGTAGTGGGGGATCTGGGCCGGCTCCACGTTCCATACGCGTGCGAGCTCCTCCACGTGCGCGTCGTTGGCCCAGTTGCGGAAGCCGGGCAGGTCTCCGTTCGCGCCCGTCTCGCGAGTGTTCTGCGCGGTCGGCTGGCCGTTCATCTGAAGCAGCCCGCAACCGGGGCGCCCGAGCATCCCACGGAGGATGTGGATGTTGTTGACCTGGCAGGCGGCCGCGGTTGCCTGGTGTGACTGGTACACGCCTTGGAGGACGGTCGAGAACAGCCGCTCGGTGGTGCCGATCAGCTCCGCGGCTGCTTCGATGTCACGCGCGTCGACGCCGCAGATCGGCGCCGCCCAGCCCGGTGTGCAGCCCTCGACGGTGGCTTCGATCTCCTCCAACCCGACGGCGTGGGCCTCCACGTAGTCGCGATCGATCCAGTCGTGAGCGATCAGCTCGTGCACCAGAGCGTTCAGGAGAGCGAGGTTGGTGCCGCTACGGACGGCGAGATGGATGTCAGCCTCGCGCGCCACCGGAGTCGGCCGCGGGTCGACGACCAGCAGCCCGGGCCGATCGGGGCCATGCAGGCGGTCCAGCATGCGCATCCAGAGCACGGTCTGGGTCTCCGCGACGTTGTGCCCATAGCAGCAGATCGTGTCGGTGTGATCGACGTCCGAGTGGGAGCCGGGCTGCCCGTCGCACCCGAACGACTCCTTGAGCGACTCACCCGCGGTCGCCGTGCAGAGGCGGGTGTTTCCGTCGAGATGGTTCGTGCCGATGCCCGCGCGCGCCATCACGCTCAGCGTGTAGTAGTCCTCGAGAAAGAGCTGCCCGGATGTGTAGAACCCGAAGGCCCCGGGCCCCGACTCCTCCAGCAGACCCTTGGACCGCGCGACGAGCCGCTCCATGGCGGTCTCCCAATCCGTTTCGCGAAGCTCGCCGTCGACGCGGACGAGCGGGCGCGTCAAGCGGTCGGGCGAGCTGTTCGCCTGCCACCCAAACAGGTCCTTCGGCCCCAGCCGCCCCTTGTTCACGCGCGACTCTCGATCCCCCCGCACCCCTACGATCCGACCGTCCCGGACCGCGATGTCGATCTCATCGCCGTTGGAGTGCAGGATCGACGCCGACCGAAACCACCCGACGGCGTCCGGCTCGACCCCCGACGCGAGCTGCTGGTCCACTCGCACAGGCCACTCGCCGTCGCGCGAATACGGCGTCCGGGCACCCCACGGATCGGCGATCCGCTCAGGACGCCGATGAGCATCCCCAATCGCCATGCGGATTCTTTTACCCGCAGCGCGGCGCGCAGAACCAGGGCGAGCGTCCGGCACCGCTTCGCGCAATTAGGGGGCGATAGGCGGTGGATCGCCGGCGGCGCTGGCCGGCAGCGCCGGATCCCACTCGCAAACCGCGCACGCGTGCTGAAACGCCGAGCGTGCGAAGGCGAGTGCCGCCGCGGCCGGGTCGGAAGCCGCGCGCGCGTCTTCCCAGTCGAGGATGAACTCGCCGAGCGAGGCCTCCCATCGCGCGGCCGCCGGCGAGAGCGTCGCGTCCGGGAAGCTATCGGGCGCTGCATGGGCGTAGGCGTAGAACGCGGCCTTGCCATAGCGCGGGTCCCCGGGCCACCAGCCGACGGCGATCTCCTGGACGTCCATGGCGTTGCGCATGATGAAGTCGTCCGACGGCGGCTTGGCCGGCACTCCGGAGAAGAGGCTGACGGCGAGGTCGAATGACCCCCACCATGCGTTGACGGGAGTGGAGCGGCCCCGGTAGGGCGCGCGGAATGCGGCGAGGACGAGGGCCGCCTGCGTCGCCGCTGCGAAATAGGCGGTCACCTGAACCGGATCGTAGGTGGCGTGCTCATCGTCCTGATCGAGGGCCACCGTCCAGGGCACCTCCTGCGGCGCGACGTTGATCTCGACGGGGCCGACGAGCTTCGGGACGGCGGCGAGCACATCGCGGGTGACCGCGCCGACCGGACGGTCAGGGCTGAGCGCGACGCGCTGCGTCCTTCCGTCGCTGTGCTCGACCAGCGACTCGTGGCTGTGCAGATCCAGCCCGACCACGAACGCTCCGCTGCCGTCAGGCGCCGGTAACGGGGCGGTTTCCCAGCCGCGCGCCGTCAGCCGCAGCGCCGCGTGCTGCAGCTGCGGCTCGGGCCGCGCCAGGGCCACCGCGAACTTGCCAAGGACCTGCGTGTGGGCGTGCAGCGTGTCGCACGTCGCCGCCCACGTCTCATAGTCCGCCGCTGGCCAACGGGTGGCCATGGCGTGACATTACCTGCCGCGCGCCCAGGGGGAGACGGGGAAGCTTCCTGCCGCGACAACGTCGTCGCAGGCACTTCGTGCCTCGTTCAGGCTGCGCCCCCTCGGCACCATCGCGCCGGAGATGCAATCGCCCTCGCCTACCGGCACAATGACGGCGTGGCCGCGAACGACCGGCTCTTCCCGTCGCTCGCCGATCCGCTTGCGGAGAAGCCCGCGCTTCGGTTCCCCGATCGCACGGTCGATTATGCGGCGCTGCGAGCGGCCGCGGTGCAGGTCGCGCACGACGTGGCCGCCGCCAGGCGGATCGCGGTGTGGGCGGAGCCGCGGCCGGAGACCTGCGTGGCGATCGTCGGTGCGCTGCTCGCTGGGATCGCTGCCGTCCCGATGAATCCGAAGTCGGGGGAGCGCGAGCTCGGTCACATCCTGGGGGACAGCGCGCCCGATTTCGTGGCGGCGCCGGCCGGCGCTGCGCTCCCGCCCGGTCTGGAAGAGCTGCCGCGCGTCCCTGTCGACCTCGAGGCGCCCGGCCCGGGCGAACTGCCCCCCGAGCCGCCTCCCGAGACGCCAGCGCTTGTCGTCTATACGTCGGGCACGACCGGTCCGCCCAAGGGTGCCGTTCTGCCGCGGCGCGCGATCGCGTCCAACCTCGATGCGCTCGCCGACGCCTGGGGCTGGACCGAATCCGACGTGGTGGCGCACGCGCTACCTCTCTTTCACGTCCATGGGCTCGTGCTTGGCGTTCTCGGTCCGCTCCGCCGCGGTGGGACGGCGCACCATCTGGCGCGGTTCTCGCCTGAGGCAGTTGCCGCGGCGCTGCGCGAGGACGGGACGGTTCTGTTCGGCGTTCCGACCATGTACCGGCGGCTCGCCGATGCCGCAGAAGCCGACCCGGCTGTCGGGGACGCGCTCGGGCGCGCTCGGATCCTCGTCTCCGGATCGGCGCCGCTACCGGCTGCAGAACACGTCCGGATCGAACGGCTGACTGGGCAACGCGTGATCGAGCGGTACGGCATGACGGAAACGCTGATGAACACCGCGGTGCGGGCGGACGGCGACCGACGAGCGGGCTACGTCGGGCTGCCGCTCCGGGGCGTCGATCTGCGGCTCGTCGATGACGACGGCGACGAACTCGGGGCCGCCGATGGTGAAACGATTGGCGAGATCCACGTCCGAGGCCCGAACCTGTTCCTGGAGTATCTGAATCGTCCGGAGGTGACGGCCGAGGCGCTGACGGCGGACGGCTGGTTCCGTACCGGCGATCTCGCAACGGTCGAGGCCGACGGCTATTTGCGCATAGTCGGACGGCGGGCGACGGACCTCATCAAGAGCGGCGGCTACAAGATCGGCGCTGGCGAGATCGAGGCCGCGCTGCGCGAACACCCGACCGTGGACGACGCCGCAGTTACCGGCGCGCCCGATCCCGAGCTCGGCGAGCGCGTGGTCGCCTGGATCGTCCTGCGTGACGGCGCCCTGGCCACCGAGGAGGAGCTCGTCGATCATGTCGCAGGGTTGCTTGCCCCGCACAAGCGCCCTCGCGTGGTGAACTTCGTCGACGATCTCCCGCGCAACGAGCTCGGCAAAGTCCAGAAGACGCGCTTGGTCAGCGGCTGAGAGTCACGGTCTTGCGCGCAGCGGTCCTCAACGAGCATGGAGCGAAGCCACGAATCGAGGAGTTCGACGATCCGCGCGGCGGTGACGACGCGATGGAGGTACTCGTCGGGGCGGCGGGACTACACCATCTCGACATCTTCAAGGCGACCGGGAAGTACTACACGGGACCGCCGCCGCTGCCCTCGGTCGTTGGGACCGATGGGGTCGGGCGACTCGAGGATGGCAGGCGGGTCTTCTTCGATACGACAGTTGCTCCGTATGGGTCGATGGCGGAGCGGACGCTCGTCCCTGGCGATGGGCTCTTCGATCTTCCGGACGGTGTCGACGACGTCGTTGCGGCGGCCCTTGGCAATACGGCCCTTGCGGCTTGGCTCGCGCTGACCTGGCGGGCCGAGCTCGCTTCGGGTGAGACAGTCCTGGTCCTCGGGGCCACCGGCGCCTGCGGAGGCATCGCGGTCCAGGCTGCGCGGATCCTTGGCGCCGGGCGCGTCATTGCCGCGGGCCGTGCGGGTGAGCGGCTCGCCGGGCTACGAGAGCGTGGTGCGGATTCCGTTGTCGCGGTGGACGAGCCTGGCGATCTTGTCGACGCCCTCAAGGAGGCGGCGCAGGGTGAGGTCGACGTCACAATCGATCTTCTGTGGGGCGAGCCCGCCGTCGCGGCGATGCACGCAGCCGGGCGCTTTGCGCGTCACGTCGAGGTTGGGAGCATGGCGGGGCCCGCGATCACCGTTCCGGCGCCGCTCATCCGCTCGAAGGCCCTCGACATCCGCGGCTTCTCGGTCGCCTTGCCGCCGATCGAGCTTCGGCGTGAGGCGTACACCAGGCTCTGCGAGCATGCGGCGAATGGCGACCTCGACGTGGACTACGAGGCGGTTCCCCTCGACGACGTCGCCACGGCCTGGGAGCGTCAGCAGCAGCCCAGTGGAGGTCCCAAGATGGTCCTCGTTCCCTGAGGAGAGGAGTGCAGTGCCATGACCAACCCAGCACCCGAGCCCGGTCGGCCGCTCGTCTTCCGAGGCGGGACCGTGCTGACCATGAACGACCAGCGCGAGGTCCTCGAGGACGCTGACGTACTCGTGATCGATCAGAGGATCGCGGGGGTCGGCAAGAACCTCGAGGTCCCCGACGGCGCCTTCGAAGTGGACGCGAGCGACGGCATCGTCATGCCCGGGATGATCGACACGCACCGGCACATGTGGCAGACGGCTCTGCGCGGCTACGGCGCCGACTGGAGCCTCGCCCAGTACTTCACCTGGTTCTACCTCGAGTGGGGGAAGATCTTCCGCCCGCAGGACATCCACGCGGGGAACATGCTGTCCGCGATCGAGTCGCTGGAAGCGGGCGTCACGACGACTGTCGACTGGTCCCACGGTCTCCAGACCGTCGATCACGCGGACGCGGCGCTCGACGCGCTCGAGGCGGTGCCCGGCCGCTTCGTCCTCGCGTACGGCAACCTTCAGCAGGGCCCCTGGGAGTGGGCTACCTCTGAGGACTTCAAGAGCTTCGTCAAGCGTCGCATCGACGGCAGCGACGACATGCTCGGCTTCCAGATGGCCTTCGACGTCACCGGCGATCCCGAGTTCCCCGAGAGAGCCGCCTTCGAGGTCGCGCGCGACCTCAACGTGCCTGTCACGACGCACGCCGGCGTCTGGGGCGCCACCAACGACGACGGCATCCGGCTCATGCACGAGCACGGCTTCATGACGCCGGAAACGATTTACGTGCACGCGGCCACGCTCGAGCCCGACTCCTACCACCGCATCGCCGCGACCGGCGGTTGGGCGTCCGTGTCAACGGAGAGCGAGCAGAGCGCCGGCCAGGGCTACCCGCCGACGTGGAACCTGCGGAAGTTCGACATCCCCGTGTCGCTGTCGATGGACACCAGCGTCTGGTGGAGCGGCGACCTCTTCAGCGCCATGCGCTGCACGCTCGGCGCCGACCGCTCGCGTGAGCACCTGGAGGCGCACCAGAGGGGCGACACCGTCACCAACCACCACCTCCGCGCGGAGCACGTCGTGGACTGGGCCACGCGCGGCGGCAGCAAGGCGCTCGGGCTCGACTCCGTCGTAGGTAGCCTCGAGGAAGGCAAGAAGGCCGACGTGGTGCTGATCAAGAACGAGGACTCTCCCGTGATGTTCCCCCTCATCCACCCGTACGGACAGGTCGCCTTTCAGGCGCAGCGAGGGGACGTCCACACCGTGGTGGTGAACGGGCAGGTGGTGAAGCACGACCACAGGCTGGTGGGCATCGACCTCGGCTCAGTGCGGCGCGCGGTCGACGAAACGGTCGAGTTCGCCATGCGCGAGCTCGGGGACCGGGACTGGGTCGCCGGCATGCATCCCGACGTTCCGGAGACCCAGGTCTACGAGAACCCGTATCAGTACACCGAGTACAAGGGGAGGGCAGGAGCATGACCACGGCAGTAGGCGGCAAGGAGCGACTGGCGCAGGTCGTACCCGACGCCATCGCGGCGCTCCACGAGACGCTCAAGCGCCACGATGTGCGGGAGGACGAGTGGATGACCGTCCTCCAGTTCCTGACCGAGGTCGGGAGGGCCGACGAGTTCGTCCTGCTCTCCGACGTGACGCGCACGTCCGTGCTCATCGACGCGCTCTCCCATGGCGACGAGGACGCGGCGACCGCCAGTGACGTAGAGGGCCCTCTCTACGTGGACGACCCGCCCTGGCGCGAAGCGCCGGTCAAGATCTACGAGGAGTACGCGGGCAGCGAGACCGGCGACGTGCTCTTCGTGCGCGGCAAGGTCACCTCGACCGAGGGCACTCCGCTCCCCGACGCGGTCCTCGACGTCTGGCAGACCGGTCCCGATGGCGGCTACGACGTCTGGGACGAGCGCCAGCCCGAGGGCAACTTCCGCGGCCGCTTCAGCCCGGTGGACGAATCCGGCGCCTACGAGTTCCAGACGATGCTGCCGAAGCCCTACACGGTCCCTAACGATGGACCGGTCGGCAGGTACCTCGAGGCGATCGGCCAGCACCCCTGGCGCCCGGCACACATCCACTTCAAGGTGACCGCCAGCGGCTACAAGCCGCTCGTCACGCAGGTCTTCTTCGCCGGCGATCCGTACCTCGACAACGACACGATCGGCGCGGTCAAGGATTCCCTGGTGCGCTCGCCCGAGAAGCATGACGACCACCTGACCTGCGACTTCGACATCAGGCTGCGTCCCTCCAGCTAGGTGCGCTTCGGCAGCTTCCTCCAGGGCGACCGGCGGTTCGCCGGCCTCGTCGAGGGCGACGAGGTGCGGCCGCTGCGCGACGTGGCCGAGCTCGGGCGCGACACGCCGTCGGAGCTGCTCGCCGACCCGCCGCTGACCGACGAGCGCCTGCCGATCGCCGCCCTGAAGCTGCTGCCGGTCATCCCCCATCCGGGGAAGATCGTGTGCGTCGGGCTGAACTACGAGGCGCACGCGAAGGAGGGCGGCCACGACCGGCCGGGCTATCCGGCCCTGTTCACCAAATTCCAGGAGACGCTGATCGCCGATGGCGATCCGATCACCGTGCCGCCCGAGTCCGACGCGGTCGACTACGAGGCCGAGCTGGCATTCGTCATCGGCCGCCCTGTGCGGCGGGCGAAGGGCGACACGGCGCTCGACGCCGTCGGTGGCTACACCGTGGCCAACGATGTCTCGATGCGCGACTACCAATACCGCTCGCAGCAATGGCTGGCGGGCAAGAACTGGGCGGCGTCCACCCCGCTCGGGCCGTACCTCGTTACGCCCGACGAGGTCGGCGACCCGCACGACCTCGACATCTCGCTCCGGCTCAACGGCGAGACGCTTCAGTCGGCGAACACCTCGATGTTCATCTTCGACGTCCCCACCCTGGTCGCCACGATCTCCGAGTTCACCCCACTCACGCCCGGCGACGTCGTCCTCACGGGCACCCCGGCAGGCGTCGGCTACCGGCGCGACCCGAAGGTGCTGCTCAAGGATGGCGACCGCGTGGTCACCGAAGTCGCCCGGATCGGCCGGCTCGAGAACCCCGTGATCGCGGAGTGAGCTGGGGCCCGGAGAGGCGTCGCGGGGCCGTGAGCGTCTCATTCGACAACCTCGGGGAGGTGACCGACCTCCAGCGCGGCAACTGGCCGGAGCACGAGCCGCTGGGGCGGCACTTCTCGGTGACGCGGGCGCTCCCACGCATCCTGGAGCTGCTGCAGGAGCTCGATCTCCGCGCCACGTTCTTCGTCGAGGGCCTGAACACGGAGCTCTACCCCGACACGCTGCGCGACATCGCCGCCGCCGGACACGAGGTGGCCTATCACGGCTGGTGTCACGAACCGTGGTCGGAGCTCGACCCGGCCCAGGAGGTCGAACTGCTGCGCCGCGGCCTCGAGGCCATGGGCGAGCTGGACCTCCGTCCGCACGGCTTCCGACCGCCGGGCGGCCACCTGGCGACCACCTCGCTGACGGCGCTGCGCGAGCTCGGGTTTTCGTACTGCTCGCCGGCCGGTGACGGGATAGAGGTCCGCGACGGGGTCGCGATCCTGCCGTTCAACTGGCGGGTGCTCGACGCCTACCACTACCTCCCCCGGTTCGGGCCGATGCGTGAGCGTGACCACGGCTCGCCGGACGAGCTGCCGCCGAGCCGCCTGGGCGAGACGCTCCGAGCAGCGATCGGGCGGGGTGGGCACCTGTCGCTTGTCTTCCACCCCTTCCTCACCGAGCCCGAGGAGCGCTTCGAGATCATGCGAGGGGCCCTGGAGGCGGTGAAGAGAGCGGACACGTGGTGCGCCCCCTATCGAGAGGTCTCCGAATGGGTCCGCCCCGGCTGATCCCCACGACGCTGGTCGGCAGCTACCCGCAGCCGGACTGGCTGATCGACCGCGGGCGGCTGCTGAGCAACCTGCCCGCGCGCGTGCGCATGAAGGAGCTGTGGCGGATCCCCGAGCCGCACCTCCAGGAGGCCCAGGACGATGCCACCGCGGTCGCCATCCGCGACTTCGAGCGCGTGGGCCTCGACATCCTCACCGACGGTGAGATTCGCCGCGAGAGCTACTCGAACCGCTTCGCCACCGCGCTCGCGGGCATGGACATCGACAACCCGGCGCCGGTCCCCACCCGCGCCGGCGGCACCAACCTCGTGCCGCGCGTCGTCGGGCCGATTCGCCGTATCCGCCCTGTGGAGGTCGACGACCTTCACTTCCTACGGACGAACACCGACCGCGCGGTCAAGATCACGCTCCCCGGGCCGTTCACCATGAGCCAGCAGGCGAAGAACGAGCACTACGCCGACCAGGCCGGCCTGGCGCTGGACCTGGCAGCCGCGGTCAACGAAGAGGTTTGCGATCTCTTCGCAGCCGGCGCGGACGTCGTGCAGATCGACGAGCCGTGGCTGCAGTCACGCCCCGATGAAGCCCGCGAGTACGCCCTCCCGGCGATCGACCGTGCGCTCGAGGGGGTCGGGGGCAAGACCGCCCTCCACACCTGCTTCGGCTACGCCCACGTGGTCCACGACCGCCCCGCGGGCTACTCGTTCCTTGCGGAACTCAACGACTGCGCGGCGGATCAGATCGCGATCGAGTCTGCGCAGCCGAAGCTCGACCTCTCAGTGCTCGAGGAGCTGCCGAGCAAGACGATCATCCTCGGTGTGCTCGACCTCGCGGACGGCGCGCCGGTGGAGACGTCCGACGAAGTGGCGCGCCGGATCGAGGCGGCCCTGAAGCACGTCCCGCCCGAGCGCCTGCAAGTAGCCCCCGACTGCGGGATGAAGTACCTGCCGCGCGACGTGGCGCGGGCGAAGCTGGAGGCGCTCGTCGAAGGGGCCCGCCAGCTCGGGTCCCTCACCTGACAGGCTGCCGGCTGCGCCTCACGGCCTGAGCGCGAGAGCCGTCGCGAGAGCACGCTCGAGCTCGTCGCGACCGGCCGGGCCGCGTGCGCGCCAGGCGACGACGCCGTCGGGGCGTACGAGCGTCGCCCCCCCGGCCGAGAGGCCGTAGACCTCGGCGAACGAGTCGGCGTCGATGACGTGCGATGTCACCCCGGGCGGTGCCCAATCGTCGACGGCATCTCCCGCAGGGCGCAACACCACGAAATGCGAGCCGTAGAGGTCGAGCGTCGAGCCGCCACCCGCAAGCGTGACGTGGGGGGCGCGGGTGCCCGGCCGACCGTCGAGATCTGAAGGTGGCAGGTGCAGGACGCCATCGTCGGCGTCCTCGCTGAGGATGGCGTTGGACCGCATGACCTGCCCGATTTCGAGCTCGATGTCGGGGATCAGCGGCTCGACCCCCTCCGTACCGCGCTCCGGTACGACGCGCGTGGCATAGCGCGTATAGGCCTGCTGGACGGTCAGCCTGCTCAACGGCAGGCGCTCGGCCTCGTAGCTGTCGAGGAGGGCCGGTCCGGCGTCGCCCCTGACGACTGCGGCAAGCTTCCATGCGAGGTTGAGCGCGTCCTGGACGCCGGCGTTGCCGCCGAAGCCGCCGTTCGGCGGCACCACGTGCGCCGCGTCGCCCGCGAGAAACACGCGGCCCTCCTGAAGCCGTTCGGCCCAGTTCGCCTCGGCCTGCCAGTTGGCGACGTGCACGACCTCCATCGGCATGTCGGCCCCGATGGCGGTGCGCAGATACTCCAGCGCTTGCTCCTCGGTCAACCCCGACTGCA
>Ga0126311_10001032_pt1 | contig 13176 bp, 14 predicted proteins | sample Plot61_FD_92539 | JGI IMG/M metagenome (GOLD analysis project Ga0126311, IMG submission 92539) | Serpentine soil microbial communities from UC McLaughlin Reserve, CA, USA - Plot61 | ecosystem: Environmental > Terrestrial > Soil > Grasslands | place: USA: UC McLaughlin Reserve, Lake County...
AAGTCGAGTACGTTAAGAGATCTCACGGGACTCTCTTCAGCGCTCACGATCAAGGTCACACCGGAGTCCGGCGGTACGCGGGTGGAGATCGGAATGCAGAAGTGGTTCGACAAAGCGGCTGTAGCTGCCGTCGGCGCGGTTTTCGTGTTTCCGCCACTGCTCGCACTGGCGGCACTTGGCGCCTATTGGCAATACAAACTTACGGAAGACACCTGGAAGATAATCGAAGATCACATCGCGCGCAAAGGAGGCGGGTACGTACCGCCGATGCCGGGACGTTGCGGGACGTGCGGCGCAGCGAACATCGCGGGCTCTGATTTCTGTTCCGCGTGCGGCGCGAATCTGAAGGTTGGTCAGAGCTGCCCATCGTGCGGCGCCCCGCAAAGAGATTCATCAGCAAGATTCTGTAATCGCTGCGGCAAGCCACTGAGCGGATAAAGATTTCACCTAGTCGTGCCTCAGGGCGCGAACCGGGTCTATTCGCGCCGCTCGCGACGCTGGATAGAGTGCCGCGAGGATCGAGACAACAAGCGCGAACACGATCGCGCCGAGTGATAAGTAAAGCGGCAGGTCGAAGAAGTCGATAAATGACGCGCCCTGTGGTTTGAGAATGAAGCGGTAGGCTAAACGGTTCGCAACGGCGTCGATTCCCCACGCCAGCAACACACCGATCACGCCACCTACGAGACCAATCACCGCCGCTTCGACGAAGAAGATCAACTTGATCTCGCGATTCTCCGCGCCGATCGCCTTCATGATGCCAATCTCGCGCGTGCGTTCGAGTATCGACATGATCATCGTGTTCGCAATTCCGAAAGACGCAACCAGTAACGAAATACCACCAAGCAGACCGAGCACCGAATCAATGATCAAAAACACTGTCCGTATCTCGTCCAATTCATCGACTATCGAAAAACTTCCGAACCCGAGCTCCGTGAGCTTCTGTCGCACCGCAGTCAACTGCACCGGATCCGCAACTCGCACCACCGCCGTGTCGTAACCTTCCGTCTGACCTTCACCGAGATTTCCGCCGCGACGCGCAAGCGCCAACGCCACCTGGCTCATCGGTCCACGATGCGTGGTGTTCCACTCATGGGCCATCTGCAATGGAATGTAGATCCCGGCGCCCGGCATCATGCCGCGCAAACCTCCCTGCCCCGCTCCCTCCTTTATTTCAGTGCCGAGAACGCCGGCAATACGAAACGTTCGACTCTCGATGTCCGGACTCGATTCATCGAGGCCCGGCTCGTCCAACGGTATGCCGAAGAAGTTTGGAGTCTCGTCCTCTTCTTCAGACTCGCTCTTCTTCTCAGGCGACTCAGATGGTGGCGCCAGGAGTTCGATAGTCTTTCCGATCGCATCGGCAGGTGTTGCATAACCAAAGTCGCGTACGAAACGTTCGGAGACTACCGCTTCCGCAGCCGCCGGCGACGAGATCATCTTGCCGGCAGCGAAATGTTGGAAACGGGTTGAGGCGTTCGGAATATTCGCGCCGCCGACATACTGGCTCAACAGTTTCCCGTTCGAACGAACATAAACGCCGAAGTTGACACTCGGCTCGACGTAAGCAACGCCGCTGACGGCTGCAATCTCTTTTATCGCCGCCTCGTCGAGAATGCGCGTCGGTGTTTTGTCGGCACGTTGGCGGCGGCCGTCGCCTTCCTGACGCGGGCCGGAGCCTCGTTCGAGCCCAGCAAGATTGCTAAGACCACGACCGAAGACCTGTATCTCGTTGAAGAGGTCGAGCGCTTTGAAACGCGCGAGCATGTTGCTTTGCAAGCCGAGCCCGAACGACACCATCGTTACGATAACGGCGACGCCGACGATGACGCCCATCATCGTCAGGATCGCGCGCAGCTTCGCCTGGCGCAGGTTACGTAACGCGAGATGAAGTATGTCGAAAAAGCTCATAACTCCTACGAATACACAAGCTTCACAGCATCAACTGTCCAATCAGCGAGACTCCCGGTCACAACGTCAGCGCCCGCCGCACGTAGCGCGTCCGCGGAGACTGTGTTCGTAACTCCCAACGTCCGCATGCCCGCAGCGCGCGCGGATTGAATTCCCGGCGGCGAGTCTTCAATCGCCAAACACTCAGACGCCAGCAACGGTAGTTTGCGTTCGTGCTGTCGCTTCTCGTTCAACTTCAACAACCCGGCGAGATAACAATCCGGCGCGGGCTTGCAAACTGAAGCGTCTTCCGCCGTGACGACTACGGAGAACAGCGGCGTCAGGTTCGCCCGCTCAAACACGTAACCAACCTCAGTCTTGTTGGCCATACTCACAAGGCCCAGTGAAAACTCACGCGCCGTCGCTTTGAGAAACGTAAGCACACCCGGAAACAGCGGCAACTCTTCGATCATCTGCCGGTGCAGATCAGTCTTGTCATCAAGCACTTTTTCGAGCACGGGATCCGTCAAACGTTTTTTCGCGCGCTCAAACATCGCCTTAACAAACGTGCGGTCGTCCATCCCGAGCGCACTCATGTACCACTCCTGGGTGAGATCGATCTGATGCCCGCGCAAAATTTCCTGGTACGCCTTCATCTGAATAGTTTCGTCGTCGATGATGACGCCGTTGAAGTCGAAGAAGATGGCTTTGATCATTTGGCTTGTGCTTTCAAGTCGTCGATCAGTTTTGGCAAGCGTTCGCTCTCAAGCACATCCAAACGACGCAACACTTCTGCGAGCGAGAGTTCGTTTTTGAGGTTCACCTGGTAATCGAGATCGGCGCGCAGGCGATCTTTTTCGCCCTGCCGGTTTTGCGACATCATGATGATCGGCGCCTGCATGCCGGCGATCACCGCCAGCACAAGGTTCAACATTTGATACGGAGCCGGATCGAATCCGCGGACGAGAATGATCGAGTTGAAGATGATCCAAAAAATGATCAGCGCGATCGAAACGCCGATGAACTTCCAGCTACCGCCAAACTCCGCGATCAAGTCGGCAGCGCGATCTGCGAGCGTAAAGCGCGCCTTTGCTTCCTCGTTGACGTTGCGCGAAACTCGCGACCGGAGGAGTTCGTCAGTACGACGCAGGCGATCGGTTAAAGCCGAGAGCATCTCGAGTGCGACGTCAGGATTGGTTCTGACGAACGCGAGAAACGCGTCGCGCGAAAGAACCCCGAGGTTCGCGTCTTCGATAACTTGAGCATCAGCGGAACGCTGCCGGCCGTCGATGAGCGACATCTCGCCGAAGAAGTCGCCCTGGGCCAACTCGGCGAGCGTGAGTTCCGCGTCCTCATCGTCGCGAATACTGATGCGCACGCGCCCGCTCGCGATGAGATACATGGCATTGCCCTGATCCCCCTGCCGGAAGAGACGCGTGTTCTGCGGCACGGACTTGCTGGAAATTAGATCGCGCAATTCGGTGGCAGCCGCATCATCGAGAGAAGCAAAGAGCGGCACCGACCGAAGCGCCTCGAGCGTCATTTGCGACATGTGCATCCTCCATCGAAGAGAGCTTAGGAATTTGTACTTTGCTCAACCCAAACAAAGTACAAACACCAGGTACAAAGCTCAAAGTACAACCCTTCCATCCTTCATGAACACGATTCGATCGGCAAAACTATTCGCTAATTCCTGATCGTGCGTGACCATCAGAATCGTGAGGGCATCGTGGTCCACCATCTCGCGCAGCAACCCGAGTAGCTCATGAGCACGAATCGAATCGACATTTCCGGTGGGCTCGTCCGCGAGCAACACTTTCGGATTGTTGGCGAGTGCACGCGCGATCGCGACGCGCTGTTGTTCGCCGCCGGAAAGTTCTGAAGGCTTGTGTTCGAGACGATCTCCAAGACCAACACGCGCCAGCAAGTCGCGCGAACGTTCGCGTCGTTGCTGGCCACGCAAACCTCCGAACGCAAGCGCGAGCGAAACGTTCTCCCGCGCCGTCATCGTCGGAATGAGGTTGAAGTTCTGAAAGATCATGCCGACGGAGAAACGCCGGTAACCCGCCATCTCTTTTTTCGTAAACGGCCCCAGCGGTCGCGACGCAAAAAACACCTCGCCCTTAGTCGGGCGATCGAGTCCGCCAAGCATGTTCAGCAAAGTTGATTTACCGGAACCGGACGTTCCCTGGATCGCGACAAACTCGCCTTCGTTGATCTCCAGAGACACGTTGTCGAGAGCAGTAACGTTGTTACTGCCCATCTGATAGATCTTTGATACTTCCTGAGCGGCCAGGAGGGCGGGCATCAGCGCCTACTCACCCTCCATAACTCGAAACGTTCGTCCTCAAAACCCTTCAACAACATATCAAACTCTTCGGCAAACAAATCTTCCGACTCGATCAACTCACGCACCTTCGCGTCGTCATAAACGGAACGTGAGATTATCACGTCAGAGCCCGACGACAGACCTTCGAGACGAGCAGCCATATTCACCGTGGAACCAAAATAGTCGAGTCGATCATTTAGCGTTACGGCGATGCATGGTCCAGTGTTCAGTCCGGCTTTGAGTTGCAGCGGAGTGTTGCCGTCAGCCGGTTCGGCGAGGGCGCGTTGCACTTCGAGCATTGCGAGTAAACCGTCGGCTGCCGATCTAAACACCGCCATCACTGCATCGCCGATCGTTTTCACGATCGCCCCGTCGTGTTCGACGATCGATTTTCTCACGACGTCGAAGTGACTCATGACGCGGCCAAATGCGGTCGCGTCACCGATTTGTCGATAGAGTTGAGTTGAATGACGCAAGTCAGTGAAAAGCACGGTCAACGTTCCGACTGAGATCTGTTCGCCGGGCCGCAGCGCCTCGCTTGCAAAGAGATCTCGGAACATCTGCAGGGCAGTCACTTCGGCCGCTGTCGTCGCTTGATCGCTCCACTCGAGCCGTTCGAGAATCAAGAGTTGTTCCGCGGCCGTCTCATTCTTTAACGCCAGCGTGAATTGCTCATTAACATTTAAGGTGTCCTGACTCCAACCGTTACCGGAGACTACGACCTGCGCTGAAGGTTCACCTTCCGAAGAGACTGTGACGTCCTGCGACCCGGGAAGCTCGTGCGCGCGCAACCGGTAGTTTCCGCTTTCCAATGGTAACGAAAGTTCGCGATTGTCTCCGGCCGGGAGGAGTTGCTGTGCGACGACGTGCGGCGTCCAATGTGGACTGCCGATGCAGAACGACGCCACTTGCAAACGTCTCACCGCCGGGTTCGGTCTAAAGGTCAACTCCACATAACGATCGAAGTTGACGGTGAAATCGATCTTGCAAGTCTCGCAGTGAACACTCGTTTGTATGTCTTTTAAAGAGACGCCACTCTCCTGTGGACCACGACAAAGCGGACATAACAAATCCCACTGAAAATCGAGTAAACCGATTCGCGTCGCGCGCAGGCAGACCTCGAGCACTGCACGTCGCGGCAATTTCCAATCGTCGGCGAGCTTGTAAGCGCGAATACGCGCTACCGCGAAGTCGTCGCCACGTTCGAGAAAGTCAGCCAGACGCTCCGCGATGGCGATACTTTCCGGACTCTCCAGATCCGAGATTAGCTTTTGTTTGAGTGCTGTCAGCCTTTGCAGATCAAACGACGACTGTGAAGTGTTCGGTTCAGCAGTTTCAAGAGTAGCGCCCTGCGCGGCAAGCTCGTCGTACTTCAGAATGGAGTCACGAAACCGCCGCGCAACCACGAAGTTCAGTTGCACCGGTATCGCTACAGCACCGGGAATGTTTCGTGGCTTGGACCACACTTCGTAAATCAAGTGTGTTCCGCCTTGCGGCCGTGGTTGTAACTCGGCACGCATTCGCAGCCGCGAGAGTGGACCTTTGCTGTACACGCGCTCGACACCAAAGCGCACCGGCTTGACCCATTCGAACGGTTGTTCTTCCCATTCGACCGGCAAACCATAAAGCGAGAGTCGCACTTTGCGACGCGCGTTGCGTTGGCGAGATTTGTCAGTTGAGTCTACTTCGATTTGCGGCACACCCGTGTCGCGATTGAACCTGTTGGTATCGGCAATGAAGGGCCACAGTCTTTCGGGATTTGACTTGAGATCAAACTCCCAGCGTTTGTGATACTCACGCATGTTATTGCCGATTGCCAATTGCTGATTGCCGATTTATCTCGAGCCGCATGTGTCAAAAATCGGCAATCGGAAATTGGCAATCGGAAATTTGCTTAGACCTCTTTGTACTCCGAGTCAACGTCTTCGTGTGAGCGAGCCACCCGATAGTTCTTCGACTGTAACTGCTTCGTGATCAGCAAATCATCCTTGGTCTTGAGGAGGTCGGCGCGACTGTAAACCGACAACTCGAAGTTGTAACCGTGAGTGATCGCATCCTTTGGACACGCTTCGACGCAATACCCGCAGAAGATGCAACGCCCGTAATCAATGTTGTAGACCTCGGCGTAACGTTCATCGACACCCACGCGCTGCTCGGGCGGTCTCGGATCGTCGGCGGCGACGATGTAAATGCACTCGGACGGACACGCCGCCGCGCACAGATAACAGGCCACGCACTTCTCTCGTCCAAGCTCGTCTACGTGCAGCAAGTGTTGCCCGCGATAACGCGGCTGCATCGTGACCGGCTCGTCGGGATACTCGACCGTCCATTTGCGCTTCGGAATATAAGACAACGTCACACCCATTCCCTGGATGATCGCTTTCGTCGATTCAATTACGTCAGTGATAATTGACATGGATTTATAAGTTGGTCCCTGTGCTTCCCGCTTCTTTGATTTCGGCGCCGGTCGCCTGCCAACGACCTTCGCGCCACACAAACTTGTCCGTAAAATCAAACGCCGCTTGCCGGTTCCCAATAAAGTAAGTGATTTTGCCCGTCAGCGACGCTCGATCACCGGCCAGCATCAGCTTCAGATCGCTGAACTCCCATTTATCGACGTCAGCGTTGCGTTCGATCGTGCGGATGTAATCGGCCTTGCTTTGCGGCTGGCCATCCTCATCGTGCGCGACAAAATCGTCCGCGAGAATGCGATCGAGTTTTTTCTTATCGGCATTGAGGTTTGCAACTGTCCATTCGTTCTCGATATCTTTCAACTGCGTCAACACCTGCTCGTGGTCGGTTGGAACCGGCGCGTCGAGGTTTTCAGTTGTGTTCGTATTCGAATTATTCTCCGGGGCCGGCGCAGTGTTTGAATTCTCGACGCCGCGGTTGCTGTTACTTTGAGTCTGCTCAATTCGTCGCGCAATTCGTGGCGCCAGCACCAAACCCGCAAACCCGATCACGAAAATTCCGAGAATGAAGGCGCCCGCAAGACCGACAATCCACGGCCACACACGCTTGCGCTTCCGCACTTCGCCGCCCGGAGGCACATGCAAACGCGGCGGTTGATAAGCCGCCGCATTCCAACTGTTTTCCTGTGTATTGCGCGGCGTTATGACAGTAGCGTCGTCGTCGGGCTCAACGTCCGTCAGCGGCGTGCCGTCGTCGAGGCAAAAACGAAGGTTGGGATCGGTAAAAGTCCGGTTGCAGGTGGAACAGCGTTTCATTTCAAGTGAATTCTAAACCCCGTTCCCGGAATTACCCAAAGCTCATGGCCGCAATGAACCAGAGAAACAATAGGAGGTAAAACACGAGATCAATTGCGCCGATAATTACACCGGCGATGGCAAACGGCTTTCCGCTGACTTTCTCCGGCGTTTTCTTGATTTGCGACAGTGCGACGAGCCCCATGACCAAAGCGGCAATGCCCGGCAGCGGACCAAAACACCAAAACCCAAACACGAGTCCGGCAATGGCCGTAATCATCGACGCCAGCGCCAGACCCTGACTCGGTCGCGCGTTCGCTGGTCGATATGGTGGAGGAGGCGGCGGTTGCCACGCGGGCACCGGCGGATTCATCGACGGCCGTTCATCGGGCGGAATCCACCCGCCCGGCATCGGCGGTTGTCGCGGCAACCACTGCGTTTCCTGTTCGGAAGGCGTGTCGACTTTAGTTTCGCGTTTGGGTTCGCGAATGTTTGGATCCCAGTTGGGATCCATTGATGGAGTCAACTCCTGAATCAGCGGCGTACCATCATCCGAGCAGAAGCTCAGCCATGGTTCGTCAAACTTTCTTTTACATTCCGGACAGTACTTCATTCGATCTCAAACGAGTTCAAGGCGACTGAAGAAGTAAGCGATTTCGATAGCTGCATTTTCGTCTGAGTCAGAACCGTGGACGGCGTTCTCGCCCACCGAGCCGCCGAACTCTTTTCGCAGTGTGCCCGCGTCAGCTTTAGCCGGATCCGTCGCGCCCATGAGATCGCGCCACGCTTTAACAGCGCCCTCTTTCTCGAGCGCCATGACAACGCACGGAGCACTGGACATGAACTCCGTCAGACCGGCGAAGAAAGGCCGCTCGCGATGGACCGCGTAGAAGCCTTCTGCTTGTTTTTGCGACATGTGGATCAACTTCAATCCACGAACCTTGAAACCGCTGTCGAGAATGCGCTGGATGATCGATCCCGTATGTCCCGCGCGCACTGCGTCAGGCTTGATGATTCCGAAAGTTGAATTAGACATTTGTTTTACGTTTAGGTATTTGGTCTTAGGTCTTGGGTCTTAGGTTTTATATTTGTACTTTGCACTTTGCGACCAAAGACCCAAGACCAAAGTCCAAAGTACAAAGCACTTTTTAGAGTGCGTCCTTCATCGCCCGCCCGATTTCAGCCGGCGACTTCACGACGTGTATCCCCGCTGCTTCAAGAGCTTTCATCTTTTCCGCCGCCGTTCCCTTGCCGCCTGCGATGATCGCGCCGGCGTGGCCCATGCGTCGTCCCGGCGGCGCCGTCTGGCCAGCTATGAATGCGACGATCGGTTTGGTCACATTCTCTTTCGCGAACGCAGCCGCTTCTTCTTCAGCCGTGCCACCGATCTCACCGATCATCACGATGCCGGTCGTCTCCGGATCTGCTTCAAACAATTTAAGCGCATCGACGTGCGTGGTGCCGACGATCGGATCTCCACCGATTCCGATCGCAGATGACTGGCCCATGCCGAGCGCAGTCAGTTGTCCGACCGCTTCATACGTCAACGTTCCGGAACGTGAGACGACACCGATGTTTCCTTCGCGATGAATGTGTCCCGGCATAATGCCGATTTTGCACTTGCCCGGTGAGATGATTCCGGGACAGTTTGGTCCAATCAAACGAGTAGGCTTATCACTCAGGTACTCTTTCACTCGCACCATGTCGAGCGTCGGAATACCTTCAGTAATACAAACCACCACCGGGATGCCCGCATCAGCCGCTTCCATCACCGCATCGGCGGCGAATGACGGCGGAACATAGATCACCGAAGCATTCGCGCCCGCTTCTTTAACGGCGTCGGCAACTGTGTTGAAAACAGGAATGCCCTCGTGCCTCGTGCCGCCCTTTCCGGGCGTCACGCCACCGACGATATTCGTTCCATACTCAACCATCTGTTTGGCATGGAACGTTCCTTCTTTTCCCGTAAGACCCTGAACTATCAGTCGCGTAGACTTATCAACCAGAACGCTCAAATCAATGCTCCAATCTGTGTAATCTGTGGATACAAAAAGACGAAAGTTTACAACAGCTCAACGTGTTCACCATACTGCGGCACGTGTACGTTCCAGCCAAACTTTTCCTTGATATGTCCGGCCATCGCATTCGCTGCTTCGGGCTCACCGTGCGTCAGAAAAGTTTGCTTCGGCGCACTGCTTTCCATTCCTCCCAACCAACGCAACACTTCTCCCCAATCCGCGTGCGCCGAGAAACCACCGATCTGCGCGACTCGACAACGAACCGGCACCCATTGGCCCATAATTTTCACATTCGGCTCACCGTTGAGTATCCGGCGTCCGGTCGTGCCTGCCGCCTGGTAACCAACGAAGATGATCGTCGCTTCGGGATCGGGAACGAGGCGTAACGCGTGATGCAAAACGCGCCCGCCGGTCATCATGCCCGAGGCACTGATGATCACGCGCGCGCCCTGCGCGTCGTTGAGTCGCTTCGATTCCTGTTTTGATGAAGCAGTGGCCATCGAATGTGTTCGCAGTGGATGACGCTGTTGCGTGAGTATGCTCGCGTATTCCTCGTCCTGCTCTTCTTTTCGATTGGCGTAAGCAGTCGTAGTTGCCGCGGCCATCGGCGAGTCAACCGTGACCGGCAAAATCGGAATCGTCTTCTCATCTTCCAACTCGCGAATCAAATAGACGAGCTCCTGCGTGCGACCAACAGCAAACGCCGGAATGAGCACTGGAGCGTTGCGTGCGGCAGCGTCGTTGATGGTGCGCGCCAGTGCGACTTTCGGATCTTCCGGATCGTGCAGACGATCGCCGTAAGTTGATTCAACTAATAGATAGTCGCAGGGCGGAGGCGGCACGGGGTCGCGAATGATTGGTTGATCGTAATGGCCCAGGTCACCGGAAAAGAGCACGCGCCTTTCCGAGCCGTCAGCTAAAGCGTGATCGATCTCAAGTAACACGAGACTCGAACCGAGAATATGGCCCGCGATTCTGAAGCTCGCGCGAATTCCCGGCGCAACCTGGACAGCCTCGCCGGTGTTGGCTAAAGGCTCAACAAACTCGAGGGCAGCATACGCATCTTTTTCTGTGTACAGCGGCAGTGCGGGCTTGTGTTTGGTCAGATTGTGACGATTGCGATAGTCGGCTTCTTCTTCCTGCAACCGGCCGGCGTCCGGCAAGAGTATCTTCAACAGATCCGCGGTGCCGCGCGAACAATAAACCGGGCCATGAAAGCCTTGTCTGACCAGGCGCGGCAGATAGCCCGTGTGATCGATGTGCGCGTGAGTGATTAGAACGGCATCGAGCGAACGCGGATCGAATGGCGGATCTTGCCAGTTGCGTTCGCGCAGCTCCTTCAAACCTTGAAACATCCCGCAGTCAACCAGCACGCGCGCTTTGTTTGTTTGCACCAGATACTTCGATCCGGTAACCGTGCCGACGCCGCCCCAGAATTCAATACTCGCCAATGATTAACTCCTTCCGAGCTCTGCGATAACCGAACCAGACAATCAACACCGGAATCAGCAGCGCCAGATTTCTCAGCGCTGTTTTGACCCCGAGTTGACTGGCAATAATGCCGCCGAAGCAACCACATTCGAGTGGGTCACCGTGAAGTGCGTAAACGTAATAAAGCGCGTAAGACGCAAACCCAATCAACAACACGGCAGCGAGTGACGCACCAACTCGCACCGTGCGCGGCACGATCAACAACACCGCCGTTACGATCTCCGCGACGATCACGACGATCGTTGCAGGCCAGGACCAGCGCTGGTAATCAAATCCGGACGAACTCAATAGTTCGCCCATGCTTTTGACGAACGCGTTGATGATCGCGAGCTTCGCAATCGCTGTGAACAGAAACAGCGCCGCCAGTCCGTAACGGCAAATGCGAACGATCCACTTCATGGTTAAGCGGCCAACCCAACGACTTTCTCCGCGGCGTCCTTCATTCCATTCGCAACTGTAAAGTTCAAACCAGACTCACGAATGACGCGTTGACCTTCTTCAACATTCGTGCCTTCAAGTCGCACAACCACCGGAACCTTCACACCGAGATTACGCGCGGCTTCGACAACGCCTCGCGCCACCATGTCGCAACGCACGATACCGCCAAAAATATTGATTAAAACCGCCTTCACGTTTTCATCTGCGAGCAGAATACGAAATGCAGCTTCAACTCTTTGCTGCGATGCGCCGCCACCAACGTCGAGGAAGTTCGCGGGTTCACCACCTGCAAGCTTGATGATGTCCATCGTTGCCATCGCGAGCCCGGCGCCGTTCACCATGCACGCGATGCTGCCGTCAAGTTTGATGTAGTTGAGATCAAACTTCGACGCTTCGATCTCGAGTGGCTCTTCTTCGTTGAGGTCGCGCAGATCGAGAAATTCCTTGTGACGGAAGAGCGCGTTGTCGTCGAAGTTGATCTTCGCGTCGAGCGCGATCAGGCGATTGTCTTTGGTCAGGAGAAACGGATTGATCTCGGCGAGCGACGCGTCCATCTGCTCGTACGCAGAGTAGAGCGACTGCATGAACTTCACTGCCTGGCCCACGAGCGGGCCCGGCAAGCCGAGACCGAAAGCGAGTTTGCGCGCCTGAAACGATTGAAAACCAATTGCCGGATCGATCGTCTCCTTCATGATCTTTTCCGGCGTCGTGGCGGCGACTTCTTCAATGTCCATTCCGCCGGCTGACGAAGCCATGAAGACCTGCCGGCCACTCGCGCGGTCGAGCACGATGCCCAGATAGAATTCTTTATCGATCGGCAATCCTTCCTCGACCAACAACACTCGCACTTCGCTGCCGTCGGGACCAGTTTGATGAGTGACGAGTTTCATCCCGAGCATCTGCCGCGCGAGTTCGCGCGCTTCATCCGCACTGCGAGCCAGCTTGACGCCACCACCCTTACCGCGACCACCCGCGTGGATCTGCGCTTTCACTACGACGATGTCGCCGCCGAGCTCTTTGGCAGCCTGGTAAGCCTCCTCCGGCGAACGCGCCACAATTCCACGCGGCACGGGAACACCGTACTTTTTCAGCAGTTCTTTACCCTGGTACTCATGAATCTTCATGCAACAGCCTCAGACAAGTTGAATCTTTTGGAACGCGCGAGTGTAGCCGCGCACTTGAGTCAACCGCAAGTTGACATCTATCTTTGTTGGCAGAATGGAGCATGCACATGAGCGAGGTCGTTGTTAGTTCACAAACAAACCTGCGCAACGAGGTGCGCTACGGCGCGGGTCACTCATTCATTACTGATGAACCGGTCGCTGCCGGTGGTGAAGACGCAGGGCCCGATCCTTATACGTTACTGCTCGCTGCGCTCGGTAGTTGTATTTCGATGACTGTGACACTTTACGCGCGTCGCAAGCAGTGGCCGCTCGAAAACGTTACCGTTCGTTTGCGACAACATCGAATGCACGTCAAAGACTGTCAGGAGTGCGCGCAAAAGGATGAGGGTTTCATTCACCGCATCGAGCGTTCGGTTTCTTTTACCGGTCCACTCACCGAGGAGCAACGCGCTCGTCTGGACGAGATCGCACACAAGTGTCCGGTACACAAAACACTGCTGTCGGATATCGTGATCACTGATTTGAAAGGTGAGTCGGGAACTTTTTAGCTACGGCTGTGTCTAAGATTTCATTTCAACTTTGAAAAGGGAGAAGTGTATGAGCGTGAACAAAATGGCAGGCGCGTGCTTGATCGTACTAGGATTTGTAAACGTGCTGCACGAGATTGTTATGAGGTCGAC
>Ga0126311_10001033_pt1 | contig 13174 bp, 17 predicted proteins | sample Plot61_FD_92539 | JGI IMG/M metagenome (GOLD analysis project Ga0126311, IMG submission 92539) | Serpentine soil microbial communities from UC McLaughlin Reserve, CA, USA - Plot61 | ecosystem: Environmental > Terrestrial > Soil > Grasslands | place: USA: UC McLaughlin Reserve, Lake County...
CATCACGCGGCCGGACGTGCTGATGAAGGCGATCGGTGAAACAACGAAATATTTCCAGGCGGAGGTCGAGAAGCGCCGCGCCGCGCCGCGCGACGATCTCATCAGCCGATTGATGGAGGCAAAGATCGACGGGCAGCCGATCACGGAAGATCATCTTCTCGGCGCAATGCGGCTGATTTTGATCGCCGGAATCGATACGACCTGGAGCGCGATCGGCTCGTGCTTCTGGCACCTCGCGCAGCATCCAGGCGACCGCAGGAGGCTGGTCGATGATCCCGAACTGATCCCGACTGCGGTCGAGGAATTCCTGCGCGCGTATGCGCCGGTCACCATGGCGCGTGAGGTCATCAAGGACACGACCATCGGCGGCTGCCCGATGAAGCCAGGGCAGATGGTGCTGCTCTCGTTTCCGGCGGCGAACCGTGACCCTGCGGTGTTTCCGGACGCAGACCGCGTGGTGATCGACCGCAAGGAGAATCGCCACGCCGCGTTCGGGCTGGGCATCCACCGCTGCATCGGGTCGAATCTCGCCCGCATGGAGATCACCGTCGCGCTCCAGGAGTGGCTCAAGCGCATCCCGGAATTTCACCTCGATCCGGCCGCCGAGGTGACGTGGTCGGAGGGCACCGTGCGCGGGCCGCGCAAGCTGCCGGTGCTGTTTGGCTGAGGTTGCCGGCTGATGTGGCTAACCCTATCTAGAAGCCGAACAACCATGCCCGAAGCCGCACTCCATTCGCCGCTCATGACGCGCCCGTTCCTGCTGGTGGGTGCGATGTCCGGCGTGCTGATCGCGGCCGCGCTGGCGCTCTGGGCGCACTACGGCACGGCAGTATTCTTCGAGATGATCGCTGCCGGCATTGCGGCGTGTTTTTGATTTGTCTAGCGCATGAACCCTCGCACCACCCGTTTGCTGCTCGTCCTCTCCGCATTTCTGGCGGGTCTCGTGCTGTGCTTCGCCGTGGTTCTCCTTGTCACCGGACGAGGCGCCTCTCCGCTCGCGAACCCGACTGCGGCGATCGGCGGCCCATTCCGTCTCACCGACCAAAACGGCAACAGCATCAGCGACCGGGACCTCAGGGGCCGTCCGTTCCTGGTGTTCTTCGGCTTTACCCACTGCCCAGAAGTTTGCCCGACCGCGCTCGCGGACATTTCGCAAGTCATGGACAAGCTAGGTCCAGACGCCGAGAAGATGAATGCGCTGTTCGTTACGGTCGATCCCGAGCGCGACACGCCGGCGGTTCTCAAGGACTATCTGGCTAGCTTCAATCCGCGTCTGATCGGTGTCGGCGGCGATGCCGAGGCGCTCGCGGCCGTTGCGAGGGGTTACCGAGTTTATTACAAAAAGGTTCCACTCAAGGATGGCGACTACACGATGGACCACACTGCCATCGTGTACTTGATGGACAAGAAAGGCCAGTTCGTCTCGCCATTCAGTCTGAGAAGGCGGCCCGAGGAGGCGGCAGCCGAGTTGCGCCGCTATCTCTGAGCATGATCGTGCGCGTGAGATTTTTTTGCGCCGCGAGCCGCGAGGTGCGCGCGAGTCCGTGCGCGGTCTTCTCCCAGCGGTAGGGATCGCGCACGAGTTGCCCGAGCGCGCGCCAAGCCGCAACCGACAGCAGCAGCCAGTGCACCGGCGTTAGCAGCAGTACCCAGCCGTGCCGCAACAGCCCGCGGCGCTTGAGCCCGATCAGTCCGAGCGCTGCCGATGTGAGATAGCCTGCGATGAGCGCGCCGCCGCACAATGCGGCGAGCGCCGCCGAGGCGAGATCAGTCCTGACCGGAAATAGACTGTTGGTCGCGATTGCGTAGCTGAACATGGCGATAAAGAGAGGATGCACCAGCGCCGACAGCACCGTGCCGCCGACCACAAGCTGAAATGTCAGGAAGCCCTTGAACCCGAGTTCGCGCGCGAGCCGCAGTGGGCGGCGCATGTGTACGAGCCAAGTTTGCGTCCAGCCTTTGAACCAGCGGGTGCGCTGGCGAGTCCAGGGGCCGACCCGCGCGGGCGCTTCCTCGTAAGTGGTCGAGCCGATCACCGCTGCGCCGAAACCGAACCGCGCGAGCCGCATGCCGAGATCGGCGTCCTCGGTTACATTGTAGGGATCCCAGCCCCCGACTTCGCGCAGAGCCTTCGTACGGAAATGCGGCATTAGGTAGCAAATGCACCTGCGGAAACGCAGGTTCGTTTCCCGCCTAACCGCCGGTTCTCAGAAAGAGGACCGAAATGCTGCGGAAAACCAGAGGCTACCGAGTCCTCCCGTCCGGGGGGCGTGGTAGGTTTGCAGCATGTTCGAGCGAGCCAAGACCGTCGAAGCTGTTTGGTCCCTCTGGAATCTGGTTTGGGAGCAGTTGGTCAAATGGGGCGTCACCGCCGTGGTGGTCGCCATGATGGCTGCGATAGGGGCTTCGCTATATGGGGCCGGGGAATGGATAAATAATAATTACGGGATCGCTGGCTGGGTAGTGGCTGGTGCTGTCTCAATCATCGCCTTGGTGATCTTGACCGCCCTTATCGTTGGGTTGATGGCTTGGGCGACTGAGCGGCGCGCAATCGTGCAGGCCCGGCGTGCTGCGTCAGCGGCCGGATCGGCGACTCTGCCGAACAGTGCTCCCGATGTTCCCCGCGCGGAAATTCAGATTGCCCCGGTACTAAAGGCGCTTCAGGTCGCCATTGGCCTAGAAGATAAGTTCGCCAAGGTGACGCAGGAGGTTGCTTCGCTTGCCGACAAGCAGCGCGTCCATTTTGACGCGGCATCAAAGCGGGTGACTCGCCTTAGCCTCGCAGTAAGTTCGCGCCGAAGGCTCGAAAAAGCAGAAGAGGTGTTCACAAGAATTCAGAAGCACTACGAACAGCTAGACCCCCGTACAGGGTCCCCTGAGTGGGAAACTTGGAGCACCACGTTCAATTCGCTTCAGATGCAAATGAATTTCTACTATGAGCAATTCCTGTCGAACGATCCATCCGCTAGAGACCTGTTTCTACTCACACCAGGTCAACTCTCTCCCGCATATTGGAAAGACTTTGATTTTTCATCCTTTCCGAATGAAGAGGCCAAACATCAATTCAAGACCGCCAGAATTTGGCACGAAAAGTTTCGCATCTATCACGGGCAACTGCGTATGAGATGCGAAAAGTCGATGGACGAAGAAGATGCTTAGAGAGTGATCGTCTTCGCTTCGACTGCTTCTAGGCACTGCAATAGAAACGCCGCCGTAAAGCCGCCCCGGCTGATCTTGTTGGCGAGATTGCGTTCCGTTTCGCTCGCGCCCAGCGCCGTTAGCTTCTCGGCAAGCTCCCGGTAGCCAAAGCCCCGCCGTTTCAACTCGGCTTTCAGGAGATTCTTGGCCTTTTCCTCGAATTGCTGAGTTAAGGGGTTGTTTTTAAAGGCATTTTGCGGCACGGCGCGATCCTGTAATTATCACCACATGTGATGATAATAGTACTTGCATTTGGCTATGTCTATCTGTACATCCAATGAGCAACATCACTGGATGCGATGACATGGCCCAACATTTCCTCCTTTCCGCCAGCGCCCGGACCCTCTCCCTGAAAGCGATCTACGCCGCCGGTGAGGACAAGGCCTATGACACGTTCCGCAAGCTCCGCTGGCCTTCCACGGACGGTGAGCCTGTATGCCCGCAATGCGGTTCGGTTGACGCCTACGCACTTAAGGGCCGTCGCCAGTTCACTTGCTCGGATTGCCGTCACCGTTTCTCGGTTACGAGCGGGACGATCCTTGCCTCGCGCAAACTCAAATTTACCGACTTGCTCGCCGCGATCTGCATCATCGTGAACGCCGCCAAGGGTGTCTCGGCTTTGCAGTTGGCGCGCGATCTGGATTGCCAGCACAAGACGGCATTCGTTCTCGCGCACAAGCTCCGTGAAGCGCTCGCGACCGAAACGAAAGACGCGAAGCTTTTCGACGTTGTGGAAATCGACGGTATGCACACAGGCGGGGCGATCCGCCCCGCGAACCGAAAAGAAGATCGCGTTGACCGTCGCCTAGCCCAACATCAAACCGGCACGCGCCGCGTCGTGGTTGCCCTACGCCAGCGCAAGGGCCGCACGTTGACGTTCGTTACGCGCAACGAAGGCGACGGCGTAGCCATCGCGAAGCGCGTGGTTGACCGCCTTGCGATCATGCACGCCGACGAAGCCTCGCATTGGGACGCGCTGCACGCGGGCTGGAAAACGCTGCGCATCAATCACAGCGAAGCCTACAGCGATGAAGGCTGCACCAATCAGGCGGAAAGCTTTTTCTCCCGGCTGCGCAAGATGATTGACGGTCAGCACCATCACGTATCGGCGCGTCACCTTCACGCCTACGCGGCGCACGCCGCATGGATCGAAGATCATCGCCGCCTTGCCAACGGCGCACTGGCGTTCCGCGCGCTCGGCTTGGCCCTGAACAATTCCAAGAGCGCCCAATGGGCAGGTTACTGGCAGAGAGGCAAAGCAGCATGAAGCCCGCGCGAACCGAAACGTATGAACATACCATCACCGGCTTGCTCGCGAAGCGCGCCGATCTGTTCAATGAAGCGATCCGCATTCGGGACCGCCTTGCCGAGATAAAGAACGATGTAGGCGCGCTGGATCGTGTTCTCGGTACTCTCGGCTATACCGGCGATCTGGACGCTGAGATGCCGCGCCAGAAGCGCCAAGTGATATTCGGCAAGGGCGAACTAACCCGCGCGATCCTAGACGAGTTGCGCGGCGCGGACGGCCCGATGACAAGCCGCGAAATTGCTCAGGGCGTGATCGCGCTCAGCGGTCAGGACGCGCGGGACCGCAAGTATGTCTCGGAACACACAAAGCGCGTGTCCAAGGCCCTACGCGCGTTGCGAACCGAAAACGTTGTGCGGTCCAGCGTGGACGGCAAGGGCAACGTCATGTGGTCGCTGCGGGCAATGCCGCGCTAGTGGCCCCGTGCGTTGTCGGGCTAGTGCGAAGCGGCCGAACCTCGGCGCGATGCCAACATCTCTTGCGAAAGAAGTTCCAGTTGAGAAAAGAATGTCAGACAATGACCCTCAGTCATTGCCTTCATTCTTTGATCGCCCAACGCCGACTGAGGCTCTACGGCTAGTTTGGCGATCGCTTTCTCAACGTCCTGTCGCATCTCAGCAAGCATGGCAGCGGGTTGCGGAGAGTTGCCGGCGACGTTGACGTAAAAAACCTGTAGGGCGATCCGGAAGAATTGAAGCTCCGCACGCGCATCATTGACTGCGATTTCCAGACTGTTCGGTGCCATTTTCCCCTCCGCGATTGAGGGGGACTATACGTCCAAAATGGGTGCGTTGCCGTTTGGCTAGCAAGGCCCATGCTGCCCTGTGCCTCGATCCCGAGTCGCTAGACAGGAGGACGACATGCTCGAATCAGAACCCAAGATAACCAAATGCTCAGAATGCGACGGTAGCGGCAAAATCCACGAAGTGGCTGCGGTTCGCCCTCGTTATGCCAAGCTAGAGAATGCGCCGGTGACCAAAGAGTGCCCCTACTGCAACGGAAAGGGCCGAATCCCAGTCAAGCCGCCACTCGCATAGGTGCATTTGCTACCTAATGCCGCGGAAATGGTTCGATGAGCCGCCAAGCGGTAGCGGCAATTTACGTTCCGACAATCCCGGAAGCAGCACATCGAACAGCCCGGCGTACTCCGCGGTAAACAACCGCGCGAGCCAGCCGTCGGCGGTATTGTCGATGGTCAGCCGCGCCTGCACGCAGGCGATCGGCGCACCGGGCGCCTCGAAAGCGTCGAGCGCGCGGTGCAACTGGTCCGGGGCCGGACGATCCTCAGCATCGAACACGGCCGTGAACGTGCCGCGCGCAAGCGTGAGCGCGGCATTGAGCGCTTTCGGCTTTGTGCGCGGCCCATGGTCGGGCGCGATCAGGATCTCGAACGGCGGGCCGAGCTCGAGTTGCGTGAGCGCGTTCTGCGTTGTGAGATCGTCCGGCTCGAGCGCGAGGATGATCTGCAGTTTTTCAGGTGGGTAATCGAGCCGCCGTAGCGCGGCGATCAGACCCGGTGCAGCCGTCGCCTCGTCATAGAGCGCAATGATGAGGGTGTAGATCGGCAAATCGTGTGAGGCGAGGCGCATTGCGCGCCATCCGCGCCACGTGGTCGCTGCGCCGATCAGGCGCAGGCCGGTCCAAGCGAGAAACGTCAGGGCGAGCGCTGCGCTGGTCAACACCGCGGCGGTACTTGGAAAAACAATCGCGGCGCTCACGACCCCTGCGATACCGATGAACCATGCGAGCCGGACCGGCGGCGGGCACACGGCGGCCGATAGCTCGGGCTGCGCGATGCGCAACGCGTCCGCCGCGCGGCTCCCAAGAGCGTGCGTCCCATGTTGAAGCACGAATTGCCGCAGCCGGTGTGGCGATGTCAGCCTGAAGCGATCTTTCGGCAGCGGATGTGCGCCGGTCACAAGGCGGCGCGCCGTGAGGCCTTGTGGCGCGATAACGTAAATAAATGCGTCGCCAATTCGAACCGGAAGCAGTCCAAATCGCGCAGCGTCGATGAACTGCTGGTCGGGCAGCGGGCACATGTCGCGCGGCAACTCCAGCCGCTCGAACGGCACATGCAGCCAGCCTGCGAGCGCCCGCACGTACTCATCCTCCGTGAGCACGCCCGCGGTGATCAGCACGCGGTCGGCCCCAATCCCGAGCGCGAGCGCACGTTGCTCGGCGGTAGCGAGCGTACCCAGGGGGAGCCTCGCGCGCAGGCAATCGAGTTCGGGGCAGCGCGAACGCGTGCGGCTTTGCGGCCCGGAGTGGACGCGGCTCGGCTCAGGCACAAATGGACGCGCCGACGCACGTCGTCGCCGATCTGCGGCTCGCTCGAACTCGACGCTACTCAAGCCACTGTCTCGCCACGGCATTTAGTCTATAAGCAGGCCGCGGCGGCCCCTTGTGCAACTAGTAGGGCTCAATACTAATGGCGATGCCTTACCGTTGTAAAACCCAAAATCCCGGAAGGGTTTATTCTGCCGCTGTGCTGGTCCTTGCCACTGCGTTGATGATCGCGCTTGAGCAGCTGTCTCTCGCTCAGCCCAGCCAAACTCAAGCGATGCCGCAACCATCAGTGACCGTGCCCGGCTTCTGGGACCCGCGGCGGCGCCCGGAGCGCCCGGACACCGCGCGCATCCCGCAAATCCGCTTCCTCACCGAATTCGATTATCCGCCGTTCAACTATGCCGGCGCGGATGGGAATCCCGCGGGCTTCAATGTCGAGCTTGCCCGCCTGATCTGCGAAGAATTGAAAATCCAGTGTACCATTCAGCTGCGCCGGTTCGACACGCTGCTGCAAGCTCTGGCCGAAAACCGCGCAGACGCCGTGATCGCCTCGCTCGCTGTCACCCCCGAAACGCGTCAGCGCGTCGATTTCTCGGATCCATATTATCGCGCGCCGGCCCGATTTGTGGCGCGGCGGGACACGACGTTGCATGACGCCGTCCCGGAAGGGATCGAGGGCAAAAAGGTCGCGGTGGTCCGCGGCACCGCGCACGAGGCATACCTGAAAGCCTTTTTCACCGAGGCCGAGGTCAAACCTTACCCGAATATGGAGGCAACACGCGAAGCGCTGCGCAAGGGCGAAGCTGACCTGCTGTTCGGCGATGGGATTGCGCTCGCCTTCTGGCTCAACGGCACCGACTCGGCCGGCTGCTGCGTGTTCGTCGGCGGTCCCTTCACCGAGAGCCGTTATTTCGGCGAGGGCGTCGGCATCGCGATCAAACGCGGCAACGATACGCTGCGGCTCGCGTTCAACTGGGCGCTGTTTCGGCTGTGGGAGAAGGGCCGCTTTACCGATCTGTGGCTGCGCTATTTCCCGATCAGTCCGTTTTGAAGTTTGACGCGGCGCACTGCCATTTCTACTGTCCGCGGGCCCGGAGAAGCTGATGTCTGTTGCCGAAGCCCCCGCTGCGTCCTTGCGCGAACTTGCCGAGAACTCGAATGCATGGCCGTTCGAGGAGGCAAGGAAGATCGCCGCTCGTTTAAAGCGCAAGCCGAAGGATGAGGTGATCTTCGAGACGGGTTACGGCCCCTCCGGCCTGCCGCATATCGGCACCTTCGGCGAGGTCGCACGCACCACGATGGTGCGTCACGCGTTCCGCGTGCTCACCGACGACAAGGTGAAGACGCGGCTCATCGCGTTTTCCGACGACATGGACGGATTGCGCAAGGTTCCCGACAACGTGCCGAACAAGGAGATGCTAGGCGAAGACCTCGGCAAGCCGCTGACAGTCGTGCGCGATCCGTTCGGCACGCATGCGAGTTTTGGCGCTCATAACAATGCGCGACTGCGCGCCTTCCTCGATGCCTTCGGCTTCGACTATGAGTTCATGTCCTCGACCGATTGCTACAAATCCGGCCGGTTCGACACGACGCTGCTTCTCTTTCTCCGGCGCTTCGACGCGGTGATGAACATCATGCTGCCGTCGCTGCGCGAGGAGCGCGCGCAGACCTACTCGCCGTTTCTCCCGATCCATCCCGGGTCCGGAATCGTGATGCAGGTGCCGGTCGAGCCCAATGCCGCGAAGGGCACGATCGTCTGGAACGATCCCGAGACGAACGAGCGCTTCGAGACGCCGGTCACCGGCGGACATGCCAAGCTGCAGTGGAAGCCCGACTGGGCGATGCGTTGGATCGCGCTCGGCATCGACTACGAGATGGCGGGCAAGGACCTGATCGACTCGGTGAAGCTGTCGGGCGAGATCGCGCGCTCGCTTGGGAGCCAACCGCCCGAGGGCTTCAACTACGAGCTGTTTCTCGACGAGAAGGGGAGCAAGATCTCCAAGTCGAAGGGCAACGGCCTCACCATCGAGGAATGGCTGCGCTACGCTTCTCCCGAGTCGCTCTCGCTCTTCATGTATCAGAATCCGAGGTCGGCGAAGCGGCTCTACTTCGACGTGATCCCGCGCGCAGTCGATGAGTACCAGCAATTCCTCGACGCCTATCAGCGCCAGGACGCAAAGCAGCGGCTCTCCAATCCGGTATGGCACATTCATTCGGGCCATCCGCCGAAGGCCGATATGCCCGTGACGTTCCAGCTTCTGCTCACGCTGGTGTCGTCGTCCAATGCCGAGAACACCGAGACGCTGTGGGGCTTCATCGGCCGCTATCGGCCGGGCATCACACCCCAGACGCATCCGAAGCTGGACGCGATGGTGGGATACGCGATCAACTATTATCGGGACTTCGTCGCGCCGACGAAGAAGTTCCGCGAGCCGACCGACGCCGAACGCGTGGCGCTGACCGATCTGCGTGATGCGCTTTCGCAGCTGCCTAGAGATGCCAGCGCCGAGGACATTCAGAATGTGATCTACGAGATCGGCCGGCGCGAACCGTTCCTCGACACTAAGAAGCCGGCAAAGGATGGCCGCCCCGGCGTTTCGCTCGACTGGTTCAACATGCTCTACCAGGTGCTGCTCGGGCAGGCGAAAGGCCCGCGCTTCGGCTCGTTCGTAGCGGTCTATGGCGTCGACAACGCGATCGGCATGATCGACGGCGCGCTCGCGCGGAGTGCGTGAGTTACTGTGTCCCTGGGCGGTCGCGCATCTGCGATGCACCGCAAAGGGGCGCTGCATCGCGCGCGGGACACGGCCTATTGGAAATGACCCCCTTCGACTTCGTCCTCATCGCGACCACCATCATCACGACCTCATTCATCTCCGGCCTGTTCGGGATGGCTGGGGGCATGATCCTGGTCGGCGTGCTGCTCGTCTATTTCGACGTCGCGACCGGCATGGTGATCTTCTCGATCATCCAGTTCGTGGCGAACGGCTGGCGCGCCGTGCTGTGGTGGCGCTTCGTGCTCTGGCGCATCTTTTTCGTCTATGTGATCGGCGCCCTGCTCGCCTTCGCCGTCATGCGTTATGTGGCGATCATTCCGAGCAAGGCAGCGGTCTACCTCGGGCTCGGCATCCTGCCGTTCGCGATCGAATTGCTGCCGTCGCGCGCCCGGCCGAACATCGAATGGCCCGGCGTGCCGTTCTTCACCGGCGTGGCGACGACGATCATTCAGCTCCTGACCGGCGTTGGCGGGCTATTCCTCGACATCTTCTTCCAGAAGAGCGCGCTCGATCGCAAAACCACCATCGCCACCAAGGCGGTGACGCAAACTTTCAGCCATGTCGTGCGCGCGGTCTATTTCGGCTCCTTCGTCGGCATCGCTGACGCCGTGCCGCTGTGGACCTATCTGCCGGCGATCCTGCTCTCCATCGCGGGTACAACGTTCGCCGCACAGGTTCTCGAACGAATGACGGATGCCGGATTCCGCCAGTGGACCCGCCGCGTGATCTTCGCGGTCAGCGCGGTCTATCTGGTGCGCGGCGTGATGCTGCTCTGGGGCTACTGACTCGCCCACATGATGCGGGCGATCCACTGTACGTCGTCGACCGGCAGCGTGCGCTCCTTGTGCTCGGGGTTGAGCGAACGAAGCTCGATGGTCTTTGAGGTGCGGCGTTTCAGTTCCTTGGCCATCACCTCGCCGTCCTTGGTCTTGACCACGACGCGATCGCCGCGCCGCACCGCCGAAGTCGGTGAAACCAGGATGACCGTGCCGTCGCGGTAGGCAGGCTCCATCGAACTCCCCGACACTTCGAGCGCGTAGGCGTGCTCGTCGTTCACGGCGGGAAATGCGATCTCGTCCCAGCCCTTGCCGACCGGAAACCCGCCATCGTCGAAATATCCGCCGGCGCCGGCCTCGGCGAGGCCGATCAGCGGCACGGCTTGGGTCGAGGCGCCGCCGCGATCGGTGATCAGGGACACGAAGGTGTCGACGGTGGTGTTGGTTGCGGCCAGCGACTTCGCCACGGATTCGGTCGAGGGCCAGCGGGGCCGGCCTTCCGGCGTGATCCGCTTCGATTTGTTGAAGGTGGTGGGATCGAGGCCCGCTTTTTTTGCCAGGCCCGAAGCCGACATGCCGGCGCGGGCCGCCAGCCGGTCCACCGCGTTCCAGATATCCGAATGAGTGAGCATCGCGCGTTGCGCCACGGCTAATCCTCCGCTGCGTACAGGGTCCCGAATCGTACCGGTTTTGTAGGAATAAAAACGTGATTTGTCCAGAGGCTTGTGTGCAATTGGGAAAGCCCGTTTCCCACTCTGCGGATCGCCGCTAATTTAGGGTCCGCACCGAAAAAAAGGCCGCGATATTGCCCACGCCCATCTACAAGATTTGTGACGCGGCGTCGTGGCGGGAAGCCGAGCGCGCCGGCGCCTTCAGCGGCGCGCCAATCGATCTGTCCGACGGGTACATACATTTTTCCACCGCGGCTCAGGTGGCCGAGACCGCAGCCCGGCATTTCGCGGAGCAGGCGGATCTTGTTCTGATCGCGGTCGACCCGGAGATGCTGGGGTCCGCACTGCGCTATGAGGCCTCGCGCGGCGGGGCACTGTTTCCGCATCTCTATGGCACCTTGCCCCTCTCGGCCGTGCACTGGGTAAAGCCGCTGCGGCTTGGACCCGATGGGCGGCATGTGGTCCCGGATCTTGAGCCGTGATTGGGCTATTCGACCGTCTCGCCCGGCCTTTGCTGCGGACCCTCGATCCTGAGACCGCACATTCGCTCGCACTCAACGCATTGAAATTTGCGCCGCTGCCGGGCGCCGCGCCGGACGATGAAAAGCTGCGCGTGAAGGCGTTTGGGCTGACCTTTCCCAATCCGGTCGGCCTTGCCGCCGGCTTCGACAAGAACGCCGAGGTGCCGGACGCGCTACTGCGGCTCGGTTTTGGCTTCGTGGAAGCCGGCGGTGTGACGCCAAAGGCGCAGCCCGGCAACGTGCGTCCACGCCTATTTCGTCTCGATGCCGACGAAGGCGTGATCAATCGACTTGGTCTGAACAGCGAAGGTGTCGAAGCGGTAGCGCAGCGCCTTGCCGCACGCGTCGTCGCGCCCGGCATCGTCGGCGTCAACATCGGGGCCAACAAGGATAGCGCCGACCGCGCCGCCGACTACGTCAGCTGCATCGAGGCGTTGGCCGCGCACGTAAGTTTCCTCACCGTCAACGTGTCGTCGCCCAACACGCCCGGCTTGCGCAACCTGCAGCAGGCGAGCGCGCTCGACGAATTGCTCTCGCGCGTGATCGACGCGCGCGAACGGGCCGGGATCGGCGCGAAGCCTCGGCCGCTGCTGCTCAAGATCGCGCCCGACCTCTCGCTTGGCGATCTCGACGATGTCGTCGGCGTCGCACGCCGCCATCGCATCGACGGCATGATCGTCGGCAATACCACGGTCACGCGACCGAACTTGCGTGATGCCGAAAAGGCGAACGAGCAGGGCGGACTGTCCGGCCGTCCTTTGTTTGCCCTCTCCACACGCATGTTGGCCGAGACGTACGTGCGCGCCGAGGGCGCGTTCCCGCTGATCGGTGTCGGCGGTATCGACTCCGGCGCTGCCGCCTTCGCTAAGATCAAAGCCGGCGCAAGCCTGATCCAGCTTTACTCCGGGCTGATCTTCCGTGGAGTCGGGCTGATCGGCGCCATCAAGAACGACCTGCTCGACTTCATGCGGATCGGGAGGCTGGACTTACTTGCCGACGCGGTTGGCCGCGACGTGGCGGCCGTCACCGCGGAACCGTGGCCCGGATAGATCTCGGCTATTCAGCGCCCGGCCGGAGCGCGCATGAAGCGCACGATCAGCCAGATCGGGATCACGATGATGGCGCCAAGCAGGAAGTAGCGCCAAACCCAGCGCACCGCGTCGAAGCCCATGTCCCAGACAGATTGAATCATCCGGCGGATGCTTTCGACGATATTGCCGGGATCGAACCCGAGCGCGCTCAGGATGACGCCGACCAGCACGCATAGCAGTACGAGCCTGAAGAACACCGCGAGCGGTGGCCCGCCGAGAAAGCGGCTCGCAGTTGCCTTAGGTCTCGTGTGCTCAATGCGCTCGGTCATGCGGCTGGCTCCGGCGGCACATTATCATGAATTAGGCGCCGCTGAAGCAGGCTTTGCGGTTGGCCGGACCGACAGTGTGTCGCCTTCGGCGCGAAGCATTCGCTCCAGCGTGTCCAGCCGGTCGGCTTCGCGCGGCGGCTTGTCCCAGCGCAGCCGGCTGATGCGCGGGAAGCGCATCGCGACGCCGGATTTATGCCGCGTTGAGCGCTGCAATCCCTCGAAAGCCACTTCCAGAACGAGTCCTTTGTCAGGCTCATGCAAGACCTCGCGCACCGGCCC
>Ga0126311_10001034_pt1 | contig 13171 bp, 12 predicted proteins | sample Plot61_FD_92539 | JGI IMG/M metagenome (GOLD analysis project Ga0126311, IMG submission 92539) | Serpentine soil microbial communities from UC McLaughlin Reserve, CA, USA - Plot61 | ecosystem: Environmental > Terrestrial > Soil > Grasslands | place: USA: UC McLaughlin Reserve, Lake County...
CGATCGGCGTCTTCGCCGCGCTCGGCGGTCCCGGCCTCGGCGACCGGCGCGGCCCGCCGGCGGAGGAGCTCGTCATCGAGAGAACCGTCCTGAAGCCGGGGACGATCGCTCTTACCGTTCGTAACGACGGGCCCGACGCCGTCGCGATCGCGCAGGCGCAGGTGAACGACGCGTTCGTCCAGTTCACCGGCCCCGACAGTCCGATCGGCCGCCTCAAGAGCGCGACCGTCACCGTGCGCGCGCCGTGGATCGAGGGGGAGGCCTACGAGGTCGTCCTGCTCACCTCCACCGGCGGGACGATCGCGCACGAGATCGCCGTCGCGGTCGAGACGCCCGAGAACGATGCGAGCTTCTTCGGCCTGATGGCGCTGCTCGGCGTCTACGTCGGCGTGATCCCGATCGCGCTCGGGATGTTGTGGCTGCCGTGGCTGCGCAGCGTCCCGCCGGCCGCGCTGCGCGCGATCATGGCGCTGACGATCGGGCTGCTGACGTTCCTCGCGATCGACGCGACGCTGGAGGGCTTCGAGCTGGCCGGCGAGGGCGCGCAGTCGTTCGGCGGCGCGGCGCTCGTGCCGGTGGGGGCGGTGGTCGCGTTCCTGCTGCTGTCCGGCGTCTCGTCCTGGCTGACGCAGCGCCGCCACGCGGCGCAGACGGCGGGAGCGTCCGGCGCCGCGCTCGCGCTGTTGGTCTCGGTCGGGATCGGCCTGCACAACCTTGGCGAGGGCGTCGCGATCGGCGCCGCCTACGCGGGCGGCGCACTCGCGCTCGGCGCGTTCCTCGTCGTCGGCTTCGCGATTCACAACACGACGGAGGGGCTCGCGGTCGTGGCACCGATCGCGCACGTGCGCCCGTCGCTGCGCCGGCTCGCGCTGCTCGGCCTGATCGCGGGTGCCCCGGCGGTGCTCGGTGCGTGGATCGGCGCGGCCGCCTTCAACGCGAGCCTCGCGGCGTTCCTGTTCGGCTTCGGGGCGGGCGCGATCGCGCAGGTCATCGTCCAGCTGGCGCCGTCGCTGCGGGACGAGGACGGTCGTATCCTGCACCCGGTGGCCGTGGCGGGACTGCTCGCAGGGATGGCGCTGATGCTCGCGACGGGGCTGCTGGTGGCGATGTAGATGGGCGCCGTGCACGCGAACCGCCCATCCGAGGCGATCGAGGACTACGCGAAGGCGATTTACGCGCTGCAGCGGCGTCCCGCCGGCGCGGACGGCGTCTCGACGAACGACCTCGCCGAGCGCCTGCGGGTTACGCCGGCGTCGGTCTCGGCGATGCTGAAGAAGCTCGCCGAGCGCGGCCTCGTCGTGCACGAGCGCTACAAGGGCGTCGTGCTGACGCCGGAGGGGGAGCGGGTCGCGCTGGAGGTGCTGCGTCACCACCGCCTGCTGGAGCTCTACCTGTCCGAGCACCTCGGCGTGCCGTGGGACCGCGTCCACGAGGAGGCGGAGGCGCTCGAGCACGTCATCTCGGAGGACCTCGAGGCGCGCATCGCGGCAAAGCTCGGCAACCCGACGCACGATCCGCACGGGGATCCGATCCCCAGCGCCGACCTCGTGATGGACGAGGGGGACACGATCCGCCTCGCCGAGCTGGAGCCCGGCGCGTGCGGTCACTTCGTACGGATCTCCGACTCCGATCCCGAGATGCTGCGCTACCTCGACGAGCGGGGCGTGCGCTTGGGGGACGCGCTGGAGGTCGTCGCCCGCCAGCCGTTCGGCGGACCGCTGACGGTCCGCTTCGGCGACGCGGAGCACGTGCTGGGCGGCGGGCTGGCGGCGGCGATGCGCGTCGAGCTCGACTGATCCGCGGCGGCGCCCGCTAGACTCGGTCGCAGCACTTTCCCACGGAGGGAAAGATCATAGACTTGGAGGTCATCCTGCCATGTCCGCATTGGCTGCTCCCCCCACGACCGGCGACGGGCTGCGTGAGCGCGTCGAGGCGCTCGCCCACGAGCTCGACGCGGCGCTGAAGCCCTACGACGAGCCCAGCACGCGCGACCTGCGCAACGACACGGTCTCGCGCAAGCGGCGCGTCAGCGAGCGCGACCAGTGGTTCGAGCGCGTGCGCGGCGAAAGCCTCGGGCTCATGCGCAACCCGGCCTGGCGCGACCACGCGCTCGGCGTCGAGCTGCTGCTGACGCTGGAGGACCTGCGCGCCGAGATCGCGCTGGACCCGGACGCGCTCGACGCCGAATGGAAGGTCCGCTACGTGATGAAGATCATGCGCGTCGTCGTCGCGGCGATGCTGCGTCAGCTCGACCACGAGGCGATCGACGACGCGGTCGTCGCCGCCAAGCTCGTCGTCGACGAGCTGCGCAACGTCGCGGTCGGCGAGGTCGCGCGGCTGCTGGGCGCGACGACGAAGTCGGTGCGCAACTGGCGCGAGGGCCGCGTCGAGCAGATCAAGCGCAATCCGGACCGCATCGTGCTGATCGGCCAGCTCGTCTACGAGCTGCGCAGCTCGATGACCGGACATGGAGTTCTCTTCTGGTTCGACCGCTCCCGCGAGCAGTTCGGGGGAAGAACGCCGCGTGAGCTGATCGACGCCGACGTGGTCCATGCCGCTGCGAAGCTGCTGCCGCTGGCGCGGGGTGGGCGTGCCCAGTTGGACGTCTGAGCCCACCATGGTTGCCGGCCGCTGGGTCGCATACCGGCACGTCGCGCAGGGGATTCCACCGCTGTGGTACGGCGCGGGCGGCACGACGTTGCGCCAGGAGTCCGGCCGTTGGCACCGCGAGGGCGAGTCGCTCGTGCAGTACCTCGCGCTGTCCAGCGACGGCGCCTGGGCCGAGCGGGTGCGCTACGAGTCGCTGCGCACAGAGCGCGATCGCGTGGCGGACTACCGCAGCCTGTGGCAGCTGCGCGTCTCAGCAGATGGGATCGCCGACCTGTCCACGTTCGACAAGTGGGAGGCGTGCGGGCTCGATCCGGCGATCGCCGTCGGCGATCACGCCGAGTCGCAGGCGCTCGCGAGCGAGCTGCGCCGAGCGCGCTATCGCGGCGTGCTGTCGCCGAGCGCCGCGCTCGACGTCGCCGGGGCGGTCAACCTGACGCTGTTCGGCGGCCGTGTAGAGCACCCGATCGAGGGCAAGCCGTTGCCGGAGGAGCCGGTGGGCGGGGCGAACACGCCGTGGCTGCCGGCGATCCTGCTCACCGACCGCGGCGCCCCGACGCCGTTCGCGATGAAGCGCACCTGCTACCGCAGCGCCCATCACCGCACGCTTGCGGAGTGGCGGGCGGGGCGACGCGAGCGGCGGCGAGCGCGTCGTTAGGGATCCAATGCATGTGCTGTAGACCGGCTCTGCGTTCAGTTCTAGGGTCCGCGCCATGTCGCCGACATCAAGTCGCGGGTCCACCTCGCGCGCACTCGGGCCGTTCACGCGGCGAACGCGGAGCTGATCGGCGCCTACTGGTACATCGGGAAGGAGATCCTGCGGCGGCAGGAAGCGGATGGAAACAGACGAGGACGCGGCGGTTCGAGAATCGTGCAGCGACTGTCGGCCGACCTGCGTGCTGCGTTCCCAGACATGCGCGGGTTTTCACTGGCGAACCTCCGTTACATGCGCGCATTCGCAGGTGCGTGGCCTGAGGAAGAAATGCTCCAACACGGTGTTGGAGCATTGCCGTGGGGGCACATCGTCATCCTGATGGACCGGCTGAAGGACCGCCAGACCCGCGACTGGTACGCCGCTCGCGCCGGCCAATGGACCCGAGCCGTACTCGAGCACCACATCCACACGCGTTTGCACGAGCGCGAGGGAGCGGTGCTGTCGAACTTTGACGAGACACTGCCTGCCGGGGACGCTGACGGCGAAGCGCCGCTGCTCCTGCGCGACCCGCTCGTCGTCGACTTCGTGACCTCCGCCGACGCTCGAAGAGAGCGCTCACTTGAGAACGCGCTCGTCGCCGACATCACGCGCTTCATGCACGCGCTCGGCGACGGCTTCCTCTACGCCGGTCGGCAACGAGCGATCGATCTCGGGGAGGGCGCGAGCGTGCGACTCGACTTGCTCTTCTACCACCACCCGACAGCGCGGTGGGTGGTGATCGACCTGAAGCTGACCGAGTTCAAGCCGGAGTACGCCGGCAAGATGAACCTGTACATCAATGCGGTCGACGAGCTCGTCGCGCGCGAGTGCGACCAGCCGACCGTTGGGTTCATCCTGTGCACCGGACGGCGCGAGACCGAGGCGCGCATGACATTGCGCGGGATGGCGAACCCGCTGGCGATCGGGCGCTACGTCGTCGGGGCGAAGGGCGTCGAACCGTCGGAGGAGCCGGTCGACGCGACGGGCGGGCTGGAGGAGGAGCTGGCAGCGCTTGCGCGCGTCGAGCGGCAGGTCACGCGGTTTGCCGCTCGACGCGCTTCGGAGCTCAAAGAGAGGGGAGACGTCAGCTGACGGTCAGCGTGCCCTCCATACCCTGCTGCCGGTGGTTCCCGACGGGGCAGTAGAACTCGTATCTGCCGGGTCTCAGGTCGACCGTGACCGAGTCTCTGCCGCCGGGCTGGATCGTGTCGGTCTCCTCCTCGACGCCGTTGCCCTCGATCTCGATCGCGTGCGGGAGCTGGTTGCCGCTCGGGTTGTCGAGCGTCACCGTCACACTGCCCGCCTGGGCGGTCAGGTCGCTTCTGGAGAACGACAGACCGCCGCTCTCCTGTGCGGTCTCGATCAGCGTGGCGCCCGCGCCGCCGCCGCCCGCGGCTTCGGTGGTCTGAGCGGCTGTCGCGCCGCCTGACGAGGACGAGTCGTCGTCGGACCCGCCGCCGCACGCGGCGAGCACGCCGCTGACGAGCAGCAGCGCTGTGGCGAGCGCGCCCCAACGGCGGAGCTTGTAAATCGGTACGGGCATCGGACGCCTCCTGAGGCTCGGGTTCACCTCAACAGGACGCCGCGATGCGGCAATCCTTCCCAATGAGCTTGGCGGCCGCGCTACGTGCGGCTGCGCCCGAAGCGACGCAGCCGCAGCGCATTGAGCACGACCGACACGGAGGAGAACGCCATCGCCGCACCGGCGATCAGCGGGTTGAGCAGGCCGGCCGCTGCGAGCGGCAGCGCCGCGATGTTGTAGCCGAAGGCCCAGCCAAGGTTCTGCTTGATCGTACGCAGCGTCGCGCGCGAGAGGCGGATCGCGTCGGCGGCCGAGCGCAGGTCGCCGGAGACGAGCGTCAGGTCCGACGCCTCGATCGCCACGTCGGTACCGGTCCCGATCGCGAGGCCGAGATCGGCCTGCGCGAGCGCGGGTGCGTCATTGACGCCGTCGCCGACCATCGCCACGACCCGGCCATCGGCCTGCAGCCGCTGCACGACGGCCGCCTTGTCGGCCGGGAGGACCTCGGCGATCACGTCGGCAGCGTCGATCCCGACCTCCTCGGCCACGGCCGCGGCCGTCGCCGCGTTGTCGCCGGTCAGCAGCACCGGCCGCAGGCCGAGCGCGCGCAGCGAGGCGATCGCCTCGGCCGACGTCGGCTTGACCGTGTCCGCCACGACGAGCAGTGCGCGCACCGCGCCGTCCCACGCCCCGAGGATCGCGGTGCGGCCGGCCTGCTCCGCCTCGCATCGTGCCGCGTCGAGCTCCGGCGGGATCGCGAGAGCCCGCTTGGCCATCAGCGCCGGGCGGCCGGCAATCACCGCGTGCCCGTCGACGACGCCCTCGACGCCGAGCCCCTCGCGGTTGGCGAACGACTCGACCTGCCACAGCAGGCCCAGCTCGGTACGCGCCGCACGCGCGATCGCCGCGGCGATCGGATGCTCGGAGGCGTCCTCCAGCGCACCGACAAGCCGCAGCGCCTCTGCGCGCGTCACGGCGTCCGCAGTGACGACGTCGACGAGCGCCATCCGCCCGCTCGTCACGGTGCCCGTCTTGTCGAGCACGATCGTGTCGACCTGGCGCGTGGACTCGAGCACCTCCGGCCCCTTGATCAGCAGCCCGAGCTGCGCGCCGCGGCCGGTGCCGACGAGCAGCGCGGTCGGGGTCGCGAGCCCGAGCGCGCACGGGCAGGCGATGATCAGCACCGCCACCGCCGCGGTGAACGCGAACGCCGCGCTCTCACCCCTGCCGAGCCAGAAGCCGAGCGTCGCGACCGCCAGGACGATCACGATCGGCACGAAGATCCCGGCGATACGGTCCGCGAGCCGCTGCACCGGTGCCTTGCCCGACTGCGCGGCCGTGACGAGCCGGGCGATCTGCGCGAGCGCCGTGTCGGAGCCGACGCGCGTCGCGCGCACGACGAGGCGACCGCCGGCGTTGACCGTCGCGCCCGCGACCGCGTCGCCGGCGCGCTTCTCGACCGGCGCGGACTCGCCCGTCAGCAGCGACTCGTCGATCGCCGACGCGCCCTCTTCGACGACCCCGTCGGTCGCGATCTTCTCGCCCGGCCGCACGACGAAGCGATCGCCGACGGCCAATCGCTCGACCGGCACACGCCGCTCGCGGCCGTCCGCGTCCAGCAGCGCGACGTCCTTCGCGCCCAGCTCCAGCAGCGCATGGAGCGCGGCACCGGCGCGGCGCTTCGCGCGCGCCTCGAAGTAGCGTCCGGCGAGGATGAAGACCGTCACCCCGGCGGCGACCTCGAGGTAGATCTCGTCCGTCCCGCCGCCGCGTGCGGGCACGAGCTCGAAGCTCATTCTCATCCCTGTCATGCCGGCGTCGCCGAGGAACAGCGCGTAGAGCGACCACAGCCAGGCGGCGAGCACGCCGAGCGAGACGAGCGTGTCCATCGTCGCCGCGCCGTGCTTCAGGTTCGCCCACGCGGCGCGGTGGAACGGCCAGGCGCCCCACACGACGACCGGCGTCGCGAGCTGCAGCGCCATCCACTGCCAGTCGTCGAACTGCAGCGGCGGGATCATCGACAGCAGCACGACCGGGATCGCAAGCGCCGCGGAGATCAGCAGCCGCAGGCGCAGGGCGGCCGTTTCGTCGGGAGCCTCTTGCGCCATGTGGTCGTGCCCGCCCGCAGGCACGGACGGCAGCGTCGCGCGGTATCCAGCCGCCTCGACGGCCTCCAGCAGCTGTTCAGGCGCCACGGCCTGTGCGTCGTAGTCGACCGTCGCGCGCTCGAGCGCGTAGTTGACGCTCGCGCTCACACCGTCGAGCGTGTTCAGCCGCCGTTCGACGCGGTTCGCGCACGAGGCGCACGTCATTCCCTCGATCGGAAGCTCGACGGTGGCCATGGAGCGAGCGTAGCAAATACCCTTGGGGGGTATGTTAGGATCGCTCCATGCGTGACATCGAGACGACCGCGAGCGCGCCGCCGACGCGCGGCTACACCGCCACCAAGGACCAGCTGCAGAAGCGCCTGCGTCGCATCGAGGGCCAGGTCCGCGGCGTGCAGGGGATGGTCGAGGAGGATCGCTGGTGCATCGATGTCATCACGCAGATCTCCGCGATCCAGGCGGCGCTCGACAAGGTCGCGCTGGGACTGCTCGACGAGCACGCGCGCCACTGCGTGATGGGCGCACCGGACGACGAGCGCGCGGACCGCAGCGACGAGCTGATGGCGGCCGTCGCCCGCTTGATGCGGCGAGGGTGACCGCGATGCCCGCGGAACCGACCGGCCACGACCACGACCACGACCGCCCGGACGGCCACGCGACCGAGTCTCTCAACGCGATCGCCCTCAGCGCCACCGTCCACTGCCTCACCGGCTGCGCGATCGGCGAGGTGCTCGGGATGACGATCGGCACCGCCGTCGGCCTCGGCAACCTCGCGACCGTCGCGCTCTCGATCCTGCTCGCATTCCTGTTCGGCTACGGCCTGACGAGCATGCCGCTGCTGAGGTCAGGCCTGGCGCTGTCGGCCGTGGTCCCGATCGCGCTCGCCTCCGACACGATCTCAATCGCGATCATGGAGGTCGTCGACAACGCGCTCATGCTGGCGATCCCGGGCGCGATGGACGCCGGCCTCGGCGACGTGCGCTTCTGGGGCAGCCTCGCGTTCGCGCTGGTGGTCGCGGGCGCCGCCGCCTTCCCCGCCAATCGCTGGCTGATCGCGCGCGGACGGGGGCACGCGGTCGTCCATGCGCATCACGGGGGCGGCGGAGTCGCGACGGGCGCGTAGCGCTCTGCCGCCAGACCCGCTAGCCTCGCGCGCCGACCCATGGCCGCCAGAGAAGACACCCGCGACGAGACGATCTGCCATCCCTGCCGCGGCAGCGGCACGGTGATCTCCGGGCTCGGGGGCGAGCAGAGAAGCATCACCTGCCCGTGGTGCGGCGGCAGCGGCGTGCGCGACCCCGCACGCGACGCGCAGGAGGCCGGCGAGGCCCTGCGCGCGGCCGCCGGCTGACCCGAAGGCCCATTTCCCGGCGCTCTGTTGGCGCGCCCGCCGTGGACTCGGCGTTTGCAAGGAGTCCACCAATTGTCCATAGGGCTCAACCCCGATATCCCGGGTGCCGATAGCTGGCATGCCAGAGCCGAGCGGCCCGCGCGGCCCCCGTCCACAGATCTGGCGGAGAACGAACGGACCAACCCCGGTTCCAGGAGGAAGAATGCTGCACGCAATCCGCAAGCGCATCAACGACGAGAGAGGCTTTACGCTCATCGAGCTCCTCGTCGTGATCCTGATCATCGGCATCCTCGCCGCGATCGCGATCCCGTCATTCCTGTCCCAGAAGGACAAGGCAGGCGACGCCAGCGCCAAGTCCTACGCCCGCAACATGCAGACGGCGCAGGAGACGTATTTCACGGACAACAACGCCTACGCCAACTCGCTTGCCGCTCTGCAGGTCATCGAGCCGGCGCTCAGAGAGCTTCCGAACCCGGCCAGAACGCCGACGGCCCTCAACACGCCGGCCGGCGGCTTCACGGTGACCGCGACGTCGCAGAAGGACGTGACGTACACCATCACGCGAAACGCCGATGGCACCATCAGTCGCGCCTGCGACAGAAGAAGCGTCGGCGGCTGCAACGCCGAGGGCACCTGGTAGCAACCGCTTCACCGCAGCAAGCACACCAAAGCGTCAGATACGGGGCGGGCCGAAAGGCCCGCCCCGTCTGCGTCTGAAGACGTAGGACGCGGTCGCGGGGGGACGCGGACCCGCGTGCACGGACAGGGGACCGGAAAAGCGCGTGTGGGACCTGTCGCGCGACGCGATGGTCGGGGGGCGTGGTGGACGGCCACCGTCGCAGCTATCGGGATGTAGTCGATGGCGGTATCGATGCGACCGGCGCCTGCACATGCGACGTGCTTCCCGATCGGGGAGCACGCGATGCCGGCAGCGTGTCGCGGTCGACCCGAGGGCCGGCGTCGTCCACGTGGACGACGCGGACGGAACGATCTGCCGGATCCTCTCCGTCAATGCGGCCGCGGTACCGCAGGTGCTCGCCGGCGCGTCGGGCAGATGCGAAACGACCGGTGACGGCGGGCGGGTATTCAGCGCTACGGCGGGTCGGATTCCGGCATCTGCCAGCTGCTCACGCGGGTTTCGCGAATCCCTACCGAAGGGATCTCTCGCCCGCAGTGTGCGTCAGCTGTTCGGAATGATCCGGAAGGTGTTCTTCGCCAGGTTGGGCTGGGCGTATGCCGTGGCGGCGTTGAACGCGCGGGAATCGAAGATGATGTTGTACGCACTGCTGCCGGCGTCGATCGTGCCGCATTTGTCGACGAAGATCGAGCCGTAGATCGAGCCGGTGCCGTGCACCATGAAGACGGGGCCGTTCTGCTCCGAGGCGGTGCATGCGCCGCTTCTCGGCGTGGTGCCCGACGCGTTGACCATGTAGATGACGCCGAAATAGCTGATGTTCCCGTTGAACTCCAGCGAGCCGTCGCCCATGACGATCATGCCGGGGACGTCAGTCGTCGTCGGCGCGGAGCCGCTCATGTTCCACGTTCCGCCCAAGTACGTGCAGATTCCGCCCGGAGGATTGTCCACATAGACCAGGCCTCTGAGGCTGGTCGGACACGTGCCGCTGTAATACGTGCCGTTTGCCTGGGCCGCCTGCTTGAGCGAGGCGAGGTCACTTTGCGAGACCGCCGAGTAGCCACCGTTCGGGTCGACGTAGCCCCCTTGGTAGCTGCTCGCCGGGTCAAGCTGTCCCTGTCTCGGGTCCCACCCCACGCAGGGGTCGCCGTAGTCGGGTATGGACGTCGAGCTGCCGCAGCGCACGTTCACTGACCCGGTCAGTGGCGAGCCCGGGGCGGCGTCCGTTGTCTCGATGATCACCTTGTTTCCGCGGTTGCTGGTGAACGCGCCGCCGGAGGTGATCGTGTTGCGCGGCAGCTGGACGATCGTGGTCTGCCGCACCATCTGCGCGACGACGATTCGCTTCTGGCCCTGGATGACCGTCTGGGCTCGGACCCACACCTTGCCGTTGCCGTTGGCGTCGTAGGAGGGGGCGGTGGAGGTGGCCTGATCGCTGTAGTAGTCGGCGCTCGCTCCACCGCTGTCGTCGACGATCCGAGTGGTCCACTGAGGATTGGCGTACAGGTGTCCGGTGTACGCGGTGTTGAAGCTGTTCGTCAGCGCGGTGCCGGGACAGAAGCTGCTCGAAGCCGAGGTCTGGTTGCAGGCAGGCGTGGTGGCGGTGGGCCAGGACTGCTGCAGGAGGTGGGCCTGCGCCTCGAGGGCGCCCTCGGCGTTGTTGTACGTCGCCTCGCCCGATGCCTCGACGCCGGTCTGATGACTCTGCACGTCCGCCTGGGACAGCACGGCCATCCCCAAGCCGAGGATGATGAACAGGATGAGGATCGCGGCGACGAGCGCCGAGCCGCTCTCGTCGCCGGGCAGCTTCTCGAGGCTCATGTCACTGTCACATCCTGAGTCGTTGTCGTCTGCAATCCGGTCTGGTCCGTGACGGTGAGCGCCACGGTGTAGGTGCCGGCGCCCGGTCTCCAGCTGACCAAGCCGTTCGACGCGATCGCCAGCGTGCCAGCCGCAGGACACGGCGAGGACGTGCAGGCCCAGGCATAGGACAGCTGCTGGTTGTCCGGGCTGTACGACTGGCCCGCGTTCAGGATCACTCCGCCGCTCCCTGTCGCGGTGTAGGTGAACTGCGCGACCGGGGCGTGCTGCTTGTTGCGGAGGTATGCGGAGCTCTGGATCTGGGTCGTCGCGCCGCTCAGGCTCGGCGTCGGATTCACGCGCAGCTTGACCTGGATCGTCGAGATCTCGGGGAGGTCGGTCGCCGTGACGCTGTCGCTGTCGAGCCCGTTGTTGAAGCTGAAGACCGGATAGCTGGACGTCTGCTGATAGCGGTTCATGACCGCTTGGGCGAAGACCGTGTACACCGGCTTGCCGGCCGCCGGAGCGAACGTCAGGTCAGGGCACGCGATCGTCTGCGACGGATCGGACGTCCACGGGTTGGCAGGGGGCGTCGAGGTCGTCCACGTCTGGGTCTGGGCGATCAGGCGCTCCTGGCTCGCGCTCCCGGCGCTCGTGTCCTGCGGAACGCAGTACCGCACCCGCTGGATGCCGCTCACGTTTGCACCGCTCGGCGTGCCGACGGTCTGGAACACGAGGTCATAGGCAGTCGCTCGCTCCAGCAGCTTCGGCGTCGCAAGGGGACTGGAGACATTGCGAAGGTCACGCACGATCCGGTCGACGGCGAGCCGCGCCCGGTCCTGCGCGTCGAATCGCTTGGTGGCGGCGGCTGATTGGTGCAGGTAGGAGTCCAGGATCGTCAGCGTGGCGCCGAACACGACCAGCGATATCGTCATCGCTACGAGCAGCTCGACCAACGTGAAGCCGTCTTGTCGGCGGAGCGCGGTCATTGAGTCAGCACCGGAGAGCACGGCGACTCGTTGAGGTGGAGGTCGACGGCGGTGACGCAATAGCTCTGCTCCACGCCGCCCGGATCGGGAGAGCTGTCGGTGTAGCTCGTGACGGCGGGGGAGTTGCCGACGAGCTGGTAGCGATCCTCTGGGATCTGCACCCCGCGGTCAGACGGCCAGCGGTAGATGCGCCACGCCTGGACCGAGTTCCAGCCATCCGGCGCGGCGGGCGAGGGCGCGTTCCAGGTCAGCGCCAGCTGCCCGTTGTCGAGCGTTCCCGAGAGTCTGGACGGCTCATACGGCTGATGGTCACAGAGGTTGGCGTCGACCTGCGGAGACTGGGCGCTGCTCTCCCGCGGCGCTCTGGTGCTCGGATTGGTGTCGACGCCCACGACCCAGTAGTAGTCGGTGGTCGTGTAGCTCTGGGCGGAGCTCGTGCACGGGTTCGGCCGGGCCGACGGGATCGGCGGCGCGAGGGCCGGCTGGGGCGCGTCCGCGCAGCTCGTGCCGGTGACGTTTCCGCTTGCGCCGCACGTGGCGACGAGCTGGGGCGCGTTGCTGCCGTACTTGCGATAGACGTGGTAGTAGAGGACGTCCTGATCGACGCTCGGCACCCACTGGGTCTCGACGCCCCCGAGGAGGTCGTTCCATCCGGCGCTGAACGAAGTCGGCGCGATGACTGGGTGGCGGTTCAAGCTGACGACGACGGTCGAGCGTGTCCCACTGCTGCCGTTCGCGTCGTAGGCCACCGCAGTGATGGCGTAGGTGCCATCGGCGGTCGGGAAGTTCCAGGTGAACGACGACGACGTGCCGGACGGCACATAGGGATCCGTGGAAGTGGACGGGATCTGCTGGCTCGGCGGCAGATTGCCGTCGACGAGCCACTGGATGCGGGCGGCAGTCGCCGTCGTTCTGACGTTGAAGGTCAGCGAGGAGCCGCTCGTGACGGTGACATCCGGGCCGGGACAGGTGACGGACGTGCTGAGACAGGTGACCGCCGGCCCGTTCACCGGGCGGCTGTAGATCAGGATCGTCTGCTCGATCACGGGCGTGCTGCGATCGCTCGGCGCGACGGTCACGGAGACGCGCTTGTAGTCGCTCGGGTTCGAGTCCTGCGTGCCGTTCGATCCGACATCGGGGCACCAGGCTCCGCCGCTCGCGGGAGGCGTGCCGTGGTTGCCGTACCCGTCGGCCGGGGCGTCCAGATCGCAGACGTTGAACGAGATGTTGAATCTCGTCGGAGTGCCGGAAGACACGGCCCGAGTGACGACGAGGTTCGAGCCCGAAAGCGTGGCCTGCGGCACCGCTGATTGGAGCGCGGAGGCGATTGCGGCCTGCGTGAGCTCGGTGGAGGCGAGCTCGCGCGAGTCCTCCAGGACCTCGCGCGCCAGGCCGGTCTCCACCTGTCGCAGGCGGGTCGTCGAGATGGTGTGGTCGGCCGTGATGAGCAGCTGGAGCAGGGCGCCGAG
>Ga0126311_10001035_pt1 | contig 13163 bp, 12 predicted proteins | sample Plot61_FD_92539 | JGI IMG/M metagenome (GOLD analysis project Ga0126311, IMG submission 92539) | Serpentine soil microbial communities from UC McLaughlin Reserve, CA, USA - Plot61 | ecosystem: Environmental > Terrestrial > Soil > Grasslands | place: USA: UC McLaughlin Reserve, Lake County...
ATTGCACTTGTTTTATTACTTGATTCCAGTTCAATAGTAAATCGTTTAATTATGCCACTGTCTATAAGGTGCTTTACGCGCCTTCTAACGGCCGATTCAGACAATCTGATTTCATCAGCAATTTCTACAAACGATTTGCGAGAATTACTTTGTAAAATTCTTATAATCTTATCATCAAGTGGATCAATAATATTAGACATTTCTTCTTCTTTCCTCGTTGGTAAATAATTCATCCATTGTTTTTAAAATAATGGAAACAATTTCTTCGTCAATCACTAATGGAGGGAGTAATCGGAGTATGTTTCTACCTGAATATAGCATAAGTAATCCATTCCTTATTCCATCAAAAAGCACGTCTTTCACATCAAAACGTGACTCAACAGCAAGCATCAGACCGAGACCTCTAACTTCTCTAATCATCTTGTGATTATCCTTTAACATTAAAAGACCTTCTTTGAAGTATCTCCCAATCTTTGCCGCGTTTTCAACCAGTTTGTCTTCAATCAGGGCATCAATAGTAGCCGTTCCTGCTGCACATGAAAGAGGATTACCTGCGAATGTTGAAGAGTGTTCTCCTATGTGCATTGATTGCATAATTTCCGGTTTTGTGAATGTTACTCCCATCGGAATACCCCCTGCAATGCCCTTTGCCAGACACATGATATCGGGTGTTGTGGACCAATTTTGTCCAGCCCACATTTTACCTGTTCTACCAAGACCAGCTTGAATTTCATCAAATATCAGGACCAAGTTGTGTTGATTACAGATTTCTCGAATATATTGAATTAAACCGTCTGGTGGTACAATAATTCCTGTTTCTCCTTGAATAGGCTCTAGAATCAGAGTTCCAATGCTATCATCGATGACTTGTTCTATTTTTGATGCGTCAGAGTAAGGAACAAATTTAACACCTTCTAAAAGTGGCATAAATGATTGCCGGTACTTTTCATTGTGGGTCACTGACAGAGCTCCAAATGTTTTACCGTGATATCCTCCTTTCATCGCAATTACTCCTGTCTTTTGAGTATATTTTCGAGAAAACTTAAGTGCTGCCTCTACTGCTTCTGCACCGCTGTTACTTAAAAAAACTTTATCCAATCCTACGGGGGAAATACCAACAAGCCTCTGAAGGAACTCGAGTCTTGTATTATTGTAAACAGACATATGACACACAATAAGATCTTCTACTTGGTTCTTTATGGCACGTACAACTCTGTCATTGCAATGCCCTACAAGAGCGACTCCATAACCTGCCATGCAGTCAATATATTCTTTACCAGAAATATCCCATACTTTTGCATCTTTACCCCGTGCAACGTTAATTGGGAATCTCTGATATAAATTACCAACGTATTTATCTTCTGCGTTCAATTATGAGTAATCACCGTACAATTATGGTGTGTCATTGATGCTGAGATAGGATTCTCTGTCTGCCCCGACGCAATTATGGCCTGCTTCACACCCATTTCTAATGCCTCGGTACATGCAAGGACTTTCTTTTGCATACCAAAGCCTGTCCTTGATATCGCTGTCTTCGCTTGATCGTATGTCATACTTCTAACTAATTTATCATCTAATATCAAGCCATTTACGTTTGTTAGAAAAATGACTGAATCAGCTTTTACGCCGCCTGCAATATGCGCCGCTGCTCTGTCTCCATCCACGTTTAGAAAATCGAATTCATCACTTAATGCGATAGGTGAAATAACGGGTACATAGCCTTTTCCAATTAAGATACTTACTAAGGATGGATCAACTGAATTTATTCTTCCAGTATATCCTCCATCAATTACCATTTTTCTTCCTTTTTCATTAATTATGATTAATTTCTTCTTTCTCTCTGCTTTCAAAATACCTCCGTCGATCCCTGAAATCCCAGCAGCCTTAATACCACTACGTAAAAGCATTCCTACGATTGCCTTATTTATCTTCCCAGACATAACCATCGTATAAATTTCAGCAGTTTGCTTATCTGTATACCTACTCTTCACACCACTAGGAGATATAATGAACTTTTGCTCCTTTCCAAGTTTATTTGCTATGTTGGTAACCTCTTTTCCACCGCCATGTACAAGAATCAATTTGTTGTTTTCAGATATTAGTTTGATATCTTGAAAGGCAGTTGAATGCAAGTCATTAACTATACTTCCACCGATCTTGAGTACTATCATACTGGTGTTAGAGGAGTATATTTTAATCCATCCATCTCATCAAATCCATAGAGTACATTCATGTTTTGGATTGCAGATCCAGCAGCCCCTTTCATTAAGTTATCTGATGCAGAGAGTGAGACGAGTCGCTGGTTATCCTCATCAATATCAAATCCTATATCACAGAAATTTGATCCAATAACAAACTTAGGATCTGGAAATTTATATAGGCCTTTCTTATCGCGAATAAATCTTAGGAAAGGCTCACCATTGTATGAACTTCTATATATTTTCCAGATTTCCAGCTCAGACATGGGCCTTGTCAAGAAAGTGTGGTTAGTCGTAAGTATGCCTCTAACGATATTAACAGCATGAGGACTCATACTCACTTTAATTGTCTTCTTAGCGATAAGTCCCAATTCTTGTTCGATCTCACCTGTATGCCTATGTTTTGCCGGTTTATATGGGCGGATTACTCCATATCGCATGGCATGATGAGTACCCGCATTCGGCTTTGCGCCGGCACCTGAGGAGCCAATTTTACTGTCTACTACTATATGTTCCGTATCAATTAAATTGTGTTCTATTAGCGGTTTGAGTGCAAGCAATGAAGTAACAGCCATGCATCCAGGACACGAAACCAACTGTGCTTTTTTTATCTCTTCACGATGTAATTCTGGAACTCCATAGACAGACTTAGACAATAATTCCGGAACAGGATGCTCCCAGCCATACCACTTGACGTAATCCTTTGGATTCTTCAGACGAAAATCTGCCGACAAGTCTATAACCTTTATTCCTCTGTCATAAAGATCTTTAACAATTTTGTTCGATTTTCCGTGAGGAACTGAAGTAAATACAATATCACAGGAGTTTGTTAATTTTTCCATATTCAAGGGTGAAAAAGTAAGGTCAATGAATCCTTTCAGACTTGGATGAATTCGATGAACGTACTCCCCTGCCTTTTGCATCGAAGTTACCATACTAACTTCGACTTTCGGATGTACAACAAGTAATCTCAGAAGCTCTCCACCAACATAACCAGACGCACCGACAACACCAACCTTCATCTCTATGCTTTCAATTCCTCTCTGGTATGATGGAGCTTATGAATTTTATTATAATTTCGTAATTTATGTGAAGAAACTGGCGCAAGTTAGTTTCACTTATATATATTCTAGCATAGACTAGTTACAGAGTAGAACCATAGAAGGGGGGCTTATTTTTTTGCTATACTTAGAGCATAGTCTATCATTGCACCTGCTATGTCTGCATCAGAAACATTCGCAGCGCCTCTAAATTCGACAGTATTATTTACTTCATGAACCAACAGGCCTCTTTTTTCATCTTCCATTAAATCTACTCCTAAAATCCCTCCTCCAACAACCCTTGCGGCCTTCAAAGCAATATCTTCAAGCTCCTTTGTAATTGGAGCTACTTCTGCCTTCCCTCCTCTAGCAACGTTTGTTCTCCATTCATTTTCGGCCGAGTATCGATAAATTGAAGCTGCAATGTTTTCCCCAACCACGATGCATCTAATGTCCCGTGGCGGTCGATTAATCATTTCCTGGACATAATAAATACGTGCAAGTGGACTATCGTTTTCTTCTCTCATTTCTACAATCATATTTGCTACTTCTTCATCTCTAAGCGGAAAGACTCCTCTTCCCCAGGATCCAATAATTGGTTTCAAAACAAGGGGAAATCCAATCTTATTAATTACTTCCATCGCAGAATCTGCACTAAATGTAAGATGTGTTTTAGGAGTTGGTATATTGTGTTTGGCAAGTGTAAGAGAAGTTATTAATTTATTACCACAAATTTCACCCACCTTGAATTTATTTATTACTCTTAGACCTAAAAATTCTAAACATGCTGTCAAGTATAGTCCTCTGTAGTGGCTTATGCTTCTCTGTAACACTACATCTCCTAGATGAAAGTCTTTTTTGTTACTTTCTGTGTTTATTGTAATAGTTTTAGCATCAACAATCAGTGCCTTTAGACCTTTTTTCAAGGCTTTGTCATATAGCGATTTTTCTTCAAAACGCATCTTATCATAGATTATGCAGACTTCGACCATTCTATCATCCCCAGTCTTCGCCTACCTTTCCAGCAGGCTTGAATTCCACTTCATCTTTTGTTGTTGTTGACTTCATCATATCATCAATTCAGCGCTAGAGTCTGGATGGACACACAGACAGACTTCCCATTGCTACACTCTTTAGAATATTAATCTCTGCTCTAATATCATGGCGTTGTATTTTCATTTTAGATTTTCGCCTGTTTTATCCATTCTAGAGACAATTGAGTTTGCAGTTATGGTTTGTAAGCCCCACAGTTCAATGAATCCCTTCGCAAGAGTCTGATCGAAGTTAGAGCCCGTGGTATAGGTAGCCAAATCATTTTTATAAAGAGAATATTTTGATTCTCGCCCCACAACTCTCAGTGAACCTTTATGCATTTTTAATTTGACTTTTCCGCTAACTCTTTTCTGAGTAGCATCTATAAAATTTTCTAGGTCCGAACGAAGTGGATCTTGCCATAAACCAGAATAGACTAGCCAGCTCCACTGTTCGTCTACTACTTGTTTGAATCGGAGTTCATGTTTGGTCAAAACTAACTTTTCGAGATCCTTGTGACATTCGATTATACAGGTAGCGGCAGGAGCTTCGTAAATTTCCCTTGATTTTATTCCAATAACCCTGTCTTCTATATGATCAGTTATTCCTACTCCATGGTAACCACCTTTATTGTTGACATAGTCTACCAAATCTCTAATTTGCATTTGGTTTCCGTCTACTGAAATTGGAATACCATTATCGAATTCTATTTCCATATAGCCAACATCAGAATTATTGAATTTTATGAATTGAAATGCGTCTTCTGGTGGTTCGAGATAAGGGTCTTCTACATTGCCTCCTTCTATGGCTCTTCCCCAAAGGTTGAGGTCTATGCTATATTTCTTTGCTTCGTCGGCAACAGGAATATTTTGCTCTTTGGCAAATTTCACTTCAATATCTCTTGTAAGATTCATGTCCCTTATTGGAGCAATAATATTCAATTTTGGATTCAAAGCGCGCATTGTAACATCGAACCTTATTTGATCATTGCCCTTTCCTGTACAACCATGTGCAACAGCGGTAGCCCCCTCCTTACCTGCGACTTCTATCACCTTAGCTGCAATTAGAGGACGAGCAAGAGCTGTTGCCAAAGGATATTTAGACTGATACAATCCGTTTGCTTTGATGCTTGGAATTACGTAGTTTCTTGCAAAATCTTCCCTAGCATCAACGTAAATGTGCTTTACGGCACCAATTGCCTTAGCTTTTATTTCAACTTCTTCAAAATCTTCGTTTTGTCCACAATCTACCGTCAATGTTATGACATCCACTTTGTGCATCATCTGTAAATATCTGATGCACACCGAGGTGTCAAGTCCACCCGAAAACGCCAGAACGACTTTTTCTTTTACCAATAGTACGGGCTGTCATTCATAACACTACATTTATAATTTTTTGGTCGATTCTGTAAGTTGCTGAGACTTATATTACGTAGTAAAGTATCGTGACATGAGTTAGCACAGATATACTATATCTCTATCGCGCTCTTCACAGATCTGTTATAGCTTAAAGTAGTTGGTGAACTCGATCTGTGACCTTTTTCTTACCTACTTCTCTATAGACCTCTAGGACTTCCTCATATGTACCCGACGATCAATTGTTTTCCAGAATTCGTTACCGACCACAACCTCATTATTAAGATCCATATATCTCATTGCTAAATTATCTTTGTTTGTAACTTGCTTTATCATTTCCATAAGGGTTGTAGGCCATTACCGGATAAGTTTGTATTTTTGGTGGATCAGCATTTTAATGAATTAATATGAAAAAGAATATGAAAAAGAATATGAAAAAGTCTATCACAAACTTCTGGACATTGGCCTTTATGTGGCTTGGGACGTTTGGTGTCAAAGAACAATTCGTTTTCCTTCTTTACCTTTACATATAGATCAGATAATTTTTGCCCGTTCAATTTAGGACTATGAGATACTTCTGGAGTTTGCTTTAGCAATTCTAGGTATGACATAGTCATACCGCTATTTTTAAAATGATTAACAATATTATCAATTACACGTAGTGGATCAACCGACTCTTTTCCACGAATTCTATATTTTTGCTCTGCTTGTGTGCAAACATCATTGAAATAAGTCGAGCACATCCCCCAAATGTATTACCCAATCTGGTTGAGAATGAGTGCTCACTTCTCTCCAATAGCCGAAAAAGTACGAGATGTCCCAATATCGGTAGGAAAATATATAGAAGAAGGTAGTGAACCATGACACAGAACATAGATAAAATGTATTGAAGGTATTTCTCAATTAGATTAATGTTTGACCAAGGGCCCAATGTGCTTAAATAACTAGTTTGCCATTTTTGAGAAATGCAAATGAATAGAAATTCCACTACGCTAGTAAATTATATTACTTACCTACAGATATATTAAAAACTGAAATTTCTTAGTCTTTTATGATCAGCTTGGCCGTTGAACAATAAACATAGAAGAAAGCGATGTCGTCATCTTACGGATATATCATACTTGTAAAAATAGCTGACATCATATAAAGTATTACTTCCAAGTATGGATTTAATATCCATTTTATACTTCTTCAAAAAATGTTGATAAGGATTTTATTATGCTAATCTCTTAACGAGACCATGTACAGACGGTACACGCTGGAGGAAGTAAAACGTAAGATTATCGATGTTTTGCAAAATAATGTTACTGGTCTGTCAGGAGTTGAAATTTCTAATGAAACTGGGATTAATAGAATGACAATAACAAAATATCTTGATGTATTGTATACAATTGGCTTGATCAAGAAAAAAAAGGTAGGCTCTGTAAATGTATGGTTTCTAGAGACAGGCGTAACAGAATTTGAATTTCCTATTAACTATCTTGAAGTGCAGCAAAAATTTATGAATGCAATAATGATTGGCGATCAAAATCAAGCATATAGAATTATAATGAATATAATAAATTCAAATATTGAAAAGATTAGAATATTGACTGATGTTATTTTGCCTAGCGTTAATACTCTTAACGAAGTTTACAATAGGGGAAGAATGGGAGTAACAGAACGAATTTTCCTTTTGAATATCATATCCGAGATAGTTGATTTACTGAAACTTAGCATACGGCCAGATAAAATGAAGCCAAATGCACATGCAATAAGTGTTGTCGGTTCAGAGGACCTAATTTGTTATACCAAGATCGGAGCTGTGTCTCTACATATATTGGGCTGGGATTCATCGTATATTGGCAATGTTGAAAATTTCATAGATCCTTTCTTTGATATAGATTTTCAACGCTATGTTACGAAAACATGGAATAACAAGAAGGGTTTGATGGTCATCTTTATTTATTCATCTGAAGAAAGCTCCTTGCGCTTTCTCTCTGCTACTACAAAATCAATTCAAGGAAAATTGAAAGCCGAGATTAAAACGGTATTAATGACTACCGCTGAGCTTCTCCCAATATCAGAAGCTATAGGACGTTCTTATGTTGCTAACGATATACAATCATTAATTGAATGGACTAAGAATCAGTACGGAATTGAAATGAGATAAGGATCTGAACAAATCAAATTAGAATTGGAACATAAGTCTAATAAAAAAATTGATAACCTAATAAGCACCATATATTTTACTTGGTCAGGGATAGGATAGTTAGAAGCTTGCTAGTAGCCCACACAGGAGATATGTCTCTTCTATTTATTTTATTTAGTTATATCTTCCAAATATTGTTAATAGTCTTTCCTCCTCAAAATAAGGAAATCTAGCGCCAACAATTGCCTAGGTGTACCTTAGAGCTACAAATACGGTCTTTCAGGGCGAACATGTGCAAGTGCTGATTTGACTATAAATTATACTGTCACAAAGATTTAACATTAAACCTCTGACTTAATGGCTGGTTCTCATCTTTAGAGTTTTTAGTAGAATAATTCATCATACAGAGACTAGTCAAACAAGGAGAATTTGTTCGAATAATTCAATTATATCAGATTTATATGCTTTTCCCCTAATTTCGAAATCTTGTAAAATGCATGTGCAGAAATAAGAAATGCCGCCAGGTTCATTTTTGTTGCAAATACGAGATTCCAGGGAGTCTCTGGATTTGGGTAAGGTATATTTATCTGATCAGTATTTATTATGCCCTTTAGTGCATTATCTGTAATAAGAGAACTCCAAATAATAAAATTGTATAAGAATTCATACAATGCTATCACCGCTATTGCTATCGCAACTAGTTGTAAGATTGATTTGGTTGAGTTTGGTACATTCATGACCTTTTCGCCGCCAATTTTAGTTACGCAATACCAAGTGAGAACCGATAGAATCATCAGATATGTAACGAGTTTTGCAAATCCAGAAAATGGAAATTCAGTATTGACAAGAACCTCACCTATAACGATTCTACCTGTCTTGAAATATTCTCCAGCACTGATGTAAACTCCATAAGAAGTAATCATAATCATTCCAACAGCAGATGCATAAAACACAATAAGAAAAAAAACTCTTGTTCTTGAATCATCATTTCGCAAATTAGATTGAGTCATAGTAGTACGGTTATGATCGGATATTCTTAATATAAAAATTAGATCAGAATAATCTCTGACCATTATATGGCAAAAATTAGAATAAGCAGTCTGGTTACTAGAGATCTTTGTAATGTGGCTGAATATTTAATGACCATAATTTCATCAGAATTTCGTCATAAATCCTTTAACAAACAGATTTTTCATATTACTTTAGAACCCATAAATAGTTTATCTGATTCAAAAAGAATCGTCTGCTTTCACTTTCGAAATAACCTAAAGTAATAAAATAAATTATTTCTCGATATACCCTACTTTATAATATAAATTTCTTCTTGAGAGATTATACTGTCATGATAAGCTCAACTTAAAGATTTGCTGAAATGTAAACACATAACAAATGTAAATGCATTTAAGGCTAACATACCTGATAAGTATCTCAATTATATGACTGACGTAATCCGCAATGTAGCCGTAATAACAAAAATTAACAGTGTTCAGGCTGAAGAGGCTGCAACAAGGATTACAAAGTTACTATCTGCTAGAGAGGTGAAGGTTTATTGTGTTTATCCACTGATTGTAGAATACAGTGCACCAAAGACACTCGAAGAATTAAAAAGAATTAATGTTGATCTCATTTTTGCAATAGGAGGAGACGGCACTACTTTAAGAGCATTCAGAATTATTCCCTGCGAAACACCTGTATTCAGTATGAATATCGGTGGCAATAGGGGTATATTGTCAGAGGCAGGGGTAGATTCTATAGACGACGCTATTAATTCAATACTAAAAGGCCGTTATTTTTATGATTGTCGACTCAGAATACAGGCTTCAATAGAGGGTAGGGCAACTCCAGCAGCATTGAATGACTTTTTATTAACAAGAATAAATTTGACACGAACACCCACTATATCACTAAGATTTATGAATGATGAAATTAAACAGAGAATGGATGGTATCCTTATTTCAACTCCAACTGGGTCAACAGGTCATTCATTTTCTATTGGTAGTCCAGTTCTGCATGAAAGGATGAACTGTTTGATGCTCAGTCCAATTGCATCAGTTAACAGAATGCCACAGCTAATAATTCCAACTGAGGAAGTAGAAGTTAAGAGTACTCATGATGCAAATCTAATAATAGATGGACAGGAAATGTTCAGGGTGATTGCAGGTCAAAGCGTAAAGATTTCTCGTTTTTATCCTGATGCAAGATTTATTCGACTACATAAAAAGGGGATGAGGCAGCTTGCAAAGCTCGGCTTCTAAGAAATTGGTCATAGATGCAAGTGCGTTTTATTCGGGTATTCCTTTTTTAACTCTCTCAGTATACTATACTACGAATTCAATTTTAAGTGAAGTAAAACATATAAATCGAAGATATGGTGCAATTGAATTTTTGATAGATTCAGGTAAATTAAAAATATTAGAGCCTACCAAAGAATTTCTGGACCATGTTATTACAATAGCAAAAAAAACTGGTGATTATCAAAGACTTTCGAATGCCGATTTATCAATTCTTGCTCTTGCTCTTCAGTTAAATTCAATGTTAATTTCAGACGATTATGCTGTGCAGAATACCGCTACAGTTTTAAAAATTCCAGTTGGGACTATTGCAACTAAAGGCATAACTAAAGTTAGAAGATGGATAAACTTTTGTAGTGCATGCAATAAAGCTTATGGTCCAAATATTAAACAATGTGGGCTTTGTGGAAATAATCTAAGAAGTCGTTTTAAGAACAGTTTTGTTTGAGTGTTTGAGGCTTGTATGTAGCCATGTTAGCAGCAACAATAAACAGCGCTGATACTGTGTCTATTAACAATATATGCTTTTCATAATGAGTATGAAGAAAAACATTATTGCAGTAATATAATGTAAATAATAATTGCTTTAATGATTGGTAAGATTATAGATACATTCACCTGTCAAAGCAAATTTACATAAATATAGTGTTGAGGTGATTTATTTATAAGGACAACGATCTAATTAATGTAAATTATTGATACAAATAACATTCTCGAAGCATAATATAGCGTTACTTTTTATCATAGCAGCAGTTGGGCTGGCTTTATCCATGGTTTCCTATCAGTACTCATCTTTTACGGCAGATGAAATAGCCAAAATTGCTTCACAAGATGTAACATCAAACGCAAGGATACAGGCATACGATTTATCGCGTATCCTAGTTCGTGGAATAGACTCTATTACAGCTAATTTAAGAATTCTTACTAAATCTCCAACTATCCAAAATAATGAGACAGAGATGGCACAAATTCTTATAAATACTGCTCAAAATTCTACAAGGGAATTAACAAATGCATATTATATGGTTGATAAAGATGGTCGACTAATTACATGGAGTAATAGAAATGATACGATATATCCAATGGGCACTAAAATGGACTTGAGCTATAGAGAATACTTTGCCATGCCAAAAGACAAGCATTCCGCGTATTACAGTAGCATGGTAGAATCATTTGACAAAGTGCCTAGACTATATATTTCCTTTCCAATATTGTATAATCAAAAAAAAGATGGTAGCGTTGGAAGAGACAATGGTACATCGACAACGTTCAAAGGAGTTATCGTTGCGGTAATTAATATACGCACTCTGGGAAAGTTTTTGCAAAATGAACTCTCGCCGGAATTTGTAAGCAATTTGGGACTGATGGACAAGAATGGGATAATATTATACGCTCGAAATCAATCTCTTATAGGTAAAGATTATTTAGGAAAAGAATTTCAATCTCTGATTCCATCTGAGATAAAGAAACAATATAATACAATCTTGAAACGGTCGTTGCAAGATGAGGCCAATGCCGAAGATGTTACAATTGATGATGAGATAACTACAATATCATACCAGCCAGTATTAATCGAAGGAAAGAGTCTATGGACGCTTTTTATTAGCTCTCCGCATAAGCTCGCAAGCAACGTTGGCAATCTGATAGAGCAGCAAAAGAACTTTAGCACGCTTATGGTTATTATAATTGGTGCAATAGCAGTTGGCATTGCGTTATTAATTTTATCTTGGAATAGGAGATTGGAAACAGCCGTAAATATTAGAACTGCAGAGCTCAAGAAAGTAAACATCTCGTTAGTAGAGTCGAATAAGCTGCTAGCTGCAGCAAACGAACAGTTGAAAGTTCATGACAAAATGCAAAGGGAGTTTATCAATATAGCTGCTCATGAATTACGAACTCCAATCATGCCAATTCTGGGCGAAGCAGAGTTTATTAAACATCAATTCGATAATAATAATAATAAGAAGACTGTTGAGATAGAAAAGGAACAAGTTTCATTAATTATCCGAAATGCAAAAAGATTAGATCGACTCGCGTCAGATATTCTTGACGTTGCAAAAATTGAAAGCCATTCACTTACGTTGAATAGGGAAACATTTAATCTAAAGGAAGTTTTATCGGCCGCTGTACAAGATCTTGGAGATAGTATTGCAAAAAATATTGGAAGTGATTCTCCTTTGGAGGTAATTTGTAATACCAATGATATTATTGTATCAGCAGATAAGGAGAGGATAACACAAGTAATTTCCAACTTACTAAACAATGCTCTAAAATTCACTGACGAAGGTTACATTTCAATTTCAGCAGAAAAGAGAGGCAAAGATGTAAGAGTTACCGTAAAGGATACAGGTGTAGGAATTGACCAGGAAATTTTACCAAGGCTATTTTCAAAATTTGTAACAAAATCAGAAAAGGGAACTGGCTTAGGTTTGTATATCTCTAAAAATATCGTTGAAAAACATGGTGGAAAGATATGGGCTGAAAATAATGCTGATGGAAAAGGAGCAACTTTTGTCTTCAGTATTCCTATAACAATTATTAACAACTCGTTCAATGAGAGTTAAATATATATAGCATTGTTTATAGCGACCGAAAAGTTGTATTTTTTACAATTTAATAGTAGACATTATAAATGTAAGAGAATATTATATATTAATAGTAAATATTTTAAGATAATGCAATAAAGAATTGATGATATAAACATCCTCCAAAATCCGTGAATCAATCCTTGCATGGGCTTTTTTATTGATTGGCTAGAGAGAACAATATGTTGTCTTCTTTTCGCTAGGCTGATTTCTGTAGTGTTTGTTGGTACTCCTTCATTCAGTTACCCATAAGATATGTTGAAAGATTGAGTTATGTTGTTCTGTATTTGAAATATTTGATAATGCTTAATTATAAATTATGAAATCAAAGTTAATTACTTCTCTATGAGAATTCTGTCATACAAATTTTGAGACAGAGCATTACGACGATCATTAGTAACACACTTTGTCTTCAAAAGCCACACGATTAAATATCGCTAATTTTCAAGAAATCAACGGGCCGATAGCTCAGCTTGGTGGAGCGTTCGACTGATAATCGAAAGGTCGAGGGTTCAACTCCCTTTCGGCCCA
>Ga0126311_10001036_pt1 | contig 13158 bp, 13 predicted proteins | sample Plot61_FD_92539 | JGI IMG/M metagenome (GOLD analysis project Ga0126311, IMG submission 92539) | Serpentine soil microbial communities from UC McLaughlin Reserve, CA, USA - Plot61 | ecosystem: Environmental > Terrestrial > Soil > Grasslands | place: USA: UC McLaughlin Reserve, Lake County...
CCTCGACGGCCTCGACAACGCCCTTGACGACTCCGCCGAAGCGAGTGGCCATGCCGCCGTTGAGGACGACGGAGGCGACGGCCCCCTCGCCGACCAGGGCCAGGCCGGCCTCGCGGGCCTCGTCGTAGCGCGGGTCGCCCGGCTCCGGCAGCGGGGTGACGTCCTCCGGGAGCGGCGGCTCCACCGTGCCGCGCACGCGGTTGCTCTCGGGGGAGAGGCTGCCATCCGCAACGCCGGCGCGGAGGGCGGCGAACTCCTTCGCGTCGAAGCCGTACCTGTCGAGTGCCTCGCGGTCCTCAGGGGCCAGCTGGATGTCGTCGTCCATCACGTCTTAACCGCTTCCTCTCGACGTCGTGGTGGTTCGCGCAGTCCGCAGTACGCGGTCCGATTGTCCGCCGGGGCGAACTGTGTGCCACCCGAATCTGGAGTCTGGACGACGTCGGCGCGTTCGTACCCCGACCTCCTGAACCGATGTGACGAGCGCCACTGCCGAGCACGCCGTCCATTAGGACCTTTGGCCCTGTAGGGCTCAGCCCGGTAACGGGGAGGCTGAAGCCGTCAGAGATCACAGGGCGCCGGGGAACCGGCGGAGCACCAGGAGGACACAGTGAGCGCCATCAGTCACCGCCAGGCACGTGAGGCGGACTCCGGCGTCTTTGGGACCGACTTCCCGACGGCGGGCAGCGCGACGGCGTTCCGCTACGTCATTGCGGCCATTCGGCTCAGCCTCGGGTGGGTGTTCCTCTGGGCGTTCCTGGACAAGCTGTTCGGTCTTGGCCACGGGACCGCTGCCAAGGACGCGTGGATCAACGGCGGGCACCCCACGCTGGGCTTCCTGAAGTTCGGGACCAAGGGCCCGTTCGCCCAGTTCTACCAGTCCTTGGCGGGCGCGGCCTGGGCCGACTGGCTGTTCATGGCGGCCCTGGCCGGCATCGGTGTGGCGCTGATGGCGGGCGTCGCAATGCGGCTCACGGCGACGGCGGGCGTGGTTCTCCTGCTCATGATGTGGAGCGCGGTCCTGCCTCCGGAGAACAACCCGTTCATCGACGACCACATCATCTACGCGCTCACCCTCGTGGCCATCACCCTCGCAGGAGCCGGGCACACCCTCGGACTCGGGCGGATGTGGGAGCGCCTCCCCATCGTCCGCGATCACGCTTTCCTGAAGTGACCTGAACGGCGCTAAGCCGTCAGCTCCGGCCCACCGGACCCAGAAGGGTCCGGTGGGCCGAATGCTGGGCGTATCCGGGTACGAGTCCGGCATACGCTGGCGACACCGCAATCATTGCTACGAGACTTAGGCTTGGGCCGCTCAGGAGCCGAGCACGCGACAACTTCCGAAAGACGCCGTGGCGCTGCTCTCCCCAGGTCAGCGCGGGGATGCAACCGAGGCGTCGCCCGACACGGTGTGCTGCCGAGCGCGCACCACCGCGACCGGGCCGCCCGCCCGCTGCAGAACCCCCTGGCTGACGGATCCGAGAACCAGACTGCTGACGGCGCCGCGGCCCCGGCTGCCCACGACCAGGAGGTGCGCGCCGTCGGCATGCCGGATCAGCGCGCTGACTGGCTCGTCGTGGACCACGGAGCGTCTGACCTCCACGCTGGGGTAGCTCGGCACCCAGCCGGCCAGGGCCTCGGCGAGCAGCAAGTGCCCTTGTTGCTCCATCCGGTACGCGGCCGTCATGCGGGAGGACCAGGCATGGACGACGTCCAGGCTGGTGCCGCGGGACGACGCCTGCTCGAACCCGTACGCGAGGCAGGCCTGGGAATCCTCCGAGCCGTCCACCCCCACCACTACGGAGTCGCGCGGACGGTCGGGATCCTCGACGTCCTTTACGACGACGACAGGAGACCTCGCGTTCCCGGCCACGTGCAGCGACACGGAGCCGAGAAGAGCGGCAGCGAGGGGGCCACGCCCGCGTGCCGCCAGGACCACCATGCCCGCCGTAGAGGACGCCTCGACCAGCGCCTCGGCGGCGGGCCGCAGGCACCGCTCAGCGGTGATGGCAAGCCCCGGCGCCAGGCTCTGCACGGCGTTCACCGCCGCGACCAGGGCGTCGCTGGAGGACGCCTCCGACGTGTCGCCCACGCTGGGCGGGGGGCCTGCGCTGCGTGCTGCCGGTTGCACGTCGTCGCCGTGGACGAGGTGAAGTGGCAACCGCCGCCGAGTGGCTTCTCTGGCGCCCCAGGCCAGTGCGGCGCTGGAGCTGGTTCGGTCGACACCGACGACGACGCTGCCTGCCGGTGCCGTGCCGCCGTCTGGTGCGACCCGGATCTCGGCGGTCCACCGCCGCTCGTGACGTGACACGGCGCTCATTTGCTCCTTCGCGGTTGTCCCGGGATCCAGGCTCTCGTCCTGGTAGGTGACCCGGCGGGCCCTTGGTCCCGAGAAGGCGTGCCGCCGACTCGGCCGATCGAGGGAGCTCCGGGTGGCGGCTCCCGAGGACCGCACGCACGACCGCTGTCTTCGATGGTTCGCCACAGCCGCTCGTGCGGAGAAGTGGCGGGACCTAGTGCCCTGACGGGCGACGCCGGCACTGGGGGAGGGTGAAGTCAGCAAGGCCCCTCACCGGCCGAGCGGACCGCGCATCGTCCGGTCCCACTAGGAGGAGGACTCGTGAACACCAAGACCCTCGCCGCCGTTCTCGTCGGAGCAATGGCGTTCCACCTAGGCTTGTGCCGGTTGCTAGCGGCCGCGACAACGTTTGGGGAGACGCAAGAGGGACGCGACCTGAATCCGCAGCATCATGAATTGATGCCGGTCTAGCCGAAGCGGCAGGGCACCACCGCCTCCGGTGGGACGGACGCGCCTGCGGTGGTCCGAGCATCGCAGCCGCCCTGCTGGCCGCCCACGGACCACGCGCAGCCGCGCGTCTCGCACCGGGGACGGCCATGGCCGGGGCCGCGGTGATGGGGCCGCTCCTGATCTCACGGCTCGGAGCTGCATTGCGGATGACGGGCGCAGACCGGCCCGGGCGCCCGCGCAATGGTGCATCGGGGGCCTTTGTACTTTGCGCACTACGCGGCCTTCGTAGCCGTGCCGCTGGCCCTGCGTCGGCACTGGTGCTGCGGAGCCGTCCCGGCGCTCGCACGCGCTGAGCGACGAGCAGACGCGGCGTCAGCTTCGAATGCTGCCCGTGCTCGGCCGAGGCGGTCCATGGTCGGTGCTTGGTTCTCCGACCCAACCCCCATGTGACGCCAAACTGACGTCACATGGGGGTTGCCATGACGCCATCCTCGTGTCACAGTGGCGTCATGGATCTCCTTCCCTACGTCGCGCGGCTCCACCAAGACCTGCGCGTCGCCGCCGAGACCGCAGGCGAGGAGGCTCTCGCAGTCGCCGAGCGCCTGGCATCCGGGCTGGAGTCGTCGATCCGGCTCGTTCTGCTCGACGCGCTCGTCGAGGCCGCCGGCGAGATCACCCACGACCTGGCCCCGGGCACCGTCGAGGTGCGGCTCCGCGGTCGCGACGTGGCCTTCGCGGTGACGTCGACGGAAGGTAGCTCGACCCCGGCCGCGGTCGCCGGCACCACGGCAAGTGACCGAGCCGATGAGGGCGTCGACGACGGCGGCACGGCCCGCCTCAGCCTGCGCCTGCCCGAGCGACTCAAAACCAAGGTCGAGGACTCCGCGGACGCAGCCGGACTGTCGGTCAATGCCTGGCTGGTGCGTTCGATCAGTGCCCTGGTCGAGACCCCTGCCCGGCCCTCCGCGCCCCCGACAGCAACGAAGGGCCAGCGCCACACCGGCTGGGTCCGCTGAACCACAGCGCCACCGTCCTCCTCCGCCGTTTCACCTCCGACTCGATCAGGAAGTTTTGCCATGCCAACATTTGCCACGCCCCACCCCATCGCGGCCGTCATCGAGGTCGCCGGCGCCATGATCACCGTGCACGCCGGCGAACGCGCCGAGACGTCGGTGGACCTCCGCCCGCACAACCCGGACCGCCACGCGGACCTCGAGCTCGCCAAGCAGACGACGGTCGACTTCGCCGACGGCCGGCTCGTCGTCCGCTCACCGCGGACCGCACGGGCCCGGTTCCGCAGCCTCATCGGCGGAGGCGACCGCGTTGATCTCGACGTCGCCCTGCCCGCCGGCTCGACCCTCGAGGTCCGCGGCTGGGCGGACGTCACCGCCGAGGGGACGCTCGACATGGTCGACGTCGAGACCTCGATGGGGGACATCGACCTCGACCGCGTCACCGGACGCGTGCGTGCCAAGACCTCGATGGGCGACATTCGGATCGGGTCTGCCATGGGGCCGGCAGAGCTGCGCAGCTCCGCAGGCAGCCTCCAGGTCGGTTGGGCCGGTGCTGACGTCACCGCTCGCACCTCTGCAGGGGACGTCCGCATCCACGACGGCGAAGGAGAGCTGCGCCTGTCCACATCCACGGGGGACGTCCGCGTCGAGCGGGCCGCGTCAGCGGTGAGCGCCAAGGCCTCAACTGGGGACATCCGGCTGAACTCCGTACGCAGTGGGTCCGTCACCGCCGAGTGCTCGTACGGCCAGCTCGAGATCGGTGTCGCGAACGGCAGCGCCGCTTGGCTCGACGTCGAGGCACGGCACGGGGTGGTGCGCAGCGAGCTCGAGGGCACGGACGGCCCGGGCGAAGCGAACCACACTGTCGAGATCCACGCGACCACCGGCTACGGCGACATTCTCCTGCGCCGCGCCTGAGCCACCACCCACGACACCGAGGGGCTGACCGTGACGACTACTCCCATGACCCCGGCGGAGGACCTTGGGATCGAGGTCCGGGGCCTGGTCCACAGCTTTGGGGACCACGGCGTCCTCGACGGCATCGACCTTGCCGTACCCCGGGGCACGGTCCTTGCGCTGCTCGGTCCCAACGGGGCCGGCAAGACCACGACGGTGAACATCCTGTCGACGCTCCTCGTGCCCGACGCGGGCACCGTCCGTATCGCCGGGCATGACGTGCGCACCGAGCCCGACCTCGTGCGCTCAGCCATCGGTCTCACCGGTCAGTTCGCCGCCATCGACGACCTGCTCACCGGCCACGAGAACCTGGTGCTGATGGGCCGCCTGTACCACCTGGCGCGCGACGAGATCCGCGCCCGCAGCCGCGACCTGCTCGAGCGCTTCGACCTCTCCGACGTGGCCGGGCAGCGCCCTGCGACCTACTCCGGGGGTATGCGCCGACGGCTCGACCTGGCGATGGGTCTCATGGGCCGGCCGGACGTGGTGTTCCTCGACGAGCCGACGACCGGTCTGGATCCGCGAAGTCGCCGCGAGATGTGGGACATCGTGCGCGAGCTGGTAGCCGACGGCGTCACCATCCTGCTCACGACGCAGTACCTCGAGGAGGCCGGCGCGCTGGCCGACCGGATCGCGCTGCTGGACGGCGGCAGGATCGTCGCCGAGGGCACCGAGGCCGAGCTGAAGCGACTCATCCCCGGGGGAAGGATCAGCCTCCGGTTCGCCGACGCGGCGGCACTGGCCCGCGCCGAACGGGTTTTGGCGGCGGAGTCCGTCCACCCCGACATCCTCAGCCTCGACGTCGCCGGGCGTGGGGATACCGCAACGCTTCGCGACCTCCTGAACCGGCTGGACGGCGAACGCATCGCGGTCGAGGAGCTCGCCATGCACACACCCGACCTTGACGACGTGTTCCTCGCCCTCACCGGCCAGGCGCGGCACACCGACCGACCTGAGGAAGCGCGCCGATGACCACCTCACCCGCCGCCGTGGCGACTCGTCCGCAGGCGCTCCGCGACTCCCTGACGATGCTGGGCCGCCAGCTGCGGCACGTGAAGCGCTACCCGGAGCTGAGCGTCATCGTCGTGGCGCTGCCCATCGTCTTCCTGCTGCTGTTCGTCTATGTCTTCGGCGGCACCTTGGGAGCCGGGCTGATCCCCGGAGCGGGCCCACAGACGGGCGGCCGCGCCCAGTACGCCAACTACGTCGTGCCCGCCATCCTGGTCATGACGATCGCCTCGATTGCCACGGGAACCTCGGTGACCGTTGCCATGGACATGACTGGTGGCATCATCGCCAGGTTCCGCACCATGTCCATCGCACCGGGCTCGGTCCTGGCCGGCCACGCATTCGGTGCCGTGCTGCAGGCGCAGGGGTCGCTCCTGGTCCTTCTCGGCGTCTCGTTTCTCGTGGGCTTCCGTCCCTCCGCTGACGTCGGCGACTGGCTCGCTGCCGCAGCGTTGCTCACCGGACTCGCGTTCGCCGTGGCGTGGCTGTCCGTTGCGTGCGGCCTCGTCTCGCGCACCGTCGAGAGCGCGAGCAACTACCCCATGCCGCTCGTGCTCCTTCCGTTCCTGGGCAGCGGTTTCGTGCCAACGGAGTCCATGCCCGGCCCTCTCGCCTGGTTCGCCGAGCACCAGCCGTTCACGCCCATCATGGATACCCTGCGCGCGCTCCTGTTGGGGACGGCGCTCGATGCGCGGGCGGCGTGGCTGTCCGCCGTGTGGTGCCTCGCGCTCACCGTCGTCGGGTACCTGTGGGCGCGTCGCGCATACGCCCGTCCTCACAAGGTCTGAGCCGCCGACGGCGAGAGACCGATGACCATACGTACGGCAACCGACGGCCCGGCGAGGACCGCACGGTGCGATTGAGGCAACGTCCTCAACCTGTGCGCCGCTACGCCGGTGAGGTCGTACGAGCCGTCCGCGAGCTGGTCGCAGCCGAGCGGTACTCCACCCCGACGGCCATAGAGCAAGCGACTTGGCCAGGTGCAAACGAGCTCGCCCGCGCTATGACCGGCCCAGCGGGTCGGCGTGTGCGCTAGCTGCCCACGGCCAGGCTGGTCCACGGCTGCCCGGTCCACGGCAGCCTGCTGTGCTCTAGACGGAGCCGACCCGGCTCGGCCTCGATCAGCTCGCCGAAGACGGTGGCGAAGACCAGACCGTCGCGCTCGTGCCGCACCACCAGCGCGCCGGGATCGTCGGTCGGGGGCGCGCTCTGGACCAGATGCCGCCAGCCCTGCGGGTAACCGGCCGCTTCGAAGCAGGCCAGGAACCGCTCGGCCTTGCGGTCCTCGGGGCCGCCCGAGGTGACCATGACCGTGCCGGGGGAGTGCTCCGTCTCCCGGAGCGCGGCCCCGTCGAAGTCCCACGTGACCAGTCGCTCGGGCGTCGCGAGCACGAGCAGGAAGCTGGCCATCGCGTCCAGCCGGACGTGCCCGGGCCAGTCCGCACCATGTGCGACGCCGAGCAGTGGCAGGATGCCGCGGCTCGGTGCACCCGCAGTGGCCTCTGCCTTCTGCGGCCGGTTGAGGACCAGCGCGGTCGCGCCGGTGTCGATCCGGGTTGCGCACCACGTCCCTCCCGCGACGGCGTCGCGTCCCCCGACCACGTCGGGGAGCTCCGGCCACCACCGAGCCGGGTCGTCGAACGGGCGGCTGGTCAGCTCGTCGCGGAGAGCGAGGATCCGGACCGGCTGTCCCTCGGACCGGCGGACCACCACGGTGCACACGCGCTTATCCTCCAGTGCCCGCCGCCGCGCCGACATCCCGGCCCTGCAAGAGCAGCCACGTCGTGACGTGAGGGCCGACCCAGCGCCCCTTCCTCGAGGTGCTCGACGCATTCGACAACCAGGGGCTTTCACGGGCGCGATGGTCTTGTCAACGCCGAAGACTGACCGCCGTACCCACCGCATCGCAAGCCACCCGCCAGAGAGGAGCACGCTGTGCGCGCCGACATCGTCCCGGGCGGGAAGTTCCCGGACTACCAGCTTACGGACCACACGAAGAAGCGACGCCGGCTGAGCGAGCTGCAGGGAAACGACCCGCTGATCCTGCTGCTCGCTCGCGGCCACTATTGCCCGAAGGACCAGCAACAGCACCTGCAGCTCGCGGCGTTCCAGTCGCAGATCGCGGTTTCCTACACCCGCGTCGTCACCATCTCGACCGACAACATCACCACGACCCGCGAGTTTCGCGCGTCGGTGGGCGCCAACTGGACCTTCCTGTCAGACGCCGGTCGGAAGGTGCAGAAGGACCTCGACATCCAGGAGTACACGGACACCTACCACGACCCGATGGTGCCGCACACGCTTGTGCTCAAGCCGGGGTTGGTGATCTACAGCGTCTACAACGGCTACTGGTTCTGGGGTCGACCGTCGGTCGAGGATCTCCGCCGCGACCTGCGCGAGGTGACCCGCGAGATCCGACCGGACTGGGACCTCGGGGCACCCGGACTACGCGAGGCATGGGAGGCAGGTGACCGCTCGAGCTTCTACGACGACGAGGACCTAGATCCGAGCCTGAGGACCGGCTAGTCGGACCCAGCCTTGATCGCCGCTCGATACTCCTCGGCGCTCATCAGGACGTCCGCCTCGGGCGGAGCCGAGAGCTTCACCTGCACCAGCCAGCCCTGTCCGTACGGATCCTCGTTGACGATCGAGGCACCGTTCTGGAGTGCGGCGTTGACGCGGACGACCTCTCCCGACAGGGGGGCGTACACCTCCGAGACCGCCTTCACGGATTCGATCTCGGCGTAGGGCTGGTCCTTCGTCACCTGATCGCCCACCGCAGGCGGGTCGAAGAACACGATCTCCTGCAGGTTGTCCTGCGCGAACCAGGTGATGCCCAACGTGGCAGTCTCCCCTTCGACCCGCGCCCAGCCGTGCTCCCTGTGGTAGCGGAGCTCAGCCGGGTAGCTCTCGTCAGCCATAGACCTGTCCCCTTCGACCCCTTCGACCCCTTCGACGCCGTCATCAGCCGCGCTGGTGCTCCGCCTGACCGGAGGAGAGTGTTGCGACGTCCTGCCGGACCTCATTCCCGTCCCGGCAGCCGGGTGGTGATTTGTTGCAGTACCCAGCCGTTGCCGTCCGGATCGCTGAACACCGCATGCGACTGGTAGCTGCCACCCTCGGGATCTGGCCCGGGCAGCCGGACGCTCGGGTCCTCGGGGTGGAACCGCCCGGCCGGGCCGTGGAAGACCTCGCTCACCGACGCGCCGCGCTCGACGAGCTCAGCGCGGGCGGCCTCGATGTCGTTCACCACCAGCAATAGTCCTTGCTGAGACCCGGGTGTCATCGTCGTGACGCCGGTTCCGAAGCTGATCGAGCATCCCGACCCCGGCGGCGTGAACTGCACGATGCGGAAGCCCCCACCGCCGGCGATGTCGGCATCCTCGCGCCACCCCAAGCCCTCGTAGAACTGCTTGGCGCGGTCGACGTCGGAGACGGGCACGATGACGACCTCGAGCTTCATGTCCATGTCGGACTCCTCGGTCTCGGGAGGCGGTACCGGAGGCGGATGCCGGGGGGACACCGTGCCGCGCCTCGGCCGTCGCTCGCACCAGGGAAAACCCCTGGCGCGGCGCCTGGCCCCGGCGGCGGCCCGCACGGTCGAACGCAGTCTTCGATCAGGACGACGCGCACGTCGCGGCCAGGGGGCGGCCGGGGTGCTGGACCGACGAACGTACGGAGCTGACTGCTAGCCGGTGTGAGCAGCCGCGGCTTGCGAGGGTGAGGACGCGCCGGGGCGAGCGGCGCTCCACGGGTCGCCTGCCAGCATCGCCGCGACCTCCGGCAGCAGGGCGGCCAGCATGCGGACGTAGTTGCGACGGTCGCTCCGCCGCCGGCCGACGTACATCGGGATGCGAGGAAGGTCGACGATGCGCAGGTCACGGAGCCCGGGCTTGACCATCGACGAGGGCCAGGCGCTCGCCCCGATGATCGCCGCCTGGCCCGGTTGCAGCGCCTTCATGAGGCTGCGGCTGTACTGCCCCGTGCTCTCGACGAGAGTGGCGTGGCGGACCGGCCGCACGTCACCGAGAACGAACGGCGTCGTCAGCTCCGGGTCGGCCGGGATGTACGAGATCGGCGTGTCGACGAGGTCCTCCGCGAACACCGATCCGGCCTCGGCAAGGTCGTGCTCACGGGGCACCACGGCAATCCGCTCGAGGTCGAGCAGCGGCGTCGTCTCGATGGCCACCGGCGCCTGCCCGAACGCACCCCACATGACGTCGACCGACCCATCCAGGACGCGGGCATTGATCGTGGAGAGGTTGAGGCTGCGGCACACCAGCCGCACGTCCGGGAACCGCTGACGCAGGCGCCGCTTCAGCTCCAAGAGGACGCGCCGCTCCGGCCAGTCGCCGACCGGGCCGTGCACGCCCAGGCACAGGGTGTACGGCGCCGCCTCTCGCGCCGCGTCGCTCGCCGCCCGAGCGGCGGCGAGCAGCGCGGGTGCGTGCTCCGCAAAGCGGGCCCCCGCCGGAGTCGGGCCGGTCACGCCGGCGGCGTCCCGAATCACCAGCGCGACGCCGAGCTGGTGCTCCAGGCGCTGCACCCGCTTCGAGAGCGCCGACTGGCTCAGGTGCAGAACGGCCGCCGCGCGACTGTAGCTACCCTCCCGAAGCAGCACCAGGAAGCTCGCCACACAACTAAGGTCAAGGTCCATACGCCTCCCCGAGGTGTCGCGCCGCGACCGCGACCATCTCACTGCACGCGGGTTGCGGCAAGCCCTGCGGGCGCCACGGTCAAGAGCCCATTCCTCCTAGGAATGACCCGTCGCCCCGGCGGCCGGCCGGAGCCGACCATGATCGCGTGCGCACGCTGCGGACCGCCCGCCGGGTCGCGGAGCGCGCACCGAGGGACGAGGTGGGGATGCGGCGTTCCGGGGGCTGCGCTGTGCCGCCGCGTGGAGGGGACCCGGCCTCGGTCCGTACTCAGCCACGCCGCCCCGCTCGGGGCGGCGTGGCACTCGGACGTCTCGACCGCGTAACGCGCTCCTGCCGCCGGCCCAAGCGTGTGCCGGCCAAGGCTGCCTGGCCCACACTCTGCGCATGACCACGCTCGGCGCCGTCTTCCTACCCACAACTCCTCCAGAGCGCCTTGGCGCGGTCGCCCGAACCGCCGACGAGTCGGGCCTGGAGAAGCTGTGGCTGTGGGAGGACTGCTTCGAGGCGGGCGCGGTGTCGGCCACGTCCGCAGTGCTGGGCTGGACCCAGCGCCTCCACGTGGGCATCGGCGTGCTACCCGTGCCCCTGCGCAACGTGGCCCTCACGGCGATGGAGACCGCGACCCTGCATCGGCTGTTCCCCGGGCGGGTGGACGTCGGGCTCGGCCACGGGGTCCAGGGCTGGATGGGACAGGTGGGCGCCAGGGTGGAGTCGCCGCTGACCCTGCTCGAGGAGTATGCGAACGCCCTGCGCGCGCTCCTCGCCGGCTCGCGGGTGACGACCGCAGGACGCTACGTCACCCTCGACGGAGTCAGGCTGCACTGGCCGCCGGCCGACCCGCCGCGGCTGCTCGCCGGCGCTCAGGGACCGCGGTCGATGCGGCTGAGCGGCCAGGTCGCGGACGGCACGATCCTCGTGGCCGGTACCACTCCAGACGGCGTGCGGGCGGCGCGCGCGCTCGTGGACGAAGGCCGGGTCGCGGCCGGCCGCATGGATCCCCACCCGCTCATCGTCTACCTGCTGGCCGCCACGGGAGCCGGTGCCCGAGAGCGCGCGGAGGGCGGCCGGCCGAGCTGGAGCCGCCCTGGGGAGAACGTGCTTGCAGTCGGGGACGGACCCGCCGTCGCTGATGCCGTGCAGCGGTGGGCGGATGCCGGTGCGCAGGAGGTCGTGCTGCAGCCCACGCCGGACGACCCCGACCCCGAGGGCTTCGTCCGGTTCGTGGCCGAGCAGGTGCGTCCCCTGGTTCGCTGAGGCGGGGGAGGCGGTGGCGCTGGCGGTTGGCACCGGTGGTGGCGGTGGCGCAGCCCAGCGGCGGTGAGCGGGAGGAGCTTGCCGAAGCCGACGGCCACCGGGTCTGCGTCAGGGCGATGGAGATTGCTGCAGTCCCGCCTTGACCCTGGCCGCTTGGACGATGATGTCGACGCAGGTGTCCAGTTCCATCGTCCCCGTGTTGACCATCAGGTCGTAGCGCTCGGTCTTGCGTGGGTCCCAGTGGTAGAACTCGATCGACATGTCGGCGCGGACCTGCTCCTCGCGCTTCAGTCGCTTCGCGGCGCGTTGGATCTCGATGCCGCTCTCCCTCGCGGCTCGCTCGATTCGCTGCTGGAGTGAACCATCCAGCAGGACGTGGAGCGCCGTGGGCCAGCTAGCCAAGATCAACGCACCGTTGCGTCCCACGATGACGCCGCCCTCGCGCGCCTCCTCGAGGACGATCCGGGTGTTCTCGAGAACAAGACTGTGGTTGTCCCGCTGGGCCATCGGTACAGAGGGACCGTCCAGGCCGGCGTACGAGCCACCGATGGTGTTGAGGAGGCGGGCCAACACCCCTTCGCTCTCCCGACGCGCCGCGGCGTCCTCGATCTCCTGCGATGAGATCGCCTGCGCGTGGAAGGGCACGCCGAGTGCCTGTGCAACTCGGGGGCCGACGTAGCTCGCCCCAGACCCGTACGTCTCGAACATGGTGACGACCGGCCTCAGCGAAGCGCCCGCGGTGGCATGGGTGTCTGTCATCACAGCCTCCTTCCCGCGGCGGAACGGTGCGCCTCGTGGAACCACTCTAGGTTCCCGGAACGCGCGCAGCTGGCGTGGACATCACTGGAGGGGCAGGGGCGGCTGGGTCCACCACGGACGATCGTCCTGGGAGATGCGAGCCACCCACTTGACCCAGTGGTACCCGCGCCTGCCGGGGACCACGAGACGCGCGGGAGAGCCGTGTGCGGCGGACAGCGGGACGCCCCCGACCGCGGTGGCGAGGAGCAGGTCCGCGGTCAGGGGCAGGCGTCGGGAGTAACCCGTCGCGCTCGTCACCTCGACGCTTCCGCGCGTCGCGGGCGGGAGCAGCCGGGTGACCCGCACACCGGACCACTCCTGCTCGGTCCACCAGCCGCCGGTGCAGTCCAGCACCGCCGTCAGTCGGTCGTCCCAGCGGCCGAGGTCCGCCAAGGACCAGTCGCGCGAGACACCGCCCGCCGTCACGGTCACCCGCCACGACTGCGCATCGATCGCCGGGACCTCGTCGAACAGCCATGACGTCGCCGGGATGGTGGCCACCGAGGACGATGCGAGCCGGAAGGAGCCGGTCGGACGTCGGATGCCGCGTGGGACGGTTCGGGCGCCGGCTGCCCCGACTCCTGCTTCCAGGACGCCGGCGGCGGAGGCCAGCAGCCCCAGGCGCAACAGCGAGCGCCGGGAGAGGTCGGCCCGGCGGGCTCGGACCCGTCGCTGACGAGCGTGCACGAGCGTCAGGGCAACGGCCGCGAAGCCCGCGCCGACG
>Ga0126311_10001037_pt1 | contig 13154 bp, 11 predicted proteins | sample Plot61_FD_92539 | JGI IMG/M metagenome (GOLD analysis project Ga0126311, IMG submission 92539) | Serpentine soil microbial communities from UC McLaughlin Reserve, CA, USA - Plot61 | ecosystem: Environmental > Terrestrial > Soil > Grasslands | place: USA: UC McLaughlin Reserve, Lake County...
ATCGCTTCTCTAATAGAAGAACATCAAGAAAAAAATGCAACCATATCTAAGTATAAAAGAAATAAATGAATATATTATGCCGTTTATTGTTATTCCACTTTTTTTCAATTATAATTCCAAATTTTTTCATAATAAGAGACAACTTGACAATTTTTTGCAAATATTAGAATTTCGAGAGGAATTAACTCGTGAATATCTTGTACTTCTAATATACAATATACTATTAAAAATAGAAAATAAAAACAAAATTAATTATTGTTATTAGATTCTCTTAATCTTTTGCCTAAATCCTACAAATACTATAGCTGAGGCACCTAATCCTGTAGCAATATAACTTAATATGTTAGTTTTGTCTATCTCAGATCTTATAGAATTATTCTCTTCATTTATTTGTTGTAATATTCCTTTTGTTGTATTGATTTCTTGTGTTGATTCGTCTATTTGATTAGATAAATCCTTCATCAAGGGAGCAATTTGATTTCCAATATTTTCTCTATTGTTACTAGAATCTTCAGCAGAAACAAGAGGAAAAGTTAATTTTTTTGCATCTTCTATATCTTCAATCTGAATATCATTATTTATGCTCTGTGTTCCTATTGTTCCTTTTAGATTAAGAGAAAAAGTCCCTAGTTGTGAGGGAATTATATCTGCTAAATATTGACCAGGGCTTTCTTCAGATGGAACAAAATTTAACTTTTTGCTAAGTCCACCATAATTGATACTTATGGAAAGGTCTTTAATGGCATTTCTAACTGGATTATCATTTTCAAATACACCTATAACTATATTATTTAAATTATTTAATAAAGGGGGTTCTTCAACCCAGCCTCCCTCTATAGTGTAATTTCCAACTTGAATCTCAGTATGCCCGTAAATGGTCTGTATACTAAAAGCAAATGAAAATAAAAAAAAGATCATAGCCAAAGAAGATAAAATAAGGTTCTTGCTATTCATAATTGCGAATAAATCTGTATCATTATTTTAATGTAACAGATTAAAAAAACCAAATTATTATTATTATTATTATTGAGGTTATTTGACCTGTATTTCAAATTCAGTATTATCTGGTTCTATGGGCTGGAATAGGATTCCTTCAATACGCAATTTTCCTATAAAGGTGCCACTAGAATCAAATTTATGCGAAGCTTGTTCAATCCCCCATGCTGAATGAGTAACTGCATTTTTATATAAAACTGTGTCTGATGTCGAATTATGTATAGTAAATGAATAATCTATATGTTCCTGATTTCTTTCACTTTTTTTATCTACAAATATTATTTTAAATATTATTTTTTCTCCCGATTTGATAGATGAAGAAGGCATCCAACTTATATAAATATCAATATCATTTTCCATACTCTTTTTTATATTTTTGATATCATCTGTCACAATGATTTTTCCCTTCATCCAATTATACTTTGATGACTGAAAAGTATACTCTCCTCCTTGTTTGGCAAATTTATAAGAGAAAAATTCTTTTGGTTTGATATCTGCTGATTGTGCAACTATAGTTTTTCCATTGCTGGAAGTAACTATAATATTGTGAATAATGTTGTCAGCATTATACCATTTTATTTCTTCGCCAACGCTAATAGGATATTCAGTTATATCAAAAAATCTATACCTATTAGGATCACTTGATCCAGGAACTATTGTTATGATTTCTTCTTGTGCATTAGCAAAATAGAAAGAGAAAGAAAATAATAGTAACAAAGTTGAAAAGGAAAATAATACTATATTGGTAGTATTCTTTATTTGGAAAAATTTTTTCATTAATGTGTAAAAGGAAGAAGTATATTAAAATATTATATTTATTTTAATTATTCTTCTTCTTCTTATATTTGAGTTAATTATGATCTTTTTCTCTTTTTCAATTCTTATTTTTAAAAGATTTACTTTACAACTTTTATTCTAAGGTTAGCAAACTCACTTCTTTTATCTTTGAAATTGTAAAATGATCTATTGCATTATTCTGATTTCCTACATAATGATAACCTGGTTCATTTTCATTTTCATTTGCATAGAAGGTTCCTTTCAACGTTTTATCAGTAATATCGATATTTAGAAATCCAAAATGCTCATCATCCTGTGCTGCAATATATGATTCTTGTTGCTCTATTTCATAGTGAGATTTACCAGCAGTTCCAGCTGTTAGATAGATTACACCATTATTTTCTTTATAATTATTCATATTTGTACTTGCTGATATAGGGTTAGAACTATCTCCATTGTCATTATTGTATTTTAATGGAAAAGTCCTCTGATAATTGTGATTATCTCCATTGAATACTATGTCAACACCATATTTCTCAAATAGAGGATGAAAGACATCTCTGATTTTAGAATCTGCAGGATGTTCGGTAGGTGAAGTGTATATAGGTCTATGTTCCATCACAAATATCCAATCTATTTTTGGATCAGCAGCAGAATTCTTTAAATCATTTTCAATGAATTGATATTGATCTGAATTGTGATTATAATCAACGTATGGATCAATGGCAATAACGTGAACATTATTAAAGTCAAAAGAATAATATGTTTTTGGCAATGCTAGTGGATTCAAATAATCATTCATTATACCTGATTCGCCTCCTTGAGTATCCTGATATTCATGATCTCCCATTGATATCATTAATTTTGATTTAAATGGAGAAATTATATTAGTCCAACAATCTGCAGAGTCCTCATAACTTAGATCACCTGGTGCAATTACAAGGTCGGGATTCTTACTTTGGATATTTTGTGATGTTTTTTTAGTATCTTCTGTACATCCCCAATCTGATGCAACTGCAATATTTAACGAGTTCCCAGTTAGAATGGTATCACTGTCGATATTTTCTGCTGCATATATATGATGGGTAGTAAAGAGAACAATAACAAAAATTGTTATCATTACAATTGGAGAAAGATTAAGATTCATTATAGTCAGTCAAAACTTATTCTTATCATTATTAAACCGAACCTATCTTTTCATTAGAGAAAATATCTATAAAATAAAAATAGATAATATTTATCACTAAAAAATATTTCTTTTCTATATAATTACGATTCAGAGTGCTTCTACCAATAATATAATAGTCAATATTTTATATAGAATTTTTTCCTCAACTATATAAACTACATAAACTAATCAAAAATATGAGAAAAAAAAGTATTTTTTTGATATTGCCGATGTATTTAATCTCTTTTGTATTTTTGTCATCTCTTTCTGCTTTTGGTGCTCCACAAGGTGGAATTTCGCCTGGATGTAGTAATTCTATAGATGAATTTGAAGCACGTTTTAATGTAAATGGATTTTTACCGAATTCTTTTGTTGGTTGGGAATTCATAGCCCCAGATGGAACTAGAACAATGCATGGATATTTTGCTACCAATAGTACTGGTGGATTTGCAGAAGATGCTGAGATAGAGAGTCTCACTCAGGGAGACCATACCTTGTTCCTTTACGATGATTTAGAGCATGATTACATTGTTGATCAAAATGGAAACCTCGCAAAAATAACTCTTGAAGTTCCTTGTACATAATGCTATAGAAGAACTTATTTGATCTGACATTAAAGAAAATCTCCTAATTTTTCTTTTTATTAATGTATACAATTTAAATAAATAGATTTGATTATCTTTGTAATACAATGGTAATATTATTATTTTCTGCTTTTCACAATAAGATATCAATTCATAATAATATCATAGTAATTGAAATACTTAGTCAAAAATTGTGAATTGAAGTCAAACATATGATAGGTCATAATAATAATAATAATAATAATAATGAGATTTGATCAACATTATTCTAGTATTATATAGAAATATTTTCTTAGCGTATTATACTAATCATATATTGCTATAGAATCTATATGTTATTATATAATCTACATATTATTATACAACCTTTAAGAAACTTGAATCCGAATTCAAATATACTTTTTTTTCAAATAGCTTAAGTTGATACCTGAAAAATTTCGAAACTTAGATGTATTATTATTTTCATTTTTGATGTTTAGTAGTATTGGTGGAATAATTGGAGGGGCTTTTTCTATTCCCAATGCATCTGCACAAAGTCCATTTCCAAATTTCAATTTTGCTGCAGTTGGTGATTGGGATTGTGGAAGCAATGCTGTCGCAACAAGAAATTCTGTTATAAACACTAATCCAGAGCTGGTAGTAGGATTGGGGGATTACTCTTATGAAGCAAATGCGGGTTGTTGGTTAAATATAGTAGATCCATTTGATCATAAAATGAAAATTGCTATAGGCAATCATGAAATTGAGGAGTCATCACAAAGTTTGGGACAGTATCTCAGTCACTTTAACATGTCTAGGCAGTATCATTCATTTAATTTTCATAATATTCATTTTCTAATTCTTGCTACTGATGATAGTTTTGGTACAACTTCAAGTCAGTACTCTTTTGCAGTAAACGATCTCAAGGCAGCTTCAACCAATTCAAACATAGACTGGATTGTTGTTGCTTTCCACAAACCTCTATATGATGTTCCATGTTCTTCGGATTCTTGTGATGATGAGGATGCATTTAGAAATATTTATCATCCACTTTTTGATCAGTATGATGTAGATTTAGCTTTATATGGTCATGCTCATAATTATGTTAGAACCTTTCCAATTAAACATGATACAGTTTCAAGTGATAGTCCTATTATTACTAGTACAAATCGAAATAATTACGTCAATCCCGATGGGGAAATATTTGTACAATCAGGTGCAGGAGGAAGGAGTTTACGAGACTTGACTGGTACTGCAAATTATAATGTATTTCAAAGTGATAGTGAATTTGGAATATTAAATGTCGATGTTGTAAATACTAATAGTGGGAATCTTCAACTCTTGGGAAAATTCATACAAAATGATGGGGACGTGATTGATCAATTTACGATTACCAAACAAGTTACTAATCCTCCACCACCATCAACAGAAATATGTAATAACGGATCTGATGATGATGGTGATGGAAAGATAGATGCTGAAGATCTAGACTGTCCCGCGGTACCGGAGATATGTAATAACGGACTAGATGATGATCGTGATGGATTGAAAGATGCAGCAGACCCAAATTGTCAGACTACTGGTACTGATTATCATTATGAACCATTTCTAACTGTAAATACTCATAATGATGTAGTTTCTATACCAAGTAACCAAACCTTGAAACTTACAAAATTTAGTGTAGCCTCATGGTTTAAGACAACATCAAATTTTGGAGATTTAGCTATTATGGTAAATAAAGGAGGACATGGAACAGACACATCTGGCAACAATTTGAATTATGGTATTTGGATGACATCCGCAGAAAAGGTTGAAGGCGGATTTGAAACTTCTAGTGGTGCTAACAGATTTGTTGCTTCCCAAAATTCATATAACAATGGACAATGGCATCATGGTGTTGTCACATTTGATGGCTCAATCCTAAGACTATATGTGGATGGTGTTCAAGTACCTACTACATTCTCTACCTCCAGCATTCCAGAAACAGCAGGTAATCATCCTCTGAAAATAGGTGCTAATTCTCGTATTGCTAGTAATCTCTTTACTGGAAGTATAGATGAAGTAGGAGTTTGGAGTAGAGCATTAACAACTACAGAAATCGCCAACTTAATGAATAATGGTGTCTTTGCAACAAATGGGTTAGTATATAGTAACTCATTTAATTCATCTCCACCTCCACCTTCCTCTACTAAACTAATTCCAATATCGGTGGTGGCTTCTTCACAGGACTCTGGAAAGGAGGCTCCAAAAGCTGCAGACGGTGACTTTGCAACAAGATGGTCATCTGATGGAGATGGTGAATCAATTGAATTTACATTCAATGGAATTTATCCAATAACTAAAGTAGGATTAACTGGCTATCATTATGACAAGACATACTTTTTTGAAATCAACGGAAAACAATTTGAGAACTTAGCTAATAGACCTCAAGGGACACTTATAGAATATGATCTTTCAGACCTTAACATTCAGAGCAACAAAGTCAAAATTATTGGACATGGTAACAGTGGAAGTTCATATAATTCCTACAGGGAGATCCAATTTTATACACAATGACCTTTTTCTAATGACTTTTTTCCAATGACAGATCAGATATTTTACATTAAGATCTGGTAGAATTTGAGAATTTAATAAGAAAAATAGTAAAGAATTTAAGAATTAAACTTTAACAAATGCTTATTTTTTCATAATTAATCCCTTTTTTTTGTCAAGGTATTTTAATCCTACAACAACCTTCATTATATTTTTTGTTTGTTGTGAAACTTGGTTAGTATTTAAATTTGTTAATAAGACAATTAACTCTACTAACCTAATTAAGGATAACATAGATGGTAACAAAATATATGAATTATGCTTATTTTTTAGTATTATTAATTCTTTACAGAATTAAAAAGTATAACTAAAAATAAATGACTAATACAATAAATACTTCCAATAAATCAGCATATCTCTATATGATATTTTACATATTGATTTGCTTTAACATTATCAAAAAGAAAAGAAAATAATGGATTTAATTATTTACATATCTTTGCAGTACTATGACTAAATATCTATTTTTTTTAGAAAGTACGTTGCCATATAGTAAAAACATAATATCGAAACATATAATTAATTAATCTATTTTTAAAATAAAAAAATATAACGAATTATCTATGCCTTGAGAAATCAAAATGGAAATTGTTAGTAATCAAACAAATAATAAAACATAGAACTTTGATATTATACTATTTTTTTAAGAATGTTTTACAATTCATAAATAATCAATAATTGTGACATATTTGATTAATATCGTGAGAAACTATAGGAATCAATATTTTATTTTTACTTCAATTCTCTTATTGTTCTTGGTGACCTTTACTATATTTAATTTTAGTAGTGTTTTATCTGCAGATGATGAATTTTATGGTATAGGTACAGAATATTTTGATCCATTGGATTATAGTGAAGAATCACAAGTTCCTAAACATACAGCTGATAAGAATCCTTATGATTTAGAGCGTCATCTACAGCCATCTGAAAACAAATATAGAGAATTTAAAACAAATACTACACCTGACAATTATTCAAATGATATTAATTTTATAGCTGCTGGCGATTGGAATTGTAATAAAGAAACAGAAAAGACAATAAACAAAATTACAAAACTAGAACCTGAACTTATCATAGGCCTTGGTGATTATACCGTTGAGAATATCTCTCCACAATGTTGGTTTGATATTTCACAACCTATTGACGATAAAATTAATATTGTTATAGGCAATCATGATTTGGACTATCAAAGTTCTTATCATAAATTACTTGATCATTATAATTTAGAAGAACCTTATTATTCATTTAATTTCCAAAATATTCATTTTTTAGCCATCTCTTCTGAACATCCTTATGAAACTGGAAGTAAACAATATGAATTTATCAAAAATGATCTAGAAGAATCCCTACAAGACCCTTCTATATTGTGGAGGATTGTATTCCTACATAAGCCTCTATATACTACTGCTGAATTTGATGAAAAACAATCTGAGGAATTGGGAAATACATTTCATGAACTATTTGAAAAATATAAAGTTGATTTAGTTTTATCAGGACATACTCAATATTATCAAAGGTCCCTTCCTATTTCATATAACCAAGATAATCCTATTCATCCAGTTGTAATGGATCAGAGTAATAATGAATATACAAACAATGAGGGTATTATCTTTGTGACAGCAGGTACAGCAGGTGATGAATTACATGATATTGCATATTCTCCTCCTTATTATGTAATTCAAAAAGAACAATTTGGATTCCTAAACTTTGATTTAACAAATAGAGGACAAACACTAGTAGGTACCTTCCATGACACTGATGACATTAATATCCTAGACAAATTTGTCATTTCAAAAGATACTACAGGAAAGAAAACATATTCAGAAGAAAATTCTGAGCACTATGATGATGATAATAACAATAACAATGATAATAACAATAACAATGATAATAACAATAATACTAATTATCATTATGTTACTTCAGAAGAGGAAAAAATCAGAAATATCTTTAAAAATATGACCAGCTTTTTAACAGCCCATTCTAAATGAAAATAATAATAGTATAATGATATAGTATATGATACTACACTATGAACCTTTTAAAAAAAAGGGGAGGGAAAAAGAAGGCTAATATTTTTTTTTAAAAATATTAACATAATAAATATGAGAAGATAAAATATTATTACCATCAAATTTTCTTATTATTTAACTTCTAAATCGAGGCTGTTATTTTCGTATTAGTAGAATCTTAAGGATTTGAGATACATTGTGATTCATCACAAGGGAAAGATGATTCAGGGATAGGGAATGGATTTAGTCTCAATTATATGATTGTGACTCCATTATAGTCTTTTTTCTATTTTCTTCAAAAACAATACTGGTATTACTAAAATGATAAATTTGTTTTTTTTAATATCTCTAGAAGAGTATTTATATTTATGTTCTCAACAAATTTATCTAAATATCATTAATTAAAATCTCTAAATTTAAATTTTGAACTATTTAAAATTATTTAAATCATCTATCTGCTGATGTTGAATCTTTCTAAGAATTGAATTACTAATATCAGTACAGATTATTTTTTACATTATTCATATTTATGTATTAGTTCTCTCCTCTATATTATGAAATATTAAGAATTATATAATTAAAATTTATAGTAGAATAATTTATACAATTATTAGCAAATGTATAATATTGTAAATGACTCTCTATTTATGATATACTGTCCATATTATTATATAATTATAAGTATTTCAAATATACCTTTTTAGTATTATGATAATATGCACAAGTCATTAATAACAGCATTCGTAGGCCTTCTTTTGATAGCATCACCATTGGTGATGTTTGGAAATTCAAATTCCAACATATTTTCAAAAGCAATGGCTAATGAAGACGATAAGTCTGAAACAGATAAAATTATGAAGTCAGATAAGGAATTTGAAGGAAACGATGAATCATCAGATGAAGGAAACGATGAATCATCAGATGAAGGAAACGACGAATCATCAAATGCAATTCAACAAAATCAAAATAACGAACTACAACCAGTTGTAAAAAATCAAAATAACCAACCACAACAAATGGCTGAACAATCTCAACCAGTTCAACAAAATCAAAATAATGAACCACAACCACAACAAATGACAGAACAATCTCATCAACAAGGAAACAATCAATTATCAATTATTAGTCAAGAAGAAATGCAACAACAACAATTTGAAAACTTTAAAAAATTATATGAATCAGTAAAGCAAAAGCACAAAGAAATCGAAATTCTAAAATAATAGACTGCATCTACAATTCCCCAACTTTTTTCTTTATTCTAAAAAATAAATTAAAATTTTTATTGTTACAATAACTTAATTTATAGAAATATCTTGACTATATCATCATCATAATTATGTTATACTATTATAATTTAATTTTTCTTAAATGAGTAGTCCTTCTATTTTACTCCATATTTCTTATTTCTGTAAATGCTTTTAATGTTATCTCTAGTTTATTCTCCTTTCCGCCCATTCCAGCAACTGCACCAACGATTTTAATTCTATCTCCTACATTTATCTTTGAAATCTTAGAGCTTTGTTCTCTCCATCCTGTTAGTCGTATTTCTCCTGTATCGTCTCCAATAAGTGTCTCAGTAACAGTTATGTCTTCTCCACTTTTTGTAGTGATGTTGGAAGTGTTAGGGGGTTGTAAAACAATTGCTTCCACAATATATGGTTTATCAGAAACTTCAATATTTTTTATTTTTGTTTCTATCTCTGACTCGTCTGGAAATGCATTTTCATAAGTTTCAGTTACTATTCTAATATACGAACTTTCATTAGTAAAATAGATGACATTTCCAAATACTCTATTTGGTATTCCTTCAATAATAGTTCCAGGAGAAATTTTTTCTTGTATTAAACGTGGATCAATTACTACAGAAAGAAAATTATGATTTTCTTTATCGATGGCCAAAAAATTATCATTTACTGAATTTTCAAATTCACTTCCTTTGGAAAGAACCTTCAAAACAACTACTTTGCCTCCATCAAATTCATCTGCTACTCCTTCTCCTTCTCCTCCTTCTTCCTCATCATGACTTATTTGTTGAACTTGAATTATTGTACCTTCATCTCCGTGTATTTCAAATTCTTCATTGCTATATTGAGGATTTCCTTGCTTCACTTTCACACCAATCAGTTTAATCTTTGATCCATGTGTAAAAATTTCAGGAATTCTATCTTCATTTATGTTCCATATTATAGCACGTAAAGTCTTTGTTTCCTCTTCATTTGATAATGAGATATGAAGAGATTTTCCGGGCTCACTCCTAAAATTGACATATCGTGATACCCTAGGATTTGAACTAATGACCCCTGTTACAATAATATTATCAACTGGTTCTTTTATATCATCGATTGTTTTTGTAATAGAATCTATAGAAGGAATTTCTAAATTGTCATTACCATCATTGTCAATATTGCTACTACTACTTTTCTCTATGATTCCCTTTGAACCCAAATTGATGAAAGGTTTATTGTCAAATCCAGATTTTGTATAACCATGAGAGATTTTTATCAAATCACCAGGTTTCACATCATTATCTTCAGGAAATCTAACATGTTGATCCCATAATCGTAATTTGATTGAAGAGCCTTTATCATAAAGTGTTAAAGTTCTATTTTGAATTTCTTCATTTGTATCTCTTTTAGTATATTTTTTAATTGGAAAAATCGTGAGTATTCGGGCCGTTAAATTAACATCATTGGCGCCAATATACAAATCTTTTATAGAGGACTGTGCACTTTGGTTGTTTTCAAATGATACTCCTAGGTCAGCTGCAACTAGAAAAAGAGCGCCCTGATCCGTTAAATATCCAGCTCCTATCTTTCTCTTTTTTTCATCAATTAGTTCTCTTACATCTTCTGCACTAATTTCTGGTTTCTTTTGGAGCACAATCTCTATCATTTTCTTAAAGTCTAAAGACAAAGCAGTTATTACCCTCTAGCTAGTTATAATATAATTATCCTTCCTATATGTTTTCCATACCTTTCTTACTTTGATTAATTAGTTAAAATTTTATCTTGACATTTTGAGTATATCCTCATTATCATTTTTATTTTATTATGAAATAAAACGTTAGATATTCAACAAGTATAATATTTTGAATTAGTTATTATGTTTAGTTCATGACTAGTAAGAATAATGTTATATAATTTTATTATATTCTTTCCTTAAATAACTCTCTTATAGTCTAATCTCGTTAAACAATGTTAGGCACTGTCTACAGGAAATATGGCGAAAGTTGTTGCTGTTGAATAGTGTGGTATTAGCTGACTTGTGCAAATGAGCTATGCCAAAAGTTGTAAACGATGGGTAACGAGGGGCCAAATCAATTGGCCCTTCGTAATTTTAATAAATTTAATTATCTTATATAGTAGAAGTCTTTTAAAACGGACTAGTAGTTGAATTTTTCAAATTAAATGTTAGATATTCAACAAGAATTATTAAGATTGTAATATAGGTTATTGATGTTTAGTTAATGACTCGTAATAATAATAATTCTTATTGCATTTCAGTTAAAAACCTTGTAAAAACATATGAATCTTCTATTTCAAAAAGAAATGTAATAGACGATATTTCTTTTGATATCAACTATGGAACAGTATTTGGGTTTTTAGGGCCAAATGGAGCAGGAAAAACTACAACAATAAAGATTCTAACAGGAATTTTACAACCCTCACAAGGCTCTATAAAAATACTTGATAAAGAGATAAACAAAAATAATAACTTTAATGAAATCAAAAAAAGAATAGGTGTTATTACACAAAATCCTAGTTTCGAGTCCAATTTAACAGTTGAGCGTTCCATGGAATTATATGGTTTTCTATGGGGAATGACTGGAAATAAAAATAAAGATAAAGTAAGAGAACTGTTAGATATTTTTGAACTAACTTCTGTGAAAGATGTACGTAATGAAGATTTATCGATTGGTCAAAGACGCCGTGTACAAATTGCAAGAGAATTTTTACATGAAATGGACCTTTTATTTTTAGATGAGCCTACTGTAGGGTTAGATCCTCGAGCTAGAAGAAATCTTTTAAATTATATAAAAAAACAAGTAAAGCTTGGTTTAACAGTTTTCTTTACAACCCATATTATGGAGGAAGTTGACTATTTGTGTGACCAAATATGTATAATTAATAATGGTAAAATTATCGAATTTGATACACCTTATCTTTTAAAACAAAAATATGGTTCAACAAAAAAGATTGATATTACATTACAAAATCCTATTTCAAATAATTTACGCGATTATTTTCAAAAATTATCTTCAAATTCAATTGATGTTGAGAATATTGAAAGTACAGAAAATACATTTTCAATAACTTCAAACAATCCTCAAAATATTCTCTTACCTACAGTAAACTATCTCTTTCAAAATAATATCCAAATAGAAAATATTGCATTAAATGATCCCTCTATTGAAGATATTTTTTTAAAAGCATTAAAGAATAATAACAAAAGTTCTATTGACTAGATTCTCATTTTATACATAGAGAGAGTGGCTATTAGAAAGGTAATTCCTGATATTGCAGTTAATACTAGAACTTTAATATTTGTAAGTGTGTTTACTGCTGAAAACATACCTTCTCTTATAATATCTGCAATATACGTTAATGGATTAATGTAAAAAGCATATTGCATTGATTCAGGTAGTCCATGAGGCGGATAAAATGCAGAACTGGCAAAAGCAAAAAATAAGAAAACACTATTTATAATAACGGTAAAACCCTCATTGCTCTTTAGTCTTGTTGAAATAATAATTGCAAATGAACCAAAAAATACTGAACCCATTACTAAACCAAAAGTAAGATAAATAACACTTGTTATATCAATAGTAATATTTCCTGCAACTATGGGTAGTCCAGCAATGAGAATAATTGTAGCACTAGCCAAACCCATAATTATTATGGTCAAAAGTGTACTTGCGATATAGTGAAGTTTTGAATAGGGCATTACCAAAATTTGCTGTAACATTCCATTTCTTTTATCATTCCAAATTATACTTCCAGCTACAGTACTGCTATTCATGACATTAAAACCAATCATGCCTACAGC
>Ga0126311_10001038_pt1 | contig 13149 bp, 11 predicted proteins | sample Plot61_FD_92539 | JGI IMG/M metagenome (GOLD analysis project Ga0126311, IMG submission 92539) | Serpentine soil microbial communities from UC McLaughlin Reserve, CA, USA - Plot61 | ecosystem: Environmental > Terrestrial > Soil > Grasslands | place: USA: UC McLaughlin Reserve, Lake County...
CGTGACCGAGACCCCTCGGTTGCTGGTGCATCGGGTCCTGAAAACAACTACATCCTTGACGGTGTGAACACGACCGACCCCGCTTTCGGTGGTTCGGGTGCGAACCTGCCGTTCGAGTTTGTGCAGGAAGTTGAAATCAAGACAGGCGCCTACGGTCCGGAGTACGGAAAATCCACCGGCGGTATTTTCAACGTTATCACCAAGAGCGGTGGCAACGAATTTCACGGTGACCTTTTCGGTTACGGCACGACCAAAGGTCTGGTGCGCGAAGTGAAGAACTTCCCGTTTACCGGTTCGGCGTTTAGTGGCTTCTCAGAAGTTGACCTCGGTGGCGACATCGGTGGTCCGATTATGAAAGACAAGCTCTGGTTCTTTGGAGCTTTCAACCCACAGAAGAGAAAGAACTACTACCTGACGCAGACGTTCCACCTGCCCGTGCAGAACGACGTAACGATTCCGTTCTACGCCGGTAAGGTGACGTGGGCCATCAATCCGCGGAACACTTTCACTGCATCGACGTTTGGTGATTTCACAAAAATCGATGGGTTCCTCGCGACATTGGCTCTAACTAACGTCAATGGCTTCGGTAACGACATCACGGCCTTCGAGGGACGCCAGGAGACTGGCGGACACAACTACGCGTTCCGTCTCAACTCAACGATCACGAACACGTTCATCGCTGAGGTCTCGGGCGGTCTGCACTTCCAGAGAGCCAACACGATTCCTCGAGCCGTTGACGCTTCTAACGTTCTCGATAACTTTGCCGTGTTGAGAGGCGGTAACGTGTTAACGCCGGTGTCAACGGGCGTTAACTTCGGTGCAGGCACCGGATTCCTCGACTTTGTTGATGGTCGGGGTGGTTCTTTGCAGCGTAATTTTTCACGTGGTCCCGGCTTTGGTCTTTTCTCGTTCCAGGACCGCACCCGCTATGAGCTCAACGCCCACATGCAGAATATCGTCGGCGGCAACCACACGATCAAGTGGGGCTTCGAGTTCAACCAAAACAAGTACGACATCGATACTCGTTCCAGTGGTCCTGCCATCACCTACGCTTTCACGCCGGGTGCTGTCAACGCAGACGGGACGCCTTTGAGAAATACCAACGGCGACTCAAACGCCACCAACGGATCGCGTATCACCAACAACTGGCTGGTGTGTACTGTTCGTTCCGCGGTAATCACGTGTCCGACTGCTCCGGGTGTTGCCCGCGCACTTGCTCTTCCGGCCGCAACACTGGCCTCATTGGGCCTGACCGTTAACCCGGTGGCGACCACGATCACGACTGCAGAAGCGTTTGGTAATCCATTCATCCTCCGGAATACCACCCGCGTTCGTGACTTCCAGCTCGTTGGCGGAACCTACACCAACGTGGAAAGCTTCTATGTCGGCGACGATTGGAAATTCGCGAAGAACTTCCAACTCAGCTTTGGTGTTCGTTGGGATTACCAACAGTCGTACGGCAACGACAACAGCTCGTACCTGAAGTTCAACAACTTTGACGACAATGCTGCGCCGCGCTTCGGCTTCATCTGGGATTTCACCGGTAAAGGCCGCGGCAAGTTCTTTGCTAACTACGCGCAGTTCATCGAAGCTCCGATTCCGCTAGACGTCAACGTCCGCGCAGGCGGCGGCGACGTGCAGACGGATAAGAACTTCAACGTCAACAGAATAAATGCACCAGCAGGCGCATTGATCGTTCCGGGCGTCAGCACCGGAGCAACCAACCTGGGCTCTGATGCAACACCGGCTGACCTGGGCCTGAAACCCCAGAGCATCCGTGAGTACACGGCTGGTTTCGAGTACGAAGTTGGCGGTGACGTCACCATCGGAAGTCGAGGCATCTATCGTGCAATGGTCAACGTTATCGAAGACGGTTCATTCGACGACGGCGACACCTACTTCATCTTCAATCCGGGCCGCCTGGGCCCAGGCACGACTGAGGAAAACGCCTGCGCAGGTGATCCTTTGACTGGCAGGGCTCCCCAGTGTTTTGGCCGCGCTCAGCGTTTCTACCGCGCAGTCGAGTTCACCGCTACGAAGCGATTTACGAATAATTTCCAATTCATCGCTTCCTATGTGTTCTCGAGCTTGATCGGTAACTACGAAGGCCTGTTCCGTAACGACAACGGGCAGGCTGACCCGAACATCACTTCGTTGTTCGACCTCCAGAGCTTGCTCGCTAACACCTATGGCCGCTTGCCGAACGATCGGCCGCACCAGTTCAAGTTTAACGGCAGCTATCGCACTCCGTGGAAACTTCTGCTCAGCGGAAACTTCTACGCACAGTCCGGTGTGCCGTTCAACCAACTGATTCCGCATCCGATCTACGGTAACAACGAAGGCTTCGGCGTGATCCGTGGAACCGCAATCGTTCCGACGGTGTCTGCTTCCGAGCCAGGATTCGCCAACGTTGTTGAGAGCATCGGCGGTCGCCGATCGCCGACGACAATGAATCTTGACCTGGGAGTTTACTATCCGATCAGAGTTGGTGAAGGTAAAGAGTTGCGACTGACTGGAGACTGGTTCAACGTCTTCAATAGCCAGCGCGCTGTGACTCTGGACCAGACCTTCTCGATCAATAGCGGTGTGACAGGAGTTCCGCCAGTGCAGAATCCTTTCTATGGTTCGGCGCTGTTGGTCCAGGCTCCTTCGGCGTTCAGGTTTGGCGCCAAGTTCACCTTCTAACACTAACTTCCGTCATTTGGCGAAAGCCATTGCGGGTGATGGGGAGAGGCGCCGACGGCCCTCTCCCCTTTTGTTTCCAGGGTAATGTTTGTAAATCCTGCAATTTTGTTTAGACCGTTTTTGAGGATTTCAGGACTTTCAGAACTTACAAGATTCGCAGGGCTATTCAGGACTTGATCTTCGGGCAGTACCGGAGTTAAATCTGCAAACATCCAGGACAGTTCAGGGAGGTTTCCATGCCAGGTTTGTTGTCCCTTCGCATTTGCTTTACTCGCCTTCTTTTCCTACTTCTTGGCATGCTTCTCTTGTCCTCCAGCGCGAATGCGCAGGGAAGTGGTAAAACGTCAACCGGCACCGGCGGCACACACGTAATTCAGGGTTACGTATTCTTTCCCTCCGGGAGAAGAGCCGAAGGCACAATCGTAGTTAAACTACAGTCTCTTCAATATGCTGAATTGCAGGTAATCCCTGACTCCAGCGGCGCCTTCACTTTTTCTGCTCTTGCGCCGGGCAGCTATACGGTAGTCGTTAACGCCGGTGATGAATACGAAACCTCGCAAGAGGGTGTTTTCATCGATACTGATTTAAATATGTCGAGAAACGGAGCGCGGCTCCCTCCAACTACAAGAAGATACACCGTGATGGTGCACCTTCAGCCCAAGTTCAGAGCGCATGTGGGTAAGCCGGCAGTCGTGAATGCGGCCCTAGCGGCAGTGCCCGATAAGGCCCGCAAGCTCTACGAGCGAGGTCTCGAAGAAGCGCGTACTGAAAATGCAGCGAAGGCAGCGGACACTCTCAAAGAAGCCGTTACGCTTTACCCCAACTTTCCACTCGCTCTCAACGACTTGGGTGTTCAGTATTTAAAGCTGCGACAAGTGAATAAGGCAATTGAGGTTCTAAGAGAAGCCTGCAAGCTTAGTCCAGACGCTGCTCCAGCGAGACTGAATCTCGGCATCGCCTTACTCGAGGCAAAGCAGTTTGCGCAGGCTGAAGAGCATCTACGTGAAGCGTTGAAAGGAAACAACAACTTTCCGACCGCGCACATGTATCTCGGTATTGCGTTGCTTCGTCAGACTAAATTCGAGGAAGCTGAGAAGGAGTTGCTGGTTGCAACACAGGCGAATGCCACGCAGCTCGGCATGGCTAACTACTATCTCGGCGGGCTCTACTGGCGAAAAAAGGACTACCCTCGCGCGGTTGAGCAGCTCGAGAAGTATCTGGTGTTAACACCAAACGCTCCTGACGCCGAGCGCGTACGTGCAACCATTAAAGAATTTCGCGGCCGCACTACGCCGGAATAGTTAATACAAGAAAGGACAGCAATTCATTCATGAATGCAAACAGATTACTGCATTTGCTTTGCACGTCAGCGCTGATCGTGTCGTGCGCGCTGGCTGCAATGGCGCAAGCGCCGGGGAGCTCGCGCGGAGGAGGATTGCCGAGCGGTGAAGGCAATATCAGTCTGCAGGGCCGGATTCATTTTCCGTCAGGACAAACGGCGAGCGGCAAGCAGATCAAGGTCAGCCTTGAAAGCATTAGCGCGTTCGGATCAAATTCAACGGTAGCGGATCAGGATGGTGTTTTTCGTTTCAATAGCCTTGCACCCGGCGACTATACCGTTGTCGTTGATGCCGGCCCGGAATTTGAAAAGGCGCGCGAACCCGTAGGCATTTATGTTGGAACGAGTGGCAAGATCGTCCAGGTTGCCATTCAATTACAGCCGAAGATCGATTCCTCGAATCCGCTCTTTGCAGGCGTACCTTCCAACGCGCTTAATCTCTATCAAAAAGGCATGGCTGCGGCAAAGAAGAATGATTCGAAGGCAGCCGCCGAATCGCTGAGTGCGGCAGTAGCGGCGTATCCGAACTTTGTTATCGCGCTAAGCGATCTCGGTTCCCAGTACATGCTTTTGAAGCAGTGGGACAAAGCCGGTGAAACCTACGAGGCTCTTGTAAAACTGAAGCCCAACGACGTTGCCGCACATCTGAATCTCGGCATTGTTTCTTACAACAAAAAGAACATGGAGGCTGCGGAGATGCACTTCCGCAAGGCGCTCGAGCTGAAGAGTACCGGTCCAACGGCGCACTATTATCTTGGATTGGTTATGGTCAGCTCGAGACGTTATCCCGAGGCGCAAACGGAGTTTGAGGCGGCAGTTGCGAACGGTGGTGAAAACCTCGCGCTCGCGCACAAGTATCTGGGTGGTTTGTACATGAGCTCGCAGAAGAACCAGCAGGCAGCGGACGAGCTGGAGAAATATCTGAAACTGGATCCAAAGGCGCCTGATGCGGATCGCATCAAGGGAACGATCAAGGATCTAAGAAGCAAGCAGTAATATTAGCCGCGGATTTTCACCGATGAACGCAGACCTGATCCGCGTTCACCTGCGTTCATCCGCGGCTTAATTTCTTTTGAGCTCGAGGAGATGTCCGAGTTTCTCTTTCTTCGTGCGCAGGTATTCCGCGGCGTCTTCCGTTGAGTCGACCTCGATCGAGACTCGCTCCACGATTGTCAACCCCGCCTCTTCGAATGCACGAAGTTTCAGCGGATTGTTCGAGATGACCTTCACGCGGCAAAGCCCGAGATCGAAGAGGATCTCTGCGCACTGCCGGTAATCTCTCAAGTCAACCGCAAGACCGAGCTTCTCGTTCGCCTCAACCGTGTCCGCACCCTGATCCTGAAGTGCGTAGGCGCGAATCTTGTTGACGATGCCAATACCGCGTCCCTCCTGCTGCTGGTAGACGACCGCTCCCCGGCCTTCCTGCTGAATCATCTGCATGGTCCGGTGTAGCTGGCGTCCGCAGTCGCATTTGGTTGACCCAAAAACGTCCCCGGTCAAACATTGAGAGTGGATGCGAACCAGCGTTGGTACATCGCGGCGCATCTCTCCTTTAAAGAGGACAACAAACTCCTCCTCGGTGGTGAGGGAGCGGTAAGCCGCAATCTGGAATTCGCCCCAGTCAGTCGGCAAATGAGCTATTGCAACCCGCTCGACCGTTCCGGTCTCGACTGAGTCGCAACGGGTCCCCACAGCGGTTTCTTGCGATGAGTGTACTTCCATGATACCTGGCACAACAAAACAGCGTTAAAATTCGTGAGCAATTATAGGAGGAAGATACGACGGCCCACAAGCGGAGGCACTACTCAATATTCGAAACCAACTGCATCCAAGCGCGTGTAGATTCTCCGGCGTTTGCGATTGTTTCCTAAGGCCGTGTATGCTTTCACACAGTTTGGCCTGCCGGTAGGCTCGCGACGAGGTTTTTCTTCCAGTGAATAATAGTCTTAATCTGGCCTCAAGACCGTTTAGTAATCGCATTGTTCCGTGGGCGGTCACGGTAATCATCCTGTTTGTGTCTCTCATCGGCCTGCTCGTCGTCGTGCAGCTAACGACGACAACCAGGAGAGAGGCCGCTCTCGTAGAGGGGCAGATCACGCAACTAAAACAGCGTGAACACAATCTTCTCGACGCCGCGAAGCAGGTGCAACAATCATTCACCCCAGAGCAGCAGCAGGGACTACCGGCCGCACACGAGCTGGTCGATCGAAAATCATTCTCCTGGTCGCGACTGCTCGCCGATCTCGAATCGTCTATGCCGGCGAACGTCAAAGTGTCACGCATCGCCGTGCGCGAGGTGAACCGGCAGGGTGACCAGACAGTGGCGCAACTCGATCTGGCAGTGTTTGTGAAGAACTCAGCGACCATTAGCGAGATGCTCACCTCGTGGCATGAGAACGGCGTTTTCACTGCTGAGATTCGCAATACAAATTTGCAAAAAGGCCGTGGCGAGACCGGAACTGAGTATGAGCTCGCAGTGACCTACCGCGCGCGTACCGGTTATTCGTCGGAGAACGTTGCTGAGATCGACGCGACACGGAAAGAAAGCGAGGTTCCGAGATGAGCGCGGAAGTCCAAACTGAACCTCGAAACAGTATTTACAGATCCCGTGTGAGCGAGTTTCTCGAATCGAGACGCGGGAAGATGATCGGCGTTGCGGAAGTTGCCGCACTGGCTGGTAGTTGCTTCGTGCTCGCGCTCGTCCTATTGAGCTATCTCTACTTTCTCGTACCGGCACGTTCTCGTCTCGCCTCGTTGAATACCGAGTTGAAGCAAACGCAAACGAACTTGCAAACCCTCGGCACTGTCGTCAACAAGGATCAGAACACAAAAGAGATCGTCGACCGTGCTGCGTCAAGCCTGAACAAGTTTGAGACTGAGCACCTGATGCGAGCGGATCAGGGTCGCATGGACTTGTACGAAGAGCTCAATCAACTGATCGTGAAGAACGGCGTACGCAATACTTCCGGCCCGACTTATACACCGCTCGATCCAGCGGGCACCAAGTCGAACTCCGGAAAAACTGTGGTCACGAAGTGGCAGAGTTTCTATCCGGGCATCGCGGTGATGGTGACGGTCGAGGGAGAGTATCAAAACGTGCGTCGCTTCATTCGCGACGTCGAGCGAAGCAGGCAGTTTGTAGTCATCAACGAAGTAGAGCTTCAGCGTGCAACTCAGAACAACGCACCGGCGACAGCAGAAGGAAGCGGTGACGGTGCGGCGGGTGCAGGTTCAGGCACGCGCGGCTCGCTCGTGACGCTACAGCTCAACATGGCGACTTACTTTCAGCGCCCGGGCGCTACGGATAATGCCTCGGTAAGTCAGGAATAAATAAGATGGCACTGGTCGATTTAAGTAAACCAGGTGAAAAGAAGAAACTGATTTTTGCTGCGGTGCTGGGGCTCGGAGCAATCCTGGTTCTCTATTGGGTACTAATCGGTTTCGACAGCCGGCCAACTCCGCCTAACCGGGCAACAGCGACTGCGACGCCGCAGCGATCGGCAACGACTGCGCAACGGCCCGCTCCTGCTGCTCCGGTGTCAGCAGAAGTCCTGGATGCTGCAAAGTTCGCTCCGATCGCCTACGAGCCTTCGTCGTATAGTGCTCCTGAAGCGAGGCGAAACATCTTTGCTTATTACGAGCCGGTACTGAAGCCTGCCGTCGTTCCACAAACGCCAACTCCGACTCCGACACCGCCGCCACCAATTCTGCTGGCGTCTGTTTCGCCATCAAACGTTTACGCACGCACCGCAGATTTCAAACTCGAAGCTGCGGGTGACAAGTTCACGCCCGAGATGCGCATCTTTGTTGATGGTCGCGAGCTGCCGACGACTTACAAGGGCCCGCAACAACTTTCGACGACGATCGACGCATCGTTCATCTCCGCTCCGGGTGGGCGCCAGGTTGTCGTGCGTACTCCGGACAATCGTCTCTACTCGAATCAATTGACGATCAACGTTGCGGCGCCGCCTACTCCTAACTACACGTACATCGGAATCATTAGTCCGCAGAATCGCGTCACCGACACAGCGCTGGTTCAGGATCGCAGCAACAAGAGTATCTTGTCGGCTTATCGCGGTGACGTTATCGGCGGCAGATTTCGGGTGACCAGCATCTCTGAAAAAGAGCTCGTGCTGGTAGACACGAGCTTGAAGATCAAACACGTACTCCCCATGAGTGAAGGCGATAAAGGTAGTGGTCCTTTGTCGCGTCCAACGCCACGAGTTGATGCTGAAGATGACGAACCATAGAACAACAGCCGACCACAAGATATGCGGGTTGAGCTTGAGCGACTCAGTGACGCGCTCTGTCCCTGTTTCCGTCTCGCGGAGGCGTTCTGAGGGTGGTTACACGCTCGTCGCGCTTCTCGCGATGATGACGGTGCTCGCGCTTTTCGCGATGGCAGTTGCACCCAGCGTGCAGCAGCAAGCACAACGTGAACGCGAGCAGGAAGCGATCTTTCGTGGTGAACAAGTCGCTGATGCGATCCGTGATTACTATCTCTATCGATCAGGAATTGTTCGCGCTGTTGGTCCTCAAGCATTACCAACATCGATGGACCAACTGCTGGAAGGAATACCGGTTCCGGGTGGATCGAAGAACCGGCAAATACTTCGTGCATCTGCCGCGCGAGATCCGTTGACGATCGAAGGCGAGTGGCGTTACATCCTGCCACGTAGTGAAGCGTTGATTGATTTCCAACAGTCGATCATGTTCTACACGAACAACATCATTCCACCACCGCGCTATCCGCAAATCGCTCAACTGCAACAGTTTGCAGTTCCTCAGATCCTTAACACGACAAATCTCGGCTCGCTCTCGGCAACGCGCGATCAGTCATCGTTTGACGAAGATGCGACTGGACCATTCGTCGGCGTTGCGAGTCGCAGTAAACGAGACTCAGTGTTGACGTACTACGGCATCGAACGACACGAGCAATGGATCTTCACGCCGCTGTTTCGTTAGTCCCGGTTGGACCACCAGCTTTCATCTCACAACAGTTCCTTTCTCCACTCGCAGTTGCACACGTAGATTCACTGCTCGCGTGAAGTGAGATCAAAATCACGCGAGACGTTGGCGTGATCTGCCCAGGCCCGGTGCGTTAGTGTGACTCGACGCGAGCGTTGCGCGCTCGGATCGCGTCCGTTGATCCTGCAAAATATTTTTTTGCAATGAGTAATAAGTTATTGACATCCGTGGTAATTGCGTTTATATAGCAAGATGTTGTGCGCCGTTTACTCTAGCCCACAAGAACGAAGTAAGCACAGTATCTTGTGGTCATGAAGAAAACAAAAAAACCAAACTTGAAAGAAGGAGCACATAGAAGCTATGGCAACTAAAAAAGGTGGAAAGAAAGCCGGAGGCAAGAAGGGCGGAACCAAGAAGGCCGCAAAGAAGGGCGGAGGCAAGAAAGGCGGAGCAAAGAAGAAGTAACTGGAACCAGCAGGTTACAGCACGAACCTTCCACCGGCGCACACAAACATCTGAGGCCGACGAGGCCTTACAAAAGAAACGACGAGACCTTCAAGCGAAGCTCGTCGTTTCTTTTTGTAATTCATGATATAGGTCCTGTAGGACAGATATGACCAATGGTCTCCGTTGCACTCGTCGAACCTGAGATACCACCAAACACCGGCAACATCGCCCGGCTGTGTGCTGCCACTAACACTTCGCTTCACATCGTCGGCGTCACAGGCTTTCGCATGGACGATCGTGCGTTGCGACGCGCGGGACTCGACTACTGGCCTGAAGTGAAACTCGCGCGTCACAAAGATCTCGCTGCGCTCTATGAATCCTTGCCGCAAGCGCGCTTCGTCTACCTCACGACAAAGGCAGACAAGCTTTACACTGACTGGAGTTTTCAACCCGAAGACTGTCTCGTCTTTGGCCGCGAGACACGCGGTCTTCCTGAAGATCTCCTGCGCGCAAACTGGAGCAATTGCCTCAAGATTCCGATGCCCAATCCACGAATTCGCAGCCTGAACCTCGCCACCGCAGCGGGCATTGTCCTCTTCGAAGCCCTCCGGCAATTATCAAAATCCATGTAATCCGTGGCTAAATAAGCTTATGCAACAACGAAATGACATTAGAAACATCGCCATCATTGCGCACGTCGACCACGGGAAAACCACCCTCGTCGATGCGATGCTGCGCCAATCAGGCACTTTTCGCGAAAACGAGCAGGTGCGCGAGCGCGTCATGGACTCCATGGATCTCGAGCGTGAGCGCGGCATCACGATCATGGCGAAGAACACGTCCGTCCGTTACCGCGACGTGAAGATCAACATCGTCGACACGCCAGGCCACGCGGACTTCGGCGGCGAGGTCGAGCGCGTTTTGAAGATGGTCGACGGCGTGATGCTACTCGTCGATGCGGCCGAAGGCTGTCTACCGCAGACGCGATTCGTGTTGCGCAAAGCACTCGAAGCACGCTTGCCCGCCATCGCCGTCGTTAACAAGATTGATCGTAGCGATGCGCGGCCCGCTGAGGTCGTCGATGAGATCTATGAACTCTTTCTGGATCTCGACGCGACCGACGAGCAGATCGAGTTTCCGATTCTCTACGCCGTCTCACGCGACGGCACTGCCAAACGAAAGCTTGAAGACCATTCCGGAAACTTGCAGCCGCTGTTCGAGCAGATTGTTGAATCGATCCCGGCGCCGCGAGAATTGCGCAACGACTCGCTGCAATTACTCGTCGCGAATCTGGATTACAACGACTACGTCGGTCGCCTGGCCATCGGACGCATCTTCTCCGGTGAGATCAAAATCGGCGACCAGATCGCCGTCGTCAAACCTGATCGTTCGCTTCAGAAGACACGCGTGTCGCAGCTCTATGCCTTCGAAGGATTGAAACGCGAGCCAATCGAGCGCGCGGGCTCTGGTGAGATCGTCGCACTCGCCGGTATCGAGAACATCAACATCGGCGACACCATCACTTCGATCGAGAACCCTCAGCCGCTGCCCTCCATCGCCGTCGACGAGCCGACCATCGCGATGATCTTCGGTGTCAACAATTCACCGTTTGCCGGACGCGAAGGTAAGTTCGTCACGTCGCGCCAGCTCAAGGAACGACTCGACAAGGAGATACTCGGCAACGTTGCGATCCGCGTTGAAGAAACTGACTCGCCGGATCAGTTCAAGGTGTCAGGACGCGGCGAGTTGCAGCTCGCGATTCTGATCGAAATGATGCGCCGCGAAGGTTACGAGCTTCAGGTGTCGAAGCCGGAGGCGATTACGAGGAAGGTTGAAGGCAGGACGCTCGAGCCGATCGAGGCTGTAGTGATTGATTGCCCCGACGACTTCATCGGCGTGATCACCGAGGCGCTCGGGCGACGCAAGGGACAGATGACGAAAATGGTGAATCACGGCACTGGCCGCGTGCGGCTCGAGTTCGAAGTGCCGTCGCGCGGGTTGATCGGGTTTCGGAATGAGTTTCTGACGGAGACGAAGGGAACGGGTTTGCTGAACACGATGTTTCTGCGTTGGGGTGAATGGCAGGGAACGATGCGTGGGCGCGCCACTGGCTCACTCGTCGCAGATCGAATGGGTGATACGACAACTTACGCGCTCTACAACCTGCAAGAACGCGGGTTGCTGTTTGCAAGACCGGGCACGAAAGTTTACGAAGGCATGATCGTCGGCGAAAACGCACGCGCAGTTGATCTCGATGTGAATGCAATCAAGGAAAAGAAGCTGACGAACATGCGCGCATCGACGGCTGATGAAGCGATGCGACTCGTGCCGCCCAAGGAGTTGTCGCTGGAGCAGGCACTGGAGTTTATCGCGGATGACGAGCTGGTCGAGGTGACGCCGCAAAGCATTCGCCTGCGGAAGCGCGTGCTCCCGGCGAACCAGCGTCCGAAGAAGAAAGACGCGGATGTCTGATGCGACTTCCGAGGGTCTACGCGTTGACTGATGTTCGATTGTCAGGTCTCTCGCATGAACAACAGGTTGAGTTGCTGAGTCTTGGTGGCGCGTCACTGGTGCAGCTTCGCGAGAAGGAACTGATTCCCCGGGAGTTTTATGAGCAGGCAAAAGCGGCCGTCGTTGTCGCAGAGCGGCGTGGTGTGCAGTTGATCATCAACGATCGTGTTGACGTGGCGCTTGCTGTTGGCGCGCACGGTGTTCATTTGGGCCAGGACGACATGCCACCCGACGCTGCTCGAAAGCTCCTCGGGCCGGAAGCTGTCGTCGGTTACTCCACCCACAACATAGAACAGGCCATCGCGGCGACGAAGTTCCCGATCGACTATCTCGCCATCGGCCCAATCTTCGCCACGACGAGCAAAAGCGACACTGCCCCTGTTCTGGGAATAGAAGGGTTAAAGGTCGTGAGGCAAGCAATCGGCGCGTTTACTCTGGTCGCGATCGGCGGCATCACTCACGCGAACGCTCGCGACGTAATCGAAGCCGGCGCGGATTCCGTTGCTGTGATAAGTGCGCTGCTCTCTGACCCGATTTGCATCCCTGAAGCCACACGCAGTCTTTTACAGGATTTACAAGATTAGGACAGGATTTACATGTCAATCTTGAAAAATCCTGTAAATCCAGTAAGTAACTACCTTCGCAAAATAAGCCCGCCGATTAACACAATTTTCTTGCGTTTGTCATTGTTATGCGCGAAAATTGCCCCGGCTATTCAAAGGGGCGCATCCCTTCGGACAGCCTTCCTGCCAGCGGTCACGCACTGAATATCCCTTGCGGAGTCTGGACCATAGATGAGTTTCTTCGATTTACCGCCCATTATTGAGCGAATGTTGCTGGTGTCCGACAAAATCAGCGACCTGAATTTCTCCGTCGGTCAGCTTCCTCAAGTTGAAATCAACGGCAAGCTAACCCCGGTCCAGCCTCTCGGAATGCAGAAGCTCAGTCCTTATCAAACCGAGATAATCGCCCTCACGCTCATGCATGGAAACCCTGACGCCGCCGAGCGCCTCGCACGCACCGGGACTGCTGACCTGAGCTATTCACTGCCGTCGCGGGCGCGGTTTCGCGTCAACATCTTCCAGCAGCGCGGCGTCTATTCGATCGTAATGCGCGTCATCCCGACGGACATTCCCACTTTGAAGTCACTCGGTTTGCCACCTCATCTGGGCGACGTCTCCGAGCTACGCAACGGCCTC
>Ga0126311_10001039_pt1 | contig 13139 bp, 9 predicted proteins | sample Plot61_FD_92539 | JGI IMG/M metagenome (GOLD analysis project Ga0126311, IMG submission 92539) | Serpentine soil microbial communities from UC McLaughlin Reserve, CA, USA - Plot61 | ecosystem: Environmental > Terrestrial > Soil > Grasslands | place: USA: UC McLaughlin Reserve, Lake County...
ACTATCGTGCGGATGTCGGCTTCGTTCAACGTACAAATTCAAATTTCAACTACGCGTTCGTTCGTTACAACTCCGATCCGAATCCGAAGAAGAAGATAATTTCGTATCACATTCACAACTCAAGCCACATCGATTACGACTGGCAGGGCCGGGCGTACATTTGGGAGACGGAGAGCCTGGCCGAGTTACAGTTGCCGCGGAATACTCATGCCGGTATCTGGTGGGAGCCTGGTTATGAGCGCCTGTTTGATCACGAGTTTGGACCGACACGCGAGGTCAAACCGTGCGATCCATTCGGATTCGATCTTAACCTTCCGGTTAAGCAGGCGCGTCCGGGATGTACGTTTTATGTCTGAACAACGAGCGCGCTTCAAACAAGCAGCATCTTTCGGTTTACGCCGGTTCAAATCCCCACAAGAAGATTCAGTTCAACACTCAGCTCACGCACCGCTGGGGCCATCTGGATCTCGACTTCGGCAACGGCAGCAAGTATCCGCGTATCAGTCCGGCTGCGTTCCGTTTTGCTGATGCCAAAGCCCAGGCTGTTGCTGCCGGTGACTGTAATAAACCCGAAGAAGAACAACCGTCGGTGTGTACTGCGACTGCTCCGCTCGATCCGGGGCGTGGCAGTCTGCTTCAGTTCAACGGCAGCGTCACTTACCAGCCGACGAATGAGTTCCGCACGCAGTTCAGTATCAACTCGCAACGGTTGCGACGTTACGACACGGATCGTGTGGCTTATAACATCAACATCCTGACGCTTCGCGGCACGTATCAATTCACGAAGGCCACCTTCACGAGATTGATTCTCGATTACAACACGCTCAACTCGCGGCTACGATCACAGGCGTTGTTTGGCTGGACGCCGAGTCCCGGCACGGCTTTCTATGCGGGTTACAACGACGATTTGAACTACGACAGCCCACATCCGTTCACCGCGCAGATCGTGCCCGGCTTCCGCCGCAACGCGCGGACGTTCTTTATCAAGGCGTCGTACCTGATCCGCAAAGGCTTCTAACGCTCTCAAATGACAATTGCTTTACGTAACTTTACATAACTTTACGTGCCGTTTTCGAGCCTCTTTATCAGCCGCGTGTTAAACTGCAAAGGATGTTTCAGACCCGATTTCTCTTAACAGGAGTGTCGCTCTTATTGGCGGCGCTTTTTTTGACGTCTTGCAAGAGTGATTACCAGGCTTCGCAGCGACAGGGGCAGGGACGTCCCGGCCAGGACGGACCAGCGCGTAAAGTCAAAACCACGACCGTTGCCGAAACGCCTTTCGGTGAAACTGTAACTGCCAACGGCACTCTCGCCGCTTTCGATCAAACGACAGTCAGCGTAAAAGTTCCGGGACGCGTCCGCACGATCTCCGTTGACCTCGGCAGCGTAGTCTCAAAAGGACAAACGATTGCGATCGTCGACTCTGATGACTATCGCCTGCGCGTCCAACAAGCAGAAGCTTCGCTGGCACAGGCGCGTGCACGTCTTGGTTTGGCACCTGACGGCACTGACGATCGCGTGGATCCCGAACAGACTGCGACAGTGCGCCAGGCGCGCGCAGTGCTCGACGAAGCCCGTAATAGCCGCGATCGTGCTGCGCGCTTAGTTGAGCAGGGCGTAATCGCGAAGGCCGAATTCGATACGGCGACTGCGACATTCAAAGTTGCCGAAGGCCGTTACCAGGACGCTTACGAAGAAATCCGAAACCGTCAGGGCATGCTTGCGCAACGACGATCCGAGCTCGCCCTCGCCAGACAACAGTTGAAAGATACAGCGGTGATGGCCCCGCTCGACGGCATCGTGCAGGAGAAACGCACGAGTGTCGGTGAATATCTGGCGGCGGGTGCGCCCGTCGTGAACATCGTGAGAATGGATCCGTTGCGTTTGCGCGCCGAAGTACCTGAGCGCGAATCGCACACTGTTCGCACTGGCCAGGATGTTCGCGTAACTGTCGAGGGCGACACGAATGTCTATGTCGGAAAGATCATGCGACTGAGCCCGGTGATCGCCGAGCAGAATCGCATGCTGATTGTTGAAGCTGACGTACGAAATGATGGAAAGCTCCGGCCGGGGTCATTCGCACACGCAGAGATTGTGACGAACGACGCGAAGATGGCGGTCACAGTTCCGAACAATGCCATCGTGACTTTTGCAGGTATCGAGAAAGTGATCGTGGTTCAGAACGGAAAAGCGCTGGAGAAACCGATCACGACTGGCCGGCGCAATACTGAGTTCACGGAGATCGTTTCGGGTATCAATGTCGGTGAAAAGATCATAGTTGATCCGGGCAACCTGCAATCCGGTCAGGCTGTCGAAGTTATCGATTAGCCACACAGGTTACAAGAAGCACTAGATTGCAAAAATTAGCCGAAATCTGTATTCGCCGTCCTGTCTTCGCGACCATGATCGTGTTGTCGCTGGTCGTCGTGGGTGTGGCGGGTTTCTTCCGGCTGGGCGTCGACCGTTTTCCTTCCGTTGATCTTCCGACTGTTTCCGTGCGCGTTGGTCTTCCGGGCGCGGCGCCGGAAGAAGTTGAATCGTTAGTCACACAACAAATCGAAGAAGTCGTCAACACGGTTGACGGCATCAGCGAGCTGCGCTCAGTGTCCGGCCAGGGGACTGCTATCGTGATTGCGACTTTCAAGCTCGATCGCAATCTCGAATCGGCCGCACAGGACGTCCGCGATCGCGTAAACACGCTTGGACGTAATCTTCCCGAAGACGCTACGCCGCCCATTGTTCAGAAGTTTGATAACGACAGCACACCTGTTCTGACCATCGCGCTTTCAGCCGATCGTTCATTACGGGAACTCACCGAACTTGGCGACAAGACTGTACGCCCACAACTCGAGCGTATCGGTGGCGTCGGTGAAGTGCGTGTGGTTGGTGGCCTCGATCGTGCGATCAACGTCTGGATCGATGCAGAACGACTCGCGGCTTATCAGATCTCCATCTCGCAAATTCGACAGGCCCTCGAACGCCAGAACACCGACGTGCCCGGTGGAAATGTAACTACCGGAAAAGAAGAGCTCACGCTCCGCACGCTCGGACGACTCACCGATCCACGCCAGTTTAACGATCTCGTAATTGCCAACGTTAACGGAGCTCCGGTCAGGCTTCGCGACGTCGGCCACGTTGAAGATGGAACAAAGGAACAGAGATCGTTGTCACGTCTTAACGGTGTTCCAACCGTGACGCTCGACATCAGGCGACAATCGGGCGCGAACACGGTCGAAGTTATCAAAGGGCTAAAGGACGCCCTGCCGCGCGTCGTTGCGCAACTGCCCGAAGACGTCAAGGTCGAAGTCATTCGCGACCAGTCACGCTACATCGAAGCCGCGCTGCACGAGATCCAAACGCACCTCGTCCTCGGCAGTATTCTCGCGAGTCTCGTGGTGTTGCTCTTCATGCGCTCGTGGCGCTCGACGCTGATCGCCGCGGTCGCGATCCCGTGTTCGGTGATCTCGACGTTCGGCATGATGAAGGCGCTCAATTTCACGCTCAACAGTGTGACGATGCTGGCGCTCGTGTTGATGGTCGGCGTGGTTATCGACGATGCAATCGTCGTACTCGAAAACATTTTCCGCTTCATTGAAGAAAAGAGAATTGACTCGAAAGAAGCGGCGCGCGAGGCGACGAAAGATATCGGTCTCGCTGTACTGGCCACAACTCTTTCTCTCGTTGTGATCTTCCTGCCCGTGTCGTTCATGTCGTCCATCTCCGGGCGCTTCCTGTATCAGTTCGGAATCACTGCCGCGGTCGCGATCATGGTGAGCTTGCTCGTGTCGTTCACCCTGACACCAATGATGAGCTCGCGATTGATTCGCGTGAGCGATGTGAAGGGCGGCCATGATGCGCCGGCTTCGCGACGTGGTTTCTATCGTTATATCGATGGTGCTTACACGTGGATGCTCGCGTTTGCCATGCGGCATCGTCTCGCCGTCGCGCTCGTTGCGATTGCGGTCGTGCTCACGAGCTTGCCGCTTTATCGCGCGGTGAAGCAGGAGTTCATTCCGACGAACGTCGACGAAGCTGAGTTTGAAGTCAGCGTCAACGGTCCCGAAGGCACGAATCTCGCTGTGATGAATGAAGTCATCACTGCGATGGAGAAAGACATCCTCGAGACGCCGGGCGTGAGGCTTGTCATGTCGTCGGCTGGCGGTGGTTTTCTCGGCGGCGTTAATCAGGGCAACGCGTACGTGCGCATCGCGCCGCACGAAGAACGCACGCTCTCGTTTGGAAAGTTTTGGACGGAGCTGAAGAAGGGCAATCCGCTCAAAGCATTCAAAGGAAACTACACGCAACAGGACGTGATGCTCGAAGTGCGCCGGCGACTCCAGAAGTACGCGCCGATGCGCGTGGGTGTGCGCAACGCGCAGTCGTTCAACTTCGGCGCGGGCGGTCGTACTGACATCGACTTCGTCTTTCGTGGTCCGGAGATTGTCGCCCTGGCAGGTTATGCGGATGATCTGGTTGAGCGCTCGAAGACACTCGGCGGCATTGTCGACGCCGATACGACTCTGAAACTCAACAAGCCTGAGTTGCGCGTGCTGATCGATCGCGATCGCGCAGCAGACCTCGGCGTTGATACTTCCGACATCGCTACCAGCCTTCGACTGATGGTTGGCGGTGAAGAAGAGGCGTCGCGTTTTAGAGACGAGTCGATCAATGAAGATTATGACGTGCAGTTGCGTCTGACCGAAGCAGACCGTCGTGACGCAGATACGATCAGCCGTTTGTACGTTCCGTCGTCGCGAGGCGGGCTGGTGCGACTGGATAATGTCGTGAAGATCGCACGTAACACGAGTCCCTCGCGAATTGATCGTCTCGATCGCGAGCGACAGGTTTCCGTTCGTGCTTCAGTAGCGCCGGGCTATGCACTCGCGGATCGAATTGAGGCGCTGCGCGGGACAGTTCGCGACATGAATCTGCCGAGTGCTTACACGACGACCGTTTCGGGTCGCGCGCGCGAGCTCGAGCGAACGTTTACTGAGTTCATCTGGGCGTTCATACTCTCGATCATCTTCATGTACATGATCCTCGCGTCGCAGTTTGAAAGCACAGTGCACCCGCTCACGATCCTTTTGAGCTTGCCGCTTTCCGTGCCTTTCGCGTTGCTGTCGTTGTGGGGAACAGGAGACACGCTGAATCTCTATTCGGCGCTCGGTATCCTCGTCTTGTTTGGCGTGGTGAAGAAGAATGCGATTTTGCAGATCGACCACATGAACAGCCTGCGTGAGAAGGGCATGGAGCGCTACGAAGCGATCATGCAGGGCAATCGCGATCGTCTGCGACCGATTTTGATGACTACGCTCGCGCTCGTCGCGGGCATGTTGCCGCTAGCGTTGGGAAGCGGACCGGGCGCGGAGGAGCGACGCTCGATCGCGATCGTTGTGATTGGTGGACAGACGCTGTCGTTGCTGTTGACGCTGATCGCGACGCCAGTCGTTTATTCGTTGCTCGACGATCTGAAGGGGACCGCACGTTGGCGTCGCTTCGCTGAGAACGCTGCCGCTGTTACGCACGGAATCTTTGAAAGACTAAAACCTCGCCGCAAACCCGCGCGTGACGCCACACCCGAGCGATCTGCTTCTGAAGATCGGATTCCAGCCGCCGGTGGAGACTGAACACCAGTCTGGAAGATTACCTCCTGAAGTTAGTCATCTAAAGGATTGCAACCCTCAAAATGAACAAGTCAGGAAGAGGGGCTTGCCCCCGCTGTTGGGGAGAGCGGGGGCAAGCCACCCTTCCTGACTTGTTCTTTGTTTAGGCGCTCAGAATCGCTAGTCTCTGAAATTGGCGTTCGTTCGATCCAGCTTCCGCAACAATCCGGGCCACACCAATCGTCCACCGCCACCTTGCGTCACGACCTGTTCCTGCGCCGGAATCTGCGCGAAAATCTTTTCGTTAATCGGCATGAGCTTACCGCCACCTGACTGCGCGAGGATTTGAATCCGGCACGCACGCTCCAACAAAAACATCGACAGAAACGCGTCCGCAACCGTTGGTCCAACCGTCAACAACCCATGATTCCGCAGGATCAGAAAAGTCTTCCTGCCGAGATCTCCAACGAGGCGTGGCTTCTCTTCGTCATTCAGCGCGAGCCCTTCGTAATCGTGGTAACCAAGTGACGCGAGCACAAACAAGGACTGCTGCGATATCGGTAGCAGTCCTTTTTCCTGTACGGAAACAGCGATGCCGTAATCTGTGTGCAGGTGCATGACGCACAACGCATCCTCGCGCGCTGCATGAACGGCGCTGTGAATGGTAAATCCCGCTGGATTGATGCTGTACTCCGAGTCCATCACGATCTTCCCGTCGAGATCCACCTTCACGAGGCTCGAAGCCGTGATCTCTTCAAACATCATTCCGTACGGGTTAATCAGAAAATGATGTTCGGGTCCGGGCACGCGCGCCGAGATGTGTGTGAAGACCAGATCGTCCCAGCCATAATCCGCGACCAGACGATAAGCAGCCGCGAGGTCCACACGCACCTGCCACTCTTCCTTCGACACCAATTCGCGAACGTTGGATTTCTTTACCTCGGGAGCACTCATACTCATCCTTTCGTTTGTTGCTGAACATCCACGGGCTCAGGCATGTTGAGGATCTCTTCCCACCCGGAATTGTCAGCGCGCATTCGCTGGACCAGGTCAGTGCGAAGCTGTCGCAGCTTATCGCTCAAGTGACATTGATAGCTTTCAATGTCCGCAAAGCGTTGTCGTTGCTCCTGGACAAAGACTTTCTGTTTCTCGATCGAAGGGATCGCCAGGTGTTGCCCGTTTTCCCAGAAGGGAACAAGCAGGCGTTCAACTATTACCGCGCCCGGAATCTCGATTTCCTCGCCGTCGAGTCCGATGACGTCGCCGGCATACATTCCGCGGGAGTCAGTGCCACGAAACAACTGGAGTCGCCCGGGCAGCGTGATCTTGTCTTCGGAATTCGAAGCCTTCAGTGTCGGTTGTCCCTTCATCACGCATTGTTTGAAGATCACGCCCGCCACTGTTTTCACTTCACTCGACAACTTCGTGCCGATGCCGAAGCCCCCAACTTCCGGAAACTCAGCTACGATCTGTTTGACTTTTTCAACTGTCAGATCGCCGGTGAGGTTCGCGCGCAGTCCGGGCAGGCCATTTGCAGCAAAGAAGCGCAAACACCATTCACCGAGCTCCGCAAGATTTCCCGAATCGACGCGAAACCCTTTGAACGCATAGCGGCGCGCATCAGTTGAAGTCGCAGCCATTGCCGCGTGCACCGCGCCCATGTAGACGTCGATCGTATCGAGCAGCAACGTCGTGCCGTTTGGATTTGCATCGAGCCAGCGCTCGAAAGCGACTTGTTCGAAGTGTTTCGGCTTTCCGGTGCGCGGATCGATCTCCGGGTCGTCCATGTACTCGATATACGCCTGCTGCCAGTAGTGCGCTTCAGTACCGACAGCGGGAATATCGAGACGATGTGCAGCTTCGAGATTCGAAGTGTCGTTGAAGCCGCCGATGAAGGCGTAAACAGCAATATCGACCGCACGCTCAATGTCGCCGTTGCGACGCAGTGAAAAGTCCGAGAGCCAGCGATCGCCGGCGGCCATGCGAAACTGCATCGCCGTGCTCGCCGTCGTCATCGGCAGATCGAACGCGTGCTCAAACTTGATCTCCTGCGCCTGCGTCAGTCCGAACGCTCCGCTGATGTCCGCAAAAGGCTCCTGCGCGAAAACGATCGTACCGGCGCGCACTGCCCTGATCTTGCCGACGAACTGGATGTCTTCGATGGCTTTGGCGAAGAGTTGCAGACCGCCGCGATCTTGTTCGAGAAAGCGAAGACGTGGGCGATCGATCTGACTGTCAACGAGAAGTCGCACGAGGCGCTCGTGACCCAGGCAGGGCGCGAAAGGAAGCTTCCGCTGAGTGACGTAGAAAGTTGCTTCCGCGTCGCTCAGTCGCTGATCGTGGAGCCGCGTCACATCTTTGAAAGATGCGTCGCCCATGGCGGCGTGGTAACGATCGATATTGAGAGTGCCCATCAGTTCACGATGTCAGCGCCGGCATCGCGCATCTCTTCGATGGCGCGCTCGCCGTCGCCGGGTTGAAGATCGACAGCACGCATGGCGTTTTCGACTGCCTTAACTTTGAAGCCGAGTTTGACCGCGTCGAGCACGGTGTTCTTGACGCAGTAATCAGTGGCGAGACCACCGACCACGACTTCTTCGACGTTTTGCTCATGTAACTGAGTGGCGAGATTCGTCTCGTCGAAAGCTGAGTAGCAGTCTTTGTCGCCGAGGCCTTTCGAAATCACGGTGATGCGTGGGTCGTCGCGCAAGCCGGCATGAAACTCCGCGCCTTGCGTATTTTGCACACAGTGGGGCGGCCATGTGCCGCCGTAAGCAGCGAAGTGTTTTGTTGTCGGCGTATGCCAGTCGCGGCTCTTGTAGACAGGAGCGCCGCGTTCGAGGAATTCGTCGATGAGTTTGTTGAGAGGTTCGATTACTTCATGGCCGTGCGGGACCGCGAGTGTGCCGCCTGGACAGAAGTCGTTTTGTACGTCGATTACCAGTAGAGCTTGTTTCGGCGCGGTCATTGGTTGTTACAGGATTCTCGATCTAGAGAATGTTACACTGCCTTCATCATGAATCATAACGAGGTGGCCAAGCGCATCGGGCAGAAGGATGCGACTTTCTGGAAGTCTGATCCTGACGACATCAAGATCATCAACAACTCGCTTGGCTGGTTAACCGTTGCTGAGGAGATGATAGGCGTCGTTGAGGATCTCGTCGAGTTTTCCGAGTCGATTCGCAGTAGCGGTTTTCAACATGTGATGGTTTGCGGAATGGGCGGCTCGTCGTTGTGTCCGGAGGTGCTGGCGCGAACGTTCGGCAGGCAGCAAGGATTTCCGGAATTGCTTGTGCTGGATTCAACCGATCCGGACGTGATCGCCGGTTTCAAAGAACGAATCGACGTCGAGCGATGTCTTTTCATAATCGCCTCGAAGTCAGGAAGCACGACTGAGCCCAATGTCTTCTACAAGTATTGGTACGAAGAAGTACGTAACCTCCGGGAGAATCCCGGCGACAACTTCGTCGCCATCACCGATCCCGGTTCTCCACTCGTCGAAACCGCTGCGGAGCTCAAGTTTCAGCGCACGTTTCTAAACCAGGCTGACATCGGTGGACGCTACTCGGCGCTTTCTTATTTTGGAATGGTTCCCGCGGCCCTCATGGGACTCGACGTGCGCCAGTTGCTTCAGGGTGCAAGACAGGCCGCGCAATCTGAAAACGTTGCGGTCGAGTTGGGATTTGCGATGGGTGATAACGCCGCTGCCGGACGCAACAAGCTCACTCTCGTTATCGATCAACCTCTGGAAACATTGGGTCTGTGGATTGAACAACTGATCGCGGAGAGCACTGGCAAAGAAGGCACAGGGATACTGCCAGTCAACGGTGAGCCGCTCGGCACTGCTGACGTTTACGGCAACGATCGACTGTTCGTATCGATCTCTTTGGATAGTGTTTCGGAAAACACTCAATCGCAACTCGACGCGCTTGCGGCGGCGGGCCATTCAGTTGTCTATCGCGAGCTAAACGATGTTTACGATCTCGGCGCGGAATTTTTTATCTGGGAGTTTGCGACTGCGGTTGCGGGCTGGCGGCTGGGTATCAATCCGTTCGATCAGCCCAACGTACAGGAAGCGAAAGATGCGACAAAAGAGCTGCTGAGCGCTTTCACGCGGCGCGGTCGGCTTGACGAGCGCAACACGATCGCTTCGGATGAGTCGATCACGATCTACGGCGCTGACGATGCGGACAAAGCAGAGTCCGTCGCTGAAGTTTTGAGAAATCACCTGGCGACGATAAAGCCTGGCGATTACATCGCGTTCCTGAATTACATCGAAGAGACGCCGGAAACGGATGGCCAGTTTCAGGAGCTCAGAACTGCGCTGCGGGATAATACCCGGTGCGCCACGACCGTCGGCTACGGACCACGTTTCCTGCATTCGACCGGACAGCTTCACAAAGGTGGTCCAGATACGGGTGTGTTCTTTCAGATCATCGCGAATGACGAGGTTGATTTCGCGATTCCGGGCGAGCCTTACACGTTCAGCATTCTGAAGCAGGCCCAGGCGCTCGGGGATTTTCGCGCACTCGTAAAGCGCGGCCGCCGTGTGATCGGGCTCGATCTCGGCGACAACACCCTCGAGGCATTGGCCCAGTTGAAGGCAGCTTTAGCCGCGGATTCGAAAATCCGCCGCGAGTAATCTATCAATTTGAACGCGCGGAAGTCGTACGTTTCACACACGCACCGCACAGATGTCATACGCCACTGGAAGCTCACAGCTATTCGTCTTCTATATCTTCCAAAGACATCCCCCACTACATAACTGCGCTGGCGTTCAGGCATACGAGTTGCCGTTCGGAACGCGATCACTCGCTTTCCGTGGACCCTGCCAATTTTGGAGGAGGAACCGTCGCCGTGAAGTTTATCGAGAAGTTTTTCAGAAATGAGCTCGCTATAGATCTGGGCACAGTCAACACACTCATCTATCAACCCGGCAAAGGAATCCTCTTGAACGAGCCTTCAGTCATAGCGCTCGACCGCTACGACGGCGAGGTCGTCAGCGTGGGACACAAGGCAGTCAAGCTTTTGGGCCGCGAGCCGCGCGGTATCGAAGTGCACCGGCCAATTCGTAGCGGCACCATTTTCAACTTCGAAGTCACGCAGAAAATGCTGCGCAAGTTTATAGGCCAGGTGACAGACGGCTTTCGCTTTGGTCACTTCGTCGTTGGTATTCCGGGCTCTGCCACTGCCGTCGAGCAACGCTCGGTTCGCGATGCGGTGCACGATGCGGGTGGTCGTCGCATTGATCTGGTGGATGAAGGACTCGCAGCGGGTATCGGTGCCGGCCTCGCTTTCGACGACGAGCGTGCGCATCTCGTCGTGGACATCGGTGGTGGCACGACGAACATCGCGATTGTCGCGTCAGGCGGCGTTGTCTCGTCGATGAGTTTGCAGGCGGCAGGCAATGCGATGGACGAGAGTATTCGCGATTACGTGCGGTCCAATTACTGCCTGCAGATCGGCGAATACACTGCCGAAGCACTTAAACGCGAACTCGGTGCGCTGAACGACGCAGACATACCATCGGACGAGCGGAAGATTCAACTCGTCGGCAAGCAGTTGAGTGATGGTTTTGCTTGTGCGGTGCAGATCACTGCGGAAGAAGTGCGCAAAGCGCTGGAACCGGTGATCAATGAGATCGTGACCGGCATACGGCGTGTGATTGAAGACGCGCAACCTGAAGCTGTGGCTGATATTTATTACTCGGGAATGATTCTCACGGGTGGTGGATCATTGTTGAAGGGATTGAAGAGCCGCTTGCAAAGTGAGCTGAAACTGCGGGCGACGATGCCGGAAGATCCGATAAGCACTGTCGTGATGGGAGCCGGTCTTTTGCTGGACCAGCCAGATCACTTGTACCGCTGTGCGATCCGCCCGAACCTGCCGGTATGGCAAGAAGCGGAAGAACTGGTCGTGAGCTGGTAACCACGGATTATCCGGATTGTAAAATACGATTTACACGGATCGATCCGTGTATATCCGGTCTTATAATCCGGAAAATCTGTGGTTAACAGTTAACGTATCCCAGCGCCCAAAACACGATAATAAAAATCAGTATCGTGGAAATACATCCGCCACCGAACTTCCACGCCGCTGCCCCCGCAAGTATTCCTCTTAATGGACCTTCCATCGATTAACCTCCCGCTTGATATCGAAACAGTTAATTAACTTCGCGCATCCTCTCGGCAATCACAGTGCCACCTCTCACTTGACACCCTTTTTCAGAAACCTGAGCAACGACTGTTCAGCTTTGTGTAAACCACGGCCACGAAATCCGATCAGATCTTCGAGATTAGTGATATACGAGTCGATCACCTGGCCCTTTTCAAACGAGCTGATGATTTCGGGACACACGTAAGAGCCGCGACAAACTGCGGGCGTATTGCCCAGCACCTCCGCCGTCTCTTTGATCGCGGCAACGATTCGTTTGTTTCGCGCCGTCTTCTTCTCCGGAATCTCACTACCATTGCGCGCGAGGGCGCACGCGCAAACGAGTGTGCCCGCCCACGTGCGAAAGTCTTTTGCACTGAAACTACTGCCCATCACTTCCTTGATGTACTCGTTGATGTGACGTCGCCTCACAGCTACCGGCTTGCCGTCGCCATTTACATACTTGAACACGTTGTAGCCCGGCAGCTTGATCGTCTCGCGAACAACGCGCGACACGTGCCGGTCGCGTAATTGGCGTTGCTGTCGCACGCCTGCCTTTCCGGGAAAATCAAACTCGATCAGATCGCCTTTGACTGTCACGTGCTTGCGCCGGAGTGTGGCGATACCGTAGCTGCCGTTCTCACTCGCATAAACCTGGCTGCCGGGTCGCATATAACACGTTGAGAGAACGCGCAGCACAGCCGCGAGCACGCGCTCACGAGTCAGACCTGGCTGGCGCAGATGGCGCGAGACGGTGGCACGCATCTTCGGAATCGCTTTCGCGAAATTGGTGATCCGTCGAAACTTCCGAAGCTCCTGCGCGCGTGTGTGATTCTGGTGATATAGATATTGCCAGCGTCCCGCTGTGTCTTTCCCGATCGCCTGCACGCGTCCATTCGCGGCCGGGTTGATGAACACCTCAGTCCACGCCGGCGGAATTTTCAGCTCGTTAATGCGGTCGACATCGGCTTTGGTGAGACGGCCGCTGGCCGGCTTGTAACGAAAGCCTCGTTTGGGAGTGCCGAGTCGACGTATGCCGATGTTCTGCAGACGTTCAAGCTTTGTCATTGGCCTCGGCGTGTAGTTGTACCTGGGAACGGGATTTGTTTGCGCATTTTTATTACCGGTATATCAGGTCAGTCAGGAAGGTTAACTTTGAGTAAGCGTATTGATCCTCGCAATAGCAATCTGGAGAGTTCGCAGCCTGCATTCAACGTCATCTGTTCGTGGTGCGGCGCCGTGATCAGGTCGAGCAACATGGAGCTGCCGGAGCAGATGTGTTTGATTTGTCATGCTCGAATGCTCAACGACTATTTCCAACGGTTAAGAACAAAACAGAACCGAGCGCGGTAGCGCCGGGTAAATCGTCCAACTGAAGCGCGC
>Ga0126311_10001040_pt1 | contig 13132 bp, 12 predicted proteins | sample Plot61_FD_92539 | JGI IMG/M metagenome (GOLD analysis project Ga0126311, IMG submission 92539) | Serpentine soil microbial communities from UC McLaughlin Reserve, CA, USA - Plot61 | ecosystem: Environmental > Terrestrial > Soil > Grasslands | place: USA: UC McLaughlin Reserve, Lake County...
GGACAGCTCGAGCCGATGCGCGACTTCTGCTTCTGTACCGACGGCGTCCGCGGGCACCTGACCGTCGCCGCGCGCGGGACCGCCGGCGACGTGTACGTGTACGGCCAGGGCCGGAACATCGCCATGCGCGACTGGGCGGAGCTCATCCTCCGAGTCGGCGAGGAGCACGGCTACTGGCCCCGCCGCGAGGTGGTTTCGGTCCCGGAGCGCTTCCGACCCGGCGCAAGCGAGGTGCTGGCGCTCAAGGTCGGCTACGAGAAGCTCAACCGCGAGACGGGCTGGGAGCCCGCGGTGCCATGGGAGGAGGGCGTCGCACGCACCATCGCCTGGTACGCGGCCAACCGCGGGCGCTGGATCGGCCGGGTCGACTGGCCCGAGGCCTTGCGCGCCCGGGCCACGTGAGGACGCTCGTCACCGGCGGTGGCGGCTTCCTCGGCACACGGGTGGTCGAGCGGCTGCGGGCGGAGGGATCCGAGCCCTTCGTGGCGCGTCGCGAGGACTACGACTTGACCTCGGCGGACGACGCCGCGCGGCTGTTCGCCGACAGCCGGCCCGAGCGCGTCGTGCACCTTGCGGCCGAGGTCGGCGGCATCGGGGCGAACCGGGCCAACCCCGGGCGCTACTGGTACGCGAACCTCCTGATGGGGACGCACGTCCTCGAGCGGAGCCGGATCGCCGGCGTGCGCAAGCTCGTGCTCGTCGGCACCGTCTGCGCGTACCCGAGGGACACACCGGTGCCCTTCCGCGAGGACGACCTCTGGAACGGTTACCCCGAGGAGACGAACGCGGCCTATGGCATCGCCAAGAAGGCGCTGCTCGTCGGCGCGCAGGCCTACCGCGCCCAGTACGGCGTGAACGCCGTCTACCTCCTGCCCGCCAACCTGTACGGGCCGGGAGACGACTTCGACCTCGAGACCGGTCATGTCGTCGCGCACCTGATCCGCAAGCTCGTCGACGGCGGCGACGAGGCCGTCCTCTGGGGCGACGGCTCCCCGACCCGCGAGTTCCTCTTCGTCGACGACGCCGCCGAAGCGATCGTCCTCGCGCTCGAACGCTACGACGGCCCCGAGCCGGTGAACGTGGGGAGCGGCGAGGAGACCTCGATCCGCGAGCTGGCCGCGCTCGTCGCCGAGCTCACGGGCTTCGCCGGCGAGCTGCGCTGGGACACGTCGAAGCCGAACGGCCAGCCGCGCCGCAAGCTCGACACCTCACGTGCGGAGGCGGTCCTCGGCTTCCGAGCGCAGACGCCGCTCCGCGAAGGGCTCGAGCGCACGATCGCCTGGTACCGCTCCCACGTTGCCGCGCATGCCTGATGCACGGCCGCCGACACCCGCCGCCCGCAGGTAGCGTTCCGCCGCGCGCCGGCCGTGGGCGCGTCTCTCATGCGACTCGACGGCAAGCGATTCCTCGTCACCGGCGGGACGGGCTTCATCGGCTCGTTCGTGGTCGGCGGCCTGCTCGACGCCGGAGCCGCCGAGGTCGTCGTGTTCGACGTCGAGCCGCGCGGGGACGGCGCCGAGATCAGCCAAGAGCGGACTCGCCTCGTCGCCGGGGACGTTCGGGACACGGATGCCGTCCGGCACGCGGTTGAAGGCGTCGACGGTGTCTTCCATCTCGCCGTGCTGCCGCTTCGGCCGTGCGCCGACGACCCTAGGCTCTGCCTCGAGGTGAACGTCGTCGGCACTTACAACGTCGTCGAGGCCGCGGCGGACGCGCACGGGCGGCCAAAGGTCGTCTTCTCGTCTGCATCCTCTGTCTACGGCGACACACAGGCGACGATGGACGAGACCCATCCGCTCGATGGACGGACGATGTACGCGGCGAGCAAAGTGGCGGGCGAGTACTTCCTACGCGCGTTTCAGGACTCGCAGGGCCTCCAGTACGTCGTCTTGCGCTACATGAATGTCTACGGGCCGCGGCAAGCCGGCGGCTTGATCGCGAGCGTCCTCGCACGGTTGCGCGCGGGCGAGTCGCCGGTGATTCAGGGCGACGGAAGCCAGTCGTTTGACTTCGTCCATGTCGCGGACGTGGCAACCGCGAACCTGCGCGCGATGGAGAGCGACGTCAGCGGCGAGACTTTCAACGTGGGAAGCGGCGGAGAGGTGACCGTCCGCGCGATCGTCGAGCGACTGATCGACCTGACAGGCGCGGACGTCGATCCCGTCTACGACTCCGAGACCCGGGTCCTGATGACTCGGCGCGTGGGCAGCAACGATAGAGCGGTGCGGACGCTTGGTTGGCGACCCGAGATCGATCTCGACCGAGGGCTACGCGACATCGTGTCCGCCGCGTCGTGAACATCCTCGTCACCGGAGCGGCGGGCTTCGTCGGCACGCACCTCTTGCCGGCGCTGGTTGATGCCGGCCACTCGGCGCACGGAGTCGTGCGTCGGGCCGGGACGCTTCAGCCCAGCGACGGCGTGCACGAAGTCGTTCGCGACCTCGTGCGGCCGTTCGACGGCGGTGCGTTGCCGTCCGCCGACGCGATCGTTCACCTCGCACAGGCGAACGTGCGCTTTCCTGAGGGCGCACGGGAGCTGTATGCCGTGAACACCGTCGCGACACAGGCACTGCTCGACCACGCCCGTGCCTGCGGCGCGCACTTCGTGCTCGCGTCGACCGGATCGGTGTACGGCTTCACCGACCACCCGGTCGACGAGGACGACCCGCTTTTGGGCCAGGACTTCTACTCACTGACTAAGATCCATTCCGAGGCGCTCGTCGAGGCGTACCGTCCCTACGTCGGCAGCGCGATCCTGCGCCTGTTCGCGCCATACGGCCCCGGCCAGCACGGACGGCTCGTTCCAAGCCTCATCACGCGTATCCGCGAGCGCCTCCCGGTCACGCTCAACGGAGGCGGCCAGCCGCACGTCAGCCCGATCTTCGTCGACGACGTCGTGCGCGTGATCCTCGCAACGATCGCGCGCCAGGAGCAGCTCGTCGCAAACGTCGCCGGCGACGAGGTCGCGGGCATCCGCGACCTCGCCGAGCGGATCGCCGCTGCGCTCGGCCGAGATTCCATCTTCGAGGACGGCACGCCTGACGGCCCGGGCGACCTGGTCGCAGACAACGGTCGCCTTCACCAGCTCTTCGACCTGCGACCGCTCGTGTCCCTCGACGAGGGGCTCCGCAGAACGGTCGGAGGGCAGGTCCCTGCCTGATGTGCGGGATTGCGGGCATCGTCGACTTCACTGGGCGCCCTGTCGCCGTGGGCGACCTGAAGGCCATGAACGACGTGATCCGGCACCGTGGCCCGGACGACGAGGGCGTCTATGTCGACGGCTCCGTCGGCCTCGCGAGCCGGCGCCTCGCGATCATCGACCTCTCGCCGGCCGGTCATCAGCCGATGGCGAACGAGGACGGCACGCTCCTTGTCGTTCACAACGGCGAGATCTACAACTTCCTCGAGCTGGTGCCGGTGCTCGAGGCCCGTGGCCACCGCTTCCACTCCAAGACCGATACGGAGGTCGTGCTCCACGCCTACGAGGAGTGGGGGCCGGCTTGCCTCGACCGCTTCAACGGCATGTTCGCGTTCGCGGTGTGGGACGCCCGTCATCGCCAGCTCTTCGTCGCCCGCGACCGCTTCGGCGTGAAGCCGCTCTACTACGCACTCGCCGACGACCGCTTCCTGTTCGGGTCCGAGATCAAGTCGCTCCTCGCGGCGGGGCACCCCCGGAGCGTCTCCCACGACGCGTTGAACGAGTACTTCACGTTCCAGAACCTGCTCAGCGATCGGACGCTCTTCGACGGGATCCGGCTACTGCCCGCCGGCCACTCCCTGACCGTCGGCGAGGGCGTCGTGCGGCTCGAGCGCTACTGGGATCTGTCGTTCGAGCCGGACGAGGACGCCGACGAGGTCGAATGGACGGGGCGTGTTCGGGCGGCGTTCGAGCGTGTCGTCACTCGACAGCTGATCAGCGACGTGCCGGTCGGGAGCTACCTCTCCGGCGGCATGGACTCGGGCTCGATCGCTGCTGTGGCCAGCCGCTACGTTCCGCGGCTGATGACCTTCACGGGCGGGTTCGACCTGTCGTCCGTGACGGGTCTCGAGCTTGTCTTCGACGAACGGTCGGATGCGGAGGTCATCTCGCGCCGGTTCAAGACCGAGCACTACGAGATGGTGATGCACGCCGGCGACATGGCGTGGGTGCTTCCAGAGCTGATCTGGCACCTCGAGGATCTTCGCGTCGGCATGTGCTACCAGAACTACTACATCGCGCGGCTCGCTTCGAAGTTCGTCAAGGTCGCCCTCGCCGGCACGGGCGGCGACGAGCTTTTCGCCGGCTACCCGTGGCGGTACGAGCTCGTGGAGAAGGTGGGCGATCCCGACGAGTTCGACCGCCTGTACTACGAGTACTGGACTCGGCTGGTCCCCGATGCCGACAAACGCGACTTCTTCACGGACGACGTCTGGGCGGAGATGGACGCCGAGACGCCGCGCGAGGCCTACCGCGAGGCGATCGCGCCTGTGGCGACGCTGGACCCGGTCGCGAAAGCGCTTTACTTCGAAGCGAAGACGTTCCTCCACGGTCTTCTGCTCGTCGAGGATCGGGTGTCGATGGCGCACAGCCTCGAGGTCCGCGTGCCCTTCCTCGACAACGAACTGGTCGACCTCGCGACCCGCGTTCCGACACGCGTGAAGCATGCGGACCGTGACGGGAAGCGGCTCCTGCGCAAGGCGATGGCGCCGCTGCTGCCGCGGGAACTCGTCGAGAAACCGAAGCAGGGGTTCAGCCCCCCGGACCAGTCCTGGTACCGCGGCCCGACGATGGACTACATCCGCGAGATCCTGCTCGACGAGCGGAGCCTCGGACGCGGCTACTTCAAGCCCGACTACATCCGGCGCATGCTGAACGAGCATCTCGAGGGTCGCATCAATCACCGGCTGCTCATCTGGTCGCTGCTTTCCTTCGAGTGGTGGAACCGACTCTTCATCGACGGGCTGCCGACCCCGGCCGGGTATCCGTCCGACGCCCGAATGCAGTGGACTCCGGCACGCTGACCGCCCGGCTAGCCGACGTCTTCGCCTGTCCGAGCTGCGGCACCCAAGAGTCGCGGGAGGACGAGGGTGTACTCGTCTGCGGGCGCGGCCATCGGTTTCCGGTCGTCGACGGCATCCCGCGCTTCGTCGCGACGCTGCCCGAGGACGTCCGTCAGGTGCAGCGCGTATTCGACTTCGAGCACCGACGCTACCAAGACTCCAGCTACACGCGCTTCGGGCCGGACCTCGTCGAGCAGTTCCTCGACGACTGCCGGCTCCCCCGCGACGCGTTCGAGGGCAAGCGCACGCTCGACGCCGGCTGCGGGTCCGGGCGCTGGACGTACGCGCTCGCCGAGCTCGGCGCTGAAGTCACCGGCGTCGACCTGACGAGCGGGGGCATCGAGACGGCCGTCGCTGAGCTTGGGGAGCGGCCGAACGTGACGTTCGCGCAGGCCGACCTATTCGCATTGCCCTCCGGCGCGACGCCTTCGACTTCGTCCTCAGCTGGGGCGTTCTCCACCACACGCCCGACACGCGGGCTGCCTTCGACCGGCTCGTCCCACTCGTCAAGCCGGGCGGGACGCTGTACGTGATGGTCTACGAGCGCGAGGGTAGGCTGATGCACCTCGGCACAGAGGTCGTCCGCCGGCTACTGCGCCGGCTCCCGGACGATCGCCGCTACCGAGCCTGCCGCCTGCTCGTTCTGCGGAGGCGGGCGCTGTACCGGGCGCTGATCCCTCTCGTCATGGTCTCGTACGCGGGGCCGGGCTCAGACGTCGACGTAAAGACGGCGCAGTTCGGCCTCTTCGACGCCTACTCGCCCCGCTACAACCACCTCCACACGCACGAAGAGGTCACCGGGTGGTTCTGGGAGCACGGCTTCGAGGACGTTGTGGTCGTGCCGGCGGCCGGACGCGCGGTGAAGGTACGCGGGATCCGCGCGGGATGAGCGCCGCGTCGTTGACCCGCCTCATTGCCGGCCGGGCGCAGGAAGTGGCGACGGCCCTCTGGCTCTACAGGCAGCTCGTCCGTCAGCGCCGGGCCTACGCCCGCGCCGGTCGCGACCGGCGCAGGCCGAGCGAGCTCGTCGAGGAGGCGGGGGCGGTGCTGATGATTAAGGATCACGAGCTCGAGGAGGTTCGGGTCGCGACCGGAAGGGTCGCCGCGTCGCAGAAAGCGGACGAGATCCTCGGCTTCCTCGATCGCGTCGAGGCGCTCGGCCCACGGAGGGTCTGCGAGATCGGGACGTCGGCCGCGGGAACGCTCTACCTACTGTCGCGCGTGGCGGCCGCGGACGCGGTGCTCGTCTCGGTCGACCTCGAGACTCCACCCCACCTGGCCGCCGCCCGGCGGAGGCTCGGGCGTCCCGGTCAACGCGTCGTCAGCATCGCCGGTGACTCGCACTCGCCCGCAACGCTCGAGCGGGTTCGCGGCGAGCTCGGCGGCGAGGCGCTCGACGTCCTCTTCATCGACGGCGACCACTCGTACGAGGGCGTGCGGTGCGACTTCGAGCTCTATGCGCCGCTGGTTCGGCCGGGCGGGATCGTCGGGCTGCACGACATCCAGGAGGACTTCGCGACGCGACACGGCGCGCCGACGCCGTCCATCTCCGGCGACGTGCCGGGCTACTGGGTCGAGCTACGCGCGGGCCGGCGCACCGAAGAGCTGATTGCCGACCCCGAGCAGGACGGCTACGGGATCGGCGTCGTGTACATCTAAGCCGAGGCGATGCGACTCATCCCCCACCCTTTCCGGCGCCAGACGCTCGCGTCATTCGACTACCAGTGGCGCGAGCTTCCGACCGGGGATGCCCTGCTGAGCGACGACTGGTTCCGCTCGAACCTCGATCGGATCCTCGCCGACGAGCTGCTCGCCCTTGAAGGCGAATGGTTCCGCGGCAAGCGAGTGCTCGACGCCGGAGCAGGCGCCGGCCGGTGGACGGTCGGGCTGCTGCGACTCGGCTGCGACGTCCTCGCGGTCGACGCAAGCGCCCACGCGCTCGAACGGGTGCGCGAGAACGTCGACGAGCACTGCACGCCGGACGAGGCGAGGCGGCTCGAGATGCTGGAGGTCGACCTACTCGACCCGCCGTCCGTGCTCGCGGAGCGTCCGTTCGACCTTGTCTTCAGCTTCGGGGTGCTGCACCATACGGGCGACACGGCGCGCGCCCTCCAGAACGTCGCTCGCCTCGTCGGCCCGGACGGCGTGCTCTTCCTCTACCTCTACGGCCGTGCGAGCCTCACCGGGCTCGACCGGGCGGTGGTCGGGGTCGAGCGCGTCGCCCTCGCGCCACTCCCTTACCGCCTCAAGACCCGCGTGCTTTCGCTGCTGTACCGAAGGGCCGATCCACATGCGGTCTTCGACCTTCTGTCGCCAACGATCAACACCCGGCACACGTTCGCCGAGGTCGAGCGCCAGCTGCACACGCTCGGCTTCCCAACGGTCGAGCAGACGATCCCGCACTCCGAGCTCTTCGTCCGGGCGCTGCGCGATGGCGCCTCTGTCCGGCCGTATCTCCGTCACCTCACGACGGCTCCTTACTGGTTCGAGCGCTACGCCTGACGGCCGCCGGAAACGCGGAGCCGGCCGACCGGGTCGTACGCGAGCCCTCGCATGAGAAGTCGGGCGCCAGCCAGACGCCGGCCGCGCTCGAGCTCGAAACCGGCCGCCTTGAGGTAGTGGTTCCTGAGCCCCGCGCGCCGTGACGGGCCGAGTCGCCCGCGCGCCTCGGGAAACCGCGCCAGGAACTCGTCCAGGATCTCGATCCGCTTCAGGTGGTAGTTCTCGGCGCCGATTCGCGCGCTCTCGTTGGCCGCGTGCCGCCGATACCTGGCCAGAACCGCGTCGACCCGGACGACCTTCCAGTCGAGCGCGATCACGAGCCAGAGGAAGTAGTCGTCACCGAACGAGAAGTCCCGCTCGCGAAAGCCGACGTTCCGGCGCTCCAGCGCCTCGCGCCGAAAGAGCGTCGTCAGCGAGGCGATGAAGCAACCTTCGACGAAGAGCGCCGCGAGCACGTCGCCCTCGGCCTCGCTGCTCTCGTCCCGCCACTCGACCGTGGCGCCGGTCTCCGAGTCGAACGCCTCGTAGCCGGAGTAGACGAGCCCGACGTCTGGGTGCTGATCGAGGACGGCGACCTGCCTCTCGACCTTGGTCGAAAGCCACAGGTCGTCGTGGTCGAGCCAGGCGAGGAGCGGCCCTCGGGCCGCTGCCAGCGCGTCGTTCCTGCGCCGCGTGGGGCCACGACGCTCTGACGCCTGCAGGAGCCGGACCCGGTCGGGGTGGCGGCGCGCGTACGCCTCGACTATCTCCGCCGTGGCGTCAGTCGAGGCGTCGTCGACGGCGACGAGCTCGAGACTCCCGTAGGTCTGGGCGAGAACGCTCTCCACGCTCTCGGCGACGTACGCCTCGGCGTTGTAGGTCGTCATCAGCACGCTGACGAGCGGCGCCTCGCCTGTCATAGCTCGGCACCGAGTGGCGGTCGACCGGCCAGGAACTCGCGGACCTTGACGACGTCCGCGGCCTCGACGACGCCCGCGATCCGCAGAGCCGGCAGAAAGGCGAGGAACGCCAGCGCCTTCACCGCGAAGGCGAGCGCGAGCGGCTCAAGGGTCAGGAGCCCGATTGAGCCGAGCGCGACCGCGATCGCCGTCCCCCGCACGATCTTCCCGAGTTCGTATGGCGTCGGGTAGAGGCGTTGCGCGACGAAGTACTGCACCACCGCAAGCGTCGTGTACCCGGCTGTCGCTGCGACCGCCGCGCCGATCATGCCGAAGGGTGGGATGAGGATCAGGTTCAGGACGGCGTTGACCAGTACCGCGGCGGCCGCTATGCCGGCCACATACACCGTCCGCCTGGCGAACGAGATCCCGGCCAGGACGACCGACGAGATGCCGAATGCGACGACGCCGAGCGTGAGCGGCCCGACCGCCTCGTACGCCCGGTCGAAACGAGGCGCCACGACGTCGATCGCCTCGCGCGCAAAGAGCGTCAGCGCTACGCCACCTGCGAGCAGCACAATCGTCAGATACGTAAGGGCCTTGGCCCGGACGATCTTCTCCTTCTCACGATCCTCGGAGTAAATCGAGAAGATAAACGGGCCGAAGGCGAGCGCGAACGCCGTCACAGCGAGCATCAGAAGCGACGAGACGCGGTTCGCGACTGCGTACTCGCCGACCTCGGTGAGGTCGGCGAGCTTCCCGAGCATCACGCGGTCGAGAAGAGCCAAGCCCCAGAGCGACAGGGCGGCCGGAACGAGCGGGACGCCGTAGAAGAGCATCGCCCGAAGCTCCTTCGTCGAGAAGCGACGGCCGACGTCGCGGTGGACGACGGCTATCCCATACACGGCGGCGAGCGTGCTTCCGGCGATGACGCCGACGAAGATCGCGGAGATGCCCCAGTCGAGTGCGACGACGCCGGTGACCGAGACGACGGTCGAGACGACGGCGGCCAGCGTCGACGCGACGACGTAGCTCCACGCGCGAAACCGGAGCCGCATCACCTCGCGCAGGAAGTTGGCGAGGACGACGAGCGGCACCGCCAGCGCGACGGCGAGAAGGAAAGGGCGCTCGTCACGCGACCCGTAGAGCCACGCCGCGAGAGGCTCCGAGAACGCCGCCAGTATGCTGGCCGCGAGGATGGCGACGGCCGTCGTGACAGACAGCGCGGTGAAGACGACGGCCTTTCTGGCGTCGGAGTCGGCTTGCGGGTAGTCGTAGTAGCTCCGCTGGGCGGCGGAGGCCAGGCCAAGATCGACGATCGTGAGCACGAAGGCGGACACCACGAGCCCGATCTCGAGCACGCCGTACTCGTCCCGCGTAAACGCCCGCGCGAACACCGGCAACGTGACGACGCCGACCGCCTGCAGCATTACGCCGCTGAGGCCGTAGACGATCGTCTGCTTGGCGAGCGCGAGGAGGTGACTCGGCGACTCGACGACCGGCGGGGCTGTCTCGGGCTCGCCGGTCTCGATCTCCGACGCGTCCACCGTCATAGCGTAGACACGGGGCGGGAGGACGACTGATGCGCGTTCTCCACGTCGGGAACGTCGCCAACAACGCGTACCTGAACGCGAAGCTGCAGCGCCGGGCCGGGATCGAGGCGGACGCACTCTGCGACGAATGGCACTTATTCAGCCAGCCGGAGTGGGAAGACGCGCCTCTCGAAGGCTCGTTCGACGAGCTCGAGCGGCTGACCGAGGCGGCGGCCAGAGTCGGCTGGCAGCGTCCGCCTTGGGTGCTCGTGCCGGACGTGTGGAGTGACGACCCAGCGGGCGTCGGGCGGCTGTCCGAGCGTGTTCGGCTCGCCGCGTCGATCCCCCGGCTCGTTCCGCTCTACCGTGAGCTCCGGCGGGAGTACGAGCCCCTGCGCACCGTGTTGGACACCGACCTCCGCTTCGTCGACCTGCTCCGCGCCACGAACTGGCGAAAGCGCCTCGACCGGACGGTGACGCCGCTGGCGCCGCTGTTTCGGCGGTACGACGTCGTCCAGGCCAACGGGCCACACCCGATCCTCTGTCTGCTCGCCGGAACACACGGCCCGTGGATCGCGTTCGAGCACGGGACACTACGCGAGATCCCGTTCCAGGACTCGTGGATGGGCCGATTGTTGAGCGTTGCCTATCGCCGCGCTCACAAGGTCGTACTCACCAACTCGGACACCATCGCAGCCGCGCGTCGGCTCGGCCTCGAGAACACGGAATTCGTGCCGCATCCGATCGATGAGACGAAGTACGCGCCGGGACCCTCGCACTTCCGGGAGCGTCTCGACGCCGAGGAGCGCTTCCTCCTCCTGTCGCCGTCCAGCCACAACTGGCACATCAAGGGCAATGACGTGCTGCTACAGGCCTTCGCGGCGTTCGTTCGCGAGGCTCGGTCTGACGCCCTGCTGGTAACCACCGAATGGGGGCTCGACCTCGATCGCAGCCGAAATCTCATCGCGGCGCTCGGAATCGGAGGCCACGTTCGCTGGGTTCCTCCGCTACCGAAGTGGCAACTGATCGATGCCTATCGAGCCGCCGACGTCGTGCTCGATCAGTTTCTAATCGGCACGTTCGGCGCCGTCGCGCCTGAGGCGATGGCATGCGGCCGGCCGGTGATCATGGCCTTCGACGCCGACGTTCACCGCTGGTGCTTCTCCGAGCTGCCCCCGATCCTGGCGGCGCGAACGCCAGACGAGATCGTCGGCGCCCTCGTCCGACTCGCCGAGCGTCCGGACGAGGGCGAGCGCATTGGTCGTGAGGGGCGAAGGTGGATCGAAAGCCACCACAGCTGGCGTCTCGTGGTGAATCGATACCGCGCGATCTACGACGAGGCGCTCGCCGCCTACAGCTGACCAATCGCCTTCCAAGCAACCGGTCGCCTTCCGGCGCCACGCACCTGATGGGCAGCTGGGACTCGCCTAAAGGAGGGCGATAGGCGACAGGCTCCCAATTAGCGTCAAACACGGTGAGCCTGATCGCCGGCCGGAGGGGACGCGTGTGGCTGCTCGTGGTGGCAAACGCCCTTGCCGTGATTTCGGCGGCATGGGCTGGCGCGTTCAGCGACTCGACGCCACGCTGGTCTATCCCGCCGACAACGGATCCCGTGAAGGCTGTGACCGCGATTGCGATTCGGCAGTATCCGGGCTGGTTCGACGATAAGCTGACCCCGGTCGAGATGAGTGAGCGGGCAGTGGACCGCCCGCTCTATACGACGTGCGGGCCGGTCTCCGCCTGGGCCGTCGAGCTTCTGAAGGAGGCGGGCTTCACAGCCCGGCTCGTGATGGTGATGACGCTCGACAAGTGGAACGCGACTGACAACGGTCACACATTCGTCGAGGTTCGGCAGCGAGGCGGATGGGTCGCATACGACATCCATCGGAAGGTGCGCTGGACGGATGACTCGGGCCGCGGGCTGTCGATGGTCGAATGGATTGACAGAGTGCCGTCGCAGCACTACCGAATCGTTCCGCTGCTCGCTCCGGTCGATGGCGGAGCGCTGCGCCGGCAGGACGCCCGCTACGCGCAAGTGCCTTTTGTGCGTGCGGGCCGCTGGCTCTGGTTCCCGTCTCAGGGCCGCCGCACCGCCTCGATCCTCAAGTACTCAAGCGGATACCGCGTCCTTCCGCGCGACAGGTGGTTGGCTCGCTTCTCGTAGCCTAGGGCACTCCAGGTGAGATCCCTTCGTGCGGACGCTCGGTGAACTCTCGCGGGCACGGGCGCCTCACCGGCATTCCCATATCCTCGTCCGCCGTGTCGCTGCGAGTGCTCCACTGTCCGACCAATGTCGGGAACCACCCGCAGGGCCTCGCGCGCGCGGAGCGAAAGTTGGGCCTCGAGAGCTGGTGCGTCGAGATCGAGGGCGCGTGGCTGGAGTACGAAGTGGATGAGGTCGCGGCATCCCCGGGGTCGAGCGTCGTAGTAGCCGAGGCCCAGCGTTGGCGCCTGCTCCGCCGCGCGCTCCGAGACTACGACGTGATTCACTTCAACTTCGGGCAGTCGCTCCTTCCACCCATCTATCCCGTCCGCGGCGGAGGGATAGTCCACGTGCTCGGTCGCCGCTACCGGCAGCTCGTTGCAATGCGCGATCTGCCGCTGCTCCGGCGGGCCGGGAAGGTCATCGCCGTGACGTTCCAGGGCGACGACGCGCGGCAGGGTACGGGCCCTGACGTGACTCCGGCTCACCGGCGTCTCGCGCGGGAGGTGAAGGACTACTACACCCCGGCGGCCGACGAGCTCAAGCGCCGCGTCATTTCGACGTTCGACCACCATGCCCACCTCGTCTTCTTCGTGAACCCTGACCTCGGGGACGTGCTTCCCGAGCGCGCGCAATTCGTGCCTTACGCGCACGTCGATCCCCGCGAGTGGACGGCGCGCGGTTCGAGTGAGCTTCCATCGGCGCCAACGATCGTGCACGCGCCGACGCATCGCGATGTGAAGGGAACGAGGTACGTCATCCACGCCGTCGCCCAGTTGCGTTCGGAAGGCATAGCGGTGGAGCTGCAGCTAGTAGAGGGCCTTCCGCACGCGGAGGCGCGGCGCATATATGAGCGCGCGGATCTGCTCGTCGACCAGCTCCTCGTCGGCTGGTACGGAGGGGTAGCCGTGGAGTGCATGGCGCTCGGCGTCCCCGCCATCTGCTTCATCGACGAGGAGGCCGCGCGCCGGCATGCC
>Ga0126311_10001041_pt1 | contig 13129 bp, 15 predicted proteins | sample Plot61_FD_92539 | JGI IMG/M metagenome (GOLD analysis project Ga0126311, IMG submission 92539) | Serpentine soil microbial communities from UC McLaughlin Reserve, CA, USA - Plot61 | ecosystem: Environmental > Terrestrial > Soil > Grasslands | place: USA: UC McLaughlin Reserve, Lake County...
CCCGCTGGGTGTAAATCTCGTGCCAAAGCGCACGAGGTAACCGGCCGGTTCCTCTCGCCTGACTACATGAGGTGAAGGAAATGGAGATGTTGAGAAGGTTCGAGCCGCTGGCGCTGTTCCTGATGATCGTCGGCGCGCTCAACTGGGGCATCCTCGCGGTCACCGACACGAACGTGCTCGCCGAGATCTTCGGCACCGGCACGCTGACCGACGTCATCTACGTCCTCGTCGGCGTCTCCGGCCTGGTGTTCGTGCCGCGTCTGATGGACGCCCTGCACATCGGCCGGGGCCCCCACCCCCGCGGTGTCTGACACGAGTGTGCTGACCCGCGTCGGCACGTAGCCGACCGGGGAGGCGAGGTGGAAGCGACGGGCCGGGCACTGCGCCCGGCCCGTCGTGCTGTGGATAGCTTTCCGGTCGTGCCCATGACGACGCAGGAGCTGCGCGTTGCGACCCGCGGCGACGCCGACATCCTCGACATCTCGGGGAACCTCCAGGACGCCGTGACGGCGTCCGGGATCACCGAGGGCTTGGCGACGGTGTTCGTTCGCGGCTCGACCGCGGCGATCACGACGATGGAGTTCGAGCCGGGCGGGGTCAAGGACCTGCGCGACCTGCTCGACCGCCTGATCCCGGCCGCGGGCGACTACGAGCACAACAAGCTCAACCACGACACAAACTCCCACGCGCACCAGCGCGCCTCGCTGATCGGCCCCTCCGAGGTGGTCCCGATCCTCGACGGGCGGCTCGGGCTCGGCACCTGGCAACAGCTCGTGCTGATCGACTTCGACGACAGCCCGCGCGAGCGCAGCGTGATCGTCCAGCTCGGCGACTAGACGCCCAGGCGATTGCGAACCGCTTCGGCGGCCGGCGCGATCTCAAGGGTGAGACGGGGCATCAGCTCCGCCCAGCCGGGCTGGAGCTCGATCGCGCGACGGACGCGCTCCACCCCCTCGTCGAGATCGCCGGCCTGAGCCAACGCGAGCCCCGACCAGAACAACAGCTCGTGGTTGTCCGGCGCCGCCGCCTCGGCCTCGCGGTAGCGCTGCCCGGCCTCCTCGTGGCGACCATCGCCGACGAGGTCGTCGCCCTGCGTGGCCAGCTCGTAGGCATCGTGGAGGTCGACTAGGCGGCGGAGCTCGGCGAGCGGCTCCGGGTGATCCTCGACGCGCAGGTCGACCTCGCGCTGCCAGGGCTCGCCGTCGGGCGCGACCACGACCAGCGCTGCGGACTGACGGCCGCGGGCATCGCCGCCCGCCGCCTCAGCGGCATCGAGGGCCATGAGCAGTCGCCTGGCCAGCGCGCCGTCGGCCGACTCGAAGGCGGCGGCCATCGCGGGCCAGACCTCGGGCGAGCGCATCATGTTCGCCTGCGCGCTGAATCCCTCACTCTCATGATGCCCCGCATATTCGATGCAGCCCTGGCCGGTGTGCGCGCCGACGCGGCCCTGGGAGTCGACTACCGCGACCTGGCGAAAGCGCGCGCCCTCGTCCTCGCCGAGCAGTTGATCGAGGGCCGCGGTCGGCTCGGCGCCGGCCGCAAGCCGCGCCAGCAGGCGGGGCCCGTACGCAGGCTCGGCCAGCGACTGCGTCGCCACCGCCCCGATCCCGGGCTGCGCCCAGCTGACGATCGAGCCGACCGAGAACCAGTGCGACTGGACCGCGACCCCCAACTCGCCGGTGGCCGGGTCGCGGGCTACGATCGAGTAGGTCCCCCGTCGCACCGCCGAAGTGCCGTCGTTACGGACCAACCGGCGCGTTCGAGCGCACGACGTCGACCTTCCAGACGCCGTTCTCGTTGACGAGATCGACCTTCAGGTCCTCGCCCTTGTTCGGGCCGCCCTTCGGTGTGGCGGTCGCCTCCGCAGTGCTGCCGTCCATCTTGCCGACGGTCACGTCCACGTCCACCGCGGCGCGCTTTTCGACCGCGGCCCGGCAACCCTGGGCGTCGCCGTAGGAGTGCTTGACGTAGACGACTGTGGCGAATTCCTCGCAGACCTCGTCCGGGTCGTTGCCACCGAGCACGGCCGTGGCCGACTCGGCGATCTGGTCCTCGTCGCTCTGCCCGCCTCCGCCGCCTCCGCCGCCCCCGCCGCCGCCACCTCCGCCAGCCGTCGTCTGTGTCACCTCGGCCTCGGTCGCGGCGGACTCGTCCTTCTCGCCGCAGGCCGACAGAGCCGCGGCCAGGGCGAGGACAACGATCAGTATCGGGATCCAGCGCATGACCGGAACGCTACCCGTCGGCGCCATCCGTGAACTCGATCTCGCGGATCACGCGCGCGGGGATGCCCGCGGCGATGACCCCGGGCGGGATGTCCTGGGTGACGACCGAGTTGGCGCCGATCACCGCGCGCTCGCCGATCGTGACCCCGCCCGTGACCACGCAGTTGGCCCCGAACCAGCAGTTGGAGCCGATGCTCACCGGCCCGCGCGGGACGAATCCCTGGTGGGTGATCGGCCGCGAGCGGTCGTCGTAGCGGTGGTCGGAGTCGCCGACGAAGCAGTGGTTGGCGAACATCACGTGGTCGCCGATCTCGATCCGCTCGATCGCCGCCAGCATCGTGCCGCGGTTGAGAAAGGTGCCCTGGCCGATCTCGACTCGTGCGTCGGGACCGAGGGTCAGCCAGCAGCCCGGCTCGAGCAGCGTTCCCTCGCCGACGGCGAGGCGGCCCGAGTCGAGCGCCTCGAGGATCTCGCCCTCCACCGGATAGCGGACAAAGAACCCGCCGCGGACCGCGTGGCGGTCGATCCGCCGGCGCCGGCGCCACCGGCTGTTGCGCTCGTACCAGCGGCGCTTTGCCCACCAGGTCCTCCACGCCGCGATTTCGCTCATCGCGGCAGCTTGCCACAGTAATCTCAGTCCGCAGGTCAAGGACGACTACGAACAAAGGGGAATGCCGATGGGCATGTTCGAGATGAGCGACGAGCAGATCGCCGAGTACAAGGAACAGCTGCGCGGGCTGGCGCGGGAGAAGGTCACCGAGCAGATCGTGGCCGCGGCCATCCTCCGGCGCGGCGGGGCGGCAACGCGGATGGGGATCTCCTACGGCGGGCTCGGCGGCCTCGTCTACGCGGCGTCGTCCCTCTTCTCGAAGAAGCAGGCCGGCGGCCTGCCAGAGCGGGCGCTCTTCGTCGTGACGCCCACGAAGGTCCACGCCTTCAAGGCGAAGGTGAAGGGGCGCGGCTTTCAGGCCGGCGACGAGGTCGCCGTGTGGGACCGCGGCGCGATCCGCGCCAGCACCGAGGTGAAGAGCGGCATGACGATGCTCACGATCGAGTCTCCGGCCGAAGGAGAGAAGGTGACGATGGCGCCGGTCGGCGTGCGCGACGATCCCGTGAGCCTCGAGATGTTCGAGGTCCTGAAGGGTGGGACGGCACCGTGACGATCCACAACCGTCGGGGCGGCGGCTACTGGTACTACTGGTTGATCATCGTCGGCGGGATCGTGTTCGTGATCGCCGCGCTTGCCACCGACATGTTCGGGCTTGGGAGCGGCTACTGATGGGCGACACGATCAAGTTCGACGTCCTCGCCGCCGACTCGTTCACCACGGCGCTGACCCAGGCAGGCTGGCTCGGCGCCCCGATCGAGGCCTCGTGCATCGTGCGCCAGGGGCACTCGCCCTCGATCGCTTCGTTGGCGGTGGGGATCGGCGCGGTGAAGATGCTGAAGCCACGCGCGGCCAAGGATCTGCCGCGCAAGTTCGTGCTGGCCGTGACGGCCGACCGAGTCGTCGCGTACGAGGCCGGCGGCTTCAGCTCCGGCGACGAGGACGAGGGCATCTTCAGGGCCAAGGTCGACTCCGAGGAGAAGGGATCCTGGGCGCGCAGCGAGGTGACGATGGTCCCGGCGGGCAAGGGCATGCTGCCGAACGCCGACCTCGACCTCGCGGGCACCCGGGTGCCCTGCGCCGCCCCGGACTCCGACACCGAGCCGGCGTTCGAGGGCCTGATGCGGGCGCTCGGCGGGCAGGCGCCCGCCTGAGCCTGCCGCGCTGGACGGCTAGGCCGCGACCGGCTCGCGCTTGCGGCGGACGGCGCGCTTCGGCTTCGGCGCGGGCTCGGCCGGCTCGACCATGTCGGCGAGGAAGCGCCCGGTGTAGGAGTCGGGGTTGCCCGCGACCTCCTCGGGGGTGCCCATGGCGACGACCTCTCCCCCGGCCTCGCCACCCTCGGGCCCGAGGTCGATGAGCGAGTCGGCCGACTTGATCACGTCGAGGTTGTGCTCGATCACGAGCACGGTGTTGCCGGCGTCGACCAGCCGGCCGAGGACGCCCAGCAGCCGCTCGACATCGGCGAAGTGCAGCCCCGTGGTGGGCTCGTCGAGGATGTAGAGCGTGTCGCCGGTGGCGACCTTGGAGAGCTCGGTCGCGAGCTTCACACGCTGCGCCTCGCCGCCCGACAGCTCCGTCGCCGGCTGGCCGAGGCGGATGTAGTCGAGCCCCACGTCGTGAAGGGTGCGCAGGCGTCGGTGGATCTTCGGGATCTGCGAGAAGAACTCCACCGCCTCGGCAACCGGCATCTCGAGCACGTCGGCGATCGACTTGCCCTTGAACCGGATCTCCAGCGTCTCGCGGTTGTAGCGGCGGCCGTGGCACTGCTCGCATGGCACGTAGACGTCGGGGAGGAAGTGCATCTCGATCTTGATCTGCCCGTCGCCGCGGCAGATCTCGCAACGCCCGCCCTTGACGTTGAACGAGAACCGCCCCGGCTTGTAGCCGCGCGCCCGCGCCTCCCGCGTCTGCGAGTAGAGCTGGCGGATGTGATCGAAGACGCCCGTGTAGGTCGCAGGGTTCGACCGGGGCGTGCGGCCGATCGGCGACTGGTCGATGTTGATGATCTTGTCGATCTTGTCCATGCCGTCGATGCGGTCGTGGGCGCCGGGGCGCAGCCGGGCGCGGTGCAGGCGGTTTGAGACCGCCCGGTAGAGGATCTCGTTGACGAGGGTCGACTTGCCCGAGCCCGAGACGCCCGTGACGCAGCAGAACACTCCGAGCGGCACGGTGACGTTGATGTCCTTGAGGTTGTGCTGGCGGGCTCCCTTGATCTTCAGGGCGCCTCGAGGAGCGCGACGCTCCTCCGGGACGTCGATCGCCCGGTCGCCGGACAGGAACTGCCCGGTCAGCGAAGCCGGCTGGTCGACGATCTCCGCCGGCGTGCCCTCGGCGACGACCTCGCCGCCGTGCTCGCCGGCGCCCGGCCCGAGGTCCACGACGTGGTCCGCGGCCCGGATCGTGCCCTCGTCGTGCTCGACGACGATCACCGTGTTCCCGAGGTCGCGCAGGCGCTCGAGCGTGCCGATCAGCTTCGCGTTGTCGCGCTGGTGGAGGCCGATCGACGGCTCGTCGAGGATGTAGAGGACCCCGACGAGGCTTGACCCGATCTGGGTCGCGAGCCGGATGCGCTGGGCCTCGCCGCCCGAGAGCGTCGTGGCCGCGCGCTCGAGCGAGAGGTAGCCGATCCCGACCGAGTCGAGGAATCGCAGCCGTTCGCCGATCTCGCGCACCACCAGCCGCGCGATTGCCTGCTCGGTCTCGGTCAGCTCCAGGTCGCCGATCCACTCGAGGGCCGCCCTCGCCGACAGCGTCGTGTACTCGTGGATGTTGAGCCCGCCGACGGTGACCGCGAGGCTCTCGGGCCGCAGCCGCGCCCCACCGCACGCCGGGCAGGGCTGGAGCGCCATCAACTCCTCGACGCGCTCGCGCGTGTTCTCGGAGTCCGTGTTCTCGTAGCGGCGCTCGAGGCTGCGCAGCATGCCGTCGAAGCGGACCGTGTAGGTGCGCTTGCGGCCGAACCGGTTTCGGTAGCTGACGGTATGGCGGTCGTCGCCGGTTCCCTCGAGCAGCAGCTTGCGGTCGCGTTTCGGCAGGTCCTGCCACGGTACCCCGGTGTCGATCCCGTTCGCCTCGGCCACCGCCTCCAGAAGCCGCCGGTGGTACATCGACGCCGCCTTCACCCACGGCTGGAGCGCGCCCTCGGCGATGGAGAGCGTCGGGTCGGGGACGATCAGCTCCGGGTCGATCACGCGCTGGAAGCCGAGCCCGTGGCACTCGGGGCAGCACCCATGCGGTGAGTTGAAGGAGAAGATCCGCGGCTCGAGCTCGGGCATCGATGTGCCGCAGTTGAGGCATGCGAAGCGCTCGGAGAACACCAGCACCTCGCCGCGCTTGCCGGCGCTGGGGCCGGACAGGACCTTGGCGCCGGGCGCCTGGTCGCCGTTGGTGACGCGGTCGCCCCCGCCGCCCTCCACCAGCTCGACCTCGACGAGGCCCTCGGCGAGCTGGGCCGCCGCCTCGACCGACTCGGCGAGCCGCTTGCGCAGGCCCTCCTTCATCACCAGGCGGTCGACGACGATCGAGATGTCGTGCTTGAACTTCTTGTCGAGCACGATGTCCTCGTCCAGCCGGCGCAGCTCGCCGTCGACGACGGCCCGGGCGTAGCCCTGCTGGCGCATCTCCTCGAGCATCCGGCCGTACTCGCCCTTGCGCTCGCGGACCACCGGCGCCAGCACCATGAACCGGGCGTCCTCCTCGAGCGTCATCACGCGGTCGACTATCTGCTCGATCGACTGGCCGGCGATCGGCTCGCCGCAGTTGTGGCAGTGAGGGTGGCCGATACGCGCCCACAGCAGGCGCAGGTAGTCGTAGATCTCGGTGACCGTGCCCACCGTGGAGCGGGGGTTGCGCGAGGTCGTCTTCTGGTCGATCGAGATCGCCGGCGACAGCCCCTCGATCGAGTCGACGTCGGGCTTCTCCATCTGGCCCAGGAACTGGCGGGCATAGGCCGACAGCGACTCGACGTAGCGGCGCTGGCCCTCGGCGTAGATCGTGTCGAACGCGAGGCTCGACTTCCCGGACCCGGAGAGGCCCGTCATCACGATCAGCGCGTCGCGGGGCATCGCCAGGTCGATGCCCTTGAGATTGTGCGCGCGAGCGCCTGAGACGACGATCTGCTCGGATCGGGCCACGGCGAATCAGTGTAGGGCTACGAACGGGCGTTCCCGGGCCCGCGGGGGTGGCCCCCGGCGTGCCCGATCGCTCTCCGCGGCGGTTAGGCCTTCGCGCGCGAGAGCACGTCGTCGAGCAGCTCGTCGCGGCGCTCGACGTCGTAGTTCTGGGCGATGTGCGCGTCGATCTCCTCGCGCGAGGCGCCGTCGAGCGCCATCTTCATCGCGACCAGGCGCGCGGCAGCCTTGTCGCCCCCGGCCTCGCCGTTGGCGGCGGCGGGAGCATCGGGCACCGGCGGATCGGCCTCGTCGGGCGGCGGGGCGGGCTCTGGCACCGGCTCCGGGCTGGGCTCGGGCACCGGCGGCGGCTCGGGCTCGGGAGGCGCGGGGGGCTCCGGCTCGGGAACCGTCACGGGGCCCGGCGTCACCTCGGCCTCGGCCGAGCCGCCGAGCTTGCCCTGAAGGACGTCGAAGGCGCTGCGGACCTCGTCGAGGCGCTTACGCGCCTCGGACTCGGCGCGGGCGCGGACCCGCGTTGCCTCGTCCTCGGCCTCGCGGACGATCGCGTCGGCGCGCGCCTCGGCCTCGGCGATCACGGCCCGTACCCCCTCGGCGACCTGGTCGGCGATCTGATCGGCGTCCATCCCCAGTCAGATTACCGAGGACCGCCGGGCACGGCGCAACCTTGCGCCCTAGGGCAGTTCCGCGGCGCAGCTCTTCTTGATGAGGCGGGTCGAGTCGAAGCCGAACAGCTGGACCTGCTGCAGGTCGTTGATGCCGTCGCCGAGGTTGATGCAGATCGCCCGCCCCTTGCCGTCGCGCTTCTCGTAGAAGATGGCGGCGCTGCCACGGTCGTTGATCAACGACTCCGCCTGGTCCGGGATCTGGTTGTCGACCTTGTTCGAGAGGCCGCGCTTCGTGACGTCGACGTGCGTGCCGGTGAAGTCGGTGTCGGTGAACACGCAGAGCGTGTCCGGGCACGAGCCTCGGGCCACGGCCTCGCGGTCGCTCCCGGCGGATCCCGCGCTGGCCCCCCCCGAGATCAGGCCGGCGGCAAGCAGAATCGCGGCGGCAACCGCAACGAGCGCGGCAACCGCCAGTGATCCCCTCTGCAGCAGCCCCCTGATGGCATCGAACGTACACCCGGGAGGGGACGTCGTCAAGCGATCAGACGTCGACAGGTTCCCCTACCGGCCGACCTACTACGCCCGCAGGGCCTCCAAGTCGCGGCGAAGCTCCTTGAGCTCGTCGCGGATGCGCGCCGCCTCCTCGAAGCGCAGGTCCTCCGCCGCGGCGACCATCTCCTCCTCGAGCTCGACGATGATCTTCTCGAGCTGGGCCGGGTCGGCGATCTCTCCCTCGACCTTCACCCGCCGGCGCTTGGACGGGGCCGAGCGGGACTCCATCGCGAGGAAGTCGGAGATCTCGGAGATGCCCTTTCGCACGGTCTCGGGAGTGATGCCGTGCTCGCGGTTGTAGGCGAGCTGGATCTCGCGGCGGCGGTCGGTCTCCGAGATCGCCTTGCGCATCGCGTCGGTCTCGCGGTCGGCGTACATCAGAACCGTGCCGTCGACGTTGCGCGCGGCCCGCCCGATCGTCTGGATCAGGCTGGTCTCGCCACGCAAAAAGCCCTCCTTGTCGGCGTCGAGGATCGCGACCAGCGAGACCTCGGGCAGGTCGAGGCCTTCGCGCAGGAGGTTGACGCCGACGAGCACGTCGTACTCGCCGAGGCGGAGGTCGCGGATGATCTGGATGCGCTCAAGGGTGTCGACCTCGGAGTGCAGGTAGCGCACGCGAAACCCGTGTTCGAGCAGGTAGCCGGTGAGGTCCTCCGACATCTTCTTGGTGAGCGTGGTGACCAGCGTGCGCTCGCCTGCGTCGGCGCGGCGGCGGACCTCGTTCATGAGGTCGTCGATCTGGTTCTTGGTCTCCCGGACGTCGACCGCCGGATCCACGATCCCCGTCGGCCGCACGATCTGCTCGACGATGCGCGAGGACTCGCCGCGCTCGAAATCGCCCGGCGTGGCCGAGACCATCACCAACTGGCCGACGCGGGTGAGGAATTCCTCGAAGCGCAGGGGGCGATTGTCGAGCGCCGACGGCAGGCGGAACCCGTGGTCGACCAGCGTCTGCTTGCGCGAGCGGTCCCCCTCGTACATGCCGCCGATCTGGGGGATCGTCTGATGGGACTCGTCGACGAACATCACGAAGTCGTCGGGGAAGTAGTCGATCAGCGTGTGCGGCGGGCTGCCCTCGGCGCGCCCGTCGAGAATCCGCGAGTAGTTCTCGATCCCCGAGCAGAACCCCAGCTCCTTCAGCATCTCGATGTCGTACTCGGTCCGCTGGCGCAGTCGGTGCGCCTCCAGCTCCTTGCCCTGCTCCTCGAACCAGGCGACGCGCTCGTAGAGCTCGCGCTTCATCTCCTCGATCGACCGCTCGAGCGTCTCCTCCTCGGTCACGTAGTGGCTGGCGGGCCACACCGCGACGTGGTCGATCTCGTCGAGCACCTCTCCGGTGAGCGGGTCGAAGTGCGAGATCGCCTCGACCTCGTCGCCGAACAGGGCAATTCGGTAGGCGGTCTCGGCGTACGCCGGGAAGATCTCCAGCACCTCGCCCTTCACCCGGAACGTCCCGCGCGTGAGGACGGTGTCGTTGCGCCCGTACTGCATGCCGACGAGCTTGCGAAACAGCCCGTCCCGCTCGATCCACTCGCCGACCTTGAAGAGCTGCATCTGGCGCTTGTAGAGCTCGGGCGACCCGATCCCGAAGATGCACGAGACCGAGGCGACGATCACGACGTCGCGCCTGGCCAGCAGCCCGGCGGTCGCCGCGTGCCGGAGCCGGTCGATCTCGTCGTTGATCGACGAGTCCTTCTCGATGTAGAGGTCCTGCGCGGGGACGTAGGCCTCGGGCTGGTAGTAGTCGTAGTAGGAGACGAAGTACTCGACCTGGTTCTCGGGGAAGAACTCCCGGAACTCGTTGCATAGCTGCGCCGCCAGCGTCTTGTTGTGCGCGACCACGAGCGCAGGGCGCTGCATGCGCTCGATCACGCCCGCCATCGTGAACGTCTTGCCCGTGCCGGTCGCGCCGAGCAGCGTCAGGAAGCGCTCGTCGGCGCCCAGCCCCGTGGCGATGGAGTCGATCGCCTGCGGCTGATCGGCCGTGGCGGTGTAGGCGGGATTGAGCTTGAACTCGGGCACAAATCTCCTGCGGCGGCTGCGCCGCCTTACATGCCAGTGCCGAGACACTTCGTGTCTCGGCCCGACACATCAGTCTAGGGAGGGGGTCGAACGGCCCCGGCGGGGCTAAGGCAGGATCTGGTCGAGCACGCCGCCCGCCTGGTCGAGCAGGCCCTGGGCGTCCTCGAACACGCCGCGCGCGTCCTCGATCAGCGCGATCGACTCATCGACCGGCAGGCGGCTCGCGACCTCCCGAAGGCCTCCCGCGACCAGTGAGCTCAGCGCCCCGGCATCCTCGGCGTCGTCGATGGCCCGCTCGACCCCGGCGCGCACCGCCGCCTCCAGCTCGGCGTCCGAGATCCCGTATTCGTGGGCGAAGCGCTCGCGGGAACTCTCCGTGGCGAGCGCCAGCGCAAGCGTCTCCCGTGTGACGCGCAACTCGCACGCAGCGCCGTCGAGCCCGGAGAGAGTGAACTGCTCGGCCGCCTCCTCGATCCCCTCCGGCTCGCGCCAGGGCCGCGGCTCGCAGGGGTCCTGGACCGGAGTCGGCTCGTAGCCCGAGCCACCGAGAGCGAGATACAACGCCACCAGAGCCGCGGACGCGACCGCCGCCGCAACCACGAGAGCCCTTTCGCTCACAGCTGCGGCCTCCCTCTCGCAAGGGCCACGGGCAGCAGCGCGGCCAGCGCAAACCCTGCGGCGATCAGGAACGAGGCCGAGAACGCGTGGGTGGCCGCCTTGTCGAGCTCCTCCTGAAGGGCGGTGCGAAGCTCGACGGTGGCGGCGCGCTGCTCGGGGTCGGTGGGCAGCGGCTCGAACGCCGGCGCCAGCACCGGTACCCGCTCGCCCTCCTCGTCGAGGCGGTCGGCCAGCCGCCCGGCGAGGTCGATCTTCGATGAGGGGTCGAGGTGCGAGTCCAGCAGCGCCGCGGTTCCCGCCTGCTCGGCGTGATCGCGCTCGCTCTCGAGGTCGGCGGTGAAGACCGGGGTCAGGAGCAGGAGCCCCGCCACGACCCCCGCGTGGCGGGCGGCGATCGTCCAGCCTCCGTGGATCGCCTGGGGCGCGCGGCCGGCCAGGGCCGCCTCGGTGAGCGCCGACAGCGTGAGCGCGAGCCCCACGCCCACGAGCACCTGCGGCGCGAGCGTCGCGACGATGGAGGCGCTGGGCATCAGCGCAAGCGCGGCGAGGCCGCCCGCGAGCAGGATGACGCCGGCGGCCGCCCGAGCCCGGCCTCCGGCGCGGGCGCCGACGCGGGCCCCGAGGAGCGCAGCGATCGGCATCGCCGACACCGCCGCCGCGGCCGCGATCGGCGTCAGGCGCCAGCCCTCGATCAGCAGGAGGACGATCAGGAACAGCGCCGCCGCCAGCGCGGCGGAGACCAGCGCCAGCGCGGCGTTGGCGGCCAGGTGCGGCGAGCCGGACGCGCGGACCTCGGCCGCGACCGCACCCGGCGCCGCCTCGTCGCGGACGAGGCCCGCGAGTGCCGTGGCAAGGACGACGGCGACCGGCACCTGCACGAGGAAGATCGCCTCCCACGACACCAGCTCGGTCAGCAGCCCGCCCAGACCGGGGCCCAGCGCAGCGCCGATCGCCCCCGCCCGCGCCCAGGCGAGGGCGGCGGCCCTCTCGGAGCCGCTGACCGATGGCATCAGCTCCAGCGCGGCGCAGACGGCCGCCGCGCCACCGATCGCCTGGACGCAGCGGGCGACGAGCAGCGTCTGGATGTCGGGCGCGAGGCCGCACGCGAGGCTGGCCCCGGCGAAGACGACGAGCCCGGCGACGGTCACCCGGGCCGGGCCGATCGAGCGCGCCGCAACCGCCGCCGGAAGCGCCGTGAGCGCGAGCACGAGGTTGAAGGCGATCAGGACCCAAGCGACCGCGGTCACCGAGACGTCCAGCTCGCGGTAGATGTCCGGCAGCGCCAGGACGACCACCGACGAGTCCGCAAGGACCAGCCCGACGGCTACGGCGAGCGCTGTCCGCGTCCTCGCCATGCCCAACTCAGCCCTGCGGCTCGAGCCAGTCGAGGTGCTCGTGGCAGAGATGCGCGGCGTCCGCCGCGCCGACCGGGTCCACGTGGGCGGTCGCCGACGACGACGTGGTGAACACCAGCGGGCCCAGCGGCTCCGGTGCGCCCCCGCTGCCCGGGTAGGCGAGCGTGGCGCCCTCGTAGGCGAGCTCGACCGAGTGGGAGCCCGCGTCGAGCTCGGCCTCGCCCAGCAGGGTGAACAGGTCGTAGTTCTCCAGCTCGTGGCGCACGGCCCCCACGCTCTCGCCGTCGATCAGGAGCTCCATCCGCCCACGGATCGAGCCCTCGATCCAAGCCTGCCACGCGCCGTCTTCGGGCAGCCTCACGGCGCCGATCGTCGAGCCGTCGCGGACCGGGGCGAACGTACCGTCGTCGCCGATCTCCCAGGAGCGCGGGATCGAGAAGTCGTTCGCCACCATCGCCACGGTCGCCGGCCGCGGGACCGACGCCGCGCCGCCCGCGCTCGCGAGGCGCTCGACCTCGTCGCAGGGCGCCGGCGCGGCCGGATCGAACCCGTCGCCCAGCGGCACGTGCTCGGCCAGCGGCGGCGCCGGGCCCGGGGGCCGCTGCCAGACCTCGTAGTAGTCGCCGGTGAACGTCAGCTCGTACGGCGAGGGCGGACGGCTCTGAAGCGGCGACCGGCGCAGCACCAGCGTGCGATAGACCAGCAGGTCCGGAAGCGAGAGCCGGTCGGTGTCGGCCCACTGCCCCTTGCCCACGGGATCGCCATTGGTCATCGGGATCTGGCGGCGGCGCAGCTCGGAGACACCCTCGGCGTCGGCCTCGCGCAGGAAGTGACGGGCCCCGAGGGGGTTGTACTCGGTCATGAGCGCCGGTCCCTGACCGTCGATGCGCCCCCCGATGTCCTCCAGCTCGGCAAGCTGGTCATAGGGCGCGAGGTTGACGTCGCGGTAAGCGAGGGCGTTGGACCACAGAACGCCGATCGCGATCGCCAAGAGCACGAGCCCTCCGAGGAG
>Ga0126311_10001042_pt1 | contig 13128 bp, 8 predicted proteins | sample Plot61_FD_92539 | JGI IMG/M metagenome (GOLD analysis project Ga0126311, IMG submission 92539) | Serpentine soil microbial communities from UC McLaughlin Reserve, CA, USA - Plot61 | ecosystem: Environmental > Terrestrial > Soil > Grasslands | place: USA: UC McLaughlin Reserve, Lake County...
ACGCGTCAGAGAGCCCGTCAGACTCTGCTTTTTTTGCCCTAACCTACCAAACACTATTCTTAAACAAAAAGCCGGCTACGCATTTTTCTCGCAAGCGCCGCCAGCCAATCACTCGTCCAAAAACTCTGTCTAACAATTATTCGTCAGCTTCCGTTAACCCATCTGCTTTCCTACCCAGCCCTTCGATCGACACAGCTTTGCAAACTGACTCTGTTCACGTCCCAAAATCCTTGCTGCCTTTGACATGTTGCCCCCACACGCTAGTAATACCTTTTGCATATGCTCTTCCGCCACGACCGCTAAACTCTTAAACTCAGAAATACCAACTGCAGGAGTTTCATTCGACTCTAAGTCACCAGACTCAAGACGGACACACTCTGGCAAGTCGCTTACCAAAATAATATTTTCCGCAGCATCAACTTCCCGCCCCGCCGCCGCCGTAATAATACGTGACAACTCTCTTACGTTCCCTGGCCAGCGATACGCTTTTAGCGCCGCGATAGCGCCAACCGAAAACCACACCTTCTTTTTCACCTTGCGCGCTGCTTGCAAAGCAAAATAAACCACCAACGGAATAATATCTTCTGGCCGGTCTTTTAACGGTGGCAAGAATATTTCGCAACCCTTCAGCCGATAATACAAATCCTTCCGAAGACCCGACGAATCAACGTTCCGCACATCCTGGTTAGTAGCCGCAATAACACGCACATCAAGCTTGATTTCTTCAGTTGAACCAAGAGGCGTAATACAGCTCTCCTGCAACACGCGTAAAAGCTTCACCTGAAACGCCGGCGTTGTCTCAGTGATCTCATCAAGAAAGATGGTTCCCCCTTGCGCCTCCTCAAAGAAACCTCTCCGGTCAGCATCAGCCCCAGTAAATGCGCCCCGACGATGACCAAAAAGCGCACTTTCTATCAATGTAATTGGAATTGCCCCACAATTCACAGCGACGAATTTTTTACTCGCCCGCGAACTCCTCTCATGAATCAACCGTGCAACAACTTCTTTGCCTGATCCAGTTTCACCGGCCAGTAACACAGGCATAGTGCTATTTTTCGCGATTCGACTGACCTCAATGCTCACAGAAATCATTGAAGGACTATGTGCAATGAACTTGACCTTCGAATCATCCTCAACCACTCCATCCGTTCCATCAACCACTGGACCTACTACAACCGACCCCTTATCACCACCACGCAACAGTCCCGGATAACACTTTGTGACAACAGACCTTATCTTGCTAATAAGAATCGGCTTCGGAAGATAATCAAAAACGCCATCCTCAAGAGCTAAATGCGCTTCTTCTCCTGACCCGTTTCCGGTAATGATCACGCAGGGCAACTCAGGCCGCACAGTTCTTATTTCCTGCCAGAACTCCACCCCATCACCATCCGGCAAACACTTGTCCAAAAATACCAGCGAAAACTTTGCGCTCTTTTTCATTAGCAGTCGCCGCGCTTCGGCCAAGGTGCCAGCCCCAACAATCTCCACCTTTAACTTACGCAAACAACGGCCAATCATAGTCCGCACTTCAGCGTCATCATCCACAACCAGAACTGGAACCCCCTTTGGGTATTCCGTCCAATCAAGACTCCCAGCACCCATTACGAAACCAGTAGCAACTGCAGAACTTGACATCGGCATGTTCCTTTTACCGCAGAATAGTTGAAGCCGCCTGACGTTCAGCCCGAATCAGACGATACCGCTCAGCAATACGACGGACGTAATTCTCAGTTTCGTCGTAAGGTGGAATGCCATTGGTCCTTCTCCCACTAGCGTTTATTACTTTTCCTCCTGGCAGTACAACCCGCTTGCCACTCAAGTAAGCATCCACTGCGTTCTCGCCAGCGTTATATCCGGCCAGAGCCAGCGAAACATTACCGCCAAATCGATCCAACAACCACACCAAGTATGCAACCCCGCCACGAACCGCCTCTTTCGGATCATGCGGATCGCGTACTCCAAATCTCGCCGCCGTTCCAGGCATCAATTGCAACGGACCCCTCGCGTTTCTCGGCGATACCGCCCTTAAATTCCAACGAGACTCCTGCCAAACAACCGCAAAAACCAAATCCGGATCAATTTTGTAGCGCGCCGCCTCTATATATATAGCCTCGCGAAGCTGCGAATTTCCAAATTCCCATTGCTCACTGTTGAACTTAATTACCCTTTTCCCTCGAGACGCTGACCTTCCAACTGCCTGAACACGCCCTTCGGAAACCTTCAACCCCTCGTTAACTCCAGCTAAATCAATAAGATTTACATCTGCATCACTTATTCTCACACTCTGGCCGCTAGCCACCGTCGCCACCAAACAGACAAAACAGGCCATAAACAACAACTGTTTATGAACGCTAACACCCAAACATTCCATTTCTAACATAGGCAATAAGTTGACGAGATCGCGTTTCATCCTCAAAACAACCCCTCTGCAAACGGGACGCCAAACCCGATAAGCAACTAAAACCACGAGAACTCAAAAAACACTTAGCTTTCCTTAAGGTTTTTAACCCTATTACGCTCCTTTCCCAAAACCGGAAAACAGGACAATTCACCCTAAACCCAGCTACCACCTACATAAACAGGCCCAATAAGTCAGTTAAGCGTTACGGCACACTGGATGCTATTAGACCCACCCGCCAGTCTTGCCAACCAGCACAATTGGCCTGGAAATAGCAGATTTTCCTGCGAAAACCAGTAATTCACGCATTCTTAGCCAAACCGCCCTGTCTCTGAGTCAAGCGTGAAATCTAAAGAAAACCGGCATTTTCTCAGGGGAATTGCTCCAGCGCCGTTTTGACCTTCGAGTCCACGGCGAAACGTTTAAACCATGTCGAATTCAATACCAAATCACAGCCTGAGGAAATCGCCAGAAACAGGCTTTTCGTTGGTCGAACTAGTAATTGTTTGCGCAATAATCTCGATAATTGCTGCCATTTCCCTTGCTTCGTTCGCCAATAGAGACCAGGCGGGACGATTCCAAGCCGACGTTGCTGCAAGACTCCGCGAACGGCGAGCATCGGCCGTTCGCATCAACGCCCTTACCGAGCCAACTTTCCTTGAAAACTTCAGACAACCCCCAATCGGGATTGATTTCACGAACCTTGCGACCACCGCGCCACTTGTAGTCGAAGGCCAAGAACGCACCACTTTCGCGCCACCTGCAAATCCCGGCGGCAACAGCACATGGAACTTCGTCTATCAGGGCCGCCAACTCCAAATTCCTGCAGGCTGGCGCATTGCTACTGGCGCCAGCGATCTCTCTCCTATTTCTTTAATTCCACTAGGAACTCTGACTACCAGTTTCACTTTTACCGCTGCCGGTAAACTCGACACGTTATCACTCCCGGTCTACACGTCGAACACTAACCCAAACAACGAAAACCCTTTTCCCACTATCTACCTCACCAACGGAACCACGGCCCGCGCCGTTGCCGTTCATCCATCCGGCCTGGTTGAGCTTTGGAACTATGACGAAGCCACCCAAAAGTGGACCGGATTCTCCGACAGACAAGTCACTGCAACGCCAACACCAACACCAACCCCCACAGCCACACCGACGCCAGCGCCGGCCCCCTGCTCCATTGGTGTTTCACCTAACCCGCTGCTAGTCCCGAAAAACGGTTCTGCCACCATTACTGTAACTCTGTGGTCCAACACGGACCCCGGCACAGTCCTGGCAGCCGCTTCCGGTGCCGCCAAAATAACAGTTTCACCATCAAGCCAGAACATCACTGGTGAGCAATCAGCCACCTTTACCGTCAACGTCATTACCAGCAATGGCAGCGTTAACTTTTCATCGCCTTGTGGCTCAACCAACCTATCCGTAAAGACCTTCTGACCGTCACAAAAGGAAAAACTAAAACAATGCGACCACCGATCAAACAACAAGCCGGCGCTCTCCCTGAAAAAGAAGACGTCATTCACCTTGTGATCTCACCCGAGAAAGGAGAGTTTGAGCAACTCGGAGAGACACTGAAAGAACGCCTCAAAGCATTCAAAGAAGTCATCCGCGTGGCCGCCCAAGAAACTGCAAACGAAGCCAGTTGGATTGCGGGTATTCACGTCAATACCGAAATCCCTCACGCGCATTTAGCCATCAGCCGCTAAAACATGACTGACGCGTTTGAAACTAAAACAATGCTACCAGCGATCAAACATCAAGCCGGCTTTAGTCTCGTTGAGCTACTGATCTCAATGGCCTTGACGGTGATTGCCGTCGTGGCAGCCGTTGGCCTCATGACCAAGTTCAGCAGAAGCGTTGCAGCATTCACGGAAGTCAGCACCATGGAAGAAGCCCGCGGTTCGGCTGAAACACTTTTACGTGCGGACCTAGATGGTGCTGGTCGAAACCTGACACGGCCAACACCACCACTGGCCGGTACAATCTTCGCCACGCCAACTTCTCTTGAGCACTACACCTGGTCCAACGGCACTATCACCAAAACGGCAACCACCGGATGGGAGAATGGAGCCACCATTACCCACGCGATCGCGACCGGCCTCGGCTCCTACACCTTTACGCCACCTGACAACGGCGGCAGTGCCTACATTTCTTCGCCAAATGGCGACTCTTTTGCCCTTGTTATCGGCTTCGGAAACCCAAGCATTGGCGTTTGGATCGGACTCTATGTTAACGGCGTCGAAGTCGCCAGCACTTGCTGCCACACGCCGAGTGAAACCATTTCGGCGCACGTCAGCGGCGATTCCTACACTTTCAAGATTGAAAACAGCACATCACAACGAGTTAGCAAACTCTATCGAATGCGTAACAACGTTCCCACCCCACTATGGACCAGCAGCGTCCCGGTCACTTCGTACCCAATCGCCTTTGGCCTAAACATCTATACCCAAAACCAATCGTTCACAAACATAACGATCACCGGCGCGCCACTCGTAGCACTGTCTGCCAATTCAACCGAACTCGCGCCCCTCCCATGGGATCTTGGCTCTCAACTTACGGCACCCATCACCATAACCGGCGGAGGCGCGGGTATCACTGCACTGTCAGGAGACCAAACCACCGACGCCGTAACCACGCTCGCCGACATCGACGATTCATCTACAGAATTAATTGTGCGAGTGCCACAACGAGGCAGTTTCAATGCTGGAGACTATCTGTTGATCATAGACTGGGGCAGCCTCAATCCGGTTACCCCAGGCGGGGCCGCTTCCAGTCTTTGTCGCGTTTCATCCGCAACCACCAGCGCCAATCAGGTCACACTTTCCATCCAACGCGTTCGTCAGAACAATCCAGCCTGGGCACGGCTTTGGTCTACTGATGCAGACCATGCCCACACATACACAACCGGCTCAACGGTTACAAAACTACAACCGCCAGTCTCCTACACGACCAGCAGCGACGCTCGCCTGGTAAGAATCGAAGCTGACCGGTCTGCAACGCTGGCATTCAATGTTCGGCAAGCCACCTTTGCTCGGTACGTCGAGTTCAACTCAACCGCCAACATCTTCCGAGTCGATATAACACTCGCTGCCGAGGGCATCGAAACCAATAACACCGCTTCAATTGAATCGCGTGGAACGATCGAACTTGAATCAAGGCCCCGCGCGATGAACCTTGCCTCTAATCAACTCAACTGAAAATCAGGAGCTACGATGTTTAAGCGCAATCACTCAGTACAATTATCTTCTCCCTGCGGCCTTGCTTTTGATGATCGCAATGGACAAATCGTCATCGCAGAGTACGCAGCCGCCGGCGGCTTCGACATTTACAAGGCTGTGATTGGTGAACGCCGGGCCGTCAACGTAATAAGCAATGACCTAAGAACCACACTCACCAGAGGAAACGCACACACTGACGCGCTGCCTCTTTCGGTTGCGCCGGACGCTTCCGAGGAGACAATTCTCAAAGCAATTATCGAAAAAACAAACGGAGACAAGACACACCTTCTAATTTTCACCCGCACTCCGGATTGTCGAATCATCGTGACTCAGGTTGACGCCTCGGCAATCGATCAAATCATCGATCGCACGGAAAAGTGGCTTGAGGAACAACAACCAAGCCATATCAATACTCAGGATAAGACGCTCCGCGCCGAAACCAGGACTCGTGCGATCACCCGCCTTTGGCGCGCCACCCAGACCGACACGCCTCTGGGAACGGCAGCCATTCTGGTTCTAGGCGAAGATGATTACACAATCGGACTCTGGTCTGAGCAATCAGGTCTAGTTTATGAAACCGAAGAGGCTTTTGAACGTGGCGCGAGCAATGAAATCAAGTGTTTTCACACGCGGGACACCTTAGCAAAATTCATCACGTTCGCCAGCCTTGCCAAACTCAGACTTCCCTCTGTAACAAGCGTCGTCCTCTCTACAGCAGACGCTTATGGCGATTCCATGCTGTCCCTCTTAAAGGAGTCGGTGGAATTCGATTCCGTTTCTGTCGAATCCCTGCATCTTGATACGGACTCCCCTCCCCTTGATCAGCCAACTGCACTCGCTATCGGCGCATTGCTCGACCACGCAACCGTACCAGCATCGAACCTAACAATTGGACCAGAAGCGCGACTCAATCAAATAAACAGTGAGCGTGAACTAGTTGCTGCTTCGCAAAGCGCCGCGCAAATCCGTGTTGCTGTTTTTTCTATTCTTCTCCCGTTTGCTGCCGTGTTTGCTCTATTAGTCGCACTCTTCATAGACAATTCCATCCAAGCACGACGACTCCAGGCGCGCATAGATGAAGAGACGGCCACCGGCCAAAAGCTGGCCCAAGCAAACTCCGACTACGAGTCCTCAAAAGCTAATTTTGCCGCGTTCCGTTCACTTCTCGACAATCTGATCAATCTCAGAAACAGGCAACCCGCAACTCACCAACTGCTCACCGATCTCAACCAACGCTGGCCGCAAGAGCCCACCTGGTACATTTCAGAACTCACGGTGCGAGGTGCCAATGTTGAAATTAAAGGAAAAACGAAGAACGAACAGGCAATTACTTCTTTTGCCAAATCCCTTGAGTTCAGCGGTGGCCTTTTCTCAGGGATACTCACCAGAAATAATGTCGCAAACAACTCAGTCGGCGTCTCGACCTCGCACGCCCAGCAACTTTCTCCATCCAGTGTGATCGAGTTCACCATCACATCAACCTACGCACCGCTCGCAATCCCTGGCAGATCATCAACAGCAACACCCATAACCCAGGTAGCTGCAACAGCATCTCCGTCAAACACTCCAACAACGGGTCCCTCCGTGACTCCTGTTGGTCCATCAAACTTGCCCATACCAACTTCGCCTCAGGGAAAGAACAATGACTAAGCTTCAAGCAAACACCAACCGTAAAAAACAAACACGGCGCAGCAACCTCGGCGCAAGAGTGAAAACCGTCCTACTCGGCGCCGGCGCCGGTCGTCTATTTCTCTTCGCCACGCTATTAGCCGCGGCGCTCGCATCGCTTATCTACTATCAATTTCTTTCGCCGCAGACAGCAGCCAACGATGCTTTGAATCAAACACTGGTTCAGAAACGAAAACAAAACGCAATTGCGCGCATGGTACAGGAAACGAAACCTCAGTTCCTTGATCAGTTTCGTCGCCTGGTTGATAACTACAACACCGCGAGAGAGCTACTTCCCAGCGAAGCTGAAGTGTCAAACGTTCTCGACGCCTTACAGCAAATGGCGCGAGCAAATTCGGTCCGTGTGACCATGTTTGACGCATCAAAGCCCGGAGCGAAATCCGGTCCAACAGCTACACCCAACGCTGCCGCACCGGGCACTCCCGCTAAGTCTCCCCAGACAGCACAACCAGAGATCACTTTGAACGAACGCGTAATGCCCGCTCAGATACAGGGCACCCACGCTAACGTCGCTCGTTTCCTAAGTGACGTCGCCAAATACCCAAGGATCATTTACGTTCGGGATCTTTCCATCACTTCACTGAATAAACAGGAGAGTGTGAACCTAACACTCGTAACCTACGACGCTCCCACATCCGGCATTCTCCCGCCCATACCCACGGAGTTACGTGACGAGTTTCAAAGCCACACTGCCCAACTCCCCAACTAACGACCCAAACCAAGAGCACCTAAGGAAATAAACATGAACAAGCACACCCCCAAACTGTCCCTTGCTAACCCTTTTACTGCCTCTATTCTGCTATTAGCACTCTTTACTGTTACAGCTGCCGTTACCTTTTCTACTCGTCATCTGCTTCGACGTGACGTCGACAATCAATCCACACAAGCCGAGCTAGTTCAAGCGCGTGCTGACGCAATCGCTGCGATTCCTCAGTTACCAAAAGACACCGAGGACAAGCTCTCGGCGGCTCTCCATCCACAACTGACTCCGATTACTGCCGCCTTCCTTGATCCGCTTATCGATCGTCTTGGCGATCACAAGTCACAACTAGAGGGCCCACGCCCCTTACCACTATCGGGAATGCCCCTGGCCCCTACAACGCCTGACAAGATCGCACGCCTGAGCCAGTGGCAACAGGCTCTCAGAAACGCAAATGCAAACGGTTTGACTGCGCCGTCGATCACGACTGCGTACTTACTCTCCGAAATAAGCCCCGCCGGCCGAATCATCACGTCCGGAGCTCAAGCCGCATGGCTCTACATCGAGTCCGAAAAACGCCAGATAGCAGCCATTGTCGGATCCAAATTCTATGACGGCGTTCTAGTGTCAATCGATCGCCAAGGCGTCGTTTTTCGCTCTTCAACCGGACAAACCAAACTCATGCAATGGGACCGTCAGGAGGAATTTTCTACCAGACCAACAACGCCTGTGCCTACAGAGCGGCCACAACAACAGCCGCAAGCAAAACCCGCATCAGAAACGAGCATTAAACCCACTCAAAATCTGCCCCGCCCCAGTGCTGTTCCACTGAGCGACGATTATGCAGACCTACAAATCGCGGTCCGTGATCGTTACCCAAACACGACGAAGCCGGACGCCGAGAAACCCGGCATTAATGAGTTGCCTTCCGAAGTCGTCATACCAATTCGCAAACCAACTTCCCCTCAATTCTCAGAGCCAGGGCAGACAGCAATCCCGAATCCATTTTCCAATATCCTCCGCCCGAGCAAGCTCGACTACGCACACGTTCGGAAAACACGAACACATCCAACCGTCAGTTTTCGTACAACAAACGCTGACATTTTCAACCTTGACGATCCGACAAGCTTCGGCGAGAAAACGAAGTTTGCCACTGAAACACCGACTCAGCTTTCCGAGCCACCGACGACCGAAGAACCTGCGCCGAGTCCTGGCCCCAGTCTAATCAACGCAACTGAACCGGTTGAAGAAGCCGCCCCAACATTGCCTACAAGCTCAACACCCGAGTCACGCAAGACTCTTTGTGATCCTGCCTACCATGGCGAAAACATAACCATCACCAATGAATCAAATCGACCATTGTCACTTCTCACGCTCGTCAACAGACTGAACGAAGCATACAGTGCAAACCTAGTCCTCGATTACGACGTTCAGGAAACACCTGTACGCCTAACAATCAGCAACGCGCCCTGGACTTCTATCCTGCGCACCCTCCTCGATCTCAATGATTTGGATATGGTTTGCCTCGACGGAGGCATAGTCCAAATCGCCAAGCGAAGCAAGATCGCATCAATGGGAGATCTGCGTCGCAGAAGTGCGCCAATTATTCGCGAAGTCTTCAGGCTGAGATATCTCCAACAGACTGCCGGTGCTCGCGCCAATCTCGCCGGACAAACCCAGGCCACCAACGGTGCGACGATTCAATCTCTTGAAGACGCCATACGCGACATTCTCAAAGCTGGCGGCGACCCACGTGGTGAAGCTCGACGCGTCCCCGGTCGCAATCAATTGCTCGTCGCTGCCACTCGCGAGCAAATGGAGGATATTCGCGACCTCATTGCGCGCGTCGATCGACCGGGCTACCAAGTCAAGATCTCCGCCCTTGTTTACACTGCCAATGAAAATCGATTAAGGGACATCGGTTCGCAACTTGCGATCGTTGTCGGGAATTCACGCGCAACAAATTTGGCAGGAGCCACTACCTTACCTAACTCCACCAATAACGCTGGCTCTGGAAGTGGTAGCGACAACTCACAACCAAGCGGACTTAATCCTGGCGGTATTCCGGGACTCGGCAGCGGCATGCGCGTTCCCGGTAATGGACTCGGCGCCGCTAACCCGCTTGCTACTTTCGGCGTCACCAGTCTCTTTGGTACTGCTCAATTTGCTTATCAGCTAACGTTGGCCCAACAGAAGGGAGTCGTGAATATTCAATCACGGCCTTTCGGGATCGTCGCCGATGGCGACACGTTTGATTTAGTCGCAGGCACACAAATCCCCGTAGTAACAACAACCATCGCTGGCGGCGCCCCTTTTCAGTCCGGCCAAGTTCAGTTTATCGAGGCCTCCCGCATTGCCCGCATCACGCCGCAAGTTGCCGAAGACGAAACCGGCAAACCCAACTACGTAACACTCAACATCCAGCTCGAGAACAACAGCGTCGATACCTCGCTCGGAACTTTCAACGGAGTGCCGGGTGTGAATCGTCAAAGCCTTCAAACTGTCCTGCGATTAGGCGACGGCGAGACGGTAGTAATTGGCGGCCTCGCCGCCGACCAGGTAGCCAATTCCATCAGCAAAGTACCTGGCCTCAGCGGCATTCCTATCTTAGGCAATTTATTCAAACGTCGCGCTAATCAGGAAAATCGTGATCGTCTTTACTTCGCGATCACCGTCGAAGTCATACCTCTAAACTCAACCATGCCGAACTTCGTGGCGCCAGCAGATGCGATCACAACACCGCCACCGCCGCCCCGCGCTCAGAAACCCTCGCCTTATGACAAACGCCAGTAACGCAAGCACGAAGAACCCAAGGAGATTTCGCTGTCATGGAAACTACAACAGATCGCCCCGGCCCGTTTACTGGCATTGGCACGACTACAGAGATCGAAACAGGCGTCAATGACGCTTTCGACAAATTGATTCCTATTCGCGACGTACACGATCCGGAAATACTCAAGGCACTAGCGAAACACCTCCCGCGACACGTAGCAATCGACAACCAAGCAGTCCTACTGGAATGTAATCAGGATGGCAACTATGTCGTGGGGATGAGCGATCCGCTTAACGCCGTCAACGTACGAAATGTGGTTCGCGCTTTAGGACTACCTTCGAGCAAGGTGAGACCCCGCCTCGTCATCCCACAACGCTTACCCATGCTTCATCAGATCGCCTATGAGGATCGAGGCGATGAAGTAGCAACAACTGAACCACACCTCGACGACCAGCGACGAAACTCGAACCGCCACACGATCGACTGGCGCTCACTAGATCCGCAGCCAACTTCAGCTAATGCCGAGCCAGAAGTGGTCCAACCAACTGAGTTTGGTTCCGGCACAGGGTTCCGTGCGACTGCCGAGCAAATTCTCCTCGAAGCAATCAAACGACGCGCCAGCGATATCCATGTGATCCCTGGAGACGGTGCCGGCCGCATAACGCATCGCACGGACGGGGTTGTGCATGACCTTGTCCCTGATATTCCCGCAGCTCGCATGGAAAACCTGGCAAACGCTTTTAGCGATATGGCCGGTGTAAACGGCTATGAGCTGATGCAGCGGAGCAAGGGTGCAGAAATCAGCGTTAGCGTTCGCACAACTGCTGGCCAGAGACAACGTAAGGCCCTCCGCTTTCACGGCAGGCGCTCGCTTTATGGACGCGCGATCGTCATTCGTATCAATTCATCAGACTTTTTCAACTTCGATCAAATGGGAATTGAACCAAGCCAGCAGGAAGTATTTCAACGCGCACTGGGCCACCGACATGGAGTGATTCTCGTTACCGGGGCGACCGGATCTGGCAAATCAAACACACTCGAAGCGATGCTCAGAAAGCTCGAGCACAATCATCACTACCACAAGCACATTATTCAAATCGGCAATCCAATCGAATTCCCAAATGATCGCCGTACACAGCTTCCCGTGGACGACGACAACTCCTGGGCAGAGGCGTTGAAAGACTCGATGCGCATGGACCCAGACATTTTTTCGCCAGGAGAATTTCGCGATGCGGACGAAGCCGCCATCGTGTTCCAGGGAGCTGCGACTGGACACCTTACCTTAACTACTCTTCACACCAATAATGTCGCGCAAACATTCTCGCGTCTCGACTTCCTCAACATCGGCCGCGACAAACAATCGGATCTCATTCGGCTCATAGTTTCGCAGGAACTCGTGCCGTTGCTTTGCCGCAACTGTCGCAAGCCAGATCCTCGCGGCCGTGAAATCGCCGAACGCCTTGTCGAAATCGTTTTTCCAAATAGACCAGATCTAAAGGAAGCAATCGCAAGTGCCCAAGGCATGACACCCTTTTTCTACGCAGAAGGATGTCCGGCCTGCAACCACTCGGGTTATAAAGGCCGCACTTGCATCGCCGAAGCCCTTCACATCACTCCAGAAATTAGTCGCATGCTTCGTAAGGGAAATGACGGGGAAGAGATCGTCAACTTTGCCGTACGCAACCTGGGAATGATGACGATCGCCGAGGCAGCAGCGCGCAAGTTGTGCCGCGGCATGATTCCCTACGATGAGGTGCAGCATCTCTTGACCTCAACGCACGAGGCAGCACCCGAACAAGAGACCTACGTTTGGCAAACCACTGACGACTCCGGACCGATTCCTGCATCCCCGGAGAACAATGACGAAGCCGACCCTGTGGTTGGCGACTTCATTGACGTGGAATTCAGTGCGCCGCCATCTCAAGCACAGGCTCAGTCTCAACACACGGCCGCCGGCGGTTTTTCAATGATCGAACTACTCATCGTTGTTGCAATCATCTCCATTGTTGCCGCGATCGCAATCCCCAGCTTCATCGCATCTCGCCGTGCCGGCTATGAGAACACGGCGAAGCAAAAACTCGCCGCTATCGGCCAACAACAAACTGCTTTCAAAACACTACTCGGGAAACGCCGCTATGGAACCATCGCAGAGTTACAGACAGCTACTGCTGGAGGTTCCCCGCTACTCACTGTAAGCGATACCAACGTAACCGGCTGGACCTTCTCCGATGAGGGTGCTGCTTCGTCGACCAACTTCGGCGCAAAAGTCGTTCCCGCCACAGGCAATCCCGCCACGTACAGCTTCTACATTTCTGAAGATCAAACTCTGCGCCGCTGTGCCCTG
>Ga0126311_10001044_pt1 | contig 13121 bp, 11 predicted proteins | sample Plot61_FD_92539 | JGI IMG/M metagenome (GOLD analysis project Ga0126311, IMG submission 92539) | Serpentine soil microbial communities from UC McLaughlin Reserve, CA, USA - Plot61 | ecosystem: Environmental > Terrestrial > Soil > Grasslands | place: USA: UC McLaughlin Reserve, Lake County...
GCTGATCCATCACCCCAAACGAGCGCACCGCTGAAACCATTCGTCGACGCAAACTTTCCGAGTGCAAACGAGTGATCGCCATTCGCCGTGACGTTGTAACCGATAGCGACGGCTGCGAGACCATGAATGTTGAAGCTATCAGGATCGCAGAAGTTATTGATAAGTGGCCCACCCGAGGTCGCTTTGTTACCAAACGCGACGCCATACGTGTCGCAGACGCGATTGCCGGCGCCCGCCGAAATACCCGCCGCGCCTTTCACTTCATTGCCACTGCCAAAAACGATACTGCTGGTGCTCAAAGCTTTGTTCGTATCGCCGAACGCTAGCGAGTAGAGACCTATCGCGGTCGAGTTGCTGCCGCCTGCCCACGAGAAGAAGCCGACGTTTGCATCGTTCCACTCGTTGTCGGCGTAGCCGGAACGGAACGCGCCTTTGTAGGTGTGCCACGACGTCCGATACCCAGGTCCTTCCATCGGGTTGTTTCCTATTCCCAGATTGCCTGTCGCAACGAAGCTGCCGTTCTGAAACACTTTGAAATCGGCGAAGCCAGTGGTTGGGCCACAGCAGGTGCTTTGACCGCGAAGGTTGATCATCGGCGCCGTGCCGTTAGTATCGCCAACAGTGAGCTGTTGCGCACCGGGCATGAATCGCACCACATTCGCGTCGAAGTAATTCTTGTTTACTGCATCACCGCCGTTTACCGGATTACCGACGTTTGTGATCTGAACATTGTTGGCGGAGAGACCGGCGCTGAAAGTGTTGAAGCTGGACCACGTGTTTGCCGCAGCCAGTCGCGCAAGATTCAAAGAGACGCGATTGTCGTTGATTAGGCCGGCAGTTGCCGGATCGTTGATCGCGGTGATGATATTCGTACCTGAAAGGTTACCACCGGCGCCAGCACTGGCTGCTGCACCATCTTTGGTGGGAAGGTCCTTCGCGGAGCTGAGCACGCTGCCGTCCTCAAACTGGATGCCGCCGCGTGCTTTGATCGTTCCCGCAACGTCAAGTGTTGTTTCCGGTGCTTTAGTCCCGATGCCAACACGACCTTCAGGCGTAATGCGCATCTGTTCCTGTTCCTGGTTTGCGAAGACGTTGCCGGTCCGGAAGGTCAACGATCCGCTCGTACTGTTTACCTGACCGTCAGTGCCGTCGTGCGCAGTGACAACTGCCGCACGCTCTTTACCTTCTTTAAGGATCGAGATCGCATCGTCGCCTTCGGTGATCTTTGATTTACCCTGACGACTCTCCATCGTACGTACTTGCGCGGTAGTTACTTGATCGCGCTTCTGACTTTGCAATTGAAGCTGGCCGGCTTGTAACGTCAGTGCCGCCATTCGTTGATTGAGATTGCCTTTGAAGTCTCTGACTGTGACGACTACGAGATAAGAGCCATCAATGATTGGTTGCGTAGCGTCAGTCTGTTTCCAGTCGATGATGTTGCCCGATCGCAGACCAGTGTCGGCGACGAGCTCGCCCGCCGCTGAGTAAACTTCCATGCGGACCTGTAACGCCTCACCATGCGCGATCATGCGAATGGTGCCCTCTGGCGTTACTGATCCGGTGATTGATGAAGTTTGTGCGTGAATGTTTACTGTGAATGTAAGAAGAACAAGAATGGATATAACTGCAACTCGGTTTATTGACATGATTTTCCTCCCAACTTTCTAGTGCCGCGTGTTTGAGCCGATTGCCGCTCGGCTGTTTCCTGCTTGAATACGCGCCTTGGTCAGTTGAAAAGGCCCACGCCCCGACTACCCATTTGGGTAGTAATTTTTTGGGTTTCCGAAAAACGTGACCTGCGACGAACGTGTTCAGTTGCAGTCACGCCCACTTGATCGGGTGATTGCGTTAAGGTATGAGTGATTATCTGCGGCGGAGGTTCAGATTATGGCGACACCCATTGACGAAGCGAAGTTGAAACAAATGCTCAAGTCGGCGGTTGCTGAAGTGCTTGAAGAACGTAGAGAGTTCGTGAAGGAAATAGTCGAAGAGGCTATGGAGGACATCGCGCTCGCGCGAGCCATTGACGAGGGCGCCCAAACGGAACTGGTCAATCGCGACGCGGTATTTGAGATTCTGGAAAAAGCCCGGTGAAAACGGCGTTTAGAAAAAGCTTCGTGGGAGACTTGGAGGCGCTTCGGAATAAGAAGCTGTTAAAGCGGGTTAGAGATTTTATCGAGAATGTCGAGAGTGCCAAGTCGTTAAATGACTTACCCCACCTAAAGAAACTTAAAGGCGAAAAGAACTATTTCCGTATAAGAATCGCTGATTATCGCGTAGGCCTTACGCTCGAAGGTGATACTGTGGTGTTTGTTCGTTGCCTCGACCGTAAAGACATTTACAAGTACTTCCCGTAACTCGATAACACTGCTAGCCGCTTATTGATGGCGAGCCCGGGGCTTGCGCCCCAGGCTTTATTATTCAGTCGTCTACTTTGCAGGCTGAAGCAGAATTAATTCTCGGTTAGAGATTCGTCGTGGCAGATCTCCTGAAACTTCTTCTGATCTTCACGACAGCGTTCGTTGTTTGGCCCAAGATCGTCTCGGCAGTCCTTGATCAGCTCCTGCCGCAGCTCCTGACACTGCGAATGACAGTTTCCCTGAAATGCCAACACTGAAAACAATAGCGGTACCGCAAAAATATAAGCCAGCTTCCTCTTCATTTTGATTCTCCTTCGTTCGTAACTCCCAATGAAGAAGTTGCCGACAGTGAGTCCATATTACCAGCGCTTCAGAACATTTCGTTCAATACCGAAGGCGTACCCGTAATTTCGGTTTTCAACGCCTTTCGGCGTTAAATAACTGGACTCGAATTAGTAAACGAAACATTTCGTCAGACCGATCCGTAACTTTCCAAGGCCCGACAAGTCCGACGTAATCACCAACCCAGAAGGAGAACGACCTTGAAGTCACGCCTACTCGCTGCTCTCGCGACTGTTTGTTTCTACTGCTCCGCACTCTCCCTAACCACTTCTGCGAGCGATTGGCCGCAGTGGCGTGGTCCTGATCGTAACGGCATATCCTCCGAAACTGGTCTCCTCAAACAATGGCCCGCCGCGGGGCCGAAACTCCTCTGGCAAGTGAACGACATCGGCGACGGCTATTCCACTCCCGCTGTCGTCGGCAATCGAATCTACCTGATGAGCAATCGCGGTCTCGATAACGAGTTTGTCCAGGCGCTCTCAACTCAGGACGGCAAAGTTATCTGGACCACACGCGTGGGCAACGTCGGCAACCCAAATCAGAACCCACCTTATCCGAAAGCACGCTCCACACCGACGATCGACGGCGATTCGATCTACGCGCTTGGTTCCGACGGCGATCTTGTTTGCCTCGAGACGAAGACCGGCAAGGTTCGATGGCAGAAGAATATTCGCAAAGACTTTGGCGGCGAGCCAGGCGAGTGGGCCTACTCAGAATCGCCGCTGGTCGATGGTGATGCCGTAGTTGTAACTCCCGGCGGTGCGCAGGCGACGATGGTCGCGCTCAATAAAAAGACCGGCGCGCTGATTTGGAAATCGGCAGTGCCGGGTGGTGAAGCTGCCGGCTATGCGTCGGCAATCGTGGTCCAGGCGGGCGGAAGAAAACAGTATGTGCAGTTTCTGACTAAAGGTCTCGCCGGTGTTGATGCGAAGACGGGACAGTTTCTCTGGCGCTATGCGGAGGTTGCGAAAGGGCCCGCGCAGATGTGGACGCCGAACGCACGTGGTGATTCTGTTTACGCGGCCGCGAATGGCATCGGCGGCGGGCTCGTGCGATTGAAATCCGACGGAAGCGGAGTCACTGCAGAACAGGTTTACTTCGCACGCGGACTGCCGAACGGCATTGGCGGCGCGGTGTTAGTCGGGGATCATCTATACGGCACAGAGGGCGGACAGAAGCTCGTCGCGGTTGAGTTTGCGACGGGGAAAGTTAAGTGGCAGGCTGAGACTATCGGGTGGAGCTCAATCGCTTACGCGGATGGGCTGTTGTATCTTCATGGTGTGAATGGTGACATGGCGTTGGTTGAAGCGACACCCGAAGCGTATCGCATCAAAGGTCGCTTCACGCCGCCGGCGCAGCCGCAGCATGGTAAGGCTGGACCATTTCCGGAGGGCGCGTTTTCGTATCCCGTGATCGCTAACGGACGGCTTTACATTCACGACCTCGGCACGTTGTGGGTCTACGATATCAAGGGATGACAAGGAAGGGGACAGTAATGAATCTCTCAAAGCAATCGAATTTGGTGCTGATCGTGATGTTGTGCGCAGTTATGGGAGTGATGGCGAGCATCTCGCGTGGTAATAGTGCAACGGCCACTCAAGACGTGAGCAGCCTGGATCGTCGGCTGAGTTTACTCGAACAACGTTTTTACTCGGTCGAATCGAATATCAGTAGGCTTCAGCAATACGTGGCCGCACAGCGTCCGACAGTTTCGCCAACGAGCACGAGTGATCGCGAACTCACTTTGATGCGCGAAGAGATTCAACGATTGAGCCTGCGAGTGGTTGAGATTGAATGTGGACTCGCGAAACTCGATGAGAGGACGATGCCTGCGGCGCGCCGAAATGCGAGTGGGAAGTCGAACGATCCCTGCCGCTTGAATGTGGATATGCCGGTGCGCCTGTCCGCCCGACCGTAGCGACCGCGCAGCAGTTACAGGATTTACAAGGTCGGCATGAACTAATGCTGAAACATCTTGTAAATCCTGTCTGAATATTCAACTCCTCCACCACAGAACCATCCCGATCAGTACAAGTACCGAAACCACGATGTAAAGAATCGGTACCAGCCCCAGCGGTCCCGTGCTTGTCACTACTTTCTTCACATCAGAGTCGCCATCACGATTGAACTCTTTCGATTTTGCCATTTGAGCTTGCGCACACCTCCGTTCTGTACTGCAACGCTTTGCAATAGATTAAGTATCGATAACAAAGACCATGCCGCGTCCGGTGGTGTCTTAAGTTGGATTTCTCTGTGCAACCTCTGTGTCCTCCGTGTCTCTGTGGTGGATTATTTGCCAAGAATTACTTAACCACCGAGACACAAAGGACACAGAGGTTGCACAGAGAAGAAGCTCAAACTAAGACACTACCTCGCGTCCCACCGAGTTGACTTTCGCACGTGTTAAAAAATAGTATCGGCGTCCCTCGTTGCCTGTTTACGTGTCGCGCAATCACATCGACGCGGTCAATCTCTTACGCCTCATCAAGCACCAAAAGAGGCTTTCACAGAAGGAAAACTATGTCCCCGATGATCGGTAAGATCTCACTCTTCCCCTATGATTTTGAGCCGAGCGACTGGATGTTCTGTGACGGTCGCTTACTTCCCATCGCGGAAAACCACGCACTCTTCACGATGCTGGGCACCACTTTCGACGGCGACGGCGAGAGCACGTTTGGCCTGCCCGATCTCAGTCTGATGGCCCCGGCAAACTGTAACTATTGCATCGCAGTGAGAGGGATCTTTAACGACTATTATTACGAGGGGATTGTCGGAGAGACCATGCTTTCAGTCGCTCCTCCGACAACGGTTAATCTGATGGAGTGTACTGGCCAGACACTCACAAAAGTCGAGGCGCCTTTGCTGATGATTTACATGGGTTCGCAGTTCGGCGGTGACGGTGTAAAGAATTTCAATCTGCCCGACATGCACGGTGAAGCGCCGGCAGGGCTTCGCTACCTCATGGCGGTGCAAGGCAACGATCCAAGCTTTCCATGCGATCCTTATGTAGGCGAGTTAATCCTGCTGCCTTATGAGGCCGACAGTCCAAACCTGATGCTTTGCAACGGCGCTCCCGTATCAAAGCAAAGCAACGGTGCGTTGTATGGCGTGTTGGGCACGAGGTTTGGTGGAGACACTGAGCAATTCGCATTACCTGATCTACGCGCGGCCGCACCGCCCAACTACAATTACTACATCAGCCCGCGCGGCCCTCTTCCAACGGGGAAGTAAAGACACTGATTTGCAAAAATTTTGCGACTAAGGATTAGTCAAACTAGGGATCGAAAGAGGTGTCGTATGCAGGTAGTTGTTTGTAGCAATTGTGCGGCGCAGAACCGGGTTGATGAAGCACGGCTGGCGACGAGTGAAGCCAAGTGTGGCCGGTGTGGACAAAGGTTGAGTGCGGCGGCCAGCGAACATGATGCGCAACCGTTGATTATTACTGACCAGACTTTCGAACGTGAGGTCGTGCAAGCGAGAGGTCGGCCAGTCCTGGTTGACTGTTGGGCGCCGTGGTGCGGTCCATGCCGGACAATCGGCCCAATCATGGATCAGCTCGCTGCGGAATCAGCGGGTCGTTATCGAATAGCTAAACTGAATGTCGACGAGAACCCGCAAACCTCTGCGCGTTTTCAAATCGCGAGCATACCTACCATGCTTATCTTCAAAGACGGCCAACTCATCGACCGTCTGATCGGCGCACAACCCAAGCAGTCGATCGCCGAACGCCTCCAGGTTGCTTCGAAATTCGCTGCATGATCAACTGGTAGACAGGATGGACAGGACCGCACCTGTTCATCCTGTAATCCCGTAATCTTCTGAACTATTCCGTGGATAACCTAACGCGTTCAGGTTTACTTTGATCTCGTCGATCACGGTGGCGTCTTCAATCGTCGGCGGAATGCGGTATTCAACACCGTCAGCCATCTTCTTTATCGTGCCTCGCACGATCTTGCCCGAACGAGTTTTAGGAAGGCGGTTCACAACAGTTGCCACTTTGAACGAAGCCACTGGTCCAATCTTCTCACGCACGAGTTGGATCAACTCCGTGATGATATCTTCCTGTGCTCTGTCAACTCCGAGTCTTAGCACGACTAATCCCAGCGGTACCTCGCCCTTCAACTCGTCCGCAACTCCGATAACAGCACACTCCGCCACATCCGCATGCGCAGCGAGTACCTCCTCGAGCGCACCGGTTGACAATCGATGCCCGGCAACATTGATGATGTCGTCCGTACGACTCATGATCCACAGGTAGCCGTCTTCATCTTTGTAACCAGCATCGGCAGTTTTGTAGTAACCGGGATAAGTGTCCAGATACGACTCGACGTATTCGGCATCTTTATTCCAAAGCGTCGGCAGACAACCCGGCGGTAGCGGGAGCTTGATCACGATGTTGCCGATTTGGTTATCCGGCACCTCCGCGCCTTCGTCGTCGAGTACACGAACGTCGTAACCCGGAACCGCTTTGCCACAGGAGCCGGGCTTGACGGGCAGCAATTCTAAACCCGTGCAATTCGCGCCGATGGGCCAACCAGTCTCAGTCTGCCACCAGTGATCGATCACCGGCACGCCGAGTTGTCGCTCTGCCCACGCCAACGTGTTGGGATCACAACGCTCCCCAGCTAAAAACAACGTGCGAAAGTCTTTCAGATCGTACTGTCGAAGGTAATCGCCAGCGTGGTCTTCACGTTTAATCGCACGGAAAGCTGTTGGCGCGGTGAAAAGCGCGCGGACTCGGTGTTGTGAGATCACGCGCCAGAATGCGCCGGCATCCGGTGTGCCGACTGGCTTACCTTCGTAAAGGACAGTCGTGTTCCCGTGCAGCAGTGGTCCATAGACGATGTAAGAGTGACCGACGGCCCAGCCAAGATCCGACGCTGCCCAGAAGACTTCACCGGGCTCCACATCGTAGACGTTCTTCATCGTCCACTTGAGCGCAACGAGGTGACCACCGTTATCACGCACGACACCCTTCGGAATGCCCGTCGTGCCTGACGTGTACAAAATGTATAGCGGATCGGTCGCAGCTACCGGGACGCACTCAGTGGGTTCCGCATGTGCCAGTGCATCGAACCAATCGATATCACGCCCGGCAATCAGTTGCGCTTCGAGCTGCGGACGTTGAAGGATGATGCACCGCTCGGGCTTGTGCTTCGCCGATTCGATGGCTTTATCAAGCATCGGCTTGTATGGCACGATGCGGTTCATTTCAATGCCACACGATGCTGAGACAATCGCTTTCGGGCCCGCGTCGTTTATACGCGTGGCTAACTCGTCCGCGGCAAAGCCGCCAAACACAACCGAGTGAATCGCGCCGACGCGGGCGCAGGCCAACATCGCGATCACTGCTTCCGGTACCATCGGCATGTAGACGATCACGCGATCGCCTTTTTCAACGCCTTGTTGGCGGAGTGCGCCGGCAAACAGAGCAACTTCGTTTAGAAGATCGCGATAGGTGTAAGTCTTGATGATGCCGGTTACAGGACTATCGTAGATAACAGCGGCTTGCGCTGCGCGGCCGTTCTCGACGTGAGCGTCAAGCAGGTTGTAGCAGGTGTTAACCAGGCCACCTGAAAACCACCGGTAGAAAGGAGCGCGTGACGTGTCTAATACCTGGTCCCATCGTCGATACCAGTGAATCGACTCCGCCGCCTGCGCCCAGAAGTTTTCGGGATCCCGCTGCCACGCTTCGTATGCGGCTTGATAGGCTCCGCTCATGCTGGATTCTTTTAACCGCCTCGATGTGCTCAGTCAACTACCATTAGTCACAAACGGCACCAGAGTCACAAACAGCGACTGAAGGTTTTTGTGTATTTCGTGCCTCTTTGTGGCTAAGATGTGCACCCTGATGTGCACTTTGAAATCGTCAATTAGCAAAAAGGAGAATCTGCCATGCGGCGATCTTTTTGGCTTCTGACCCTTATAATCCTTCTGCTCGGTTCTACTCACACAACCTTTTCACAATCGATCTCAAGTCAGGATCGCGACCGCGGGATCATCATGTTGAAGGCCGCCCGCGACGATGTTCGCAAGAACTATTACGACGCGGCGTTTCGCGGAATCGATCTCGAAGCACGAACCAAGCTCGCCGAAGAAAGAATTAAACAGGCTAAGACAAACGCTGAGATCTTCGGAGTGATCGCGCAGTTCTTGTTGGAGTTCAACGACTCGCACACAGTTTTTTTACCACCTCAACGATCGGCCCGGATCGAATATGGCTGGCGGATGCAGACCTTCGGCGACGATTGTTACGTCATTGCAGTCAAACCGAAGAGCGATGCGGAAGCTAAGGGCCTAAAGCCTGGCGACAAGGTGCTCAAAGTCGACGGCATTGCGCCTAATCGTGGGAACCTCTGGTTCTATTATTATCTTTACACAGCGCTCGCGCCTAGACCGGTGGTCAACGTCGAAGTGCAGAGTCCCGGTGAGCAACCACGGCTGTTGGAGTTGACGGCCAAGGTTAAGACCGGCAAGCAAGTCTTTGATCTCACGGACACGATCGATCTCAACGCTTACTGGAGAGAGCTGGAAGATGAATCTAACATGTACGAGCATCGCGCCGTCGAAGTGAGCAAAGACATCGGGATCTGGCGCGTGCCTGCGTTTGATCTGACCAGCGACGCAGTGGATGAGAGGATCGACAAGGTCAAGAAATATCAAACACTGATTATCGATCTGCGGCGCAACGGCGGTGGCGCGGTCGAAACACTGCAACGACTCGTCGGCAACCTCTTCGATCATGACATCACGATTGGCAACATGAAATTGCGTAAAGAATCGAAACCGATGTTAGCCAAGACACGTGGCGACAGCGGCTTTAAGGGACGTTTGCTGGTGCTCGTTGATAGCAATTCGGGTTCTGCCTCCGAGGTGCTCGCGCGCGTCGTGCAGTTGGAAAAGAGAGGCACGGTACTCGGCGATCGCACGGCGGGCAAAGTAATGAGGAGTCGTTTGTATCCACACCAGATTGGTCTGGAGACGGTCGTGTTCTACGGTGTAAGCGTGACTGACGCGGATCTGATCATGGGTGACGGGAAGAGTCTCGAAAATATGGGCGTGTCTCCCGATGAAATCCTGTTGCCGACAGCGGAAGACATTCGTTCGCAAAAGGATTCGGTTCTTTCGCGTGCGGCGGCGATAGCGGGCGGCACTCTCGATCCTGCGGATGCAGGGAAGCTGTTTCCCTTCAAGTGGAAGCCGTAACGTTAATTGGGGGCCGACATTGTGTTTCCGCGGAGGGGCGGCCACGGAGGGCCGCCCCCACAATTGCTTCTTATGACTCCCTCTTCAATCGAAGCACAATGGCAATCAGAGACCGAACGCCGGCGTCGTATTATTAAATTCATGCTCGTTGTTCTGCTCATCTTCCTGCTGTTGCTGCTCGCAGTCTGTTTTTGGATAACTCAACCACTGTTATCGCGCGCAACACCAAACACAGAAAGGACCGTCGATCCGTCTCGTCTCGAAGCTCACGTCCGCAAACTCTCAATCGAGCTAACTCCGCGTGATGCAAGCCACACCGACAATCTCGATCTTGCCGCGGCCTACATTAAAGACGAGTTTAGTCAAACGACCACATTCGTTTCCGAACAAGCCTATCGCGTTCAGGGAACATCTTATCGAAATGTAATCGCTCACTTTGGACCAGAGTCAGAAGAGCGAATCATCGTTGGCGCACACTACGATACAGCGGGTCCATTGCCGGGTGCCGACGACAACGCAAGCGGTGTCGCTGGATTGATAGAGCTGGCGCGATTGTTTGCGCGGCAACCACCGTCGCTTCGAGTGGAACTGGTCGCGTTCAGTTTGGAGGAGCCGCCTTACTTTCGCACGACCGGCATGGGCAGCTCGGTCCATGCTCAATCGCTGCGCCAGCAGAACGTTCATGTGAGAGCGATGTTTAGTCTGGAGATGATCGGTTGTTTCCTGGACGCGCCTAACAGCCAGATCTTTCCGGTCGGTGTATTGCGTGCTTTTTACCCGTCGACAGGAAACTTCATCTCTGTGATTGGACGACTCGGTGATGGGTTGCTGGTCCGTCGAACAAAAGCCGCGATGCGCAACGCCGCGCCGCTTCCTGTCTATTCCATCAACGCTCCGGGATTTGTTCCGGGCGTTGATTTTTCTGACCATCTAAACTACTGGCAGGCAGGCTACAGCGGGGTGATGATTACGGATACCGCCTTCTATCGCAATCGGAATTACCACACTGCTCAGGACACAGCCGAGAAGCTCGATTACAAACGTATGGGGATGGTTGTCGAGGGTGTTTATGCGGCTGTGAATGAATTGGCGAAGTAGAGGAGGAAACTCCTTTCCACAGATTACACAGACTTCAAATTCGTCCGTGTAATCTGTGGATGGCCGAGTTGGTTACTGCGTCGTGCAGGACGTGTCGTCGATCACAAACGACGTCTGCAGCGAGGAGTCCTCCGTTCCCAGGAAGTAGATCCGGACTGTCTGACCCTTGAAGGGAGTCACATCGAAAGTTCTCAACACGTAACCGGTTGTCTTGTTCAGGTTGGAGAAGGTCGCAAGCGTCGCTAGCACCGTGTTGCTGGAATTGCGAACCTGTACTTGCAACCTGTCGAAGGCGGTTGTCGTTGTCGTTTCAGCCGTTGTGATATTGAGCCAGAAACTCAACGTCGCGGTATTCGCCGTTGATGGAATGGTGATTTGCTGGAAGAGCGAGTCCGTGTGTGTCGTGCCGTAGCCGTCGAGCCATGCATAGAACGAACCGGTTCGCGGCGTCTGGCCGGTTGAGTTAGTGATCACGCCGGCAGTCGCGGTCCAATTAACGGCGCCCGATTCGAATCCGCGGTTCAACAACAACTCGGCTCCCGGAACGGGCGTTGGTGTCGGAGTCGGCGGCGGCGGCGGCGCACTCGTCAATAACGAGAAGAGCAGCCGGTTAGGTGAGCCGGTACCCGCGTTGCTGACCTTGTTTAGAGTTGAGCTGTTGATGATGGCCGCAGTCACCGTTGCTGGTGAAGCGGTCGGGTTTGTTTCGAGGAACAACGCGGCCACGCCCGCGACGTGCGGTGTAGCCATCGACGTGCCTGAAATCGTGTTCGTCGCTGTGTCGCTGGTTCTCCATGACGACGTGATGCTACTGCCGGGTGCGAAAATGTCGACGCATGTGCCGAAGTTCGAGAATGAAGAACGCGCATCGGTCATCGTTGTGGAGCCCACCGTGATCGCAGCAGCCGCACGAGCCGGAGAGACGTTGCACGCATCCTGAGTCTCGTTTCCCGCGGCAACGGCGAAAGTCACGCCATCGTTGACGGCATTGGTGACTGCGGTGTCGAGTGCTGATGAGGCACCGCCACCCAAACTCATGTTCGCAACTGCCGGTTGGCTCGCCTGGTGATTCGACGTGACGAAATCGACGCCGGCAATGACGCCGGAATTCGTACCGTTGCCGCTCGAATCGAGCACGCGAACGGCGACGAGCGTAACGTTCTTCGCAACGCCGAATGTTGAACCGCCAACCGTGCCCGACACGTGAGTGCCGTGTCCGTTGCCGTCATTGGTCCCAAGACCGTCGTTGATGGCCGTGAAACCTGAGACAACGCGTCCGCCGAACTCGGTGTGCGTCGCGCGGATTCCGGTGTCGATGATGTAAGCTCTTACGCCGGAGCCGGTAGCATTGAAGGTATAGTTTCCGTCGAGAGGAAGATCTCGTTGATCGATGCGATCGAGTCCCCACGTAGCGCCGGTCTGGGTCGCCCCCAGGCTGACTACGCCGTCCTCTTCGACAAAGGCTACGCGTGGATCGTCTGCGAGTCGAAGCGCTTGCTGTTCAGGCATGCGCACGGAGAAGCCTTTGAGGGCGCGATTGTAAGTATGGCCCCCGTTACGATCGCCGCCGAAATCGCGCGCGAGGCGAAGCGCTTCCCCTTCTACGTCGGCAACGTCGTCTTTCAGCACGACGATATACTGGTTCGCAATTCGTTTTTCCGCGCGCATGCGACGGAACTTGGGACCGCCGTTCTGGCCCTGAACCGCAGTAAAGACCACCACGGCTACTGAAATGGCTACGAGAGCAAACACTGCAAGCGTTTTCTTCATACAGTCCTCCAGTGAGATAGTTGCTGGTTGTAAGTTGGGAGCGTCCGCCGCTGAGCAATCGAGATGTTCCGGGGAAATCGCGGCCCGGATCTCTCGACCGTATTAGTCCTTAAAACTTTGTACCTGGGGTGAACAGAACTGAACCTGGGAGGAACAACGTTGGGAGGTGATTACTTTCTGGGTTGGCAGATGATAGAGCCAGCTATGATTAAAAGCAAACCCTCTAAGTATCGGTGAAAATGCGCAAATCGAATTCCACAATATTCGTTGCACTCCTGCGCGCCGTCAATGTTGGCGGCAACAACATGATCAGCATGAGCTCGCTTAAAAAGAGCTTCGAGACCA
>Ga0126311_10001045_pt1 | contig 13111 bp, 15 predicted proteins | sample Plot61_FD_92539 | JGI IMG/M metagenome (GOLD analysis project Ga0126311, IMG submission 92539) | Serpentine soil microbial communities from UC McLaughlin Reserve, CA, USA - Plot61 | ecosystem: Environmental > Terrestrial > Soil > Grasslands | place: USA: UC McLaughlin Reserve, Lake County...
CAACTACGCTATCTTCTCTCACGGCGTATTCCTCCTTAGTAATAAGGTTGATGGTTCTTGAGAAAACTCATCAAGAATACGCCACCTATTTCATCCGCATACCCAACTTTCAAACATAACTCTCGAAGGAACCTCAGCAGCCATATCTTTAGTGGCGTTGGCGCGGGAGAGAATAGCTAAGGACTTGGAACAGATTGAAAGCCTTAAAATGGAGACGCGCGCAAAGCTAATGCTCCTGCGAGCGGCGTAAATACGTGGGTTGGGCTCAAGACCTTTGGAAACTACTCGAAACAGTTGCGTCGCTAACTAAAGATCTCGAGCGCCTCACAACAGAAGTGAAAGAATTGCGCACGGACGTTAACAGCTTGACAGTGATTGTTACTGAACTTAAGGCTGACCTCACCCACGAAAAAGAAACAACTCAACTTGTATTGGATGGCCACAAGAGAGATATTGACCACATCAGAGAGAGTCTTGACGCCAAGTTTCAAGTCTTAACATCAAAGTTGGATTTGACTGTTCAGAGCTTCGCCCAACGCTTGCCGAATCGTTCAGATGGAGATTATCCGCCTAGTTTGCCCAGCGACGAGAACAACTAACCGATTTATCTTGAGCTTTGCAGACGAGTTCATGTAGCTCAAGTTACCTTGAAAATAAATTGCGCCTGTGTGTGTATTTCTAACCTTGAAACATATTAACTGGTTGAGAAGAAAGACAGAGTAAAAGCTTTTCCCACACAGGTACACATTGGTTTCAAGGTTCCTGTTAGGCGATGGTCTCGAAGTAACGAAACAAAAGGGCGCTACCGTCCCCCACCGCTGAACAAAAGTACCGCCCCAATGCCTCACGCGTGCGGCGTGTGAGGCACAACTAAATTCTGATCATCATCAACAATCTGCTCTAGCTGAACGTTGGCAGCGCGAGCATAAGCCAGTACAACTTCAATCGGCGGCGTGCTTTTATCGCGCTCATACTTCGAGATATTTCTATAAGACGTTTCCAACTGTTCGGCCATTTCACGCTGGGTTAGGCCAAGCGCCTCACGAATTTGTAATAGCTTCTCTGCTAGGCGTTTTGGTCTGTGTCGTGCGTGGCCCACGTCATTTAGAAAAATCAGCGGGGCGCTACAGCCCACCCACATGAACAATAGCGCCCCGGCAGCGTCGACACTCTGGGCGTCGTGTGAGGCTTAGCCGCAAACTAGTGGGCTTTATATCTTCCGCACACCAGCCCGAAGAAGTTTGAGCAACTGAAGGACTGATCTGAAACGATGCCAATAGTTTGATATGAAGCGTGAGACACACTTATCTCCTGCCACCGACCGTAGTGGTTCACCTAAGTAAAGCGTCAGTATGTGCGGTCTATTTCAGACCGATGATCGTGAGTATCACAGTAATTAACGACGTGCTGGACGTGCTGGACGTGCTGGACGTGCTCGACGTTGTTGTTGGCGGCGGCTCAGACCTTCCATCAGTCGGCATGTTACCAGCGCAGATCGATGTTGACAGCGCACACATGAGTGCAAGCGCCATTGCAAATCGTTTCATGGTTTTGCTCCTTTGAGGTTGAGTAAGATGCCAAGCTTTTTGCATAAAAAAGAACGGAACCTAATTGGAACAACAACGCAGGATTTCTTGCAAGGCAGCGCAGAGCGAATTACTATCCCGTTTGCATTCGCTCAACTTCTCGCTAATCGAAAGTCACAATTCTCATGCGGACGACCTCTCCGAAGCTGGATACCGCTCACCTTACTGCGAACCAAGAAGCTAATCTCCGATGCCGCACCGCATTAGAGCTAAAGGATTGTGGCGAATATGATGGACCGCTTGAGGCAATGTTCCCGCTGTGGAAAGGGATCGGAAGTCGGCCCGACACGAAGGGACTGCATGACACCGTCGCTGCCGAAGTGCTGTTAACTACGGGCATCCTTACCCGTTGGCTTGGCAATCGCAGTGAGATCAAAGAAGCAGACAGCTACGCCAAAGATTTGATCACTGAGAGCATCACGCTGTTTGAAGCACTCGGAGATTCGAGGAAAGTTGCGGAAGCGCGTACGGAACTGGCGTATTGCTATTGGCGCGTTGGCGCTCACGATGAGGCGCGCATTCTTTTTTACGAAGCACTCAAGAGACTGACAATCGACGGGAATTCGCGGGCCTATGCCCTTGTTGGTCTATCCTTCGTTGAGTGAGCAGAGTCGCGTTACAACGATGCCCTGAAGATTCTCACGGATAACGCGCCTCTGTTTGCGAAGATCCCTAGCCACACTATCAGAGGCACCTATCACAATCAGCTCGGGATCATCCTTGAGGAAATCGGCGCAGCATCAAAAAAGAAGTGATTATTTTTCAACGCGCGATCCAGGAATACCGCGTTGCAGATGAACATTTCACACTTGCCAAGAATGTCGTCTTTCGCGCTCACGTCAAGAACAACATCGGCAACGTACTGCGCGAAGTTCATCGATTGAAAGAGGCGCACCAATACCTTGAGCAAGCCCGCCGTTTGTTCATCCGTGTGCGAGACAAAGTCAGAACCGCACAAGTTGACGACACTCGCGCTCAAGTCTTCATTGCCGAGCGAAAGTATGCACAAGCCGAATTGATTGCCCGTACTGCCGCACGAAGTTTCGAGAGAGCCGGATGACAATGCTTTTTAGCTGAGACTTTGATCAATCAGGGGATTGCTTTGGCCCGACTCCATCAGACGGAACGAGCACAACTCATTTTTCAGAGAGCGATTGAGATCGCGCACCAAGCCGGATCATTAAATCGTGCGGGACTGGCCGCGCTCACGATGATTGAAGAAATAGGTACGCTACCGCGTGAGGTTCAAGTAGTAGCGTATGCACAAACGCGAGAATGGTTGGCGAGCAGTGAGAGCCCCGACATAAAACCACGACTCAAAGCGGTAGCAAAGAAAATCGAGGGGGCACGAAGCAAGCTAAAAGCCGATGTGCGTGAGGTTCTATTTAACAAACGTTATGACTTGAGAGCCGAAGTTTTGAAGTTTGAACGCGGTCTAATTAGTGAGACACTGGCAAGGGTCAACGGCAAGGTCACACACGCAGCAAAATTGCTCGGAGTGGGCTATCAGACACTCGCTTACATCATCGAGACCAAGCACCCTGACTTGCTAAAGGAACGGACTCCAGTGCGCCGCCGTTCCAGGAAACATAGATAGTAAGACAAAGGTGAGGACTTCAAGCATGGTTTTGCCGCAAAAAATAAAGCGGCGACTCTACTACCTCAACACCGCACTGGATTAACGAAAAAATGCTTTTCGAGGCTCAGGGCGAACGGATCGAGAAATTTTTGCGACTGGACCGAGCCCGCCGTGAGAAGTTTCCTCGACTATCGCTTGGACCAACCAGGGACAGACGTTTCATGATCTTCATGCTCTCGAACGCTCGCTTGATCCTCAATAGGACCTTTCGATGTTTTCCCACTACTCTCCTGAAGACCGCGAACCCGAAGGCGGACAAACCGAGAGGTGCTAAAAAAGTACTCCCGCTCATCGGCGGGACTTGGCGCCACCGGCGTTGTGGGCGCGGCGGCACGATTTCCAACATTAGGCAACATTTCTGATGAGTATCCAGGCATAAGAGGGCTGATAACCGATGAATGATAGGCAACTGCTTAAAGTAAGAATCTCTGAGTTATCGAATGAGGATTTGTTCAAAATGGTGAGTGAGGAAATCGTCAATTACCCAGCGGAGGAGATTAACCTTGCTTATGAGGAGATGGAGAGCAGAGGCATACTCCCTAATGCAGTTGATGAAGCACCTCGACCTGCTGTCTCTCTTGCCGGCTGCTGGATAGGTTTTGCCCTATACATTCTAGAGATTTTCATCATTCATAGTGAGCGATTTACACATCCAAGGGCCGCTGCCGGTGCTTCGTTTGTCTATCTAATCGCAGCGTATTGGGATAGCCCAAAATTGAATACCGCCTTTTGGAAGTGGGTATTATGGGCTGCGTCCATAGTTCTTCTAGGCTCATTAGCGCTTTGGGACATTCCTAATCTGCTTCAGCGGCTCATGCCTTTGATGCTGGCCTTTGGAGTCCCAACGCTGATTTATTCTGCTGCCTTGTACTGGATGTCTAAACCGTACAGGCCGGCCAGAAAATCTAAATTCACAACTTGGTTGATCGGGTGCTTAATATTCACGCTTCTTTATTCTTGGCTTATGACTTCCGGCGTTATTTGAAAGATGGCAAAGTTTAAATACTAGTTGAGCATTCGCGAGGTTACCCTATTACACGGAGTCTCCTGGAAAAGGGCGCAAGCATACCTATATTGCTGCGAAGGAAACAAAGACTTGCTCAAATATCGGCGCGTCACCGTAAACGGAGAAAGTAATGATGCCGACAGACGTTGACTTGGACCACTTGCCGCCTTTCCGAGGCGCATACCCGAAAAGCTGAAAGCGATCCGCGAGCGGTTGGGATTGACGCCGGATGAAATCGCGCCCCGTGTCGGCGCACAGAGCGGTGAGGAAATTCTCAGCTATGAGAACGACGAAGGTGAGTTGCCTGTCCCCGTGTTGCTTGCCTACGCCAAAGAGGCAGGGATTCCGTTTGAGAACATCGTGGACGATCACCGCGACTTGTGGCTAGGGCATCCACAGAATTAACCTTGCTGACAAACCCAGAGACAGCCAGGCGTTGGGCTTTCCGCAGGGCTCGCCACCCTGTCGAAGTTGTGAATTACCCTATCTTGACACGTGGCAAGACTGCGCAGAAAGATCCTATTCGTTAGGCGTTTTAGCCAGCTTTGGACGATGCGTATGGAGAACGCGAATATGGAAACCGCAAAACTGATTGTCTCTATACTGGCGGCTCTTTTAGCGGCGTCGGCGGCCCGTTTGCCCCTTGAGGGGGTCCCGCTTTTCAGCTCAAGTTGCAGCTCGTTTGTCACTGAGAATGAGCTGCAACATAGCTAATACACTGCCCCTGATTCCGGAAAGGACCGGCTGGCGGGCCGAACTCCAGATAGCCTCCATCCTTGCAATCACTTTTACTTTTCGGCACTTGTGGCACTTCTGCGATTGCAATCTTATGCGCTGATGTTTCAGGACACGCAATATTCGGGATGGTGGTCACCAGTGTGTTGGTCGCCGTGTCGATGACGGAGACCGTATTCAGCACATTTGATAGATACAGGCGGGCGCCATCAGGCGTCACGGCCGAATCAGTTGGTGCGTTACCAAACGGGATGATATTGACCACCGCGTTTGTGCTCGTGTCGATGACGGAGACCGTGGGGTGTGACGGTGACGACGCATAGATGCGCGCACCATCGGGCGTGATGGTTAGCGCATCATGAAGGGTCTGGGTGTGCAGGATGTGCCCGACGATCGTGTTACTTGCCGTGTCGATTATGATCAAAAGTACGCCCGTATCTTCCACGTAGGCGCGCGTGCCATCCGGCGTGATGACTACTCCAAATAGATTCATCGCCCTCGGGACCGGGATAGTGCTCACCACCATACCCGTCGCTGTATCGATGACCGTGATCGTCTCATTCGAACGTGTGACGTAGAGGCGTGAGCCATCGGGTGTTATCGCTACTGCCAAGGCAGGGAGTCCGACTAAGACCGTGTCGACCACCGTATTCGTTCCCGTGTCGATGACAGAGAGCGAGTTGGATTGGTTCGCTATGTACACGCGCGCACCATCCGGTCTGATGGCCACTCCGCGTGGACTACCGCCTACCGGAACGGTGGCGATCACGGTGTTGGTGACCGTGTCGATAACGGAGACAGTGCCCCCGAAATTCGCTACGTAGGCACGCGTTCCGTCCGGTGTGATGGCCACTCCGAACGGACGATCACCTACCGGAACAATGGCGACCAGGGTGTTGGTCGCGGTGTCGATGACGGCGACCGTGTCGCACTGGGTGTTCGTTACGTAGGCTCGCACCTGTGCGTGCGCCGTTTTCGCTTCGCCGCCCCAACCACAGCAGGTCAGCAGCAACAAGCATGTTTTAATAAGAGTGAATTTTCTCGTGTGTGGGGTGCAGCGGTGTGTCACGTTAGGTCCTTTCGTGAAAGCGCCACATCAGCTTGTGAGCCGAGGTGGAGGTTTAAAGCCTGGGCGTCGGCTTGCAAGAGTGTACGTGGGGTAAGGTTAAGTTCGGCGCAAGCGAAACTCTCCCTACGTTGGGAGTTAGACTCTCGTCAACGTGAGGTGTGGGTCTTACGAGAATGCGTGGGGAGAACTCGTGAGAACAGACACCGTGAACAGCCGCCTTTTATTCCTATCGCCGAAGGAAGTCAATAGGGGTTATCCTGAGGCGGGATTAAGCCGGTCAACAACTATATGCCTGAAGCTCACTCGCTAAGAGATCGACCGCGTGAACTTTGGTTTTTGTAAGGGAACATTTTGAGGCTCCGTGAGTTTAAGTTAAAAACTTTTGTATCTATTTACTAACGCGGAAGATCAATCCGGCGCGCGTGTTGCTGGGGGGGGGTAACTGAAAGGCCGATCTGTCGGCCTTTCGGTTTTTTGCAGGAACTACTTGTTGAATCCACAGACGGCTAACAGCCCAAGCTGGTCTTGATCGCGTTCGCTGCATTAATCAGTGCTTGTCCTTGACTCGGAGTGAGTGAGCCGTTGTTGATAAAGGCGTTCACCTGATTGATGAACGCGCCGAGTTGATTGCAGGGTGCCCCAGTCTGGACCTTATCGAGCTTCATCTGGACGGCTTCAAGTTTCTTGATCAGCTTATCGCCGTCCTTTTGTGTGAGGCCGCCTCCAGCAATCAATGCCTGCACCTGACCAATGAGCGAAGCGATTGGTGTTCTTGTTTGGAAGGCTACTACTCTGGGCTGGTTCCCTGTTGGTATGGTGGCGGTCACGGTATTTGTAGCCGTGTCTATCACTGAGACATTGTTACCAAAAGAATTAGGAACATAGACAAAAGTTCCAGTTGGATTGACGGCAAGTACTCCCGGCGGCGCTATTCCGACAGGCACGATCGTTGTGACGGTATTTGTTGCCGTGCTTATCACCCAAACACCGTCAACCGTCACGTAAGCGAAAGCGCCGTTTGGTGTGATGTCTATTCCTCCCGGCCTCACTCCCACTGGTATCGAGGTGACGATCGTATTGGTTGCAGTTTCTATCACAAACACCTTAAAGACCACCGGGTCTGTCACGTAAACAAAGGCCCCATTTGGCGTCACCGCTAAGAAATTTGGACTCGTCATTCCCGGGATGGTCGCAACTACCGTGTTGGTCGCTGTATTGATCACCGAGACAGTGCCATCACCCGCATTCGCCACATAGGCGAAGGCTCCATTGGGCGTGATGGCTACCCCAACGGGAAAAGCCCCAACCGGCACGGCTGTGACTATTGTGTTGGTCGCTATATCGATCACCGACACATCGTTATTACGCAGACTCGTCACGTAGGCGAAGGCACCATTCGGCGTGATGGCTATTACGACGGGATTAGGTTCAACTGGAATAGTAGCTACTACGGTGTTGGTCGCTGTATCGATCACCGAGACGGTGTCGTCGGAGCCATTCACCACATAGGCAAAGGCACCATTCGGTGTGATGGCAATTCCGAATGGTCCAAATCCGACTCGCACGGTGGCTACGACGGTGTTGGTCGCTGTATCGATCACCGAAACGGTGTTATCGAAACTATTCGTCACATAAGCCTTTGTTTGAGCGAGCACTGTACTTGCTCCAAAGAGTGTGAGAAACAGTGCCAACGTTACTACTCGCATCGCTGCGCCAAAAAACTGCTTTGAAGAGTTCTGAGTAAGATTCGTCATGGTTCCTTTCTCCTTATGATCTCCGAGGCCAGCATGAGATGGTTGAACTGATCACGTAACTTTTTGAGCGTCACGTAATACAGCGAAACTGAGCGTCACGCGGATTATTGTGAACGTTCATTTAATGACGCGATAGAATGAACTTTGGTTTTTGTAAGGGAACATTTTGAGGCTCCGTGAGTTTGAGTTAAAAACTTTTGTATCTATTTACTAACGCGGAAGATCAATCCGGTTTCCCTCACGATCTTGAAACATTCGATGTAAAATTTGCGGTTCTCAGAGATGGTGCACGGATGAAGCTGTTGCTGATCGTCTGGAGGGCCTGAAACTCCTCACAACCAAAGTCGAACTCCCGGGAAGGGGGTATCTGCTTTCGGACTGTCAGTTGTCGGATTTTTGTTGGTTCAACTTCGGCTTCGATAAGCTCAAGCGAGTCTCACAGTCTGCCCGGCCTCCCGTAAACGGATGTTAGCGTTCTGATCAGGTCTCGTGTGCTCAACTGTGAGGCGAAATCGCCGTTGTATAAGGAACGGTGTGATCTCAGTCTCTGAGCATAGGCATTGCTCGTGCAAACAAGTCAGGATGCGCTCGAAGCTGCGCCATGCGCTCTTCAATCTCACTCTTCACTTGATTTACGTCGATGTTCAGTCTGTCGCGATAATTCGGACGGTGGCCTTTAAGGTAGAAGATCATACAAATAGTGTCGCCGCTCAACGCTTTTTGATAGAGCGAGCTTTCAACCGCGTCAACCGCGTTCTCGTGTGCCTCGTCCCACGCCTCAGCAAACTCGTGATCATCCTGTCGCCAGCGATAGGCCGTGTTCCGAGAGACTCCGGCAGCTTGGGCAGCGTGAGAGACTGTGCCTTGAACCGTCAGGGCAGCGATGAATCTCTTTTTTCGTCTGTCACGTCTGTCACGCACAGCAGGGAGTTTAGCACGCGCCAAATTAGACAATAGCAAACGTTTCGCATTACTCACGCGCGCGCATTTTGTCAATCTTAGGTTTTCTTAACTACAATCGCTTGGGCCGAAAAAGCGAGATCGCCAAGGCTTCGAGAAGAAAGAGAGAATTGCTACTCATGGACGCCCAGATCATCTATTGCGGTGATTGCTTGCAGCAGCTCCAACGCCTTCCAGACGCGTGCATCGATCTGATTTACATTGATCCCCGTTCAATTCCAATCGCAACTACGAGGTCTTTTGGGGAGAAACCAAAGAGAAGCGAAGGTTCGAGGACCGCCATGCCTCCACGGCTGCATATATCGACTTCATGCGCCCGCGTTGTGTTCAGTTAGCGCGAGTATTAAAGCCAACAGGCAGCTTTTATTTTCACTGCGATTGGCACGCCTCACACTACGTAAAGGTTATGCTCGATCAGATTCTTGGTGAGAATCAGTTTCAAAACGAGATTGTCTGGCTCCGAACAACGAGTCACAACGACAGCCGGAGAGCCTATGGAACTCTGAGCGATTCGCTTTTCTTCTACACAGGCACAGAAGCGCATACGTTTAATGTTCAGTTCGAGCCGTATTCCGCCGAGTACATCAAGAATAATTTTCGATTTAAAGACGAGACTGGCCGCTATTACAGTTCCGAGAATTTACGAAGTCCAAATCCGCGACCAAATCTGACGTATGAATACAAGGGATTTAAGCCACACCGAAATGGCTGGACTGTCAGCCGGGAAAAGATGGAGCAGCTTGATAGCGAGGGCCGCTGGATTTTTCCAAAGACGCCAGGAGGCCGTATTAGAGTTAAGAAATATCTTGAGGAGATGAAGGGGATTCCTGTCGGCAACGTTTGGACTGATATACCCCAACTATCCTCTCAGTCCTCGGAGCGGCTAGGGTATCCCACTCAAAAACCGCTCGCCTTATTGGATCGAATCATCAAGACCAGTAGTAATCCGGGTGACGTTGTGCTGGATGCGTTTTGCGGATGCGGCACAGCTATCGTTTCGGCGCAACTTCTACGCCGAAAGTGGATCGGGATAGACATCTCGCCCACAGCTTGCCGCGTCATGGCTAAAAGACTTCGCACGGATTGCAAGTTGATCGAGGGCAAGGATTTTGTAGTACGTGATCTTCCGCGCTCAGAGGATCAACTACGAAAGATGCCGCCATTTGAGTTTGAGAATTGGGCCGTTATCGCCCTAGGCGGAATCAAGAATAAAGTTCAAGTCGGAGACATGGGAATTGACGGAAAAATCTATCCGGCGCATGCGATGCCCACTACGAACAAAGATCACCTTGGATTCATGGACGTGTGGTATCCAATTCAGGTAAAGCAAAAGGACAAGGCGGGAAGACCAGACATAGACTCTTTTGAGGCGGCTATGATGCGCGAAAACAGAAGCAAGGGCTTTTTCATTTCATTCGCCTTTACGCGTGATGCCATCACTGAAATAGATGCCTTTTTCCGGCGGGAAGGCCGTATCATCATTCCGCTGACAGTGCGTGAGATTCTTGACGAAGAAATAGCCTCTAAGCTGGCTTGATGAAGCGGTCCACTATCCCCGGGTTGAATTCGCGTGCCCCACACTTTTGTGGCACCAAACTGCCCCCCTGGGCGTCCTTGATTTTTAACGTTGCTATAAGTCAATCCTGTATGCGTGTTAGCTTCGGGAAAGAGGGCGCACACTTTTTTGTTTTTTGACTCCCGTAGATTTGACGCTGCCTGAAACTCTCACAGTAGAAGATCGACTTCCCGGCATGGGGGGCTGAACGGGAATGATTGTTCGTTGTGCCGGAAAGTGTGCCATTACGTCAAACTCACGCACCGAATCACACTCAATCTCATGGCGTAGCATTGAAGGCCGAAATCCGAGAGGCGAAAAGGCGAGTAAAATTGCGGCCAAACCACTGTGTAGTACGTGAGAGTAGGTGGTGATAATGCGAGTGGACTATTTGGGACCGAGAGGTCGGAGGTTCGAATCCTCTCGCCCCGACCAACAGCATCAATAATTTGCGGCTGCCAACACTGGCGGCCGTATCTCATTTGTGGGCGCAGCGGGACTGGGCCCGAAGCTCAGAACGGATTCTTGAACAACAGCAGCGACAGAAATCAAGCTGGCCCATCCCTTTAACCAGTCTGATGCAAGATGAACATTCAATGTTGAATGAGCTGACTAATGATTAGAACTACCACTGAATAGGTTTTCTGGTTAAGCACGAGCATGGCTAGTCGACACGGCGAGCGAGTGGCTAACGGAGGTTCAAAACGCCAGTTTGTCGAGATTGACGTCAGACCCAGTCATTTAGGTCAGCTAGATTCGGATTGGGTTTGAGGTTCGCATTCTTGGTCCATTGGATTCTCAGGTGCATATCTGCACGCCTACTGGGCATCAGTATCAAGGAATTCGCACCACTTGCGAGGTAGAATCAGAAACCTTTGACAATGCTATACTCTCTTCGAGTTGAGAAGGATTGAATGTATGACCCAGACCGTCAGCGTAGATGAAGCCCAGGACAAATTGCCGGATTTGCTGGCACAGGCTTTGGCTGGTAACGAAGTAATTATCACGGAGCACGGCACGCCAGTGGCGCGCTTGGTTCCGGTTGTGGTGCACTCTAAGAAGAAGCGTGTAGCGGGTCTCAATCGAGGCACAATTTTGACGAGCGAAGATTTTGATGACGCCTTACCGGATGAGTTTTGGCTGGGCCAAGAATGAGACTTCTGCTCGACACTCACATCTTCATCTGGTGGGCAGACCAACCAGAAAAACTTTTACCCGCCGCGCTTTCCGCTTTGGAAGATTAAGCTAACGAACTGCTGTTGAGTGTGGTTAAGTTGCTGCAATGATTGCGGTGAGAACGACCTAGTGTTTTAGACTCCCATTTTGTGCCCCGACCAATAAACTTCGACGGCCGCCGATATCGGCGGCCGTATTTCCTATGGCCGGCAGGTGCTCAACGAGTGTTGGGAGCCATCGTAATCGGACCGGTATCGATCGGGACGTTCCTGACGATTTCGTCAACAAACGCTACTTGCGGCGGATCTGGATGTTGCCTCCACCTAGCGTCTGCTCGCCTGAGTCATAGCCGTCCATGAGCAACCAGTACGTATCTTGACCCTTGCCTGGTTCGCCCAAGTCCTGCACGTTGATCCTGTAATTGACTATACCCGATCCGTTCATCGTCGCCTGGCCAAAGATGCTTGCCCTCCCACTTCCGTCGCATACAATCGCGAGGACGTTGATCGAGTGCATCGTCAGACGTTCCACTGGTCCATGGTCCAGATATTCCTGCTGTCCCTGCACCTCGCCGCCGGCGTTCGCTTTAGCGTTGCCGCCAAAAGTGGCACGGTCGCCATTCGCCGCGATGATCCATCCGCTGTTAGTGATTTCGCAGCGTGGAGTGGTTACAGGCACAACCCAGGTTTTCTCGGCCACACCGCTCGGCTCGCCGGGATCCTGCACGTTATTGTTATTCGCATCCGCAAACGCAGTGATTGTGTCTGCGCCGGGCAGCGGTGGGCCAATGTAACAGAAGGTGGCTGCTCCATTGGAAGCAGTCGTTGCCGAACCGCTGGTCTCGACCGAGCCCATCACCTGGAAGCGAACTACTACATTAGCGACAGGGTTTCCTGCCGTGTCCTGCACGGTCGCTGTAACACAATGCTCTGAATCGACCGGGTTCGAAGCCGTAGGCGGGTTCAAGGTTAATGTCGCTGGAAGATCGGTTGTACCGAGCTTCGTCACGAAAGCCTCAACGGAGACGAAGGGGCCGGGGCCGTTATGCGTCGTGTCGAAGGCGCCAACAGTCGTCGGAAAGTCGGGCGATGAAGCGCTGCCCGTTACATAAGCACTCCCGAAGGTGTCCACCGCGATGCCGAGTCCTATGTCATCACCACTGCCCCCGAGGAAAGTGGAGTAGACGAGCGGCGTCGAACCGGACGCGTTGAGCTTCGTCACAAAAGCATCATTGCCGCCGTTATGAGTGGGGGCGAAGGCATCAGCCGTCGTCGGAAAGTTGGGCGAATTAGTGAAGCCCGATACGTAAGCACTGCCGGAAATGTCCACCGCAATGCCACGTCCGACTTCAATACCACTGCCGCCGAGGAAAGTGGAGTAGACGAGCGGCGCCGAACCGGACAGGTTGAGCTTCGTCACGAAGACGTCAAGCTCGCCGTTGTGCGTGGTGTCGAAGGCGCTAACTGTCGTGGGAAAGTTGGGCGATACAGTCTCGCCCGTTACGTAAGCACTGCCGGAAGCGTCCACGGCGATGCCGCTCCCTACGTCAACATCACTGTCGCCGAGGAAAGTTGAGTAGACGAGTGCCAAACCGGACGCGCTGAGCTTCGTCACGAAGGCGTCAGAGGAGC
>Ga0126311_10001046_pt1 | contig 13109 bp, 12 predicted proteins | sample Plot61_FD_92539 | JGI IMG/M metagenome (GOLD analysis project Ga0126311, IMG submission 92539) | Serpentine soil microbial communities from UC McLaughlin Reserve, CA, USA - Plot61 | ecosystem: Environmental > Terrestrial > Soil > Grasslands | place: USA: UC McLaughlin Reserve, Lake County...
AACATGAGCGAGACGACGACGCTGCTCAAGGTGGGCACCGTCGACATCGTGCTGCAGATGATCGAGGCCGGCGTCGTCATGCGTGACCTGACGCTGGAGAACCCGATCCGGGCGATCCGGGAGATCAGCCACGACGTCACCGGCCGCAAGAAGGTCCGGCTGGCCAACGGCCGCGAGCTGTCCGCGCTGGAGATCCAGCGCGAGTACCTCGAGCGGGCCACCGACTTCGTCGACCGGCGCGGCCTGTCCAGCCCCGCGCACAAGCAGGTCATGGACCTGTGGCGGCGCACGCTGACCGCGGTCGACACGGGGAACCTCGACCTGATCGCCCGGGAGATCGACTGGGTGATCAAGCTCCGCCTGATCGAGCGCTACCGCGCCAAGCACGGCTTGGAGCTGTCCAACCCGCGGATCGCCCAGCTCGACCTGGCCTACCACGACATCTCCCGTCGCCGCGGGCTGTTCTACCTGCTCCAGCGCAGCGGGAAGGTCGAACGCGTGGCGCACGACGTCGAGGTGTTCGAGGCCAAGTCCGTGCCGCCGCAGACCACCCGGGCGAAGCTGCGCGGCGACTTCGTGCGCCGGGCGCAGGAGCAGCGGCGCGACTTCACCGTGGACTGGGTGCATCTGAAGCTGAACGACCAGGCTCAGCGCACAGTGCTCTGCAAGGATCCCTTCGCCAGCGTGGACGAGCGCGTGGAGCGGCTCATCGCCAGCATGTGACCCGGGGCCGACGGACCCGCTGAAACGGAACCAGCGCGTCCGGGCTGCCGGAACGCACAGGTTGCCGGGTTAGGCTGGCTCGTCCCCACCAGCGACCAAAGGTCTCGTCGTGCGTCTCGTTCTGCCTCGCCTGCTGTCCGCCCTGGCTCTGCCCGCAGTGATCCTTGCCGGCTGCGCCAACGCGGACCCCGCTCCCAACAGCAACGCCAGCAGCAGCGCCTCCGGCGCCCTGAAGGGGGTCACGGTGACCGGCAACGCCGGCGCGAAGCCCACGGTGTCGCTGGCCACCAAGCCCACCAACGTCACCAAGTCGGCGACCGTCGTGGTCAAGCCCGGCACCGGCGCGGTCATCGCCAAGGGCCAGCGGGTCAGCTTCGACTACGTCCTGGTCAACGGCAAGGACGGCAAGGAGGCGGACACGTCCTACGGCAAGCAGCAGGCGGTCTTCGTCGCCGACCCCAGCCGCGCCGGGCTCAAGGGCCTGGCGAGCGGCATGATCGGCCAGAAGATCGGGTCCCGGCTGCTCATCGGCATCCCGCCGGCCGAGGGCTTCGGGCCGCAGGGCAACTCCCAGCTCGGCTTCGCCAAGAACGACACGCTGCTGTTCGTGCTCGACCTGAAGTCCGCGCGCACGCCGCTGACCAAGGCGACCGGCACCGCGGTGACGCCGGCCAAGGGGCTGCCGACCGTGACCTACGACGCCAAGGGGACGCCGAAGATCACCGTCCCGAAGACCGACGCGCCGAAGAAGCTCGTCGTCCAGCAGCTGATCAAGGGCACCGGCCCCGCGGTCAAGGCCGGGCAGACGCTGTCCGCCGCCTACGCCGGCGCGATCTGGGCAACCGGCAAGGAGTTCGACTCCTCCTACCGCCGCGGCTCGCCGCTGGAGGGCCCGATCGGCGTCGGCCAGCTGGTGCCCGGGTTCGACAAGGGCATCGTCGGCCAGCCGGTGGGCAGCCGGGTGCTGATGGTGCTCCCGCCGGCCGAGGGCTACGGCAAGTCGGGGCAGCCGCAGGCCGGCATCAAGGGCACCGACACGCTGGTGTTCGTCGTCGACATCCTCGACGCGTACTGACCTCCCCACGTCGGGCATGGGCCTGATCCGTCCCGCACCTGCCCGCTAGACGCACCGATCCGGAGAGCCATGAGCCTGGACCGCAGCAAGCCCGAGATCGACTTCCCCGGCGACACGCCGCCGTCCGAGCTGGTCGTGGAGGACCAGGTCGTGGGCGAGGGTCCCGAGGCGACAGCCGGCAGCACCGTGCTCGCGCACTACGTCGGCGTCGCGCACTCGACCGGCGAGGAGTTCGACGCGTCCTGGAACCGCGGTGAGCCGCTGCGCTTCCAGCTCGGGGTCGGCCAGGTCATCGCCGGCTGGGACCAGGGCCTGCTGGGCATGCGGGTCGGCGGCCGGCGCAAGATCGTCATCCCGCCGCACCTGGGCTACGGCGACCGGGGCGCCGGCGCGGCGATCAAGGGCGGCGAGACCCTCATCTTCGTCGTCGACCTGGTCGAGGTCGCCTGAGCGCACCACCGCGTCCCCCTTCGCGCTCCCGGGCTTTGCTCCCGGGCAACGCCGTTGCACCCCGCGAACGCCGTCGCACGGCCCATATCGGGCCTGCGGCGGCGTTCGGCGTGTGTAAAGGCGTCGCTCGTGAGTACGCGGGGTGGCGCGCTGAGGCGGCGGCCAGCTGAGGCGGCGGCGGCCCGCTGAGCGGCGGCCGGCTGAGCGGCGGCGGTCAGCGCAGCAGGGTGGCCGCGTGCCGACCCGCGGCCGCGGCGGCCAGAAACGCCGCGGGGTCGTCGTCCAGCCCGCGACCCATGGTCGATAGCCGCACCGGGCACTCCCGCAGGGCGGTGTCGAGCCCGGTGACGTCGACCTCGACCAGCCGGTGCGGCGTGGTGGGCGGGCCCAGCGAACGGGCCTGCTCCCGGATGGCGGCGCCCAGGGGTCCAAGCGCGTCCGGCAGCAGGGGTACGACGACGTCGGCAGGCGCCAGCGCGACCCGCCCATAAGCGGTGAGGCTGTGGTGCGACACGCCGCGGTGCCGCTCGCGGGGATCGGCGCCCGAGACCCGCAGGCTGGCCACCGGCCGCCCGCCCAGCACCGCGGCGGCGTTGACCGCCTCCCCGGCCGCCACGCCGGAGAAGCCCCAGCGGGTGCCCGTGCCCAGGTTGCCCGGACCCTGCGCGACGACGGCGACGTCGGCACGCAGCACCTCCCGCGCGGCGAGCAACCCGGTGTGCACCGTCACCGCCTCCAGGTCGCCGCCGAACGCCTGCCCGACGCTTACGCAGCCGGCCAGCCACCCGGCGTCCCGAAGCCCCGCGACCGTGCGCGAGAACCAGGCCGGCAGGGCGCCGCCGTCGGTCATCACGTACGCGACACGCAGCCCCGGCTCGACGTCGCGGACGCCGGCCGCGATGGCCGGCAGCGCCGAGTGCAGGTCCGCGACGACAACCGGCAGCCCGCCGAGGTCGTCCGCGTCGCGCAGAGCGGCGTGGTGCTCGGACCCCTGCTCGTCGGCCCCCAGCACCATGGGCTGCAGCGGGGTGTACCGGGCCTTGACCAGGTGGCCGGACCCGTCGTCAGGGTCGTCGGGAAGCCGGTCCGGTAGGGCCGCCACCAGTGCATAACCGCCGGTGCCCAGGCCGCGTTCGAGGGCGCCCACCGTCACCAGCACCCGGTCGCCCGGCTCGGGCTCGCCCACCAGGGCCGGGTAGGCCAGGGCCCGGACGCCCCGGCCGTCGTCCAGCCGGACGTCGAGCTCCACCGCGCCCGACCAGCGGGCCCGCACGGCGCGCACCGCGCCGCCGCGCCACCGCACGCTCGCCGTCACGCGGCCGACCCTATCCGCGGCCGGGAACGGGGGCCGATGTGCCGAGGGCGGCGCCGAAGGGCACCCCGCAGGCGCCTCTGCCCCCGGGCATCGTCGGGACCGCGCCGCACCTGGACCGGGGGACCGGCCGGACCCCGGGCCGTGGCCCGTCGGGTAGCGTCATCGGGCACCAAGGAGGCCCATGTCCACCGCCAAGACCGAGCGCCTGCTCAACCTGGTGATCTGCCTGCTGAGCACCCGCCGCCCGCTCACCAAGGCGCAGATCCGCCAGGCCGTCCCGCAGTACGCCGAGAACGCCTCGACCGAGGCGTTCGAGCGGATGTTCGAGCGGGACAAGGACGAGCTCCGCGACCTGGGGATCCCGCTCCTCACCAGCTTCGAGAACCCGCTGTTCGAGGACGAGGTCGGCTATCGGGTCGACCGCGACGCCTATGCGCTGCCCGAGGTGTCCTTCGAGCCGGACGAGCTGGCCGTGCTGGGGCTGGCCTCCCGGGTGTGGCAGCAGGCCAGCCTGGCCGGGCCGGCCTCCCGGGCGCTGGCCAAGCTGACCGCGCTGGGAGCGCCCCCCGACGACGGGTCGCTGATCGGCCTCGAGCCGCGGATCCGCACCGCCGAGCCGGCGTTCGACGCGCTGTGGGCCGCCGTCCGCGACCGGGTCCCGGTGCGGTTCACCTACCGCACTGCCGCCACCGGGGCGGTCGCCACCCGGACCGTCGAGCCGTGGGCGGTCACCAGCTGGCACGGGCGGTGGTACCTCACCGGGTACGACCGCGACCGCCGCGCACCCCGGGTGTTCCGCCTGTCCCGGGTCGAGAGCGCGGTCCGGACGGTCGGCCGGCCTGGTGAGTACGAGGTGCCCGCCGACCACGACCCGCGGCTGTTCGTCGGCAGCACGGTGCAGGAGCGGCCGCGGACGACAGCCAGGCTGCGGGTGCGCGAGGGCACGGCCCACATGGTCCGGCGGCGGGCCACCGACGTCCGCGACCTCGGGGACGGCTGGCACGAGCTGTCGGTCGACCTGGACGACCCCGAGGTGCTGGCCGAGGAGCTGGTGTCGCACGGCGCGAACGTCGTGGTCGTGGAGCCGAGCGACCTGCGGGACGCCGTGGTCCGCCGGCTGCGCGGCGTCCTGGCGCCGGCGGGGACGGGGGAGGGAGCCCGGTGAGCGAGTCGGCGACCGAGCGGCTGTCCCGGCTGCTCGCGATGGTGCCCTGGCTGCTGGCGCACCAGGGCGTCCCCCTGGCTGAGGCCGCGACCGCGTTCGGCGTGGACCAGCGGCAGCTGGTCAAGGACCTGGAGCTGCTGTTCGTCTGCGGCCTGCCGGGACACATGCCGGACGACCTGATCGAGGCGGACTGGGAGGGCGGCTTCGTCTACGTCGGCAACGCGGACGCGATCGCCCGGCCGTTGCGGCTCGGCGTGGACGAGGCGCTGGCCCTGATCGTGGGGCTACGGGCGCTGGCCGACGTCCCGGGCCTCGGTGACCGCGAGGCGCTCGACCGGGCCCTGGCCAAGCTGGAGTCCGCGGCCGGGGCCGCGGCCGCTCCCGCGGAGTCGGTCCGCGTCGACCTGGACGCCGGCACGGACCCCGCCGTGGTCCAGGCCTGCGAGGACGCCCTGCGCCGCCGCCGACGGCTGCACCTGCGCTACCTGGTGCCGCGGCGGGACGAGACCACCGAGCGCGACGTCGACCCGATGCGGGTGCTGACGGTGGAGGGCCACTGGTACCTGGAGGCCTGGTGCCACCGGGTCGAGGACGTGCGCACCTTCCGGCTGGACCGGGTGGTCGACGTCCGCGTGCTGGACGTCGACGGGACGGCGCCGCCGACCGCCCGCTCCCGCGACCTCAATGCCGGCCTGTTCGAGCCGAGCCCGCACGACCACCTGGTCACGCTGAACCTGTCGCCCGCCGCTCGCTGGGTCGTGGACTACTACCCGGTCGAGGCGGTGGTCGAGCAGCCCGACGGGCTGCGCGTCGGCATCCGTACCGCCGACCTCGCCTGGCTGCGCCAGCTGGTGCTGCGCCTGGGCGGGGACGCCACGGTCCTGGACCCGCTGGAACTTGCAGACGACGTCCGGCGGACGGCGGAGCGGGCCCTGGCCGCCTACGAGCCGTCGGAGCCGCCGTCCAGCCAGCCGTCCGAGCGACCGTCCGAGCCGCCGTCCGACCAGCCGTCCAAGCGAACGTCGGAGCCGCCGTCCGAGCGGACGGACCAGCGTCCGGACCCGGCGGAGCCCAGCCCCGTGGGCGGAGGCACAGCCGAGGGTTAAGTATCTGAGCGACGCTGCCGACTCTCCTCCCAACACAGGAACCGCCGGGTCGAGATCCCGGCGGACGCGCCAAGGAGGCGACCGGGAATGGCGACGATCAAGGCTTCGTGCCCCAGCTGCGGCGACGTGGACCTGACGCCGGCCCAGGTGCGACTCGTCGTCTGCTCGGTGAAGGACTGGTCGTACTACGCGTTCGGCTGCGTCCGCTGCGGCGACGAGGTGCGCAAGCCGGCCGGCGCCGAGGTGCAGCGGCTACTGCGCACCGGCGGCGTCAAGGTGGAGCACTGGGTGGTTCCGGCGGAGGCCCTCGAGGAGCACGCCGGACCGACGATCACGTACGACGACGTGCTGGACTTCGCCCTCCGCCTCGAGGCGCTGGACACGCCGGTCCCCGCGCTGAGCACGCTGCGGCCCGGGCTGACCGGCCCGGTCGACACCGGCCTGCGCGCGGCCGGCTGACCGCACCGGCGGCCACGGCCCCTACGCTGGGCGGCGTGAGATGGGTCCTGCTGTGGGTGCTGCTCGTGCTGGCCGCCGTCGTCGTGCTCGGGTGGCTGAGCTGGCGAGTCCTGCGCAAGGCCATCGGGCTCGGGCACGAGCTTGGCCGTAGTGCCGAGCTGGTCGGCCCGGTCCTGGAGCAGATGCCGGAGCGCTACCAGCCGGCGTCCTCGGTGCTGGCCGACCCCAGCACCCTGCCGGACCCTGGGCAGTCCCGGGCAGGGCACCGACCGTCGCGGGCAGGACACCGCCGATTCCCCGCGGGGAGCGGCCGCCGCGCTCCGGGGCGCGTACGCTGAGCCGAAGACGTATCCACCACCCTAGGGCGGCGAGCCATCGTGTTTCGAAACCTTCTTGACGGTCCCCACCTGCTGATCATCCTGGTGGTCATCCTGCTGCTGTTCGGTGGCAAGAAGCTGCCCGAGGCGGCGCGAGGTCTCGGCCGGTCCATGCGGATCTTCAAGTCCGAGGTCAAGGAGATGCGCGAGGACGACGACGAGACGCCGCCGCGGGGACCGATCGAGGGCCGGGTCGTCGACGACCGCAATAGCACGGGGCCCGGCACCGCGCCACGCACCGACTCGACCGGGACAGACGACGTCGACCGGCAGCGCGAGCAGCGGCGCGGCGCCTGAGCCTCTCCCTGGCTCCACCGGCTCTATCCGGGTGACCTGACATGGCCGTACCCACCACGCGACGACGACGCCGTGACCCCGAGGGGCGCATGGCGCTGCGCGAGCACCTCACCGAGTTGCGGCGCCGCGTCGTGCGCTCGGCGATCGCCATCCTGCTCGGAGCGGTCGTCGGCTGGTTCCTCTACGACTGGGTGATCGAGGCGCTGATCCGCCCGATCAAAACCATCCAAGCCGAGCGCGGACCCCAGTTCATCTCGATCAACTTCGGTGACGTCGCCTCACCGTTCAACCTGAAGATTCAGCTGTCGATCCTCACGGGCTTGGTGCTGGCCTCACCGGTCTGGCTGTACCAGCTGTGGGCCTTCGTCACACCGGGCCTGACGCGCAAGGAGCGTCGTTACTCGTTCGGGTTCGTCGCCGTCTCGCTGCCGCTGTTCCTGGGCGGGGCGGCCCTGGCCTGGTGGGCCCTGCCCAAGGCGATCCAGTTCTTCAGCGACTTCGTGCCCTCAGGCGGCACCATCTTCATCTCGGCGAACACGTACTTCTCCTTCGTGACGCGGATCATCCTGGCCTTTGGCATCGCGTTCGTGATCCCGGTGCTTCTCGTCGCCCTCAACATGGTGGGCGTTCTCAGCGGCCGCGCTCTGGTGCGCCAGTGGCGGGTCACGGTCTTCGCCTGCTTCCTGTTCGCGGCGATCGCGACACCCACGCCCGAGGCCACGACGATGTGCATCCTGGCCGGGGCGATGTGCCTGCTGTTCGGCGCCGCCATCGCGATCTGCCTGCTCATCGACCGCCGCCGGGCCCGCCGCGCCGGCGAGGACGAGCTGGCGAACCTCGCGGACGACGAGGCCAGCGAGCTCTGACGTCGCCCGTCCGGCGGCCCCGGGAGTTCGCTAGCGTTCGCGGCGTGACGCCCCGCCCCGGAGCGCGACGCATCGCGATCGCCGTCAATCCCACGTCCGGAGCGGGACGCGGTCGAAGGCTGGGTGCCGAGGTGACCGCGCGGCTGGCGGCCGACGGCTGCGAGCTGGTGGAGCTGAGCAGCGAGAGCGCCGCCGAGACCCTGGACCGCGCACGCTCCGCAGTGGCCGCCGGCCTGGATGCTCTCGTGGTCGTCGGCGGGGACGGCATGGTCAACGTCGGCGTGAATGCGGTGGCGGGCACCGACGTACCGCTCGGCGTGGTGGCCGCGGGGACCGGCAACGACGTCGCCACGACGCTGGGGCTGCCGGTGCGCGACGCGGCCGCCGCGGCGGAGGTTGTCCGGGCCGGACACGTGCGCCGGATCGACGCCGTTCGGGGGACGTCGGCGAGCGGGGTCTCGCGGTGGTTCGTCGGCGTGCTGTGCGGCGGGTTCGACGCCGTCGTCAATGAGCGGGCGAACGGGTGGTCGTGGCCGCGCGGCCGGACGCGTTACAACCTGGCGATCGCGCGCGAGCTGCCGGTCTTCCGCCCGCTGCCGTACGAGATCGAGCTGGACGGCGAGCTCTGGCGCACCGAGGCGGTGCTGGTCGCCGTCGGCAACGGCACCAGCTACGGCGGCGGCATGCGGATCACGCCCGACGCCTCGTACGACGACGGCCTGCTGGACGTCCTGGTGGCCGGCCCGCTGTCCGTGCCGGCGCTGGTGCGGGTCTACCCGCGAGTGTTCAACGGCAGCCACACCAGCCACCCTGCGGTCACCGTCCGGCGGGCCCGGCGGGTGCGGCTGTCGACGCCGGGGGTGGTGGCGTACGCGGACGGCGAGCGGTTCGGCCCGCTGCCGGTGGAGGTGGAGGTCGTCCCCGCCGCCCTGGGCGTGCTGGTGCCTCGACAGGAGCACCGGCCAGGCCTGACGTAGCCTGACGCCATGTCCTCGCCCGCGGTGCGGTTCGCCGCTGCCCGTCGTCGGCAGGCAGAGTCCAGGACGCTGCTGGCAGCGTTCCGGGCGGGCCTGGACCTGGAGCTGGACGAGTTCCAGATCCGTGCGTGCACCGCCCTGGAGGAGGGCCGCGGGGTTCTCGTGGCGGCGCCCTCGGGAGCGGGCAAGACGGTCGTCGGTGAGTTCGCGGTGCACCTCGCCCTGGCGGCCGGCCGCAAGGCGTTCTACACGACGCCGATCAAGGCGCTGTCCAACCAGAAGTACAACGACCTGGTGGCGGTGCACGGCTCCGACCGGGTCGGCCTGCTCACCGGCGACACCACGGTCAACGGCGAGGCGCCGGTCGTCGTCATGACGACCGAGGTTCTCCGCAACATGCTCTACGCCGGGTCGCCGACGCTTGCCGGGCTCGGCTTCGTGGTCATGGACGAGGTGCACTACCTCGCCGACCGGTTCCGCGGCGCCGTCTGGGAAGAGGTGATCATCCACCTCGCCGAGGACGTCCAGCTGGTGTCGCTGTCAGCGACGGTCAGCAATGCAGAGGAGTTCGGCGCCTGGCTCGACACCGTCCGCGGCGACACCGAGGTCGTCGTCGAGGAGCACCGGCCGGTGCCGCTGTTCCAGCACGTGATGGTAGGTACCAAGCTGCACGACCTGTTCGTCGACGCCGGTGGCGGCGAGGTCGCCGTCAACCCGAAGCTGCTGGAGCTCGCCCGCGACGACGCCCGGTACGAGCGTCACCAGCGCTCGCACGTGCGCGGTGGACGGGGCCGCTCCCGCGGTCAGCACGGCGGGCCGCGCCGGCACGGTGGCCTCGGGTTTGGCGTCCCTGGCCGAGTTGAGGTCGTGGAGCGTCTCGACGCCGCCGGGCTGCTGCCCGCGATCACCTTTATCTTCAGCCGGGCCGGCTGCGATGCCGCCGTCCGGCAGTGCCTGGACACCGGTCTGCGGCTCACGACCCCGGAAGAGGCGGACGAGATCCGCGACGTCGCCGAGCGGCACACCGCGGACGTGCCGTCCGAGGACCTGGACGTGCTGGGGTACTGGGACTGGCTCGAGGGCCTCACGCGGGGCATCGCCGCGCACCACGCCGGCCTGCTGCCGAGCTTCAAGGAGGTGGTCGAGCAGCTGTTCGTGCGCGGTCTGGTCCGGTGCGTCTTCGCCACCGAGACGCTGGCCCTGGGCATCAACATGCCGGCCCGCAGCGTGGTGCTCGAGAAGCTGGTGAAGTGGAACGGAGAGACGCACGCCGACGTGACGCCGGGGGAGTTCACCCAGCTCACCGGCCGCGCCGGGCGCCGAGGCATCGACCCGGAGGGGCACGCGGTCGTCCTGTGGCAGCCCGGGCTGGACCCGCGCGCCGTCGCCGGACTGGCCTCGGCCCGCACGTATCCGCTGCGGTCGAGCTTTCGCCCGACGTACAACATGGCCGTCAACCTGGTGGCCCAGGTCGGCCGCGACCGCGCCCGCGAGGTGCTGGAGACCTCCTTCGCGCAGTTCCAGGCCGACCGGGCGGTCGTGGGACTGGCCAAGCAGGTCCGCACCCAGGAGGAGGCGCTGGACGGCTACGCGCGGGCGATGACCTGTCACCTCGGAGACTTCTCGGAGTACGCCGGCCTGCGCCGGGCGATCAGCGACCGTGAGGCCGCGCTGTCGCGGCAGCGCCAGGGGTCGCAGCGGGCCGAGACGGCGCAGAGCCTGGAGCAGCTGCGCGTCGGCGACGTCATCCGGGTGCCCGGTGGGCGGCGTGCGGGCTACGCGGTCGTCGTCGAGCCGGACCGGACCGCCGGCCTTGACGGCCCGCGGCCCAGCGTGCTGGGAATCGACCGGCAGCTGCGCCGCCTCACGCTGGCCGAGGTGACCTCGCCGGTGGAGACGGTCGGCAGCGTCCGGCTGCCCAGGGGCTTTAACCCGCGCAGCCCGCAGGCCCGGCGCGACCTCGCGTCGACGCTGCGCCAGGCGGTCCCGGAGGACCAGCCGTCCCGGGGGCGCCGCAACGGCACGGCCGACGGCGTGCACCCGGGCGAGGACGAGCTGCTCGTGGAGCTGCGCCGCCGGATGCGCTCGCACCCGTGCCACGCGTGCCAGGACCGGGAGGAGCACGCGCGCTGGGCGGAGCGGTACACCCGGCTGGACCGCGAGACGCAGGCTCTGCGCCGGCGGATCGAGGGGCGGACCAACTCGGTTGCGCGCACCTTCGACCGGGTCTGCGACGTGCTGTCCGACCTCGGCTACCTGGAGACCAACGCCGACGGGGTCCGGGTGACCCGGCACGGCTCGCGGCTGCGCCGGCTCTACACCGAGCACGACCTGCTCGCGTCGGAGTGCCTGCGGGCCGGCGTCTGGACCGGCCTGGACGGGCCAGGGCTGGCCGCGTGCCTGTCCGCCCTGGTGCACGAGTCGCGCCGTGAGGAGGGGCCGGCGCCGCGGCTGCCGAGCGGCCGGGTCGGCGACGCGCTGGAGCAGACGATGCGGGTGTGGTCGGACCTGCAGGCGCTGGAGAGCACGTACCGGCTGTCCACCCTGCGCGAGCCGGACCCGGGCCTGGCCTGGGCGATGCAGCGCTGGGCCCGCGGGCACAACCTCGACACCGTGCTGCGCGACACCGACCTCGCTGCGGGCGACTTCGTGCGCCGCTGCAAGCAGCTGGTGGACCTGCTCGGGCAGGTGGCCGACGCGGCCGACGACCCCGGCGTGCGGCGGTCCGCCCAGCAGGCCGTCGACGGCGTCCTGCGTGGCGTCGTCGCGCACACGTCGCTGAGCTGACGCGTCGTCCAGGCCCACGACCATCGACCGTCCGACGGCGGCTGACCCTTACTCTCCAGCGACGCCATTGCTCGTCAGCGGCGCCATGAACTTCGGCTGCCGAGCCCCGGCGGTGGCGTTGCTGAAGAGCAACGGCGTTGCTCGTGAGTAAGAGGTTGCTGCTGGGTAACGGGGCAGGCGCCGCCGTCGGGGTCAGCGGGGGTCAGCCGGGTCAGCCGGGGGCGGCCTTGGCGAGCGCGGCGGTGACCCGCGTGACGCTGGAGGCCAGGCCCCACCGGGCGGCCAGCCCGGCGAGCGCGGCCAGGTCGGCGGGCTGGGCGGGCACGGCGTCCTGGATCTCGTCGAGGGGCACGTCCCGGACCACGTCGACGACCGACGGCGCGACGTCGAGGTAGTCACGGGCGGCCTCCAGCCGGGCCCGCTGGGTGCCGCGAATCGCGCGGTCGCCGTCGTCGAGAGCGCGGCGCAGTCCGGCCAGGTCGCCGTACCGGGAGAGGAGGGCCGCCGCCGTCTTCTCGCCGATGCCGGGGACGCCCGGCAGGCCGTCGCTGGGGTCGCCGCGCAGGGCGGCCATCGCGGCGTAGGCGCGACCGTCCGGGACGCCGTAGCGCCGGACCAGCTCGGCCTCGTCGACGACGTGGATGTCCTTGACGCCGCGCGCGGCGGTGTACAGCACGAGCACCGAGCGGGCGTCGTCCACGAGCTGGAACAGGTCTCGGTCGCCGGTGACCACGTCGACCGGCGTCCCGGCGCGGGCGGCGCGCTCGGCCAGGGTCGCGATGACGTCGTCCGCCTCGAACCCCGGGTGCCCCACCCGGGCGACACCCAGCGCCGCGAGGACGTCCACGACGATCGGCACCTGCGGCTCCAGGCCCTCGGGGGTGTCCTCAGCGTTGCCGTCGCCGCGCAGCCGATGCGCCTTGTACGACGGGATGGCGGCCACCCGGAAGGCCGGCCGCCAGTCGTCGTCCCAGCAGGCCACCAGTCGGGTCGGCCGGTGTGCCGTGACCAAGGTGGCGACCATGTCGAGGAAGCCGCGCACCGCGTTGACCGGCGTGCCGTCCGGTGCCCGCACCGAGTCCGGGACGCCGTAGAAGGCGCGGAAGTACAGCGAGGCGGAGTCGAGGAGAAGCAGCCGCCCGCCGCTGGGAGTCGCCACCCGCGGAGGCTAGCGGGTCGGGCCCGGGGCAGCGGGGATTTTCCCGTGACGTCGGACCCGGCCGTTGCGCCGGGCCACACTCGGGCAATCGACTATCGGCCCAGAGCGAAAGAACGACCTGCTATGAAACATGCGCTTGCCATGGCCGGCGGGCACGGTTTTCCGAATCGGAAGACGGCGCCCTCGCCGACTGGGAGCCTGCTGAAGGGAACCGACAACAAACGGCTCGCCGTGAAACCCACGGACGCCGCCATGGGCCGCCCCACCTGCGGCTCCTTAGCTTTCTCCGCGCCCGCTGAACGACGACCGCCACTTCCAGGCTGAGCTTCTTGATCTTTTTGCCGGCTCCGTCG
>Ga0126311_10001047_pt1 | contig 13106 bp, 11 predicted proteins | sample Plot61_FD_92539 | JGI IMG/M metagenome (GOLD analysis project Ga0126311, IMG submission 92539) | Serpentine soil microbial communities from UC McLaughlin Reserve, CA, USA - Plot61 | ecosystem: Environmental > Terrestrial > Soil > Grasslands | place: USA: UC McLaughlin Reserve, Lake County...
ACAAACGGTTGGGTTGCTGGTGTTGGCTATACTAGGCGGAGAGCGACTGGAGGCTCAGACGGTCCTCCGTTCCCCTCCCCCACTGGATTCCGCTCGGGCTTTGTTGCGGGATGCCGTTCTGGTCCTCCGCGATTCATTGGTGACTGTCGACGGCGCGGCAGCAAGGCTGCAGCGCGATTACCGGGAGGCCTCCGGACCATCCCTGCTCTCCCGGGCTCAACAGATGTACGAGGCCTGCGCTCGTTCCGGCCGGACTGTCCCGCCCACTCGGCTGGCGGTCAAGCGCACCCAGGTGAGTCAGCCGCTCAAGGTAGAGCGACGACAGGAGCTGGTTGAGGCACTGGACCATCTCACTCAAGCCTTGGGCACCTGCGAGACCGAGTTTGCTGCCATGAGCAAGCCCGGAGAGGCTGAACGGGTACGGGGCTACGGCAATGACCGCGCTACCAAGGTCCAGGCCGCTATACGCAGCTACGAGCAGGTGCTGCGCGAGTTCCTGGGGACTATGGGCATCCAAGTCTTACCCCTCGGAGTCAGCGCGGGACCCTCCCACTAAACCACAACGATGTGGATTCACATCTTCCACATTCTGTGGACGGACCGGGGTATGGTCCTCCGGTCCCAGCGGTTAGCTATCCACATCCTTCCCCACACTAAGTGTCGTAACCCGAATAAAGAAAGGCACTTGCGGGCTTTTGCCCAGTTCCTATCTTAAGCCCACGCGCTTACAGGTACGTGCTGGGACTGAGGTTTCAGCGCGATCTGCGAGTGGGTTTGAGCGGGATATCAGGGGAGAGTGCTGAAGCAACCAAGGGCTCAGGCAGTCGCTGATCCTGGTGATCACCCCGGCTCAAACAGATGAAGCCAGTCGCGTGCTTCATCCGCCCCGATCTAGCGCCTCGGGGTGCAGTGCGAAGGGTCGGTCCGCGACCCGATCCGACTCGCAGCGCTCCCATAGACGAACCAGGTGGGATGGCCATCCGGCCTGGGGATCGAAGCCAAGGCTTCACCGTGCCCTCCCGAGCGGCGAATCAGCCAACCGGTGGCAGGTGAGAGAAGAACGGCGGCAGTAGTGCCACGACCTTGGGTAGTCCATGCGGGGGACGGCCGTCTAGCCACGACTAGACGGCCGTTCCGTTTTTATGGGAGCTATTCTTTGTCTATGAAAACTATGGCCATTCTTGTGGTGCACCACGACCCCGTTTGCCGGGAGGAGCTCGTCTCCGTGCTGCGGGGAAGTGGTTATACCACGCTCGCCGCCGATTCTGCGGGCAGCGCGGCAGCACAGCTCGATGGCCAGGTGGATCTGATGCTGCTGGAGTTGACGCACCCTGGCATAGACCGAGACGCCGTGCGGCGGGCGCTGAGCCTGCCCGACGTGGCCGAGCCCGATTCTCTCGAAGCCGCAGAGCGGCGCCACCTATCGCTGGTGCTGCGCCATACTGCCGGGAACAAACGGCGGGCTGCTCTCATCCTTGGCATATCCCGCTCCACATTGCTCAACAAGGTTCGCAAGTACCAATTGGAGGATGGCTGATGGTGAGCTCAAGATTCACGGGGTGACTCGCCAGGTGGATCTGCCGGCCACAATTCGGCTTACCCGCAGCGACGCTTAGGTGCGGTTGAACAGGAGATAACTGGCCCGAATCCAGGACTGGCCTCCGGGCCCGCCGTTCGCCGAAGGGGCCGTCTGCCCTCCCTGCGTTCAGCGCTATCTCATGACCTTCACTCTTCCCAGCCGGGAAAACACAACCGTGCGGGTGGCCGACCCGCGCACCAAATGTAGTGAGGCGTTCGAGAGTCCCATCGTGAACCCTTCGGGTGAAAACGTTACCTGCCGGGCTGGCCCCGCGAGGGACACCTGGAAAACTGAAGGACCGGCTTCGGCCCAAAGCGCGAGGGTTCCGGAACGCGGTGTGATGGTGAGCGCCGCCGAATCTATGGTGAGTGTGAGCACCACTCCGCGGGCGATGGCCATGATCCGGGCACGCTGATGGGCGGCAACCAGGTGAGACGCCGCAGCCTGGACCTGCACCCGATCCCACGCGTGGGAGAGCTGGGGAACGGCGATGCCCATCAGGATGCCCGCTGCTGCAAGGACCAGCAGTAATTCCGGAAGGGTAAATCCTCGTTTCATGAGCCCAGAATAGACGGGTCTTCCTCTCGACCGGCACCGTTTTTGTGCGAAGCGAGGCGGCAAAGGGCAGGCCGTATGCGATGCTAGCGCCAGCCCTTGTGTGGCTCGCCTGGGGCCGCGATACTAGCTGTACCCCCGAGGGCTCAGTAGAACACGGAAGGAACCCACTTGTATACGCCTCGGCGACTGTTCGGTGAGGTCGAGTCGTCTTCAGATATTCTCACGCACGAGCCCTTCCTCGAGCGTGCCCGGGTCCAGCGAGAGCAGGCCGATGACGGCTCCGCTCGCCTTGCTCTGGGCGCGTACGTCGTTGCCCGCCTGATCGACAAGCTGCTGCTGCTGCTCTCTTCCAGTCCCGATGGTATCGAAGCCTTCCGATGGCAGCTCGAAGCCGTGCGTCGGCACGTGCGCGATTTGCCGGCGGACGTCCCCGAGACAGCGCACTTGGCCGGCATCGTCGCTACGGTCCCCACAAACGGCCCGATCGAACCGGGGCTGTGGAAGAGTCTCATAGCCTACGCCTATTTTCTGGAGCATCAGGCCCGACTAGAGGAGAGTCTTGAAATCCTGACCCTGGCAGCGCGGGCCCAGGACAACCGAATCTCTGCGGCTGATTTTGCTGCCTACGCCCTGTTTTCAGGTCGACTCAATCGGCAGATGGCCCGCTGGGCCGCGGCCAACCGGTGCTACGCAGCTGCTGAAGAGACTGCAGCCAGCGTGGGCGAAGCAGTGTCCATGTTCCGCAGCCGGCTCGGTCGCGCGATAGTCCATCGAGGGCAGGGAAATTATCCCGCGGCCCGCGTCATCGTCGAAGAGGTCTTGAGAGAAGCAACCCAGCTCGGCCTGCGCGAGGTTCAAGCCATGGGCTATGCTGAGGCCGGAGTGCTCTACGGTCTGCAAGGACTCCGTCTAGAAAGCCTGGAAGCCTACTACAGCTCCTTTCAACTTACCGACGATCCGGTGGAGCGGATGCGCAGCTTGGGGGATCTAGCGCTGGGCCTCTTAGAAATTGGAGCCTACGACGTTGCTCGCATTGCCTTTGAGATTGTGACCAAATCACAGGCCCGAGTTTTGGTACGGATCAATGCAGCGCTCGAACTGATGAGCCTGGAGGCGCTGGTAGGCAATCGGGTAGCATTCGAGCGCTGGCGCGCAGCGGTCCAGGAGCAACGGGATTCGATGTCTCCCAGCATGGCGGTAGACTACAATTACAAGCTGGGCACTGGTCTGGCCCAATTCGGCCAGACCAAGCGCGCCCAGATCTTTCTTACCACTGCCTTGCAATTGGCGGAACAGCACAAGCTCAATGCCTGGTACTTCAAGATCGATCAGGCCATTGGCAAGCTGACAGAAAAGGCCGAAGGCCCGGCAGCCGAGTCTGCTCCTGCTATTCTCGGCAACGTCGCCGCACTCCGAGAAATAGAGATGGGCCTGCGGGAATATGCGTTGGCCGGTGCTCCTCTTTGATCGAGCCGCCGCACCAATAGTTGGTCGAGGCTCCATCTCAACTCAAGCTAGGTGTGTGCTCCCTGACCTTCCTCAAACGATGCCTGGGGCTGATCTGAGGGGCCAGTGGTATCGCTTCGGGTGCACGCGGTGGTCAGGGCGGCAGATGCAATCAAGGCGAGTACCAGGCCGTAATTCTTGGAACGAGACATGTAAGGTCCCTTTCATATGGCGTTTGTGCCTGGAGGTGGAGTGCAGCGCCAATGTGGGGCTCCCCGTTTGCTGTTATTAGGGCCCAATTGCGACAAATAGGGGCCGATTTGCGACATTTGCTCCAGGCAGCAGTCCCTCCCGATCGCTTGGTCCGGCTTCGCTCGGTCGATCCGGACCGCTATCAATGGGTTACGGGCAGTGGGTGGCCCGAAGTGGTCGACACTATTCGGGCCAAGCCGGTCGAGATGGCGGTGGTCGATCCCCTCCTGGGTGGTCAGGCCAGGGCGCACGGAATTGAACGGCTGCGACTGCTCTTTCCCTCCTTGCCTCTCTTGGTCTACACCGAGCTCGCTCCCGCCACCGCATCCGTGCTGCTCCAGCTCGGGCGTTCCGGCATTCGGCGGGTGGTCTTCCACCGGTTCGAAGACGCACCCGCGTCTCTCCGGGTCGCGATCCAAGCCGAGCTGGAGCAATCCGCGTCACAACAGGTGATGCAGGCTCTGGGAGGGGCGCTCCAGCAGCTTCCCCGCGAGCTGCTCCGCGCGCTGCAGGCAATGCTGCACGCGGGAGACGAGGCGCCCACGGTCACATCTCTGGCCGAGCGCGCTCAGCTCACCAGGCGAACCTGCGAGCGCTGGTTTACCAAGGTGGGATTACCTTCGCCTCGAACGGTCATGGTTCTGACCCGGCTGCTTTACGCCCACCGCCTGCTGCTCGACCCGGGATATACCGTCGAAGACGTGGCGCTCAAGTTAGGTTACAGCAAGACTAAAACCCTGCAGATGCATTTGCGCGCGGTGTTCGGAGTGACGGCCGGGGAGCTCAGGGTCTCGCTCTCGACTGAAGAGGCGCTGATGATCGTGACCGATCGGTATCTCAAGCCGATGAGGCAGGCCGCGTCATGAACCGGTACCGAGTCCTGGCTGTCGACGACGAGCCAGGCGTCCGCCGTATTCTGGAGCGCGCGCTGCGGGGTCATCACTACGACGTGGTATCCGTGGCCGATCCAGACTCGGCCTACCAGATGCTGGGCGAGACCAACTTCGACCTGATACTGCTCGATCTCCGGCTCCCGCAGATCTCCGGTGACGCTTTCTTCCTGGCCATCATACGACAGTGGCCGCGGCTTCTGGGACGCGTGATCCTGATGAGTGGAGATCCTCTGCCGCCCCAGCCGGACTGGCCCATCGAACTGGCCGGGTGCCCCATGCTCCATAAGCCCTTCAGCCTGGACACCCTGATGACCACCGTCAGCCGGGTGCTGGCCGACCTCGAGCCCGACTCCGACATCCGGGAGGGAAACGGGAATTCATGAATACGGCTACTCACGCGCCCTCCGACCCGCTCACTACGCTGCGGGAATACCGGGCGCTGGCGCCCTGGGGTCTTCGGGATCTGGCCGCCCTCGCGGGCGGCATCCTCGACGCCTCGGGAGTGGTGCCGGTCAACGCCGCGGCCCGTGCCCGCCCCAGCGAGCGCACCATTCGATTCTATGTGGCGCGCGGTCTGGTCAGCCCTCCCGATGGACGCGGCACCGCCGCGGTCTACTCCTACCGTCACCTGCTGCAGGTACTCGCCATCAAGCTGCGGCAGATGGAGGGGGCCACGCTGGATTCCATGTTGAAGGAGTTTGCCGGAATGACCGGCGACCTGATCGAGCGCCGTGCCGCCAGCGCCTTGGGGCCCGGTCTGCCGCCGCCCGATCAGCTGCCGCTGCTCCGGACGCCCGGCACCGGGCGGGGAAGAGTTGGGCGGGCCGTCATGGCCTGGCTGGCGCCGGTCGAAGGTTTGAGTCCGGCCGGCTCTACCTGCCGGCGGATCCTGGTCGCACCGGGGGTCGAGGTTCTGATGGACGAGCAGCATCCCGCTCTCCGGTTGAACCGCGACCCCACCGTCATTGCCGAAGCCCTTCGTCAAGCGCTCGCGTCAGTAATCGGCCTTGAAGTCAATCCGCCGAGCTCAACCGAGTTGTCGGGGATGGCGGCATCGGCCTGGAGCCCAACCCTGGCGGATTCGGAAATGTTCGACCATCCGGCAATGGGCAGCGAAAGGTCCGAATAGAAACTCTCACCCAATAAGGAATCCGACATGAGCACGGTCGTCCTGTTGGTCGTCCTTGCGGTGCTGGTTTTATGGGTGATCGGCGCCTACAACGGCCTGGTCTCGTTGAAGAACCAGGTGATCAATGGCTGGAAGCAGATCGATGTGCAGCTCAAGCGGCGCCACGATCTGATTCCCAACCTGGTGAATACCGTCAAAGGGGCGATGGACTTCGAGCGCTCTACGCTCGATGCGGTGATCTCTGCCCGGAACCGGGCGGTGAGCGCCACCGGAGTGCGGCAGACCGCTCAGGCGGAAGGGGAGTTAACCCAGGCCCTTGGCCGGCTGTTCGCGCTGACCGAGGCCTATCCGGACCTCAAGGCCACCGGCAACGTAGCGGCGCTTCAGGAAGAGCTGACCAGTACCGAGAACAAGATTGGTTTCGCTCGCCAGCTGTATAACGACGTCGCCACTCAATACAACACCAAGCAGATGCAATTTCCCACCAACCTGATCGCCGGTCTGGCCAAGGCTTCTCCCGCCGAGCTGTGGGAGATCGAGGATGCCGGGGAGCGGGCGGTCCCGGTGGTCGACCTCTCGCTGAACAAACCGGGTTCGTGAGCGAGGACGCCAATCTCTTTGCTCAACAGGAAGCCAATCGACGCCGCTCGCGCTGGCTGATCACCGGGTTTGTGCTGTTCTTCGCCTGGGTCGGCTTCGGCGGAGACCTCGGGTTCTACCTGCTCACCAGTAACACCGGTCCTTCCGAGTACCACCACATCGTTCCCTTCATCGGCATCTTCAGTACTCTTGCCGCCACCGGCATCTGCTGGCACGCCTGGCGCTATGGGCCAGGCCGCGTGCTCTGGTCTACCGGCGCCTGGGAGCTGATCGAGCCGGCCACGCCGCAGCAAAAGCAACTGGTGAACGTGGTGGAGGAGATGGCGATCGCGTCGGGTTTGCCCCGACCCAAGATCTGGATCGTGCCCGATCCGGATCCCAATGCCTTTGCGACCGGCCACGACGCCGCGACCGCCAGCGTGGCAGTTACCGAGGGCCTGCTGAACCTGCTGTCGCGTGACGAGCTGCAGGCGGTGGTGGCCCATGAGATGGCACACATCCGCAATCTGGATATCAGGCTGATGACCCTTCTGGCCGGGATGGTGGGCGCCATTGCGCTCATGTCTGACGGCATGGGACGCGTGCTTGGACGGGGAGGGATCCGGCGGGGCGGCGGGGCAGGTGGGCAGCGGAGCGGCAGCAAGGGCTCGAATCCTTTGGCCCTGGTAATCCTGGCGCTCTGGCTGTTAACCCTGGTGATTGCCCCCCTGGTCTCGCGACTGCTGGCATTGGCGGTGAGCCGAAAGCGAGAGTACCTGGCCGATGCCAGCGGGGCCCAGTTCACCCGAAATCCGATGGCACTGGTCACGGCCCTGGAGAAGCTCGCGTCCGCTACCGAGCCTACCCGCTCGATCACGCGGGGCGCCGCGCATCTCTGCATTGTGGATCCTGCCCCAACCGCCCTGGCCTCGAAGGAGGGGCTGCTGGCCGATGTAATGGTCTCACACCCGCCCATTCAGCAGAGGATCATTCGCCTCAGGCGGATGGCGTATCAGCAGGCGAAACTGGAGCGAGCCGGCGCAGGATCTTCAGGGCAAAAGACCGAAGGAGAGTCGCACAATCTGATTGGCTAAGCGCTATCCGCCAGGTGCCGCTACCTCTCGGGGCCGGAAGCCAACCCGGCCGAACTTCTCCCAACCGGTCTTGCCTCGCCAGGCGTCCCACAGGCCTCGCAGTCTCCAGTACAGGGTGAGCTGGCGGTATCCCAGATTTTCCAACACGGCATACAGCAACAGGATCAGAACCTCACCCCGACGGCTGAAGGGCAGGAGATGGCGTTGGAGCCGGTCGGCCAGGCCGTAGCGGAATCGCCAGGCGCCCACCAAAACGGATAGCACGTTGACCAGTATCCCGTATCCGAGCGATGCGAGCACAAACGCCAGCAGGTACTCGGTGCCGAACAACTCAATCCCGGTTATCTGCTGCATCAGGAACAGGAAGAGGACGCAGGCATAGCCCACGATCTCGACCAGCGGACCGTAATACTCGAACAGCCAGAACGCCGGGAGTGCAAACCAGCCGATCCGGCCAAATTTGGATTGCCAGAGCATGGCCCGGTGATACCGCAAAGACTCGCGGAGTCCACGGTACCAGCGACCCCGCTGTTTGCGGAGCGATTCGAAACTTTCGGGGACTTCGGTCCAGGCCACCGGATGCGGAAGAAAAGCAATGCGCCGGTCCTGCAGCTTGTCCAGAACGAACCGGTGCAACCGCACGATGATCTCCATGTCTTCGCATACGGTGCCAAGGCCGATCCCTACATATTCCTCAACCAGTCGGTGCCGCAGAAATGGCGTGAGGTATCCCCCGGCCCGGATCACCGTTTCTTTCTCGAACACGGCGAAGACGCCGCTCAGGATCAGGATGGAGTGCACCCGGTCGAGGCCGGTGCGGGCCGCGGTGAAGGAACGGAGATATTCCACCATCTGGAAACGGGGGAGTGACCGGGCGGGCAGCCCAACTTTCACGACGTGGCTGTTGCGTACCGTGCAGCCGTTCGCGATGGCCACCTGTCCTCCGACCGCGACGACCCTGGGGTCCTCCTGAACGACCCGCATCAGCTCCTTGAGCGCGCGCTGGTCCAGAATCGAATCGGCGTCGAGCGAGACGAAATACGGAGCGGCGGAAGCATTGATGCCGGCGTTCATGGCATCGGCTTTCCCGCCGTTCTCCTTGTCGATCACGATCAGCTGCATCACCTGAGCCGGGAGGGGAATGCCGGCTCGGTAGATGGCCCGAACCGGAGCCGTGGTGATGGCCGGACGATAGGGTGCGTCGGTCCGGCGGAGCTGGAAGGCGCTCTTGAGCCGCTCCAAGGTCGAGTCGGAAGACCCATCATTCACCACCACAATCTCGAAGCGGGGGTAATCGCAGTTGATCAGGCCGGTGACGGTGTCGATGATCGGCACTTCCTCATTATAGGCCGGCACGATCATGGTGAGCGGCTTGCTCAGATCTGCCTCATCGATGAAATCGAGGTCTTCGATGAAGTGTCCGGCCACCCGCCGGCGGACCTGCCGGGCGGAGAGCGCGATCAGCCACAAGGTGTACGTGTTGTATAGAATGAAGTACGCCAGGAACAGTGGCTGGATCGAGAGGACCAGCGCGATCAGCACCCATCCGACTGTGCTGATCACGGGGCACCTCCCGCCAGGCTGGCCAGTGACAGCTCGAGGGCGCCGGCCACTCGATGACGCACCGCGGGTGCCGGATCGGACCGTGCCACCTCGCGAGCCACCTCATCCTGAATCAGGGCCAGCGCCAGGCCGGCGGAGAGGCGCCGGTTCTCCGATGCCGCCGTGCGGGCGACGTGACGCAATGCACCGAGCTCCGCGCCCTGGCGCACCGCATCGGCAGCTATCCGGGTGTCGAGATCGGGGGGCAGCGGGAGTGGAACGCCTTGCAGCAGCCGGCTGATGTGCGCCGCAGCCCGGACAGCCATGTCGCTGTCGGACTCCAGGTGCTCCAACACCAGCAGACCTTCGAGTCCGACCGGATCAGCCGAACCCAGCTTCAGCGCAATCTCTCGGCGGACCTCGGGCTCGGGGTCCTGCCGCATTCGATCCAGCAACTCGTATCGCTCGGCCGCCACCACCGCCCCAACCGCAATGCGTCGAACCGAAAGCACCGGGTCAGCGGAGAGTGTCTCCAGTGCCAGCGGTTCGGACGCATCGGGCCTATACCCCAACACCTCAGCCACTGATTCCCGTATCTCCGGCACAGCACTGCGGGAAAGCGGGCTCAGCAGCGTTTGAATCTCGGGGTGATGGATGTACCGGGCGATCCGAGTTACCAGCGCAGACCGGCTGGTTTCCACGAGAGCCAGGGCCATGTCGCGGAAATCCGAAAACTGCTCTTCCGCCAGTGCGCCCACCGCGGCCAGCACGGCGGTTTCGTCGTCAGGCCTCAGGGCATGGATCAGGCGAGGAAAAGCACGGCTGGCAGGAACTCGTCCGAAGAGGCTCACCGCGGCCCGGCGCACCATCGGGCTGGGATCACCGAGTGCGCGGCTCCCAAAGCTGAGCAGCTCGTCGGAGTCGAGCAGCTCCGCGATCGCGCTGAGGGCTGCAGTCCGGACTTCAGGGCTGGGGTCGCTTCGCACCAGCTGAAGCAGGGCGGTTTGGCTGTGCTCGCCCTGGAACGTTCGGAGCCCGCCGATCAGCCGGACCCGCTCACTCGGGTCGAGCACGCCGCGCAGTCCGTCCGCCAGCGAGACTTGTGATTCGGCAGCAGACTCGGCTGCCAGCGCGCGAAGCTCGAGATCGCTGGTCCGGGGCAGCCTTCGGCTCAGCAACCGGTACCATGGATCGTGCCGGATACGGTCGCGGAGCAGCTCTCTCACCGAGGCCTGTTCCGGCATCTCCAGCGCCAGCCCGACCAGGCTGCTGCGGTCATATGCGCCGGCGGCGAGAATGGCGGCCGCCCTGACACTGGCCGGCTCATTGCGCCGCGACGCGGCTGTGAGCGCTGCCTCACCTCCGGGACTTCTCAATAGACCGATGGCCAGCGCCGCTCGTTCCTTCACCAGAGCTGCCGAATCTCGCTGGAGCAGCGCGATGAGCTGACGTCCCTGCTCTTGCAGACCCAGCCGGGCGCAGACGTCAATGGCCGCTGCCCGAACCGGTGCCACCGGATCGCGCAGGGCAGTGTCCACTGTTTGAGTCAGGCGTTCCGGTGGCGGTGAAGTTCGCCGGTCGCATTGACCCAGGCTCTGCATGGCTGCCGTCCGAACTGCCGGGTCGGCATCGCCCGCCAGTCGCATCAGATGCTGGACTCCAGTATGCCAGCGGACCCGGCCGAGGTTGCGGGCGAGCGCAAGCCGGCTCTCGGGATCGTCATACTGGATCAAGCGGTCGATGAGGTCGCCCAGACTGGCAATGTCGAGACGGCTGATTGCCCGGGTGATGCTGTCCCTCAACTCCGGGCTGGCTTGATCCCACGCTGCCAGCAGTAGCGGAACTGCCGCGGGGTCAGCCAGGGCGCCGAGCGAGTGGCTGGCAGCCAGACGCACCTCAGGCTCCGGATCGTTCAGGAGCTCGGCCAGGGGCTGAACCAAGCCACGGATCCCGGATTGACCCGCCGCGAGTGCGGCGGCCGCCCGTACCGTGGGTTCCGAGTCGCGCAGCAACCTCAGGAGCTCGGGCTCCGCCGAGGTTGGACCGGCCGCGGCCAGCGCAGTAATCGAGGCGGCTCGAATGACGGGCTCGGGATCGGCCGTCTGCTCTCGGAGGACATCCAACCCGTTTCCACCTCGGCTCTCCCCGAGCAGTCTGATGGCCGCTATCCGGACTTCGAGGTCTGGGTCCCTCACTCCTGAGAGAGCCACCGGGAGCGACCCACCCGCTCGTAGAGCGCGAATCGTCTCCAGCGCCATCGCGCGGAGCGAGGGCTCCGGGTCACCACCCGCAATCCTGATCAGCTCCGGACCAAGGTCGCGCCGGCGAGAAGCGCGAACCGCATTCATCACCGCGCGGCGAACGATGGGGGACTGATGAAGGAGCAGCTCGGTCAGCAACTCACGGGTGCCGGCCGAGGTCAACCGGCCCAGCGTGTCGGCTGCCTCCTCTGCTCCCTGGTTTTGCTCGATTCGCCGGAGCAAGCCGTTGGGAACGCCCAGCCGCTCGAGTGATACGGCGGCCCGCTGGCGGATCTCGGGGTCGGGATCGCCGAGCGCGACGACGAGCGGACCCTCGGCCGATGGACCGACCTGTTCCAGAGCTTCGACCCCGCGCAGGCGAACCCACCAGGCGGGATCGCTCAGGGTTCGCACCAGGCGATTCACGACTTCGGGCCCACCGAACTGACCCAGGGTGGATGCAATGCGGACCCGAACGAACGGGGCCGGGTCGGTAAGGAGGTGATCCAGCAGCGGCTGGAGCGCTCGCCGGTCACCCAGCCGGCCCAGAGCCGTGGCCGACTTGGCTCGCACCTCGTCATCGGGGTCGTCCAGGCTGCGAATCAGGGCGGGAAGAGCGGATTGAGCCCCGATTTCACCCAGCACATTGGCGGCCCAGGCGCGAGCGATGTGGCGATCGGAATCATTGAGCAGCGCAAGCAAGGGGTCGACGACGATGTCGCCATGGCGAGCCAGGATGTCGGCAATACGGGGGGCCAGCCATGGTTCGGCCTGAGCCAGCGCCAGAACCAGCGGTTCCACCGCGTGGGGATCAGCTATTCGGGCCAGCGCCCGAAGCGCGATCTCCCGCACGTCGGCGTCTTCAGTTTGCGTCGCCTGGACTGTCTCCAGCAGGGCGGGGACCGCCTTGGCGCTGCCGACCCGCCCCAAGAGCTCGGCTGCAAAGGCTCGGTCCCGCCATTTGCGGGCGGAGCGGAGCTTCTCGATGTACTTATCGACCAGACCAAGCTGGTCGTACACCTGGAGCAGCCACGGCGGACGCCCGGTCGCGCTGCGAGCCTGCTCTTCGAGCACAGCTTCGAGGGCATCAAGGTCGTACAGCGTGCTCATCTGATTGATGGTGGGCTCGAGCAGTGCCCGGTCCCGGGTGGCGAGCTGGGAAACGAGGTCCCGGTAGAGTCCCTTGCGAGAGGCGAGCCGGCGTTCAATCCGGTCCAGGTAGGCGGTGTACAGCAGCCAGGCCAGAATGGCGAGCAGCACAACAGCAAGCATGCCGCCCGCGGCAAGGAAGATCAGGTCCACTCCGCTCACGGCAGAACCCGATGGCCGCTGCGGACTGGCGGCAGGGGCAACATACCGCGGCGGTCAGACGCGGGCGTCATAAAGGCACACGAGCGGCTGCGAAATGGCTTCATGGTTACTGCGCATGAACCCGATGACGTCCTTGAGATGGACCAGAGGCTCATGCAAAGAGTTGCACTGGGTTGCGTCATACACTGCAGTCAGCAGCAGAATGGCAATGCTGGGATCCGGCTCTATGATCGGCGGCACCGCTCGCAGCAGGGTAGTGGGCTCCATCTATCACGGGCACACAGACACTTCCTCTCGGGCCCAGGCTGTGCCTGATGCCGTTCGAGGCCTGCTAAAAATGAGTCAGGATGAAGACAAGCTAGCTAAAAAGCGGGGGGTTGGGTATTGGGGCAGTCGGCAGTCGGCAGTCGGCAGTCCGCAGTCCGCAGTCCGCAGTCCGCAGTCGGGAGTCGGGAGTCGGGAGTCTGGGGACTGGGGACTGGG